>ERZ832973.80-NODE-80-length-124580-cov-15.400940_pt1 | contig 124580 bp, 130 predicted proteins | sample MGYA00519950_ERZ832973 | MGnify/ENA primary metagenome ERZ832973 (study PRJEB31850, sample SAMEA3708734) | human gut metagenome | biome: human gut; feature: human-associated habitat; material: faeces | place: China | collected 2014 ... | reverse complement strand
ATAACCTATTTTTTAGTAAGCTTTAAATTACTTACACACTTTTCTTGACAAACCCTATCTAAGATTAAAAAAGCCTGCTTGGCAGGTTTTTTCATTTATTATATTAATCTAACTTACATAACATAATGCCTGGATCTTCTTCAAATGCCTTAAATCCCATTTTTTCATAAAATCTAACCGCACGTTTATTATTTGTATCAACTAAAACACATATACTAGGTACTTTTTCTTCTTTTAAAACTTCAAATAAAGCTTGCATTAACTTTGAACCCACACCATTACCTGTATATTCTTCTAATATATCAATATGAATATGTGCTGGATATTCAGGATAAAAACGTTCTAGTTCACGATTAGCATTAGAAAATCTTTCTGCCTTTACTTCATCTAATTCTTTTAAAGTCAAATAATAAGGATAAGCATTTTTTTCATAAGCCTTTAAATCCTTGGCACATAAAATATAACCACACACCTCATCTAAATCATTTTTAAGTATTAAACAGATTTCTTTATCAATATAAGGATCACAATATAAAGCTAATGTTGCCTTTTTAGCATTATCATCTTTATATCTAGATGTTGATTGAGAAATACATACATTTTGTACTTGTTATTTATATTTTAGTTCATATTTAATTATTTCCATTTTTTCTTTCAAAAGAACCATTGCAAGTTCTTTCCCTTTCCCTTTTATCATTCAAATTATTACATAAAAATGACTATACCATCAAGCTCTTAATATTCCTAAAAAAAGAGTATTTATGAAATTTCATAAATACTACTCTACATGTTCTACAACTTTTTTTAAACGTTTTTCAAAATCACGTCTAGAAAACATAACAATTGCATTACAACCTAGACATTTGATTTTAATATCAGCACCCATTCTAACAATTTTCCATTGATTTGATTTTTTACATGGATGTTGTTTCTTCATTTCTACAATATCATTTAATTGATAATCCATATTTACTCTCCTTGATGATGATAAAATGCTTCTAAAGTGTTTTGTAATAACATTGTAATCGTCATTGGTCCAATTCCTCCTGGAACAGGAGTGATTGCATAAACTTTATCTTTCACATCTTCAAAGTCGACATCTCCACAAAGTTTATTATTTTCATCACGATTAATACCAACATCTAAAACAACAGCGTCTTCTTTAACATAGTCACTATTGATCATTTTAGCACGACCAACAGCTGCAATTAAAACATCTGCTCTTTGACAAACTTCTTTTAAATTTTTTGTTTTACTATGAGCGATTGTTACAGTGGCATTTTTTTGTAAACATAAAAGCGCTACTGGTTTTCCTACAATGTTACTTCTTCCCACAACAACAACTTCTTTTCCTGTTAAATCATAGTTGATTTCATCTAATAAAACCATCATTCCTTTAGGTGTACATGGTACTAAACTTCTTTGTCCTAAAAATAACTTAGCCACATTTTCTGGATGAAAACCATCTACATCTTTTGATGGATCAATGGCTTCTAAAACTTTATCTTCATTAATATGTTTAGGTAAAGGTAATTGTACTAAAATTCCATCAACTGTTTCATCTTCATTTAATTGTTTGATTTCGTTTAAAAGTTCTTCTTCACTAAAAGTTGCATCATGTGTAATTTTTAAAGAATCCATTCCTACATAAGAACATCCTCTTTCTTTATTTCTAACGTATACTTGACTTGCTTGATTTTCCCCTACTAAAATAACCGCAAGTTTTGGTAATCTATTGTATTTATTTTTTATTTCTTCAACTTCAACTTTTAACTGTTCTTTTATCTTTTTTGATATCTCTTTTCCACTAATAATCATGATATGTCCCCCTCATATTATTTATGATTATATAGGAATGACCTTGTAAATTCAATATAAAGAAACACATGTATTTATATTAAACATCGATATCAAAAACAATCTTTTTCTTTCCTGTATGTTTCGCATAATAAAGTTTGTGATCCGCTCGATTAAACAATTTAACAATTTCATCTTCTTGATAAAAAACTTCTACACCACCACTAAAAGATAATTCAATTCCTTTTGATTGTTTTCCATAAAGTGCAAATTCTTCAGCAACTTTATTCAAGGTATCCTCTATAACTTCATGATTTATATCATCAAATACAAGCATAAATTCTTCACCACCAAAACGTGTAACAATTCCTTTATTATCCATATTTTTCTTCATAGAATCTGAAAAAGCTTGCAATGTTTGATCACCATAAATATGTCCATATTGATCATTAATACTTTTAAAATCATCTATATCTAATAAAACTACCGCAAATTCTTGATTTTCAATCTTCTTTTTTTTATTTAAATATTCAACTAAATATCTTCTATTATAAATATGTGTTAAAGGATCTAAGTGTGCCACCTCTTGAAGTTGGTTTGCTAGTTCTGAAAGTTTATCTTGTTGTAAACGATAATGTTTCATTAAAATAATCGACATCATAACAATACTGATCATTGCTATAAAATAAGTCACTAAAATAGCAATAAGATTAGGATTAATCTCTATTCCTGCAAAAAGATGCGGATACATCACTTTAATATAAATAACAATTCCATCATAAAAAAAATAAATAAAGAACCTATTATTTGCCACTTTTCTTCTAAAAATAATACTGTACTTACAATACCTAAAATCATATACAAAATATAATAAGCACCATAAACCAAATATAAAACAGGAAACTCTATAATATTTCCTAATACTAAAATAATTACTGACGGCAACTTGCTATTTTTAGTATACATTCCCATAATTCCCGCAATATACATAATAATTGCACAAACTAAAGTAAATATTGTTATAGATGTAAAACCATAAATAATAGCATTAGATATAAATCCTATCGTATTAGCAACAATAGCTGTAATTGATAGTACATAAAATAAACGTATTTTTAATTCCTCATTCATCTTTACAATAGATTGCATTTATCAAACTCCTTAAAATACTTTTTGTGGATTTCATAATAATATATGTGTAAATAAAAAGCAAACAAAAAAGCTACTTTTTATCGTAGCTTTTCAATATATTTTATTCACCTTCATGATCCAAAGTATTTTTTTCATATACTTTAAAGAATGGATAGTATACTGCCACAGAAATAGCAATAAGTACAAACATAAAGATAACATTTCTGATATCTAATGCTGATAAGAATCCTTGTGCAAAGAATGGTGTAAATGAAGGATCAACAATATATCCTAATGATACAATTCCCATTTTTTGAACAAGATATCCAAGTCCTGATGAAATACATGGCATAATTAAAAATGGAATAGATAAAATAGGATTTAATACAATTGGTGTTCCAAAGATAATTGGTTCATTAATACCACAAATACCAGGTAAAACACTTAAACGACCAATTGATCTAATGTGTTTAGATTTAGATTTACACATTAGTAAAACAAGACCTAATGTATTACCAGCTCCACCAATTAATACATATCTAAACATTTGTAGGTTAATTAAAGCTGTTGGTTCTTTTCCAGCATTCACTAATTCAGCATTGATTCCAGTATTTGAAATACATAATGCGAATACAATTGGGAATACAATAGAAGAACCATTAATTCCAAATAACCATAAAATATTAGAGAATAAATAAATTCCCATAAACATCCAAATATTATCAACACCTGAAATAGCTGGTGTTAAAATAGACATAATGAAATCTGGTAAATTTTTACCTGAAGCTGCTACTAAAGCAATATTTAAACCATAAATAATAATAATATTAGCTGCAAGTGGTAATAAACTATTTACAAAATCAGTAACTGCACTTGGTACACTTGCTGGAAATGAAATAACTAATTTCTTGCTTACAAATCGTGAAATTTCTACTGAAATCAAAGCAATAATAATTGCAACAAATAATCCATCAGCTCCTAAATAGCTTGTTTGGATACCACCATCTTTTAATGGTGCTGACACCATTAAGAAAGTACACATTGCAATAATACCATAGACTGCTGATTTCATTTGATAGCTTTCTGCTAAACAATAAGCAATACCAAATGCTGAAATAAGACCAACAAGTCCCATTGTATAATTATATGGTAAAGTTAATACATCATAATTTGCGACAGCAAATTGTTTCCAACTAATTAATACTTTTAAAAAGATATTTCCTGTATGTAAATCAACTAAATCTAGATTAATTGGTGGATTTGCAACAATTAAAAATAAAGATCCAATAACAATTAATCCAAGTGGCATCATCATTCCTGATGAAATAGCTTGTAAATGTCTTTGTTGTGCTAACTTATTAGCGAAAGGCTCTAATAGCTTTTCTAATTTTTCTATCATTTTTTCCTATTCCCCTTAAATATTTAATTAAAATTGCCAACCATTAAATGTAAATGCTGTATCTACTACATTTTCTGGATCATATTCTTCTAAAATTTTAGCATAACGTTCTTTATAATCATTATCTACTTCCATTTGTGGAATAACCTTGCTTGCTTCATGTAAGAAATGGAAAGAATCACGTCCCATTGCTTTTCCTCTTACTGTATGCTTATCTAAAGCAACATCAGGAATTTCTGGGAATTTACCCATCGCAAATGATTTAATACAAATATTTTTTAATAAATCGCTTGAACGATCTTTTTGACAGCTACATAAGTAGCGAATTGCATGAATGAAATACATTGGTTGATCACCATCTGCATATTCAAAGTTTTTAGACATTTGATAGAGATTATTGACTAGAACTGCAGCCATTGGGTCTCCCATTCCAATATCTTCTACTGAAATTGTAAGTAAACGTCTCCACATTTTTTCTAATAATTGTGGTGAAGAAATATACATTTCATAAGCAAACATACATGCATCTTCTTCTTTGGCACGTCTAATTGATTTTTGCAAAGCAGAAATAACCTCATCTCCTGCATAGCCATTTTTTGTAACGATTTTTGACCAAGGGTCGTACATTGCTTTTGCCATTTTTCTTGCTCCTTTATTTTTTCTATGACATAATTATTGCGAGGTGAAACTTATGAATATTGATCATTTAAAAGATAAATTTGATTTAAATGAATTGGAAGTCTCTTTATTGGAATATATTAAGAAAAATCAAAAACAATTGAAAAATATTACCATTAGACAAATGGCAAAAGATAATTTTACATCAACTTCTGCCATCTATCGTTTATGTAATAAATTAGAATTTAGTGGTTATAGTGACATGATTTATCATCTATCTAGTAATACTCATAATAATGCTCCTGCTCAAAAATACGAAAACTATTTACCTCATTTTATTCAATTATTAAATAAACATAAAAATAGTAAAATCGTTGTTTTTGGTATGGGATTTTCAGCTCCAATTGCTGATTACATTTCACAAAGATTAACTCTTAATGGCTTTTGTGCCATGAGTGTTGTTCATATGGAAATGTTGGATGTTAGTTTTCAAGACTCAACCTTTCTCATTGTCATCTCCAATTCAGGAATTACAACAAGGCTTGAAGAAGTTGTTAAAACAGCTAAAAATAATCATATTGATATCATTACTTTTACTGGTAATGAAAAATCAAAAATAAGTCAATATGCCACTTTACCTATTATCATCGGTCACTATAATCCTTTTTACCATGATAACCTTGTTCCAAACGCTTTCTTTGGACAAGTTCTCATTATTTTTGAATCTCTTCTCTATTCTTTTTTGTCCTCAAAAAAATAATATACTTTCATCTCTTCGATTAAAATAATTTATTAAGATAAAAAAACATGTTTCCATTTTTGAAACATGTTTTTTCTTTTTATTATTTAATATTTTCAACAATATGTCGTGCGACTAAAATACCATTTGCACCCGCTTGGGCAAGCCCTCTTGTAAGTCCTGCTCCATCCCCAGCAACATATAAATCATCAATTTCAGATTCAAAACCATCTCTTACTTTTGGTCTTGCTGAATAGAATTTTGCTTCTACACCATATAATAAAGTATGTTCATTCGCAATTCCTGGTGTTACATTATCTAACGCTTCAATCATTTCAATAATTGATTTCATTGTATTGTATGGTAACACAAGCCCTAAGTCTCCAGGTACTGCTTCTGGTAAAGTAGGATCTGTATATCCTTCTTTTAATCTCTTATATGTTGTTCTTCTTCCACGTTTGATATCTCCATATCTTTGAACAATAACTGAACCATTTGATAATTTATTCGCTAATCTTGATATTTCATGGGCAAATTCATTTGGTTCATTGAATGGTTCACTAAATGTATGAGATACAAGTAAAGCAAAGTTTGTATTTTTACTTCCAAGTTTTGGATCATGATAAGCATGACCATTAGCAAGCATTGTTCCACTATGGTTTTCAATAACAACATGACCACTAGGATTTGAACAGAAAGTTCTTACTTTTGTTCCTACTGAAGTATTGTAAACAAATTTACCTTCATATAAGTTCTTATTAATTTCTTCCATAACAATATTGCTTGTTTCTACACGAACACCAATATCTACTTGATTATTATAAAGTTTTAATCCTTGATTTGATAAAACTTTTGTAAGCCATGCTGAACCATCTCTACCTGGCGCTAAAACAACTTTTTTAGCGTGAATCGTTTGTCCATTTTCTAAAACAATTCCTGTTGCATGATGGTCTTCTACAAGAATATCTTGAACAGATGTTTTAAATTGTAAATCCATATGTTGTTTTAATTCATTAGACATTTCGGTCATAATTCTTAAGTTTTCTTCTGTACCTAAATGTCTTACTTTTGCTCTTAAAAGTTTTAACCCAACAGCATATCCACGGTGTTCAATTTCTTTAACTTTATCTGTAGTAGGATCTGTAATTTCTTTAGTAGCTCCATGTTTTAAATAAAGATTATCTACATAATGAATCACATCTTCAACTTCATCATTATTTAAATAGTCAGTTAACCAACCACCAAACTCACTTGTAATATTAAACTTACCATCAGAATAAGCTCCCGCTCCACCAAAACCATCAGTAATAGAACACGCTGGGATACATCCAGGTTCACGATCTTTATGAACTGGACATTGTTTGATCTTTTTATCTTTAATAGGACAATGTCTATTCATAACGTCATGTCCTTTATCTATAAGTAATACTTCTAATTCAGGATTTTTTAAATATAATTCGTAACATGTCATAATTCCTGCTGGACCTGCACCAACAACGATTACATCATAATTTTCTTTCACTTTTTTCTCCTTCAATTTCCAAAAATATCCAAACCTTTCACATTATAGACGACTCTTTCTTATATCGCAAGTATTTACATGTTTTTTTATTTTGCAAAATGTTTTTATAGTTGATGAAAGATTGGTTTCATTTTTTCAAATGTACAAAAAGAATCAAAACCTATTTCTTTTAATAATTCTTTTGCTTCATCAATATAAGCTCCTAAATGTTCTGGCTTATGACTATCACTACCAATCGTAATAATCTTTCCACCTAATTCTTTATAAAGCTTTAAAATATCTCTCGAAGGTGTTGAATCCTTTAAACCATAACGATGACTTGAAGTATTAATTTCAATACCTTTACCATCTTGAATCACAGTTTTTAATATTTCTGTAATTATTGATTTTACTTTTTCAAAAGGATAATTGCCAATTTCATCATAACGTGTCATCAAATCCAAATGACCTAACACACTATAATTTTTATACTTTTTAACCACATTCAACATTTCTTGATAATAACCTTCTATATATTCTTGTTGTGATTTTTCTTTTTGATAATCTTGTGTCCAAAATTCTTGATCATTGACTTGATGTATAGATAAAATGATAAAATCAAAATCATATTGTTCATAAAGTTTTTGATAACGTGGTATTGTATGAACTTGCACACCAAATTCCATACCTTGTCTAATTGTAATTTTAGGATATTTTTTTCTTAAACTTTCAATTTCTTTAAAATACTTTGGATAATCTACATTTACTTGCGGTTGTCCGTAAAGGTACTCTATCGGACCTTCATCCCAATCTTTTTTGATTCCATAATCCACATGATCTGTAAAACAAATCTCGTCCATCTTCATCTTAATCGCATCTTTAATGACATCTTCCATTAAATAAGTGCTATCATCACTATAATTTGTATGTACATGATAATCACTATACATTTTCATCACCCTATCTCATTTTATCAAGTTTATAAACACAAAAAAAGCCTCTCGGCTCTCTTTGATATATAATTGGGAAGGGAATATGAAAAACTATTCATATTGTAAAAGATTGTTTTATCTTTTACATGTTTAATATACCCAGCTTTTGTGAACTCTATGCAACTTTTTTGTGTCAAACATGTAAAGAATTATTGTGAATTATGTGATGATAATCTTAAGTTTTTATTCACATACTTTAGATGGAGGTGATTTTGTGTCTTTACTTTATAAAGAAGTAGATGATTTTGAAGCTTATGCTTATCATCAAAAACAATTTAAGAAAATCACAAAGAAGGATTTACTAGGAAAATGGACTTTATTTTTCTTTTATCCTGCTGACTTTACTTTTGTCTGTCCTACTGAATTAGAAGATCTACAAGAAAAATATCAAGAATTTAAGAAAGTGAACTGTGAAATTTATGCCATTTCTACAGATACCCATTTTGCTCATAAGACATGGCATGATATTTCTGAAAACATTTCTAAAATAGAATATCCAATGATTGGCGATCCTACACATTCACTTACCTATGATTTTGATGTCTTTGATGAAAATGATGGTTTAGCTCAAAGAGGAAGTTTTATTATTGATCCTGAAGGTAAAATCGTTGTCTATGAAGTCAATGCTGGAAATGTTGGTAGAAATGCTGATGAACTTTTAAGACGTTTACATGCCTGTCAATTTGTATATGAACACGGGGATAATGTTTGTCCTGCTAAATGGAAATTAGGTGAAAAGACAATTCAAACAACTATTGAAAATATTGGTAAATAGAAATAATATGATAAAATGATATTGAGGGGAGGAAATAAGGATGCTTATTGATAAGTTAAATATTATTTTAAATTCTAACGATGAATTTTCTCCTAAATATATTATTAGTTCATTTGTTAAAAATAACTTAAATGATATTCCAACTATGTCTATTGATGCAATTGCTCTTTCCTGTCATACATCGAAAAGTCAAATTTCTAAATATGTAAAATCTTTAGGTTATGAAACTATGAAAGATTTTAAAGATGCTTGTTTAGATAACATTTCTAGTATGGAAAGAACCAATAAAACCTTATTTTCATTACAGAATAGTATAGAAAAACAATTTTCATCTTTTACAAATCACATCATTGATGAATTACATTACACAATGAATCAAATTGATGAAATCAATTTATTAAAATTAGTAAATGATATAAAGAAAAGTAAACGTATCTTTGTTTATGGTCATGGTCATGCAAGAACTCTTTGTACCTATATTCAAAATGAACTTTCCGCAAAACAAAAAGAAACTATTATCTGTGATGTTGATTTTGAAAAAGAATATAATTTTCAAGATGGTGATCTTCTTTTACTCATTAGTATCAATGGAAATACGTTTTACTTTGATAAAAGAGTGGTGCATCATATTTTAAAGTGTTCAGTTAACACATGGCTGATTAGTTGTAAAGATAATATAAACTTTTCAAAGAACTATTTATATATTCCAACATTAAATGATAAATATAATGATTATTTATTAAGACATATTCTTGATTTTATCTTGATGTATTAAGTTTCCATTTTGGAAACTTTTTTATTTAATTTCTATATATTTTCTATAATACCTTTGTAATTAAAAGTAAAGGAGAAACAACAAATGGGATTTAGAAAAGATTTTTTATGGGGTGGTGCGACAGCTGCCAATCAATGTGAAGGTGGAGCAAATGAAGGAAACAGAGGTGTTGCTAATGTAGATCTTATGCCTTTAGGTGAAGATCGTTATTTAGTTGGTACTGGTAAAATGAAAATGTATGATTTTGATGATCAACATTTTTATCCAGCTTTAACTGCTGTTGATTTTTATCATCATTATAAAGAAGATATTGCTTTATTTGGTGAAATGGGATTTAAAACTTTTCGTTTATCTATTGCTTGGTCACGTATTTTCCCAAATGGTAATGAAGAAAAACCAAATGAAGCTGGATTAAAATATTATGAAGATATTTTTAAAGAATGCCATAAATATGGTATTGAACCTCTTGTTACTATTAATCATTTTGATTGTCCAATGTATTTAATTAAAAAAATCGGTGGTTGGCGAAGTAGAGAAATGATTGATTATTTCTACAAGCTTTGTAAAACTTTATTTATTAGATACAAAGGATTAGTTAAATATTGGTTGACTTTTAATGAAATCAATATGATTTTACATTTTCCTTTTGTCGCTGCTGGTCTTTGTTTTGAAGAAGGTGAAAACGAAACACAAGCTATGATTACAGCTGTTCATCATCAACTTCTAGCAAGTGCCATGGCCACAAAACTTGCTCATGAAATAGATTCAAATAATCAAATTGGTTGTATGCTAGCTGCTGGTTCTTATTATCCTGAAACATGTAAACCAGAAGATTATTGGAAAGCAATTTGTGACAATCGAGAAGTCTATATGTTTGCAGATGTTCAAGCAAGAGGTTATTATCATAATTATGCATTAAAATGGCTTGAAGAAAGAAATGCATCTATTCCTTTTGTAAAAGGAGATAAAGAACTATTAAAAGAAAATACCGTGGATTTTGTAAGTTTCTCATATTATTCATCAAGAGTAAGTAGTAGTGATTTATCTAAAGGAAAACAATCAGAAAGTAATATTTTTTCTTCTGCTAAAAATCCTTATTTAAAAGAAAGTGATTGGGGTTGGGCTATTGATCCTTTAGGATTTAGAAGTACTCTTAATGAACTCTATGATCGTTATCAAAAACCATTATTTGTTGTAGAAAATGGTTTAGGGGCCAACGATGTTTTAGAAAATGGATCAATTCATGATGATTATAGAATAGATTATTTAAGACAACATATTCAAGCAATGAAAGACGCTGTAGAAAAAGATGGTGTTAATTTATTAGGTTATACAACTTGGGGATGTATCGATTTAGTTTCTAATGGTACAGGCGAAGTTAAGAAAAGATATGGTTTTATTTATGTAGATCGAGATAATTTAGGAAATGGAACGTATCAAAGAATTAAAAAAGATTCATTCTATTGGTATAAAAAAGTTATTGAAACAAATGGAGAAGATTTGTATTAAAAAAACAGCTACTGCTGTTTTTTTAAATATCTTTCTAAAAATGAATGTGCAAGCGATCCTTGTTTAATTTCTTTTCTTGATTCTTCAATTGAATACCAATGAGCTTCATCGACTTCATTTGTCAGTTTAAAATCTTCACTATCAACGACAACTGCATAATTATGCATTAATGTATTAGATGGTTGATAGTATTCATTATCATTATATGTATAATCAATTACATTTAAATTAACTTCTTCTTTAATTTCTCTAATCAATGTTTCTTTCGCATTTTCACCTTTTATAATATATCCAGCTACTAATACATTAAAATCTTTTCCATATTGTTTAATAAGCAAAATCTTATCTTTTGTAGGATTAAAGATAATCGTTGAAATTGCACTATTAAACATTGGAAAACGAAATTGTTTACAAGTGGGACAATAAGGTACAAGTCCATCTATCCCACATTCTTTTTCTATAAGTTTAGTTCCACATTCACTACAATATTTCATTATTTATCACCTACGCCATTATAACGTAAACAAATAACAACTAACAATATCAAATTTATTAGATGAAAACATAAAGCAATGATAAAAACCATTTGATAACTTTTGGTAAAATCAAATAAATAACCAATTAATGTTAAAGAACTAGCACTTCCTACATTTGTAAGAAAACCAATAACAGAATAAGTTCTTGCATAATTTTCATTTCCAAAGAAATAACGTGTTAACATTGGAATTCCTACAGCACCAACTGAATAAATAGAACCAAACATGAATGAACCGATATAAAGTAACATGATTTCTTGATGAATTACACCTAAAAACAATAAACCTAAAGAAAAACAATTTGCTAGAATCATAATAATAACTGCTTTTATAGGATTTAACAAATCACTTAAAAAACCAATTAATAATTTTGTACTGATATTACCAATCATTGTAAGCGACATAAGTATTGCTCCGCTAGTAGCTGATAAATGAATACTCAAAGCAATACCTGATAAATGTTGAGAAATACCTGTAATGGATGTATGTAAAAGTGTGAATATACACATACATATAAAACTGATTGTTATTAAATTGACTTTTTTATTTTGTATTTTAATAGTATCTTTTTTTTCTTGATATCCATAAGGTAGCATTCCTTCTTCTTGAGGATTAATTTTCCAAGGAACAATTAATACTGGAAGAACTAAAATAAGGATACAACTAGCCATTAATCGATATGTCATTTGCCAACCATAACTTATAATCCATGAACTTAATAATGGGGAAAAGATAGCTCCTGCAAGACCACTAAAACTTAAAGCTAAGCTCGTTGCTAATCCGTTTTTTTCATCAAACCAATTTGTAATAATTACTGTAATAGGAACCATTCCTCCAATACCAACACCTATTCCTCGTAAAATACCTAATATATAAAATAAATACACTGATCGACTATAAGACATCATCCAAGTTGAAACACTTGATAAAAGAACTCCTATAAGAAGAATCTTTTTATAGTTATATTTTCTTATTAACTTTGACATTTTTAATGATGTCAAAGCCGTTATCAATGTGGATAATGTTGCATGCATTGCAAACGTTCCTTTTAAAACATGTAAACTTTTTGATACTGGTGTATAAAACACACCTATGGCATTTGTACATAAACCTATAGAACTTGCTGCTAAACAACACATCAAAAAAAACAATCATCCAATGTTTATAACTTTTATTAATCATCATTTTTACCTCCAATAAAAATATATACGATGTACTTCTATAAAACATTAGATTTCCTAAATTAAGAAAAGGAGGATTAACCCCTCCTTGCATACTCTTGTGCTATTAAACTTGCTATAAATTGTAATTGATAAGGGTGACTATTTTGATCTTGTTTAGAATCAAAGGTAATCACATAATCAATAAAATCTGGATAACTTTCTTGTTTACTTGAAATCAACCAAATCTGTGGTTTCTTTAATCTATTCTTTAAAGTTCTAATATCAGGATAATCAAAATAACTTCCTGTATAAGAAAAGATAATTAATAAATCATCTTCATTGGTTGATGAAATATATTGTAATTGTTGCTTATAAGAAATATTAGAATACGTTTGTTTTCCTAACATTAATAAATCACTTTGTAGATTAAAAGCTACTGAACCTGCTTTTAATAATCCAAATATTGCAATATGATCATGTTTTTTTATTTCTTTACATAATAAATCAATTTGTTGCATATCTATTGATTCTTCAACCATCTCAATACTTTCTTTTACTTTTGAACTATATTCTTTTAATCTATCTTTAGCTTTAGAAGATGTAGAATATTGTTCAAAAGTCATATTTGTAGTAATCAACAATTCTCTTAGTTCATTAAAATCATTTAACCCTATTTCCTTACAAAAACGAGATATAGAACTCATTGCTACAGAACATTCCTTAGCCATCTCTTGAATACCAATATCCTTAATATCATCTAAATGATTTAATAAATACGTTGCAATTTGACTATTCGTTGAATCTTTCTTTTCACTCGCTAAAGTACTTAAAAAAACAATCGGTAACTTTCCATAAAGCATATCATCATCTACTTTCCACCAGCAAAATTATACATTAATCCTTCTTTCATTTCAGTAACATCCTTACCAAAGACTTCTAAAATTTTAAAAGAAAAAGGATAAGGTGTTGCTGGTCCTTGACTCGTTACAATATTTTGATCAAAAACAGCGACTTCATTTACAAAATCTCCACTTACAAGTTTATCTTGATAACCTGTATATCCTGTTACTTTTTTACCTTTAATGACATTGGCTTTTTCTAACACAACTGTTCCTGAACACATCGCTGCTATATATTGATGATGCTCATTAAAATATTGAACAAGTGAAATCACATCTTGATTTTCTAATAAATTTTGACCACCAGGTCTTCCTCCAGGTAAAACAAGCATATCATAGTTTTTAATTTCATCATTAAAATACTTATCTGCTTTTACATACATCCCATGCATTCCTCTTACAAATTCTTCATTAAAACTAAACGTATGACATTCTAATCCCCCTCGACGAAGTAAATCCACAATTGTTAATGTTTCTCCTTCTTCATATCCTTCAGCCATTAATACTGCAACACGTCCCATTTTATTCATCCTCCTTGACATCAAATGCATTAAAATAAACCATTCTCTTTTTAACTGCTAAAGCATCTCCACCTAATAATTCTACAAGTTTATAAGCAAATCCATAAGCTGTTGCTGGTCCTCTACTTGTAACAATATTGCCATCAATGACCACTTTATCATTTAAATAAGTCCCTTGTTTTATTTTTTGATCATAGCCTTGATAAGCTGTAAATTTTTTATCAACTAATAAATTTTCTTTTTCTAAAACAATAGGTGCTGCACACATCGCACAAACATATTTACCTTTTTCATTCATTTGTTGTAAATATGAAATGAGTGTTGGGTTATTTTTCATCGCTTCTGCTCCACCATAACCCCCTGGTAAAATAACCATGTCATAATCAAGAAGTGTCTCATTTAAGATGTGATCACTTCTTACAATGATTTCATGTCCTCCTTTAACCTCTTGTTCAAAACCTACTAAATCACATTGAAGATGTGCTCTTTTTATAATATCTGCAATTGTTAGAGCTTCACCTTCTTCAAAACCTGACGCTATTATAATTGCTGCTTTTTTCATCTTCATTCCTCCATTTCATCTTTACAATAATCTTTACAATGAAATGAAACAATGGATTTCCTAAATTAAGAAAAAACCCTAAGAATTTCTTCTTAAGTTTTAAGATATTCAATAACATCTTTAGCATCTTTGGCTTCTAATAAAACTTGCATGGCTTTTTTATTATCCATAACTGCATAAAGATCTTTTAAAGTATTTTTAGTTACTTGAGGTTCTTTCATATTCATAGCAATTATAAATAATTGTTTCTTTATCTCCTGTTAAATCTAGTAAGATAAGATCTTTATCAATCACCATTTTCTATTCCTCTGTTCCTTACACCTATATATTAGTAAACCCCTCTATTCTTGAATATAACAAAGAATCGCAAAAAACATGCCTCTCTTGGTATACTATTTTTGCAAAAAAATTACACATAAACCTGTACAAAAAAAGACTTCACTACTCAGCAAATCCTTCTTCTAATAATTCTTTTTCAATCTTTTCTTCCTCAACACCATTTGTAGAAGAAAATAAAACTCTAAATAAATATCTCGCCATGGCTCCTACAATAAACAGTTGAACAGGTAAAGCTATCATAAAACTACGACAATATGTTATCAAATAATGAGGAATAAATTGAGTATCAAAACCATAACTATGATATAAACCTAAAATACTAGCAAGTGACACTTGACTGATAACCGTAAATACTTGAATCATTAAAACAATAACAATTCCTCGATCTGTTGGCTGCACAACTTTAAAAGCAAAATACTTAGCAACTTTACTTGAAATAAAATAAGCACATAAAAAAATAATCACAAACTCGATCCACATACTTTTTAAAACAATTAAAAAAGTACTATTGGTAAAAGATGATGTTGCAAGTACTGTATTGTAGAGTGTCATCACATAAACCATCATCCAAGCTGTAATAGCTGTAAAAACAATAGCTTCAAATTTTGTTTTGGGCATTTTTATTTTTTTCATAAATTTCCTCCTAAAAAAATAAATGCCACCTCGCCCTCTGACAGTAGCAAGGTGACATTTAGTGTCTAGGTGTATTTTGGAGATATTTTATTTTAAAGACAAGAAAAAATATTTTTCTTGTGCATCTATCACAAAAAACAATCAAGCTTTATTTATGCTCTATGCACAACTGTGCTTTTTTTAATTGTTTCTTCAAAGAGATGATCTTTATAACTTTATAAACCAAAATTCCTAAAATAATCAAGCATAAACAACTTAATTGATTATATCCACCCAAATAATATTCATCAGTATTTCTAACAGGATAAATATCAATTTCTATACAAATCCAAATAAGTGCTAATACTCCTCCTGATAAATAATGCCAAAATAATTTATTTTCTATTTTCTCTTTCGTCATCATCTTTCTCCTTTATTTTAAATCTTCCAATTTATGAATTATTTCTTGGGAAATAATTTGTTAAAAAGGAATTATATTATTATACTGATTCATTTTTTCAAACTAAAATAACATAATAAATAATAAAAAACTTATTATCAAAATAACTATTTTTTCTATTTTATACTCTTCTATCAATGGATTATGTGAAAATTAATTTTTTTAATTATTTTGTTTTATTTATTCAATAAAATAGTTTATAATAACCATGTTGGAAGTGTAGTGTTTGTATAGAGATTGAGCATCCTTGATGGATGCTCATCTTTTTTATACCATTTTAATAACCATGATCTACATGTTTCCATTCACCCTGTTTATTTCTTACAAGTAACCAAATCCAATCTTTATAAGTACTATTAGGATTTAAAGAACCATCTCCACCACTTCCATCAACATCAAATGTTGATGTTAAAACAATAGCTTCATCTCCACCATATTGTTGTAGTATTTCTTTAAAATAATTTTCATTATCTCCCGCATAATAAATTTCTTTTAATGTACAGCCTTTAAAATTTTCATTAAAATAATCAATAACTGTATTAATTGCTGAAGTAATATCATCATAGCTATAAATATTTGAAGTGACTTCTTTTTCTACAATATCATTTTCTTCTCTTTTTTCTATACGAACAAGCATATTGATATCTGTTTGAATAACATATTGATAAAAATCATCAATATATGCTTTATAGTTTCCTCCACTATAATGACTAGGAAGGATGACTTCTGTAAGAGGAAGTTGTTGATTCATCAAAATATCTTGTGCATGTTTAATAATTTCTATTGGGTCTTTTTCAAGAGTTGATGTAATGCTATCTGTAAAACCATATTCTTTTGAAACATATTGAATGATTTTGTTATTTTTATCATAACTAACATCAAGTCTTAAAGTTGGTTCATCTTTATCATTACTGAAATTAAAATAATTTTCTTTTTTATCTTCATAAACATAACCATTTTTCATCAATTCATCTATAACTTCTTGAGGAAGGAGTTCTTTTAATTCTTTGATTGTTTCTGATTCACTTAAAGTACTAAAACGTAAGTATTTATGTTTTGATTGCTTTAATTCGGTATTGATTTCTGTACGTTTTGTTTTTCTTTTTTGAACAAACATTTGTCCTTTTTGATTAAAAGAAAGTTCTACTTCAAAAAGTTTACTTGCTTTTGATTTATAGTTCACTTCAATTCTAAAATTATCAGAAATATCTTTTATCTTAGAGTTAAAAAGATAATCTTCTGGTTTCCAAATAACTTTTAAACCTTTTTTTGTATGATAATATTTTTTATAAAGATCATAAGAAATCGTAGTATCACTTTGATAGACTTTTCCACCTAGATGAATCTCTAAAGGATTTCCTCCTTGAACAATACGAATTGATTCAATTTCATCACTTTGTACATCTACTGTAAAATAACTTGTTGTAAGATACCCATCTAAATAATATTTTCCATCATAATTTTTTAAATCTAATTGCGATTGTTTAAAATCTGTTTTTTTAGAAAAATACTTTTCTTCATATTTCTTTTTCAATTGCACTTTATCCATTATATCGACCTGATCATGAATTAAATAATAATCCATAGGTGTTGCTTGAGTAGTAATAGAATTATAGGTTTGATTATAAGCAAGAATTTCAAATGTATCTTTTGTTTCTTTGTTTTGAATACCTAATACAAATAAAAGAACTACACAAGAAATAATCAAAATAGGTTTATAGTAATGATGTTTTTTTATAGGAATTTGTTGAAGAAGATTTTCATCAACTTGAATTTCATCATAATAATTTTTAAATGATTTATTTTTCATCAGCCTCTATCTCCTTTCTTAATTGATTTCTTGCTCGGTTTAATAAAACACGAACATTATTTTCTTTGATATGTAATAATTCTGCCATTTCTTTTGTTGAATATCCTTCATAATAAAATAAATAAAGAACTACATTATACTTTTTAGAAAGCTTATTTAAATAAGGGGTCAAATCAATTTCTTGCTTTTCAAAAATATAAGTTTGTTCATCGATTTCATCTACTTTATTATGCCAAAAAGACTTCAAAGATGTTTTACTACAATTAAGTGTTACCCTTATAAACCAAGCTTTTTCATGTTCTAAAGATTCAAAAACAGGTTTTCTTTTCATATAACGATACATCACATTTTGAAAGATATCATCTGCTTGATCTTTTTGATGACATTGGCTAAAAGCAAGACGATAAACCAGATCTTTTTCACGTTGAATGACTTCTTCCATACAAAAACCTCCTTTCATTAGTAATACTTTTTAAAGGTCAAATATGTTACAAAAATTATAACATTTTTATAAAAAAATACCTTGGTATTACCAAGGTAAATGATCTATATTAAGTTTTTCATAATTTATATTTTGACTTTGATAATAATGAACTTGATGATTCTCATCATCAAGGATTTTAATGATATTATTTTTAAGTATGACAATCGTTACTTTTATATCACCTTTTTGACTCATAATATAAAATTCATATTGTTTTTCTTGATTATCTTGATTAATATAAGAAATTGTAGGATTATTTGAAAATTCTGTTTTAATTGTTTTAATCTTTTTAAAATCATTAATATTTAAATAATCGCAAAGTTGAATAACTTTCTTTTGTGTCAAACCACCAGAATACATAACCACTAACGAAGCAGGTTCACGATAAGCTAAAGCCAATTGGTCACCTACATAATAATCACTGCATAATCTTTGGATGATATTATTATAATTATTTTCATATTTTTGTTGTTTTTGGACTTTATACATACCAATTAATGTAATTGCAAAAATAAAACAAACAATACTGATGATAAAAATATCTTTTCTTTTTTTCTTTCTTTTTTGAATAATATATTCATTGCTTTGAAGAAGTTCTTCATAGTCTAGTTTTAAAACAGATGTTATTTTAGCAAGTAAGGTAATATCAGGATAACCTCTCCCTGTTTCCCATTTACTAATTGTTTTGTTGCTGACTTTTAGTAAATCAGCAAGTTGACTTTGAGTGTACCCTTTTTTAAGTCTTGCATTTTTTATTGTTCTAGCAAATCTATCATTATCCATATACCTTACCTCCTACTTTAACTATACATGAACCTCATTGAAATAGAAAGAAAATGACTATCTACCAATTGTAGACATGTTTAGAAATGTTTCCAATTTGGAAACATTTTTAATTTTATAGATAAATGCTTCTATAATGCGTGGTGAGGTGATTAAAATGAAAAAAAGAAGAATAAATAGTGAGATATTGTATTTAATTGCAATATTAGTTTTATCATTTTCAATAGACTTACTGACTATTGCAAACATGGGGTTATCTGCTATAAATGGACCCGCTTATATTTTAAGTGAAAAAGTTTATTCACTTACTTATGGTCAGGCAGAATATATTGTTGAAGGAATTATTTTTATCATTTTTTGTATTTTAATGAAAAAATTTAAAATGACATATTTGAGTTCTTTTATCACAGGTGTTTTATATGCAACAATGGCAGATATTTGGAAAATAATTATTCCTTTCTTTCAAACTCAAAATGAAATATGTTTTCAATTTCGTATTGTTTATTTTTTTATAGGTTTTATACTTTCAGCAATGGCTGTCGCTATGTTTTATAAATCTTATTTATATCCTCAAATCTATGATTTTTTTGTTCAAGAAATATCAAAAAAATATCATATTACTTTAAAAATATTTAAAACTTGCTTTGATTGTACATTCCTTATTTTATCTTTTATCATGTCTTTATTCTTATTTCATGGAATTGTTGGTATTGGTATAGGAACTATTATTGTTGCTTTGTTTAATGGAACATTCATCAGTTTTTTCAAGAATTTTCTTGATAAACATTTTATATGTATTCCAAAATTCACCAAACTTGAAAAATATTTAAAGCTATAAAAAAGGCTATAATGAAAACCTAAAAGCTAGGTTTCTTTATAGTCTTTTTATTCAGCAATCATCCCTTTATAGTTCATACCATAAAGTTTAGCAAAACGACTCATTGTATATTCACCAGCAGCTAATTGTTCCTTTGTAGGTGCATATCCTTGGAAAACAAAATACATATCTTTTCCTTGTAATAAACATTCATCTACATAACCATAAAAACGATCTAAAACATTACGAATAGCTCCTGACATACTATGCCAATAAAGTGGTGAACCAATAACAATTGTATCTGCTTGTTTCATTTGTTCAATAACTTCATCTAATTGATCATCTTCAAAGTTTTGACCATAACTGTAGATTTTATAATCAACTAGATTTAATGTTTTAAATTCTTGATCTTTTAAGAATTTTTTAGTAAATCTTACAGTATTTCCATTTTTATTAGGACTTCCATTAATAAATAAAATACTCATTTTTAAATCTCCCTATAACTTATATATAATTGTGTTTCATTTCTAATAATTTTATAGTGTTTAATAATATTAATTAATAAATTAATTTGATATCTCCTATCAAATAAAGTTGTTTATTTGACAATAAGGGTTCAAAAGAATAATCATCAAGTTGTAATAGATTTATGATCTCATCTTTTTGTTTGCTTAGACAAACAATAATTGCTTTTTGCATTTTTTCACCAACTTTATTTATAAAATATATCTAATTTTTCAATTGCTTCTTTTACAACACTTTCTTTGTAATACGTTTGTATATGGGTTGCATCTTTAAGATAATAAAGTTCTTTTTCTTTTGTCGTAATCGCTAGTTCAAAAGCTTGTTCACTCATATAATTTGTATCAGCATGATCTCCAACCATCATTAATAATGGTTGATCAAGAAGATACATAAATTGAACTGGATCATAAACCATCAAATCCATCAAGTTTCTTTGTAAAAAACATGAATGACTATTAGGATGAAAATGTGTTTCTACATAATATTCATAACCTTCTCGATACATTTCAATTGGTAATTGATGCCCTACTTCTGGTTTCATCTCTGTCATATTCGCATTATAAATCAAAGTATCTTCATTTAATTCTTTTTCTCGAATAGAAGCAACCTCATGAAGTATTTTTAACACGGTATCAACTTGCCTGTTTTGAAAACCTTCACGTCTAACCGCTCCCGTATTAAACATAGAAACAGTAGCTATTTTCTTTAAACGTTTATCCATTTGTCCACATGAAAGCATATAGCCTCCACCACCGCAAATACCTAAACCATAGATACGTTGTGAATCAACTTTAGGAAACGTTGATATAACATCAATCATCCCTCTAATATCTTCTATGCGATAATAAGGAATATCTTGTTGTCTTGGCATTCCTTCACTTTCACCAAAAAACATGCAATCAGAGACAATTGTAATATATCCTTTTTCTGCCAATCTTTGTGCATATAAGCCCGCAGTTTGTTCTTTAACTGCTCCATTAGGAACAGCAATAACAGTAGCAGGATATCGTTTATCTTTACTATAGTTTTTTGGTGTATAGATATTAGAAGCAATTTTTATGCCATTTAATTGATAAGTAATTGGATGTATTTGAACTTCATTTTCTTTATTTTCAGTTATTGCATTTTCATAAACCAATCCAAAAGGATTAGAAGAAAAGGGAACAGGTTCCCTTTTCTTCTAATTGAATCATTAATGACCTCCAAATACTTTAAATTCCATAGAATCAAGTTTATCATCAATTGTTTTAACTTCATCTTGACTTAATTCAACATTACCTGCTTCAAAGTTAGATTGAAGTCTATCAAGTTTTCTTGAACCTGGAATTGGAACAATGAAATCATATTTATTAATCATCCAAGCAAGTGACACTTGAGCATTTGTCGCATGATGTTTTTCACCAATTTGTGAAACAATTTCTAATAATTCATTTGTCTTTTTAATACCCTCATCACTATATTGTGGCATATCTGGTCTAAAATCTTGTTCTCCACTACCAAAATCTTTTTTAGATTGATAAGCTCCTGTAAGTGCCCCATTAGCAAGAGGAGAGAAAGCAACATAAGTGATTCCTAATTCTTTACATACAGGCATTAAATTTTCATGCCATCTAGCCATCATTGAATATCTGTTTTCAATAACAGTTACAGGACATACAGCATGAGCACGTCTTAAGTATTCTTCATTTGTTTCAGAAATACCCCATGCTTTAATTTTTCCTTCTTCAATTAATTCTTTCATCACATCAGCAACAACTTCTGGTTCTACTTTAGGATCAATACGATGTTGATAATAAATGTCAACATAATCTGTTTGTAATTTCTTTAATGATCCTTCTAAGGATTTTCTAATTGTTTCTGGTGAACTATCAAATTCAAGGTGATCACCCATATGTTTAACACCAAATTTAGTACATAAGATAATATCTTTTCTAAATGGTTTAACAGCTTCACCTACCACTTCTTCATTATAAGCAATACTTCCATCAGGATTAACTCCTGTATAACATTCAGCTGTATCATAGAAATCATATCCCATGTCATGTGCTTTTCTTAAAATTTCTACTGCTTCTTCTTTAGGCGTTGGAAGTCCACTGGCATGAGATAACCCCATACATCCTAGTCCAATCGTATTTACATACATATTTGTCTTTCCAAGTCTTACTCTCTTCATCTTTCTATTCTCCTTCATCATAGTCACATGATGCTGATACTTCAGCCCATTTATCTAATTCTGCAATTTTTGCTTCTAAAGTTGATTTAACAGCTGTTACGGCTGCTTTACCTAAAGTTAAAATTTCTGGTAAATCATCATTATGCACAACATCTACAATGACTTTACCAGCTTTATCTGGATCACCTGCTTGTTGATGTTTGTTTTCAAAGTTACCTGGTCTTGATTTACCTACGACTGCTTCATAATCACCAATTTGAGCTTTTGTTCCTTGTAAAGATTCACCGTCATAGAATCTTGTTCTAAAAGCTCCTGGTTGAACAACCATTGCTTTAATACCTAATGGAGCAAGTTCTTTCATTAAACCATTTGTAAGTAATTCTAAGGCTGCTTTACTTGAAGCATAATATCCTGAACCTACAGCGGATCTTGCTGCTGCAATCGAAGTTACATTTAGAATATAGCCTGATTTTTGTTCTCTCATTTTAGGAAGAACTGCTTTGATTAATTCAATAGGTCCAAATAAATTTGTTTGATATAAAGTTTGAACCGCTTCTATTTCTCCTTCTTCTACTGCACTACGATAACCATATCCTGCATTATTAACTAATACATCAATTGTTCCAAATTTATCGTATGCTTCTTTTACAGCATTTTTAATATTATCTTGACTACATACATCTAAAGATATAGCTAAAGCAGTTTCTGGATAAGCTTCTACAATATCCATCACTTTATCTTTATTTCTTGCTGAAACAATTGCTTGATCCCCACTTTCTAAAACAGCTTTCGCAATTCCTTTTCCAATACCACTTGAACATCCTGTAATTAACCATGTTTTCATTTTTTAGTTTCTCCTTTTTACACACATATTTTATTTTTTTATTACTTAAAAGTACAATACCAATAAAGAAATGTGCTATAATTTAAACGCATAGTAGGAGGTCATTATATGATAGAACTTAATCAACTTGAACAACTTATTTATATCGCTGAAAATAAAACAATTTCTAAAGCTGCCAAAGAATTATTAATTTCACAACCAGCCCTTTCACGCTCTATGCAAAGATTAGAAAGTGATTTAGGAGTAGAACTCTTTGATCATTATAAAAATAAAATTGTTCTTAATAAAAATGGTGAATTAGCTGTTAAGCATGCTCAAAAAATCATTAAAAGTATTCAAACAATGATAAATGATGTACAAGATTATGATCAATCATTTCATCGTATTTCTATTGCAACTTGTTCTCCTGCACCCATGTGGGATATTGAACCTTTAATTAAAGAACTTTATCCACAAATAACAATTCAAACAGCCGTTATTAACAAAAAAGATTTACTTACAAAATTAAAAGAAAAAGAGTATCACCTTGTGATTACTCCTGAATATATTGATGATTCTCAATATTTTTGTATTCCTTATGTTGAAGAAGATCTTTTATTATCATTACCATTAAATCATCCTCTTGCAAGTAAAAAAGAAATTAAATTTCATGATTTAGATGGTCAAACCATGCTTCTTTATTCAAATATTGGTTTTTGGCATGATTTACATATGCAAAAAACTCCAAAAACTAAATATCTCTTACAAGAAGAACGCCTTACTTTTAATGAAATTGTCAAAGCATCAACACTTCCTTCTTATACTTCTAATCTTTCTATTAAAAGAGAGGGTAAGATGTCTGATCGTGTAATTCTTCCCATTAATGAAGAAGAAGCCCATGTCACTTATTATGTTGTGATGCTTAAAAAAAATAAGAAAAAATATAAAGATCTCATTGATAAAATTGATCATTATTATGATTATTAAAAAAGAGCAGTGTATTTTTATTTCTTACACTGTTCTTTGCTTTCTATAATAACATCTAACAAATCATTTATATGATTAATTTGTTCATTTGTAATTACTTTTGTTTCAATAGGTTTCAATAATTTACTTATATTTTTAAAATTATATCTAATTTGCGGCATAAGTAAAACTAAGTCATAATTACCTATTACTTTACTACAATCTTCTGTATGAAATGCTTCAACTTCTATGTTCAACTGCTTTTTTTCAATTTCTTCTTGCAAAACATGACAGATATTTTTTGCTGAAATTGAAAACGAACAAATTATCGCAACTCTATACATCTTTTTCTAAAATATATAATGCATCTCTATTAAAATATGTCATTTTAATAATGCTTGTCTTTCCATTAATTGTTTGAAGTGGTGAAACATATCTTCTTGTTAAATCAATTGCAATTGCTTTATAGTTTGATAAATCTAAATTTAATTCAATGTCAATATTGTGTGGAACATATAACACAATTTTATCATCTTTTCTAGCAATTCTAATTTCTGGATTTTCTTTTACAAGTAGTTCTTGTATAGCTTTTAACCCATATAAATCATAAGTTTCAAATATATATTTTATATAACCATAATCCCAAGCACCATCAAAGCATAAAGCTTGTTGCCAACATTTAGGAGTCGCAAATCCTTCTCCCAACGAAGCTTCAAATCCTTTATTTGTAGTATGCCAACTATAGATTCCTGCCGCTCCATAAGTAATTCCAGCACTGGCTCCAGAAAGTAAAGACATCCATGCAGCTCTAATGATATCTTCTTTACTCCATCTTCCATACATTTGTCTAGAATATCCCATATCTTCATAACATGGTTCACTATTTATTACTGGTTTACCTTTATATTTATCTGCCATTTCTTCTGCAAGTAAGTAAGGCATTCCTAAGTTTTGAGCATTATGACCACTTTGATAAAAACATAAATCCAAATATGAATAAAGATTATCTGGTATATATGTATATCTTCCTTTTATGTGTGTTGTATATAAACAATTAGGTGCTAATTCTTTTATTTGTTTAGCACATTTAACATAATATTCAATACATTGTTCTGTATTAAAATCAGTATCTCCACTAATAATATAAAGTGGTTCATACTTTGTAAATGTTTCATGAATAATATTTATATAATTGTCAATACAATCTATTGGCATAATACCTTTTGAATAAAATTGACTTGCCCATGTATCAGGAACAAAATTACACCACATTATAACAAGCGCTAATTCAAAGCCTTTTTCTTTAGCACGTGCGCACATTTTATCTGCATGCTCAAAATAAGATAAATTTAATTTTTTATAATTATATTTTCCATCAATAACTTCAAAAGGTTCATAACATAAATCTGTGGCGGATGCGTCCCATTGAGGGAGGATGTTGATTTGTAATGTGTTAAAACCTTGTGATTTACGATAATCTAAATAATAATCCCAATCATTATCTTTAATATTTGTAAATGCAGACCAGCATGTATCTGCTAGGTAAAAAAATGGTTTCCCATTTTTCATTAGAATATTGTTTTCTATTGTAAGTGACATAATTTTCCTCCTATTTATTTTCTGTTGTAAATGCTATTCTACGGTAGCTTCTAAACTTTGTTCTTGTTCATATCTTTGTTTATCAGAAACTTTAAAGAATGGATACCAAATTAAACATCCAATGAAAATACATACAACTTGTAAAATTGCAGCTTGCCAACCCCCAGCAAGTAATGGTTTTAAGATAATTGGCATACACCATGGTACTTGTACACCTGTAAATCTTGGTACTAAACCTATGTACATACTGAAATAAGCAACTAATGTTTGTACAATTGGTGTTAGAATAAATGGTATTGCCATTAATGGGTTCATAATTAAAGGATAACCAAATACAACTGGTTCATTAATTGTGAATAACCCAGGAATAATACCTAATTTCCCCATTGTCTTATTTTGTTTTGATTTAGCAAATAATAAGATAACGATACATAATGATAAAGTACCTCCTGCACCACCAATTCCACTAAAAGTATCATAGAATGTATTACATAAAATATTTGGTAAAGCTTTACCAGCAGCATATGCTTCTAAGTTAGCTGTTGCCATAGGTAAATATACAGCAGTAATTACACCACTAATAACATTTGATCCATGAATTCCAAAGAACCATAAAAGCATTTGTACTAAAATTAAAACCACTAAAGACCATACACTTCCACCTAAAGAATTTAAAGGTGTCACAATAACTGTATAAACTAACTGTGTAAATGAACCATAAGGAGTAAATGAGAATATTGTAGCCACAGCAATGAAAATTAATCCTACTAAGATTGCTGGAATTAATGCTGTAAATGTATTAGCAATCATTGGTGGTACACCATCTGGCATTTTAATTTTTAATTTATCAACATTCATAAATGCACAATAGATTCTTGTAGCTATCAATGCAGCAATCATTGCACCGAATAAACCTTTAGCACCCATAAATTCCATCATCAATCCACTATCTTTTGTTAGTGGTGTAGTAATAAAAAATGCAAAAACTGAAATTAATCCTGCTGGAATTTGATCACATTTAAAACTTCCAGCTAAACGATATCCAATTAAGAATGCTGCATAAATTGATAAACAGCTTGTTGTTACTGTTGATGCAGCTAAGAAATAAGTTTTAACTCCTATTTTTTCAATAAATTGTAAATAAGGATCAAATGGGAATACCCCTAAAAGACATCCAATTGAACCAATAATCAAGATAGGTAATGTCCCCATCAATCCTTTAGAAATAGCATCTAGATAAACATTTGATGCAACCTTAGATGATAGTTCCAAAGCTTTATTAACATATTTGTTATCCATTTTATTTTTCCTTCCATCTCATACATATTCTAGTAGTGTTGCAACTCTCTACAACCAAAAGTATAATGAAAGTGGTTTCATCGGTCAATACTCAAACTAAATTTTTATTTAAGTTTTAACTAAATATTTTACTTATTTATTTAGTGCTATCACGTTCTATTATTTCAGTACTTACCATTATTTTTAATGTATTTTCATTTTCAGAAAATTTCTCTATCAATCTTTTTACTGCAACTTCCCCTAGATATCTTTTATTTACTCTGACAGTTGTTAATGATGGTGTTGAATAACTTGCAAATGAAATATCATCAAATCCTGTTATTGGGACATTGACATTAAGCTCTTGCATAGCTCTTATAGCCCCCAATGCAATATAATCATTAACTGCAGCGAAGGCATCTGGCATCTCATCTTCTCCATTTATAAGTTCTACTAAGTAGTCCTTAAAATCTCTATAACTATCATCTATCGTTGGTTGAACAAAGGCTTCTAATTCTGGAACTACATTTAATCCATTATCCATCATAGCTTGTAAATAACCCATTTTTCTTTCTTTAAAGTTATTTATTTGATTAATAGAATTAATCAATCCAATTCTTTTATACCCTTTTTTAACTAAATAATTTGTTATTTCATACATCCCATCTCTATTATTAATAGATAAAAAATCACATTTTTGATTTGTATAAGCATTATCGATAATAATATATGGTATTCTAAAATTTTCAAATCTTTCAACATCTTCTAACTGCATTTCTGTTCCTAAAAGAATTAATCCGTCACTTTTTGAAACATCATCAAGTTGTTGTATTTCTCCTATCTGATCACTATCTATATATATAATATTTAATCTATAATCTTGTTTCGTTGCCTCATTTTCTAAACCTCTAATCAATTCAGAAAAAAAAGGTGTGTCACCAACAACTCGCTCTTTTTTACTATAAATAACAAGTGTCAAAATACCTGTCCTTTTTCCAGTTTTAAAATATCCTAATTTTTCTGCCACTTCTATAATATGATCTCTTTTTTCTTTACTAATAGATCCTTTTCTATTATTAAGTGCATTGCTTACTGTTCCAGGAGAAACTCCTGCTTCTTTTGCAATTGCAGCTACTGTTACTTTTTTCAATATAATCACCTCTTCTTTGATTATATCACAATAAACAAATAACTAAATATTTATTATCTTTATTTACCTTTAAAATAAAAAAAGATATGATATTTTTAAGATTTCACTTTTTAAAAATTATCATATCCATTATTTCCTAATCTAAATCTTCTCCATTTGATTCTATTACTTTTTTATACCAATAGAATGAATCTTTTCTTCTTCTTGATAAATCTCCAGTACCATCATCGTATTTATCAACATGGACAAATCCATAACGTTTTGCTGTTTCTCCTGTGGAAGCTGATACTAAGTCAACACATCCCCACATAGTATATCCCATTAAGTCAACACCATCTTCATTAACAGCTGCGTCCATAGCTTTAATATGATCTCTTAAGTAATTGATTCTATATGTGTCATGAATTGAAGCATCTTGTTCGATTTTATCAAAAGCACCTAAACCATTTTCTACAACAAATAAAGGCATTTGATAACGATCATAGAGTATATTTAATGCATTTCTAAGCCCTGTTGGGTCAATTTGCCATCCCCAATCAGATGCACTTAAATAAGGATTTTTTAAACCAAGTGATAAATTTCCACCACCTGCTCCTTCATAATCTTCTGGATTATAAGCAGCTACTTGTGACATATAGTAAGAGAATGATAAGAAATCAACAGTACCTTCTTTAATAATTTCTAAACCTCCATCTTCAATTGGAAGAGTAATTCCTTCTCTTTCAAATTCTTTTAAACGATAAGATGGATAATATCCTCGACATTGTACATCTGTATAGAAAATATTATTATGTGTATTTTTCCATGCAGCTAATGTATCTTCTGGATTACATGTCATTGGATAAGTTAATGTATAAGCAAGCATACATCCGATTTGAAAATCAGGATTGATCTGATGACCTAATTTAACAGCTTTAGCACTTGCGACAAATTGATAGTGTGCCATATTGATCATAGTTTGTTTATCTTTAGTAAGCACACCACCTTCCATCCATGGTGACATTTCTATACAATTGATTTCATTAAATGTAAGCCAATATTTAACTTTATTCTTATATCTATTAAAAACAACTTCACAATATCTTACATAACAATCAATTGTTCTTCTATCAGCCCATGAATTCCAAGCTTCAGTTAAAGCAAGTGGTGTTTCATAGTGTGATAATGTAACTAATGGTTCAATACCATATTTTAAACATTCATCAAAAACATTATCATAAAATTTTAATCCTTCTTCTAATGGTTGTTCACCTTCCATTCCCCCATTAGCGAAAATTCTAGACCAAGCAATAGATAATCTAAAACATTTAAATACCATTTCTGCCATTAAAGCAATATCTTCTTTATAATGATGATAAAAATCAGTAGCTTCATGGTTAGGATATAAACAATCATCAAAACATTCAAAATGATCTACATCTTCATAATTAGCCCCTACAAACATAGGTGCTTTTACTTTATCACCTGCTTTATTAACAAAAGTAATACAACGAGGTTCTGTATGTGTTCCATTAGTAATAACATCATCACTCGATTTACCACGTCCTCCTTCATTCCATCCACCTTCATATTGATTTGCAGCTGTTGCTCCACCCCATAAGAAATCTTTTGGTAAACTCATTAATATTTCCTCCTTTAGTTTGTATTTATACTATATCATAAGATAAATAATTATTGTTGTATGTTCATTATTAGAAAATACTTTTACATATTTTCTAACATACTTTTTGTTCTTTGATAATCCTGTGAAGGTTTTGTATTATACTCTAATAAGTCGAATGATGATAAATATGACATTTCTTCTTCATTTAATTGAAAGTCAAATAAATTTAAATTATCTTTCATATATTGTTTTTCCATCGGACGTGTAATAACACTTATTCTATTTTGTACAAGATATTTCATCGCAATTTGTCTTGTTGTTTTATTATACTTTAATGCTATACTTTTTACTTTATCATCTTCATAAATAGGCAAAGTTTCTTCTTTACCAAAGACTTGATATCCTTGTAAGACTGTTCCTTTTTCATTCATAACTTCTAACATTTGTTTGCTTTGACATCTTAAAGTAACCTTTATTTGATTAACAACCGGAATAATTTTATTAAAATGAACTAAATCAAGATATTGACTCTCTTGATAATTAGATATACCAATACTTTTAATGAATCCTTCTTCATACATCTTTTCAAGTTCACGATAAGCATGATATGTATTTCCATAAGGCCAATGAATAAAAACAAGATCAAAATAATCTGTTTGTAGTTTTCTCATTGATTCTAATAAAGACTTTCTAACTTATTATCCTTCAAAGTTTGTAAACCATACTTTTGTCATTAAAAAGATTTCATCTCTTGGAATTCCAGCTTTTCTTAAAGCACTGCCTACAATTTGTTCATTTCCATATATTTGAGCACAATCAAACAAACGATAACCTTCTTCATAAGCTTCTTTTAATATTTTTGTACACTCCTCTTCATCAAAAATATTCATTGTTCCAAAGCCTAATAATGGCATTTTTAAACCATTATTTAATGTAATATAATCCATATAATTCTCCTTTACATCTATTATTTTTTTACTACAATAGAATTGTAATACCCTCGTGTAACTCGAGGTCAAGGAGAAAACAATATATACATTAAAACAAGCATGTCAAATATTAAATTTAACTGAACATACTATCCGCTATTATACAGATATCGGTATTGTAGAAGTAAAAAGAGATAAAAATAATCATCGTTTATTTGATGAGCAAGCACTCGATTGGCTTAAAGGAACTAAATATCTAAGAGAACTTGGAATGTCTATTCAAGATATCAAACTTTTTCATGAATTATGTAAAAAAGAAGGCGATCAAGCAATTCAAGAGCGTCTTGATATTTTAATAAAACAAAAAGAAAAAGCTGAAGAAGAACTTGAAGCGGCAAAACAACGTCTCCAATTTTTGAATCATAAAATCGAAAAAGAAAAAAGGATTCTGAATCATCTTATTGATGATAATCAAAATCCAAGTAAAAAAATATATACTAAAGATTAATACTTACTTTACTTATGAACAATTGCGTTCCATTGTGAATAAAAAATTATTTCTTTATATATCTAGTTGCTGTACTTTTTCCTATCATTCCAAGTAATCCTTCTTTTCTCATTTTGCTTGTTTTTCTATTGTTTTTACATCTTTTGTACCAAATACTCCTAAAGCACATATAAGAATACTAACAACAAAGAATAAAACCATACTTATGTTTTGATACAGTTACCATTCTTTCAATAATTGGATTAATACCATTTAAAAGAGCTAAAACAACACTATAAACAATAGCAATCAAATAAATATTATGAACCAAAATAAAACTAAAACCAAAAATAGATGAAATAACTAATAAAATCATATTTACTTTCTTTTTATCATATCGATCACATAAATCACCAATAAATGGTTGGGTATCATAGATAAAATATAAGAACATGATACAACAAAACTTACTTCACTTGCTTTATCGTTATCCATTAAATATACTGAAATAAGTCCAAAAAAAACAAAGCCATAGATAAATAATAAAACATATACATCAAAAAATAACTACCTTCGTATTTTTTTATGATTGTCTCCTAAAAATCAAAATTATCTGGATCAGGTCCTGTTCTTTTATGTTGATTTAATTGATTAATTAATTCAACATCTTCATTTTCTAGTACAAAATTAAAGAGATCTATATTTTCTTTAATTCTATTTTCATGAACTGATTTAGGTAATATAACAATACCTTTTTGTAATAACCATCTTAAAATAATTTGTGCCGATGATTTTTGATATTTATTAGCAATTTCTTGAATTTTTGGATTATTTAAACAAGCTCCACTTCCTAGTGGTGACCATGCTTCAACACCAATTTTATTTTCTTTACAATATTGAATTGTTTCTTCATCAACCATTTGCGGATTAGTTTCTATTTGATTAATACTAGGAACAATGTGAACCTTTGATAATAGATTTTGAAGATGTGATTTTCTAAAGTTAGAAACTCCTATACTTCTAGTTAATCCTTCTTTTTGTAATTTTTCCATTTCTAAATATGCTTCTACATAACCTTCAGCTGGCCAATGAATCAAATAAAGATCAACATAATCTAATCCTAAGTTTTCCAAACTTTTCTTTAAAGCTTCTCTCGTGTTACCACTACGAACATCATCATTCCATAATTTTGTTGTAACAAAAATTTCATTTCTTGGTATACCACTTTCTTTGATTGCTTCACCAACAGCTTTTTCATTATGATAAACTGCAGCTGTATCGATATGGCGATAACCATTTTTTAATGCTGTCAAAACTGCATTTTTTGTACCTTCATGACTTTGCCACACACCTAACGCCACTACTGGCATTGTTAAACCATCATTTAATTTAATTCTTGTATTTTTATTCATAATCTTCATCTCCTAATTTCCATCCATAATCGTTGTGATATATCATTAATTTTGTCATTCCACCATCAACACAAATATTTTCACCTGTAATAAATCCAGCTTCTTCACTACATAAAAAAAGTACTAAATGAGCAATATCATCAACTTTACCCACTCTTTTTACAAGATGTTGATTAACATCACTTCCTTGATATTCTTTATTTTCTGTATCGATCCATCCAGGAGAAATACTATTAACTCTTGCCTTTTTAGAAAGCGAAACAGCCAAGGCATGAGTTAGTGCTGAAAGACCACCTTTAGCTGCACTATAGCTTTCACTTTGTGGTTGTGACATACGATCTCTCGTTGATGAGATATTAATGACACATGCATCTTCATTTAAATAATCTTTTAATAATTTTACTAACATAAAAGGACCTGTAACTCCTACTTGTAATGCTTCATTGAATTCTTCATAGCTACAACTATCAATTCCTTTAAATATAGGCTTAGCATTATTAATAATATAATCTACATGTCCATAGTCTTTGATAACCTTATTTGTAAAACATATTAGATCCTCTTTATTCCCTATACTCCCTACAAAATAGTCATTATCTAAAACATCAATTATACAAACATGCGCCCCTTGTTTTTCAAACGTCTCTTTAATACACCTTCCAATTCCTTTTACACCACCAGTTAATACAACAACTTTATTTTCAAATTTCATTTTCATTCCTTATTTATCAAAAACATTTGATACTTCTTTTAATAAAGAAATAATTTTAAGATGTTGTGGACAAACACCTTCACATTGACCGCATTTAAGACATTGATTCGCCTTTGCATGATCATCACTTGTATGATCTTGATACCATGTTTGATAACGTGAACTTTCACCATAAAGTATTTGACTGTTATAAGCTGTAAATAGATCTGGAATTTGTATATTTAAAGGACATCCTGGTGTACAATAACGACATCCTGTACATGGAATAGTTGGTTTAGATAAAACTGTTTTTGTTACTTGATCTACAAGTTTATATTCTTCATTATTTAAGGGCACAAAGTTTGACATTGTTGCTAAATTATCATTCATTTGTTCAAGCGTTGACATTCCTGATAAAATCGTCATTACACCTTCTTTAGATGCTATAAATCTTAAGGCCCATGAGGCAATTGATTTTGAAGAATCATAATTTTTATAGATTTGTTCAATATCCTCACTAAAACTTGCAAGTGTTCCACCTTTAATTGGTTCCATGACCACAACTGGTTTATGATGTTTTCTAGCAATCTCTAAATTTTTTTTAGATTGAATAACCCCATTATTCCAGTCTAAATAATTGAGTTGTAATTGAACAAAGTCTACTTCTGGATGTTCTGTTAGTACTTGATCTAAAAATTCAGGTGTATCATGAAAAGAAAAACCAATATTTTTAATTTTGCCTTGCTTTTTCATTTCTTTAATAAAATCAAAACAATGATATTTTTCATAGGTAAGATAGTGTTTCTTTTCTATACTGTGTAATAAATAAAAATCAAAATAATCAACACCACTTAACGACAATGATTCTTCAAAGATTCTTTGAACATCATTTTCATCTTTTAATTTCCATGCAGGTAGCTTATCAGCTATCGTATATGCTTCTCTTGGATAGCGTTCAACTAAAGCTTTTTTCATAGCTTTTTCACTACCAGCATAAGCATAAGCTGTATCAAAATAAGTAAAGCCTGATTTCATAAAAGCATCTACCATAGTATTTACTTTTTCTTGAATAATTGTTCCATTTTTATCTTTTGGTAATCTCATTAAACCAAAACCTAATTTTGAATTTGATAACATTTTTCTCTCCTCTTTCCTTAATCCACTTATAGTTTAAAAAAGAACTCTTTTCCTTACAATATTTCATCATTCAATTAAAATGCCATTTTAGAAAACACATCTTAAAATTATTATTTTTGTAAATAAAATTTACATTTCCTAATTATGATAATGATTATTTTATAAATACCTTTTTAAACTTCTTATGATATCTTTTCTTCAAAATAAAAAAAGATATCATAGGAGTGAGGTGAAAAGATGAAACATATTTATTTGGAAACATTATTTAATAAAAGAAAAAAGATTCAAGGATGGTATAATTCTTAAAAAAAATAGATTAAAAAAAACAAAATGAAAAGGACACAAGGAGAAAGAATTATCTATCCAGTGGGAGAGGAATTCGATGTAGAGAAAGTAGTAAAAGATACAAGAAGTGAATATGAACGTATCAATATAACATTTATAAATCATTATTGTGAAAGATGCTCACTGAGAGGAAAATATACAAAATCAAAATTTGGAAGAGAAATAACACATATTTTCCAGATGGAAGAATATCAAAAAGAAGCAAGAAGAAATGTGAAAAGCGGTGAAGAATTAAAGCTGATGTTTCAAAGAAACAATGAAACAGAAGGAACATTTGGAGACTGGAAAAGCTAACCAAAAATATGACAGATTGTATCGTCGAGGAGAAAATGGTGTAAAATTGGAGATATATCTGGTGGCAATAGGTCATAATATAAGGAAATATCATAGCCAAAAGAAAATAAAATGAATTAAAAAAGCGGTAGTTCTTTTTAAGTACATCAAAAAAACAAGTTCACATTGAAAAAAGTGAATACGATGATTTTGATATTTCTTTAAGAAAATAAAAAGAAAGGCTGTAACCTTTCGAAAGTTGTTAAAAATCTACTTACTCGTTACAACACCCCCTTTATTTTTTTATTACTCTTTTCGAGATACCAAAAATAAGAATAAGAATAATATATAAAATCCCAGTAATAATAAATTGACTATTTAACGAAGAGGTAAAATGATTTAAAAGCACACCATAATAAGGTGTAATAAAAGACCCTAAACTTTGTAATATTAAAAGTGCTGTTGTTCCAACACTACCATAGATTGCTACTTTTTCTTGTAAAAAGGGAACAAAAGCCATATAACCATAACCAAGCAAGAATGCTGATATATAAACAATCCATAAATTATGAATACATCCTGCTAAAATAAATGATACTGCACAAATAATATAGAATAAAATAAGGGAATGATCTTTTAATCTATTATAAATAGTGCCATACATAGCACCTGCAAGAAGTGATCCAATAGAAATCAACATAATAACAGTTGAGCCATCTCTAACACTTCCATAATGATTAATCGTAATTAAAGAAGAGCCTTTAATTACAAAGAAAGTTGCAAAATTAACAGACATAAAAGACAAGATTGAATAAAAAATTATTCTTTTATAATTCACTTCTTGCTGAACTTCTTTTGAATTTTGGCTATCTTTTGCATTAGGAACATATTTTAAAACAAAAAAGAAAATCAAAAATGCAATAACATATACCAGAAAAGAAACATGCCACCCATAAGCAAGTAACATTCCTGCTACATAAGTCGTTAAAAAACTACCTAATCCTCCAATTGATCCTTGTAGTCCAATCATTTGACTTCTTTCTTTTCCATCAAATAAACTTACAATCATAATTAATAAATTAGAATTAATCATTCCTACCCCAAAACCAAAAATAGCTCTTGAAATAAGCATGATATATACTTCTTTAATAAAATAAGGAATAATTCCACCTATTCCACAAATAAGCAATCCTATTAAAAGGGATGTCTTATGATTCATTCTTTTTGCTAAAAAGCCACTCAATAAAATAGCAAGCATTACAAATAACGAAGGAATTGTTGTCATTAGCTCAATCGTAGATAAAGCAACATTTTTAAAATTATCTGCTATAGCTGGAATATTTCCAGCAATTGCATTTTGACTTGCTGTTACTAAGCAACAACTCAATATAGCTATTTTTAATATCATTTTTTTATTCATATTTTCACCTCACTAGCATTATATCAAGAACCTAATGATTAAAATTAATCAGTTAAATAGACTATTTTTAATATATAATAGATATGGTGATAAAAATGATAAATAAACTAATACAATTTGATTTAGATGAAAAACTCTTTAGAGAATATTACTATTTAGAAAAAACAGCTAAAAACATTCAAGACTTCAAACTAAAGTATCAAGATGATGTTTATAATTTAAATATTGTTCTAAATCCTGAAATTCTTCAAACCCATAGTTTAGAAGAAGATTATTTTGAAAAAAATCAAGATATAATTATTTTAAAACATCCCCGTTACATTCCTTTTTTTATTCATGATCATGATTATTTTGAAATCATATATATCCTAAAAGGAAATGCCATTCAAACGATAGAAGATAAAGTAGTTGAATTACAAGCTGGTCATCTTTTCTTACTAGCCCCTCAAATAAAACACGGTATTAAAGTTTTTAATGATGAAACAGTCCTATTAAATATTTTAATTAGAAAAAGTACATTTCTAGATACATTTTCTGATTACATGAAAGAACATGATATAACTTTTGATTTCTTTTTAAGTCATTACTATGCAAAAGATAAAATCAGTTATCTTCATTTTCATAGTAAGCAAAATATACAAATACAAAATATTATTTTACAAATGTACGAAGAAAATAACATGCAAGATTCTTATTCGAATACAATTTTATGTCATTTGTTTTCTTTATTACTTGCTTACATACAAAGAAAAAATCAAGAAAACACTGAAATAACAACAAATATCGAAAAGAATGAAAACTTAAAAATCATTCAATATATAAACGATCATTATAAAACAATTTCTTTAGAAAAAATAAGTCAACATTTTCATTATTCAATTCCTTATTGTTCTAAATGGATAAAAGAAAAGACTGGTTATTCTTATTATGAATTATTAACACACATTAAATTACAAAAAGGCAAACAATTATTACTTAATACAACTTTATCAATTTCTCAAATTTCTAAACAACTCAGTTACAAAAATCCCGAATCTTTTATTCGTACCTTTAAAAAATACGAAGCCATAACTCCTCAAGCATATAGAAAAAATGAACAATAAAACCTATTGTTCATTTTTTCAAACATCGAATATTAAGCTTTCCATAATCCATGTAGATTACAATATGCATAAACTTCTTCCACTGTTTCATTATCACAAAGTTTAAAATCAACCGCTGGTTTTTCACCAGGTTTTAAATATTTTCTTTGAATGCCTTGATCTGTTTTTAAAGAAATCCATTCAATCCAATGTTCTGCAAACATTGGATGTTCAACTTCTCCTACTTCAACATGTACAAGATCACCTTCTACTGTATAAACTGGTACATGTTTTTCAACAGCTCCATCTTCAATACCAGCTTGGAGTTCTTGCATCACTTCACCACAACATACAACTGGTACTCCTTTGTCTTCAACTTTTTCAATAATGTTTCCACAATGTTTACAAATATAAAATTTTTGTTCCATAGCCTTTTCCTTCTTTCATTATCTAGTAATTATTCCTATTTATAATATACTCTATTATTCACTAAATAACAAGAGAAGTGCTTTTATATTTTTTTATAAACGATTTGATCTATCATTGCCATTACAATCAATAAAAGAGCTGCTAAAACATAGATGACATGATATCCAAAGTATTGAACTACATATCCCCAGGCAATAGCACTTAAACCATAACCTATATCCAATCCGCAATAATAAATCGATGTTGCAAATGCAAATTGCGATGCATCAACAGTTTGAATAATTCGATAATTAAAGATAGGAAATAATAAACCTGTAGCTAAGCCACAAGGTATAGCCAATAAAAAGAGTTGTGTTTCATTTTTTATCAGTGAAATCATAAAAACACTAGCAGCCATAATAAGCGTTAAAATAAAACTTAATTTTCTCATACCAAAAAAATCTTGTATTCTTTTTGAAAAAAATCTTGAAATAAATGTTACTACAGCTGTTATTGTAAAAAACAAACCAATATTCCCTAATCCCAAATCTTTAGTATAAGAAGTTAAATAATTATTAACAGCCCCTTGAGAAAAAGTAGCTAAAAAGAAAACCATACAAATAATAATTCCTTTATAAGATTGTTTTTCTTTTTTATCAACATTACTCTTTGTTGAACTCTTTATAAAAAACGAAAAACAAAAAGTAATTAAAGAAATAACCAGTAACAAAAGAAACAATGAAATAAAATTTGTATATTTCTTTCCTAATATTGCAAGTGCAATTGTTGGTCCAGTAGCATTTGCAATTGTGTTTGCTGATGAAGTAAAACCGACACCCTCACTTAATCTTGAAGCAGGAACATATTCATTACTAATAGCAGTTGCACAAGTTAAACTTATTCCAAAACCTAACCCATGAATAATTCTGAAAAGAAGAAATAAGTAAACATTTTTAGAAAAACAATAACCTATCGCTGCTATTATTGTAAGTATTAAACCTATTATAAGTAAATTTTTATTATTTATTTTCTCATTTAATTTTTTTATAAATAAACGGATAAATAAAGCAGAAAGAGTGAATACTGTAATCATATATCCACCTACTACACTTGAAGAGGTCAACACCCTTCCATAAATAGCCATTACTGAATTTAATAAAGCATACCCCATATTGACACCAAATACTAATAATAATGAAAATAAATATTTCTTTGTCCATAATCTTTCTTCCATATAAGCCCTCCTTGATGTAACTATAATTATTACATTTACAATATATCATTACACCGATGTAACATCAACAGTTACATTAAATCATAAAAAAAAGTAGTTTGCACTACTTCATTTCCTGTTGAACATAAAATCTTGTATCTTCAATAACATCTTTTAAAGTAATAGAAGATAATTCATCTTCCATAGCCTTTTGTATTCTCATTAATTTATTATCAAGAATATTATGAATATTTTTTCCTACTGGACAATTATTATTGGGATTTTCATGAAAATGGAATAATTCACCATTTTCTACACATTCTACTGATTGATAAATATCAAATAAAGTAATTTGATCTAATGGTTTAGCAATCGTAGTACCACCTGTTCCTCTTTGAACATTTAATAAATGACTTTTCTTTAAAGAAGAAAGTATTTTTCTAATGATTACTGGATTGACATTAATACTTGTAGAAAGAAAATCACTTGTTATCTTTTGATCATTTCCAAAGGTATCGATACACGCAAATATATGAACAGCTATTGTAAATCTACTTGAAATTTGCATAACATATTCCCCTTTCGTTTTTATCTTACAAAACACAAATTGTAATGTCAATCATTACATTTGAATCTTATTCATCAAAGTTTGTTTGATCACTTATATCTTTCCATTTTTTATTTCATTAATTTGATCAGATAACATTTTTACTCCTAAATTTGTTGTACCTTTACCTAAAAGAATCATTTTAGGATAATCTTCTTTTTCAATTGTTGAAACAATGACTTGAGCTGCTTTATAAGGATCTCCTTTTTGACCAAATGGATCTTGAGCTAATCTTTGACGTGCTTCCTTAATTTTCGCATAATCATCTATACCCCTATCTTCACTAGGAATATGTGAAACCCTAAAATTCGTTCTAAAAGATTCTGGTTCAACAATCATTACCTTTATTCCTAATGGTTCTACTTCATCCCTTAAAGCAATACTCATCTTTTCTAATATTCATTATGAATCAGAAGTCTGTTCATCTGAAGAAGACTTAATAAAAGGATTATATAATGAGGCGTTTCAACTCATTATTCTTGATGAAAATGTTATTTGCCACTCATGGGAAAGTGAAGAACTCTATTTTTCTCTTCCAAGCAATAATCTTTTAATAAATAAAAAAGAACTTTCTTTTAAAGATCTTGATGGTCAAACAATGCTACTTTATAAAAATATTGGTTTTTGGAAAGAAAGAGTATTAAAACATATGCCTCATACACATTTCATTATAGAAAATAATCGTCATGATTTTCTTAAACTCTTAGATCATTCTGATTTTGTTTGCTTTACAACCGACCTAGCAATAGAAGAAGGTATCTTAAAAAATCGTGTTATTAAAGAAATAAGTAATCCAGAAGCATTAGTTCCATTTTATATCTGTTGCTTAGAAAAAAATAATAAAAAATATCAATACCTATTTAAATAAAATCGTTTCTTTCGTTCCACTCATTTTGCAACGAAATACTTTTCGTTGCAAAACATTGCAAACAATTTTTTCATTTTAATAAAAATAGTCCATAAACACTAGATGTTCTAGTATCTATGGACTTTATTTTTTTGTCGATCCTTATACATTTTATTCATCGTTTCCATCTATTATTTATATTTCAATAATTTTTTGATGTCAAAATGATGTCAATATATTTTTTAAAAAAAACCTTGAATTTATCAAGGTTTTTTAATAGTTATTATTCACCAACGCATGGTAATAAACCATCGGTTATTTCCGCATTTTTTGAGTTTTTTTTAGCCATTTTTCGCCTATTTCATCCATATTATACTTATTTTTTGTTGGTTCCTCAAGGAGTTGTCCCTTTTTTGTCCCTTTTTTATAAATATGTTATAGGCATTTTAAAGAACTTTTAAATATTGTAATAACTTATATTCTTCTCCGTTTTTTGAAAAAGTCATTCTTGAATCAAATTCTTTAAAATTTCTTTCTTCATAAAATAATTTTAATTTTTCTTTATCATTAGCTTCTAAAAATACTACAATACCCCCTACTTTATATTGGACTTCTTTTATAGTATTCATAGCAAGATTCATAAGCTCTTCTCCTGTGATTCTTTTATTTAAATCATTAGAAAAGTTCTTTCCGAGCTGAGCAATTAAATATGCTGACATCGTATATGTCCCTATTTCTTTATTAAATTGACTAATTCGTTGTAATTTTTTTGATATAGTTTTACTTATAGAAGTTCCTTTTACAATTAATGGTTTTAATGTTAAAGAAAAATAACCCAACAATGCACCATCTATATTTGAAAAAACTAGATATGTAACTGATTGACTTTTTTTCGTAAATTCAATTGCATTTTCTTTTAAAAAATACTCAACATCCTTATTTTGAGGACAAGAAAAGCCAGAGAGCAATTTAACTAATGCAGGTTCTCCAGCTTCTTCATCAGTGCCTAACGCTAAATATTCTCGAATGTTGATAATTAAGAATCTATTATCCGACATTCATTTTTCTCCTTTGCTTCATAAAATTTCTTAGAGCGTTTTCGCCTTTAATTTCCTTAGCATTTATAGGAGTATGAATCGAAGGATTATTAGCAGATTCTTCTATTGCTTCAACAAATTTATTTACCTGACGTTGTCCTGATATAACAAAATTATGAGTAATACTTGAAGTTGCCATAATAACACCTCCTTTAATAGTTTGGCATATTTAAGTTTGTTCTATTCTTCACTACTATTCTATTATTTAAAATTAAATTATGCAATAAATATCAGCAAAAAAACAATAAGAACTGAAAAGGAACACAATATAATAATATGTGTTCCTTAATATTTTTTATATTTATTGATTTTATAGTTGAAGCATTTCACTACATCTTATTGAAACTCTTATTCTTCTTGTTTTTCATAGTCCATTTCGTCAATGTTAAATCCATCCTGTACAATAAAGTTTCTTAATAACTTATAAGCTTTAATTTTACACATAAACAATGGATTAGATTTTTCTGTAAGATTATCATAATAATTCTTAACTTTTTCATCATCCATTGTGACTTTCAACTCTTCAAATCTACCATATTCATTTATTGTTTCTAAAGTTGGCTTCAAACTCATAAGATGTCGTAATTTCCCCTCATCGACACCTAAAGCTTCAATGATATCATTAATTTGTTTATCTCTTTCATCATATAATCTTTCACTGATATATTCCATCAATGTTTTTCCTTCTTCTATATATAAATCTCCACTTTGAATTTCATGTAAAATAATACTTGCTTGTTTCTGTTCCGCTTTTGAAAGCAAACCAAATGATTTGTGAAGCTCGTTTTCGATTTTCTCAAGTTCTTCAGCAGAAACATTGCTTTTAATAGATTTAATATATTTATCAAAGTTTGTCTGCATATAATCAACATCTATTTTATCTGCTGCGACAGTTGAAAGATTAGAATCGATATCATATCCTAAATCACCAGGTTTTCTACCTCCGCCACCACTTTTTCCTATATCTCTATATCTTGCAACAAGTATGTTATATACAAATTCGTCAAATTCAAGTGTAGCTTTTTCATTAGTTTCTTTATTTTCATATTCTAACTTATCAAAAACAAATCCCTGAATAATAGCGGCTTCTAAATATCTGTTAAGTTTTCCAAATTCTTTGGCAAATTTTTTACAAGCAGATTCATCTTCTGGAAGAGTCAAAAAACCATTGATACCACAAGATTCAAATATTTCTTTTATTTCTCGGTAATTTTTATTCATATTTTCAATATTTTCACAAAGATGGTCAGCAAATAATCCAAATGCTTTATCTCCTGAATATAATTTAACCGCTTCTTTTGTTAATCGCTCCATAGTATGTGGTTTTCTATAATATTTAATTGTTCCAAAAGGCTTTTCAATCCCAAAAAGTCTGTTTGTTCTTGAATACGCTTGAATTAAGTTTTCATTATATAAAATCTTATCTAGATAAAGTGTATTAATCCATTTTGAATCAAAACCCGTAAGCATTTGGTCGACAACAATTAAAAGGTCAATTGTCTCTTCTTTTTTGAGTCTAATATATCTTTCTTTATGTCCTAATCTATTAGCTATATCCTTTTTCATTTTTGAAAATTTTGAAATAGAATACTGTCCATGTTTATTATAGCGCTTTTCATAATCTTCAATTATTTCAACCAATCCATCCTCTTTATCAATAGAACTATCTCCACCATTGTCTATAGTTGGCTCAAATATTGCAGTTACTTTTAATTTTGGTGCTTTTACCTTAAATAATCTGTAATACTCAATAGCCTCTGAAATACTGCTTGTTGCAAGAATTGCGTGAAATTTACTATTTCTACTTAGTAGTGCCCAATTCTTAATAATATCATTAACTACAGCATCTCTATGCTCATCACTTTCATATTGAGAAGTAGGGATATAATCCTCTATTCCCTTTACGTAGTTCCCGTTTTTATCGTAATAACCTGCCATTTTTAGTTCTTGTACAAATTTACGATAAATTTTTTCTTTTTCTTTATCTGCTAAAGCTTCTGCTTCTGTAGATGCTTTTGCTTTTTCTAATCCAACCGCTTTTTTTAAATCTATATCTTGAAACGTTAATACTTTGTATGTATCAAATCCTAATACATTTTTATCTCTAATACCATCAGCAATACTATATCTATGCAACTCATCACCTATGATTGAAGATGTAGTATTTCCCTTTTTCATATTTTCTTCCACTATAGGAGTTCCTGTGAAACCAAAAAATAATGCATCAGGTAAAAGTCGTTTTATATCCGCTAACATTTCACCAAATGTTGAACGATGTGCTTCATCAATAATAAACACAGTGCGATATCGTCTGATTTTTTCTAAATCATATTCATTTATTATTTTATTCATGTGACTCATTTTTTGAATTGAGGTAACAATGAGTCTATCTTCATAGTTATCACTTTTTAATTTTCTGATTAAATCATCAGTATTTTCTGTTTCTTGAACTGTCTCTGACTCATCAGCAAAAGCTCTATATTCTTTTAATGATTGTGTTCCTAATTCTATTCTATCTACCAAGAATAGCACCTTATCTGCATCTCCAGAATTAGAAATCAATTGTGCTGATTTAAAACTTGTCATTGTTTTTCCAGAGCCTGTTGTATGAAATATATACCCTCCTAATTGATTTCCAGAAGTCCAATCATGATTTGTTACTTTATCGCTTATTTTGCTAGCCGCAAAATATTGATAACTTCTCATAACTTTTAATATATTATCTGCCCTATCAGCAACTGTATAAAATCCAATTAATTGATGAGCCATAGGTATTGATAACAACGAACTAGCAATCTTGTCCCATTTATTGATTGGCATATTATTAAAGTCTGCCCAATGAAAATAGAAATCTCTGTTGAACATCCCTCTTGGGCCTGGATTAGCAAAATATACAGTTTCATTGGGTTCCATAGCAACAAATATTTGAACTAAAGAGAATAAGCCTGTAAAGACACCTTCATGGGCGTATTTTTCAATTTGATGATACGCATCACTTACAGGAACACCACTTCTTTTAAGCTCAATATGAATGACAGGCATACCATTAATTAAAAGCATAATATCGCCACGTCTATCATTTAGAATTCTATTTGTTTTAAACTTTGGTTGTCTAACAATTTGATATCTACTTTGTCCTGCTGCAATTTCATGACGGTCATATATTTTTAGACTTACTACTTGACCTAAATGTAAAATATCATCAGGATTATCCCTTTTTAAAGATACTGTTTTACCATTAATAAACCCATTCAGATTTATCGGTGTTTCATACTGCGCCACCTTTGCCATAATTTGATTCATTTCTGTATCAGTAAGAGGGCAATCGTTTAATCTATCTTTTTCCTTATTATTTTGAAAAAGAATATCCGCCCAATTTTGTATTAAATCTTCTTCTGTTGGATACTCTATAACCTTATTTTCCCATCCTTTATCAAAAAGCAAATTAACAAGGGCATCCTCAAAATCTTTTTCCTTTTTAAATATCATTTTTACACCTCCTTTTAATCAGCATCAACAAACATTTTCGATAATAATGATTTTTTGATTACTTTTAATTTTTCAAGCTTTCGTTGATGAAGGGTAATAAGGTGGTCAAGGTTAGAAAAATATTGTCCAATTCTAACTTGTTCATCATAATTCGGATATGAAATATCCAAGTTATTGACTTGTTCTAACGATAAGTTTGGTTGAGCTCCAATTGTTGGATTCCTTCTAATGAAATCTTCTACAGCTTGTCCTTTTAATACTGTTGTAAGATATGGTATGTATCCTTCATTTATTCGTAAAATTGCAAGCGCTTGATTTGTATTAGCTGGTAAAATACTCGATTTTACAACACTTACACGTCCCAATGTTCCTGCAATAGAAAATAAAATATCGTTTTCTTTTAATTTTGAACGTTTTAAATAGCCTTCATGTTCTACAATACTTATTTTTGATGTTGAAGTGATTTCTCCATTATCGATATCTATATTTTCTACCTTAATAAAATTAACCTCCCCGTTTCCTGACTTATCTTTTGGAGTAGTTCCTTTTGTAATAAGTGAACATAATGTTCCTAACTTACGCTGTTCCCAAGTGTCAGTAAATCCAATAAATCTCAATTCTGGAATACTAACTCCATCTTGAGGAAACATTTTTTTTAGCATTGCTTTCTTCAAGTTTCTAAGTTGGTCACACTTATGTTGATGAAGGGTAATAAGGTTATCGAGTCTTCTCAAATAACCACTAATTCTATCTTGTTCTATTTTGCATGGCATCATTATTTGATATTGTGAATATTCTTGTGCATTAACTCCAGGTTGTCCAGAACGCATAGAAGTTATTTTTATGAATTTTTCATAATCATTTGTAAGTGTGTTTTGAAACACAAACTCAGGGTTGAAATCTTTCTTAATTTTTGCACGAATAAGAAATCCTGCATAATATACTAACCCATCAGAAGCCTTATAAATATAGCTTTTTCCAACGCTTGCTCCTGTTCTGGTAAACAAAATATCTCCTTCAGATAATCTGTAGTTTTCAGCAGAAGATAAATCTGTGTCTGGTGAAGTGATGTCTTCCTGTTTAAACTTTCGGCTATCATCATCAATATCTGTAATTCTGATATATTTGTTTTTACCATCATACTCTTTAGCTGCTGCGTTGAGTCCATATTCAAAAGATGAAGATAATTCTCCTAACTTAAGCTGTTCCCAATCATCATTGAATCCATTAAATCTTATTTGGGGCATTTTCTTTTTTTCTTCCATACTTTTTTTCATTCTAATTTCCTCCTAGAATTTTCTTAAATTCTTGAAGTCCTGCTATATCTGTTTCATTTCCTACTAATTCATCAATCATAGAAGTTAATAATTGTTCAGTATCTTTAATTTCTTTTTCAATATCTGAAAGTGTTGTTTTATATTTCATTGCTAATCTTTCTATCTGATTAATTATATCCTTAATAATAACATTTGGTGTGCTATTTATTTCCTTTATAATTGGAAAAACCCATTTTAATTTTAATAAATACAAAATATTTTCTTTCGTTAAGGTTTCTATCGTTTCTTTTGTTTTCTTTTCAAGTTCTTCTTTTTGATTTTTAATTTCTTTATTGATTTCTGCATCTTTTGATAAAAGTTTAGAAGCTCTTTTCACGATATATTCATGACTATTTTTTTCAAATTCGTAATTTTCTAATTTTTCATTAATATATGCAGTGATAACAGTTTTTCCATATGTATTATCTTTGTTTGCATTCATAGATGACCAATCTATTTCTCGATGATTATTTTGAAATTCAAGCTTATTCTTTTTACCTTTCAATTTTAAATACTCTATAAAAATATATTTTTCTGGTAAATCAATATCTTCATAAATAGATTTCAATGCATTTTTTAATTCAACACTAACAAAAGCACTATTATCATCATTAAGAATACTATTATCATCTTCAGAAATATTTTCTACTAATTCTTCAAGTTCGGAGTTGATTTCTACACCTTTAGATTCTAATTCTAATAAAATTTGATATTCATCTTTTAATAAGGTTTCTTGTACCAAATTGAATGGAACTATTCGGCCTTTCCATCCTACTGTTACTTCTGTTTCTTTTCCTTTCACTTTTTTCTTTTTCATAATTGGGTCTGTTGTTTTGATAACATCAAGTCCTTCTTTTTGGATTGTTTCTATATCACTTGATATATCTTGCCAATAATTATCTAACATTTGATATAAACTGTATTTATCTATTAAAGGAATTTTATCTGCCCTTTCAAAAATATATTCAGCAACAATATCTTCTTCTTTTACAAGATTAACAGATGTTATTTGTTGAATTAATTCATTAGTTAAAAAGCTATCAAATTCTTTAAATTTATTATTATAGTCATTTTTAAAATTTATAATATCTGCATTCTCATTTATTATTTTTGCTATTTCTTTTGTTTTTTCAGAAACCACCTGAGAATATTCAGGAGAAATAGAATTGAACAGAGATTTTTTTAATGATGGAAATACATCCCAATATTTATTTAATTCATTGATTTCACTATTTGGTATTCCTCCAAACATAGTTGCATAAATATCTATAGTATCTTCTTTTTCAGAAGAATCCACATAACGAGGAATATTCAAATTATAATCATTTTGAACAATTTCTTCTTTACTTACACATCTAGAAAAACCTCTTATTGATTCTCTTGACTTTACAACATCTGTGATTTTTTTGATATCACAAGCTCTTAATTTATTTTTTGTTCCGGCTTTTTCAAACCCTTTTGAAGCATCAATAATCAAGATATCGGTAGTTGGTCTATTTTTCTTCAAAATCATAATAATAGTAGGAATACCTGTTCCGAAAAAAATATTGCTTGGTAGTCCTATAATTGTATCAATTTCTCCTTTTTCAATAAGTCTAGCACGAATAGTACCTTCTTCTCCACCTCTAAACAATACTCCATGTGGTAGTACAATTGCCATAATACCATCTGGTTTTATATGATATAAATCATGTAATAAGAAAGCATAATCAGCCTTTGACTTTGGAGCGAGACCATATTCTTCATACCTTTCATCATTTTCATAGTCACTACTATCCCATTTTTGAGAATATGGTGGATTTGAAACCACTGCATCTACTCTAACTCTTCGGTATGTATCTTTTTTATGGCCCTCGTCTGAAAAGTATGGCCAATCATCTTCTAACGTATCCCCATTACGAACAAAGATATTATTGATATTAATACCTCTCATCACTAAATTCATACGTGTTAAATTATATGTATTTTCCTTTAGCTCCTGTGCATAATATTTAATCCCATTTTCATTTTCATTATGTTTTGCTACGCTTTGTCCAATATTGATAAGTAACGAACCAGAACCACTTGTAGGGTCATATATTTCAATTTCATTCTTATCTTTTAAATGGTCAGCAACAATCTCTGATATTAATACAGAAACTTCATGCGGAGTATAAAATTCTCCTGCCTTTTTACCTGCATTTGCAGCAAACATCGAAATCAAATATTCATAAATAAATCCTAAAACATCATAATCTTGCTTTGAATTCATCGGAATTACTTTTACAATGTCAATTAGTTTTTTTACAGCTTTTGTTTGTGATGCTGAACTATCTCCTAATTTTGTTAATCCAGCTTGTAATGTATCAAAAATATTTGAAAACACATTATAATAATCTTTATGTATCAATCGCTTAAAAGCTGATAAAGCCGTAGTAACTTGGCCTATATTAAAGTCTTTATCATTTACCCAAGTCGAAAATAGATTATCATAGCTAATAAAATAACCAATACTTCTTTGAATTTCTTTTACAAGGTCGTCATCTTCTTCTTTTAAATGAATATCTAAATTTTCAGTTAAGCTCAACGTATTTTTTAAATATTCTACTTCTTTTTCAGATAAAAATTTATAAAAGATAAATCCTAAAATATAATCCTTATATTCACTTGCATCTATTTTAGAACGCATTTCATTAGCACTTTCCCATATTTTATTTGCTAATTGTTGTTTATTCATAATAATAAATCCTCTCCTATTTTTACAGGCATAACCCTTAATAACTACTCTTCTTAATTTCTTTATGCTATTTTAAGTATAACATACTTGTCAATATTCTCTTAACAGCCAAAATCATTTGTTAATATTCCCTTATGAAAAACAAAAAAAGCAAGAAAATACAAAACAATTTAAAAATTAATTTTAGAAAAGGTCACAAAGACTACATTTTTTTGGTAATTTTTTTATTATTCTCTTTTTTTGGTAATAGTATGTTTTTAAAGTCTAATTCATCATTTTTTAATTTGACTGTCATTTTTGTTTTTTTATATTTATTATCTCCAAATATCTTATTAGCATTTCCATAACTATACATTACAAGGTTCTTTCCTTCCAAACAAAAATCAACTCCATTTTTTATATCAAAATATTGTGGTACTTCATCTATCGCAAATTCTAAATTACCACTTACCTTTTCTTGTTTTTTAAACATACCATAAGCATCATAGTAATCTATTTTTATACTACAATCCTCTTTGCTATATTTAGAAAGTTTATCAATTATATTAGTATTTTCCTTAATATGTTGAACTTCTTCCTTATAATCACACTCTATAATACTTTTAGTATTTAGATTCTCTTTTATACAATCATCTTCAATAGCCTTATTACTACTTGCTCGTCTTTTTATATATGAACTAATTCCTTCAGCAATTAAAAAGGAGCTACTTATTACCATTGCTCCATCTCTATCATCATTTATCATTTTATACCAACTTTGTATATATGCTTTATGATTTTCTAAATGCTTTTCATAAGTATCGTGTGTCATTGCAACATCATATTCACTACATAATAATACTGATGCAAGTTCAGCATTTAACTCCTCTAATGCATATTCTTGACTAGCATAATTAAATCCACTAACATCCCATCTATGCAATCTACATTCATGACCTGTAGAATGGGCGATTTCATGTACTAATGTTGAAATATAATTTTCATCACTTTCAAATGTGCTTTTCATAGGTAAATGAATTTTATCCTCAATAGGTGAATAATACGCATCTCCTAAAATACTTTCTTCGTAGGTTATGTGTTCATTTTTTATATAATCATTACAAATATTTAGAATTTCATTACTAGGCTCTATTCCTTCATTAACTACGTTTTCTAAAGGAATAATATTATCTATTTGGTCTCCATTATATACTGGTATATTTTTAAATCTCATTTTTTTATATAATGATTCAGTTATAGGAAACTTATTTTTTAAAGATTTATATTCATTTAAAGAAAAGTTGTTATTAATATATTTTTTATTTAGATTACTTTTCTTATCTTTTCTTAAATACTGATTAAAGTCATTTATCAATTGGCTATATTCATCTAATTCCATTTCTTTAGGTTTCAATAATTGACAATACCAGTATTCTATATAAGTAGCTTTTTCACCTTTACGTATGTGAGCTGATTTTCCATTTATTGATAAATCCTTACAATTATAGAATGTTACCCATCTATTATCTTTATATCCTTTTTTTGATGCTTCTATAGATAAAACTATCTTATTAATTCCACTATAGGGAATTCCTTTAAAATTCACCATTGGTAGTATCTTCCACCCTCTATTCCACAATAATGTTGGTTCTTCTAATGCTTTTATAAAATAATCTTTTAAATATTCTCTTGTTATATTTTTATTTTCTTTATTCATATAATTAAATCTCCTTTAAAACAAAAAGAGAGAAATCGATTATTTATCTTTCTCTCTTAAATATTTTTTATAGTTTTTATTATCTTTATAAAATAATAAGTCATCTTCATAGACTTCATTATTCACAAAAACCAATGCTTTATATCTTGGTAACTTATTAATATAATTACTTAATAATGAATGATAACCTTCATTCATTCCTATTGTTGTATGTTTAGAAGCATACGTTTTAGAATCACTCCATACCTTAGTCTCACCTGCCCAATCAGCTACTACTTCCTTGGTATGCTTATCAACAGCACTTCCCCCTAAAAATGTTTTTATAGGTGAATTTGTTATAATAATGTCACTAGCTTCCTTACCATAAATTTTTTCTAATTGTGTTATACCTTGAATTGCCATATAGATTCCTCCTCCAGTACCTTGACCTGAAAAGAATTTTCTTAAATTACTTATTATTCCATCAAAATTAGGTATATTGAAAGAAGAACCAAACTCATCCAAAATCATTAAAAAACCTTTCTTTAGACAATAATTCTTATTCATTTTACTAAGTTGCAATATATTGTTAAAAAAACAAACAAATACTAAAGAATTTAAATAATTGTAGTTTTGTATCATTGGATTAACTTTTATGAAATAAACAATTTTTTTAGTATCAATTAAATCAATTTCCATATCATCTTTATATGTAACATTTTTTACATTATTTTGATTAAACCTATACTTAACAGTAAAACTACCTCTTATACTATCTCCAAAATCACCATTGCTTTCTATTTGGGATTTGATTCTTTTCCATTCAGGTATCAATGATGCTCGAGGAGTATCTTCTAACTCAGTCACCTTAATTCCACTATTTAGTGTTTTTATTACAGATGCATCAACCTCTAATTCAGAAATCATTATATCCATTGAAGAAGGATTATTTTCATCACCATCAAACATCATATTAAATAATTCTTCAATATGTTGCATGGTTCTAGGTTGATTATCAACATAAAAAGATACACTTACTAAAAAACAAAAAATAGACTTTGAACTTATATTCCAAAAGTCCATGTCATTTTTTCTTTCATCAAAAATAGTAGATGCTATAGAAGAAATATAGTCAAAATCAATTTGTTCCCATGGTTCTACTTTAGTGTTTTTTATCATTCTATTTTTATTATTAGTAGCTCTTACATACCATAATGGATTGAAATGATTCAATCGTTCATCAAAATCAATTAAATCTAATATTTTAACTTCATACCCTTCATCTAAAAAATATTGTTTCCATATTTCTTTATCGCTAGAAATAACACCTGAGCTATCCGTTATAATTTTTGTTGCTTCATTATTAGTCATCATAGCATTATAAATAATATTAGTTGATTTACCTGTACCTGTAGTTCCAATTATTAAATTAAAATTTGCTGTATTTAGTTTATTCTTATTTGAATCTAAAGGAGGATATATATTTTTTGATATAAACATACAGTCGTTGTCTTTAGAATTATATTTTTTTAATTTTTTAGCACTTTGTAAATCTGAAGTTATATCAGCTTTAGAATGTTTTTTCTTATAAGGCATAGAATAATAAAGATATAATATAAATACTATTATAAATATAAAACCTATCATTTAGTGCCTTCCTTTATTATTTTGAATGTTGCTACTTCTTTCTAATTGCTTAGCTGTTTCATTCATTGTCAAATTTAAAACATTTCTAGCTCCATTCTTCAAAGCAAATTTAATGCCCTGTTTTTTATTTTGAAAAGCATATTCTAAAGATTGGTTTTTTAAAGTATTTATATTTTCATCAATACCAATACTCGTTAAATAGTTATATTCTTCAGCTCTTAAATTATGTATCTGTCTTTTGGTTAATTTACCATTTCTATCATTAATAATTTTTTCATTTCGCTCAACTATATCTTCTATATATGAATACTGCTTTTTTAAATTTTGCAATTCTTCATAGTGATACCTTTTTAAATGATAACTTTTCATTTTATCAATACCTCTAGTTTTAAACGATTGATACTCTACTTTATGATTTTTTACACCGGTTTTAATCAATAAATCATTTTGCCATTTAGCCCAGTTGCTTCTTATATTTTTTAAAGTGTCTGAACTCTTACTTCTATCATCTAACGGATTTCTATAAATCCATTTACCATTATTGTCTAAATATGATTTTGTATTATATGACTTTGTTTCATCATTATATTGATTACATAATACTAAAGCATGAACATGAAAATTATCTTCCTTATGATTATTGTTCTCATCATTAAAATGTACTGCATAAATTACAGCATAACCATCTTTAGAAAAATTATTATAAAAAAAATCATCAAGTTTATCCTTGATGAAAAGTTTAGTTTCAGTTTTATTAATTGTATTATCATTATTTCTTTTAACTAGAGAATTATCCATATTCAACATAAAATCTCTACAAATACCAGATGTTTTCCATTTTACAGCTCTATCGGTTTCAATGGAATTTATTAAATATTCTGCAGAATTGTATTTTTCAGTCATTCCTTTTGCTAAAACTATATTAGAATAAACAAAATCAGTTTTACCCCTGTAGCTTTGATTATAATTTACATCATCATATTCAGAATGTAAATCATCTCTCAATATATAAGCAGTTTTAAACATAGCCTCTGTGTGATGCAATGTTTTAACTATTGCTGATAACTCCACTATATCCTCTCCTTTCATTATTGGTTGGTTCATCTTTGATGCTTATAAAGGGGTAATTTTACCCCTATTATGAGCAGTTTAAGTTTTTACATTATTTTCAATATAGATAAGAATATTTTTCATAATATCTTGCATTTTCTCTGATAACTCATTTCCATTAGAAAGTATATCTTCATACCCATTTATTATAGATTGCTCTATTAATTTTTGAATAATAATATAACCAACAACACATTTGCACTGTGATTGATATTTGTATAATTTATCATTTTCTAAACGCTTTTTGTATGATTCTTGTTGTGCTTTTTTTGTTTCTAAAGCATTTATTCGTTTTAATTTTTTTATTATTTTATTTAAATAATCTTCTCCTGAATAAGCTATAATAAACTTTATATCTCTATCATTAAAACCATTATTTTTTAAAAGTCTGTATTCAAAATCTGTCATATTATTTTTCTAAAATATTAATTAGTACATAATTTAATAGTGATATTTGAATGACCCATGGCGAATTTATATTACTATTTTTATACAAATTCATTCTTGATTGAACGATATTATTTAAATGATTTAATCCATCAACATCACCTTTTTTTAAATAGTTTATAAAATCAATCCACATTGGGTCAATTTTTTGTTCCATTAAAATTCTCCTTTCCTTAAAAATAAAAGGAGTGTATATAACACTCCCCTAGGGGTTTAACCCATTATAATTATACTAGATACATCTTGTGCAAAAACATTATATAGCTAATTTATATTTTTGATAATCTTTATCTTCTTGGGCTATATTAAAAATATCATCTTCTGTTAATATTTCTATTAAATTAAAGCCTCTAAAGTATAAATTTTTAACATTGAAAACATTTGCAGGAAATCTAGAAGCAATATCAATTCCTAACATAAAGCTTTCTTCTTTAGATAATTCATTTAAACGTAAAGCTTTAAATTCATCATACGAATAAAACAATATATCTGAAATGCTAGATAAAAATTCATTATAGTCATCAACTGAAAAATTATTTTCCATAATTGAAATCTCCTTTAAAAGTAGTTTTTTATAAACATTCACAAATTTTTGTAGTCTTTGTGACCCTCGACTAAATTTATCTAAGACAATTTTTGATTATCAATAAGGATATAATTGTTAATTCTTTTTCGACAATTTTTGCCACTTACTTTTCCAGTATCAATAATAATGCCATTGTTCTTTAGTTCTTTATAAAACAATTGATTTGATTCTATAGCATATCCTTTTATTGTACAGTAATCTTTATATGAATTATAAAGTTCATTGCCATCCATTCTAACTCCTTCTTGATATACTAAACAATTATAAATAAATTCAATTATTTTATCTGATTGCTTAGTATATTCATCTGTATCTCCTTTTATAGATTCAGGAAGTACCAAACCATCAGATGCATATTTTTTATATCCATCAATTAACCAATTAAAAATTGCAGATATTTCATCTTCTGTTTTTAATTTTTGTTTAAGAGTTTTGTCTTGTTCTTCTTTTGTAAAATGTCTTAAAAAAGATATAACAATTATCTTATTACCATAAAACATTGTAGAATCATTTATTCTACAAAGATGATTAGTATTCATAATCATCTTAAACTGTGGAATATATTCAAATGAATTTTGTCTTAATTTCCTTGCTGTAACTGTATCACCACCTACTAATTGTTTTACCATAGAACAATTAATTACCATATCTTTAGACGGTTCGCTCATGAAAACAGCTCTTGCACCTCTTAATCGTGCTAAATCTTCGCTTGGTGCTCTATTGTCTATATTCTTTTTACCAATTAAATCAGGTTGTGAATTTGCTGAATATCCTTTAATATTCCCCATTAAATAAGATATTGTTTCTACCAAAGTACTTTTTCCATTTCTTGTTGATTCACCATAAAAAACATACATTTGTTCTTCTTTTGTATCACTTGTTAAACAATAACCCAACAATTTTTGAACGTATTCTATTTTTTCCCTATCTTCTAACATTATTTGACTTATAAATTTGTCCCAATAATTACTATTAGATTTTTCATTATAAACAACATTAGAAATTTTTGTTATAAAGTCTTTAGGATTATGCTTTTGAAATTCAAACGTTCTTAAATTAAAGGTACCATTTTTACAATTGAATAACATTCCATCCTTATCAAATATAGAATAATCTACAGAAATATTAGATTTAGTATCTTTGATTAACGTTTCTCTTTGAGCATAATTTCTTAATTTATTAATGTCTCGTGAATATTCGTCTGCTCTTTTACCACCTTTTGAATTTTTAAGAATTTCATCAGCATATTTACACATTGATAATGAAAATTCTTTTGCTATATTTCTAATATTCGTTCCATCGGTATCTTCTTCCCAGTAATTTGAGTTGAAAAACCAAAACGATTTACTATCCTTGTTATAAACAATTTTATCTTTGATTAAATTTCCGAATAATTTTGACAAATCAATATCTTTTCCCGTTTCTCCATTGTAAAATGGGTCTATTTTTCTTATTTTTTCAATTAGCATCATTATGTCTCCTTTTTTTATTAAATTATTTTTAATTTCTTGTTGATGTTTCTTGAAAAAATACATAATATAATTATAGAGAAATTAATGGTATATAGATTCTCTTCTTCAGATTTCAGGACCAGTGAAATCTGAATTTTTTATATCTGTATTTTCTCGAATCATTTCTAATAATACATAGTAACCACCACCTTTCCATATTTGAAATTAATTTAAACATAATCTTTCTCGAAAGAATTTTGCACTTATCTTACCCGATACACAATAATACCCTTTTTCCTCAAGTTCTTTATTTAAATCTTTAATTACAGAGTATGCTTTAGTTTTACTACAACTTAAAATTTCCATAACTTCTTTTGGTGTATATATATCTTTATTCATAACTTTTTCCTCTTTCTATACTATTTTTATTAGTATCTACTTTATTTCCTGTAATACTGCCATAATTTAATAACTATACTTTCTATTTAATCACCTCTCTTTTAACTTCCTATCTGTCTATATCATAAAATAAACATATCCTAATCTATACTCGTCGCATTAGAAGTTTAATTTTTTTATTTTATCTATGAACTCTACAATATAATTAAATAGTGATTTCATTTCGTCATATTCAAAATAAGCACTTTCTTTATTAACGAAATCACTGATTTCATCATAGTATCTATCTTCAATTTTTAAAAAATCATCAATTAAATATTTAAGCTTATTTAATGAGCTTACTAATTCATAATCAATGAATTCATTATTCTTTGCAGCATTGAAATCACTTATAAACTGGTTTTCAACGGATTCTAGCTCAATTCTCATAAATGACAATAAATAAGCCATGCACCTTGTTGTTATATCTCCTATCTTTCCGTCATTGATTTCTTCATACAATAAATATTTCAAGTCACTATTCTTTCTTAATCCTGATTCATTGGTTTTACTTAATTTCTTTATATCCATTTTAATCACCTATTAGTAATCCATATTATTTCTAATTGCTTGATTATAGTTAGCAATAGTTCTATCTTTATCATCTATAATATCAGCATACATTTCAGTAATTTCTGCTCTAGAATGACCCACTCTATCACCAATTTTACTTAAAGAAATATTTTCATTCGATGACAATAATTGAATAATATGTGCATGTCTTAACCCATGAATCGTCATTCTTTTTATTTCAATTCCATCTTCATTCATTCTTTCTTGAACCTTCTTAAAAAAGTTTTGAGCAGTTTTTTTAGAAATGTTAAATATTCTATCTTCATCTTTCAATCCATATAAAGAATTCATATATTCAGAGATTTCTTTAAAGTATGCATCATCCATGGTAACAACTCTTGTTTTTCCGTTTTTAGGAGATGTTACTTTTTGTTTAAATTTATACTCTCCATTTTCTTTGTATGCTTCTTTTCCTGATATATTTTCATTTATATAAATAACTTTTCTATTAAAATCTATATCTTTTTTTCTTAATGCAAGTACCTCACCAATTCTTGCTCCACTCCAAAAAGCAGTTTCAAAAATATAGTAGTAATGTTTTTTGTATTTTTTTATATATTTGATGAATTTGTTATATTCTTCTACCGACCAATACTTAGATATGTTAATTCTTTTAGTTTCCTTTTTATTGCAATTAACAAATTTACTTATATTTTTCATAGGAGATTCTTCAATATAACCTTGTTTAACTGCATAGTTAAATAATTGGTTTAAGTAGTTTAAACAACGATTTAAATAATCAAGACTGTATGATAGTAAATCATCACTATTTTCATCATTTAGATTTGATTTTGGTTTTCCTCTATTTTTTAAAGAATACTTGTCATTTTTTAAATCATTCTTCCAATCTTCAATAACTTCACTATCTATGTCACTAAGTCTCATATCCTTAAAGTAATCATAAATATGATTTTTCAAAACACATTGTTTTAATTCAAACGTTGAAGCTTTAATCATTTGATAATTACCTGTGCAATCTCTATAAAGTTTTTCCATGAACTTGTCATATACATATCCGAAGATTGTATCACTTGTTCTTTTCATTTCATTTTTAACCTTGTTCATATGTTCAATTGCTTCTGATTCTTTTTGAAAACCACCTTTTTTATATTTAGTAGAATGACCTTTACAATCTTTAATCTTGAATTCTACTTTGTACCAATAATAGCTTTTATTGATTTTGTTATATTTTTTTATTCCTAATGTTCTCGTTTTAAATTCTTTGTTCATAGTTATGTCTCCTCTTTCATTAGTTTTAGATTCACAAATAAATGTGAATTCATTTGTTTTATAGAACAAATATTTTCTAATTCACAGCAATGCGTGAATTGATATTCGTTCTAACTTCTCTTTACGCACTTATCTTATAACATAGCCCTCCTGTTCTATATTCACGGCGTTTTTTGAAAAAAGTTTATTCACATTCATTTGGATTATCCAAAATTTTTTAGTATTTTCCAACATAAAAGGAAACTATAATATGTTATATTTACGCTTATACTATTATATATAGTATCTTGACTAGGCTTTTTATATAAAAAAGGAAAAACGTTCTTGTTTTTTTGAAGCGTTTTTCCAAATAAAATACGTGTCCCTTTTTTGTCCCCGAAAATAAATATATAACAAAAAAACGCCCATATAATAGGCGTTTTCTAAATATTACTCACCAACGTATGGTAATAATCCCATTTGTCTAGCACGTTTGATAGCTACTGCTAATTGTCTTTGATATTTAGCAGAAGTTCCAGTTACACGTCTAGGAATGATTTTACCGTTAGCTGAAACAAATCTTTTTAATAAATCAACATCTTTATAATCGATGTAAGTAATTTTGTTTTTTGTAAAATAACAAACTTTTCTTCTACCCATTCTTTGTCTTTTAAAAGCCATGTTCTTATACTCCTTTTCTAAAATTGAATATCGTCTTCCATGATATTAAATGAATTATCAAAATCTTTTTCTAATTCAACTGTTTGCATATCTTGGAAATTATCTGTTTGTGGTTGAGCAGGTTGAGAATATTGATTATTCATCATACCTTGGTTCATAGAACTTTGGTTTCTTTCTCTTTGAGCTCTTGTTTCTAAGAATTGAACAGAGTCACAAACAACTTCTGTAACGTATACGCGTTGTCCTTGAGCATTATCATAAGATCTAGAACGAAGTCTACCTTCAACTCCTACTAAAGATCCTTTTGCACAATATTGTGCAACATTTTCAGCGACTTTATTCCATACAACGCATGAAATATAATCAGCTTGTTGCCCATCTGCAGAATTATAGTTACGATTTAACGCTAACGTAAAACTTGTAACTGCAGCCCCGTTTCCAGTTCTTCTAAGTTCTGGATCACGAGTCATTCTACCAACCATAACAACTCTATTAATCATCGTTAAACGCCTCCTAATTATTTACGAAGAGTTAAGTGACGTAATACTGAAGCGTTGATTCTTGATAAACGTTCGAATTCAGCGATTTCAGCTGGTGCACAAGTTACATCTACTACAACATAGTAACCTTTTGTGTAATCTTTAATTTCATAAGCGAAATCACGTAATCCCCATTCGTTGACATTATCAACTGAACCACCGTTAGCAGTTAAGATTGATTTGAAGTTTTCAATTAAAGTATTTCTAGCTTCTTCTTCAACATCTGGTTTTACAATAAACATAATTTCATATTTATTCATCTCTTTTACCTCCTATGGTCTTTTGGCTTACTTTTTAGTAAGCAGGCAGTAAAATAATCTTTACATGCTCGTCCATTATATCTTATTGTTTACTTTTATGCAATAATAAAATGATTATTTTATGTAATTTTACCCCTTTATAGGCATGTTTTTTTCATATTCTATATTGAGGTGATATTATGAATTATCTATTATTTTTATTTTGGATATTTTTTATGATTTTATTTCATTATTTAATCAAAAATGATTTTTCTTTTATTCAAAAATATCTTAATAAACTTTTTAAATATTCTCCCTTATTTAAAGAATATTTAAAAAAGTATTTAAAAACTATTTTATATACATTTTTTACTTTTATTGTGGGTAAGACTTTTGAACATCTTGATATGTGGGTAGATTTGTTTTTTGTTTCTATATGGATGTTAGTAGATGAAAAAGAAAATATAAATATTGAAAATAAAAAAGAAACAATACCTTCTTTAATAGGTATTGTTCTAGGTTTATTACTCCAATACTTTATATGATTTTACTTTTATACTTTGGATATCTTTATTTTTTATATCTAATGTTCCTTCATAGTAAATATATATTCTATTTCCTTTGATAAGACCTTTATTAGAATCTATTGCTCCCGCAATAGAAATTAAATACTTTTGATGATCATTTGTTTCTATCAATAATGTTTCATCACCCACATTTTTAATTGTTCCTACAATTGTTTTATATTGACTTAAATTTTCTTGATCATCAGATTTAAAATGAAAATATCCAAAAATAACTCCTATTAAAACAAATAAAGTAATTAAAATCCAAACTATACTCTTTTTCTCTTTTCTAATATGCTTACCTTTCATTTTAAATCTTCCTGTGTTGTAATTTTTAAATTACTATAATCTCCTAATACTGCCTTAATATCCTTATCTATATATCTTTCAAATAATTGACTATCATCAGTCGCAACATATCCTTCATCTTTTGCCTTTTGATAAGCCACCTTAATATCTTCACTTTTAAATACTTGTGGTGTTTGAGCCTGCATCAAAGTTTCTCTTTTTAAAGTTTTAACAACAATACCCTCTTTCACTTCTTTAATAGTATCTTTACAAGGAACCATTAATAACCCAGCATCATATGTTTTTAAACATTCAACTAAATCATTAATACTTTGTTTACTTACATAAGGTCTTGCTCCATCATGAATAAAGACATGATTTTCTTTTACTTTTTGTAAACCTTCATAAACACTATCTTGTCTTTCTTTACCACCAAAAACATACTCAATTCTTGAATCATTTACTAAATGTCTGATATCTTCTATTTCATTTTCTTTCGTTACAACAATAATTTGTTTACATCTATTATCCTCTAAAAAATGAGAAATATTCATTTCATAAACAGTTTGATTATTTATTTTATAAAAAATTTTATTATATTTCAAACCTGTTCTTTTGCCACTTCCAGCACATAAAAGAATTAAACTATAGTTCATGTTTTTCACCTCATGATTATTTTATCACACCGTGATAAAATAATAAAATTTACATAGATATTTCTAGAAATATGATATAATCTAACTTAGAAAAAGGAGAATTTTATGAATACAACACTTATTATTATGGCGGCTGGAATTGGTTCACGCTATGGAAAAGGAATTAAACAACTAGCGAAAATCGGTCCTCATGACGAAATCATTATGGATTATTCCATTTATGATGCTCTTGAAGCTGGTTTTAATAAAGTCGTTTTTATTATTAGAAAAGACATCGAAAAAGAATTTAAAGAAGTTATTGGTAATCGTATTGAAAAACACATTCAAGTTGAATATGTTTTCCAAGAAATTAATAATATTCCTGAAGGGTGTACAGTACCCGAAGGTAGAATCAAACCTTGGGGAACTGGACAAGCTATTTTATCTTGTAAAGGAATCGTTAATGAACCATTTGTCATTATCAATGCTGATGATTATTATGGAAAAGTTGCTTTTAAAAAGCTTCATGATTTTTTAATTGAAGATAGTCATAGAAATAGTGAGTTTACCATGGCCATGGCTGGTTTTATCTTAAAAAATACTTTAAGTGATAATGGAACAGTTACTCGTGGTATTTGTGTAGAAGATGAAGATGGTTATTTACATAGAGTGATTGAAACTAAAGGGATTATTAGAAATAATCAAGGAACAATTGATTGTGAAACAGAAGAAAGTAAAGATATTATTCAAGAAAATAACCGTGTTTCTATGAATATGTGGGCTGGTTATCCTTGTTTTATTGATTATCTTGAAAATGGTTTTAAAGAATTCTTATTAGATGATAGTGAGGATGAACTTACTAAAGAATATTTATTACCTATTATTGTTGATCAATTAATTAAAACAAACAGAGCTTCAGTAAAAGTATTAGAAACAACTGATAAATGGTTTGGTGTTACTTATCCAGAAGATAAGCAGATAGTCCAAGATTCTATTAATGAACTTATTGAACAAGGTACTTATCCAGAAAAATTATGGAAATAAAAAGTCTAGCTTAAAGTTAGACTTTTTCATTGTCATAAATCATTGGTACAACACGACTATTACCTAAAAAAACAGAAAGTACATCTTCTTTCATATCTAATCCACTATAAATAAAATCCACAAGTTTCTCTATATCCACTTGTAAAATAGCAATCTTTTGACTTTGATGATAATCAAATTCAATAACAGCACATTGTCTTATAATTCCCCATTTCGTATCTTTGGTATCTCCTAAATAATCAGGTAACACAAGAAAATTATAAACACCTACATTTGATTCATTTTCTTTTTCATAAATACGTTGAAATTGTTCTTGATAGAAAAATTGTTTATAAATATCTAGATTTCCTGGCAAATAATAGGCTTCGTTTTCATAATCCCACCCATAATATTTCGCATCAAGTATACAACAACTTTTTTGTGGACGATCATATTTAGGATTTTCTAGGATTCTTTCACAAACAATATCTGGAATATTCTTTTTATTTTGATTGATAAAAACACTTTCTCTTTCTTGGATAATTTGTTTTTGTTTATGATCTTTTGTCTGTTTTCCTATTGCATTCCAATGATAAGTATTATATTTTGTATCATTAATATCTATTTCTTTATCTAATAATTGACTATTAAAGAGAACATCACCTTTTTGAATACTTATTTGATTTTGAAAAAATTCTCCTATCATCCATTCAAAAACCATTTCAAATTTAAAAGTAATGATTTCTTGACAACTAGAACTTGTTTTATTTTCTTCTATAGTTTTTTTGCACCAATTTTCAATAGATTCATACTTATTTATCAAATCACACTTTTTTTCATTAACTACAAAATATAAATCAAATAATCTTGCATATTTATATAATAATATTTCTTTATCAATGCTATCTTTAATAATAACTGATTTTGGTAAAGATAAAATTAATCTATCTTTATCTAAAAGAATGCCTACAAAATTACTTATATACATCCATTCTTTTGTTTCTTTATCCTTATTTCTTCTAAAAAGCGATTCTTTAACATTCTCTATTACTTCTTGATATTTATTATAGTCAACGACTTTACCATCTTGAATTAACTCTATTTCCATTCTTTTACCCTCTACTTATCACACCTATGATATCTCTATTTAAGAAAAACTGTCAAATAAAAAAAAGCTTTTGCTTACGCAAAAACTTCTAAAAACAAATCAATACAAAATAAACAAATATCTCAATCAACAGCATCAGTTGTAAAACAATACTAATTATTCATATTTTCTTTGATAATAGATTTTAATTCTTTTTACTCTTAAAGAATATATTTTTCAATATAATTTCCTATTCCATCATGATCATTATCATCGGTAATATAATCAGCTACACTCTTTGTTTTTTCACTACCATTAGCCATAACGACACCAATACCAGCATTTAATGTCATATCATAGTCGTTATCTGCATCTCCAAATGTAACAATATCTTTAATATCAATATGATGTAATTTTAATATTTCTTTAAGTCCTGCAGTTTTTGATATTCTTGGATCCATGTATTCGTACAATACACTCGCTGTTTTAAGTGATGATGATTTATAATCATCACTATGAAATGTTTTAGATCTTTCAATGATTTGATCCATATATTCAGGTTTACAAATAATAATAAGCTTAGCTTTAGGTGACGTTAAATATTCATTATAATCAACAACCTTATAAGGAACTCTATCCCCTTTAGAAAGATCTTGAATATATTCATCATCCTTTGGTGAATAAAAAATACCATCTTCAGGAATCGCAAAATTACAATCCATATCTTCATAATGCTTTACAATTTCTTTAATCAACTCTCCATCTAATGGATATTGAGCTTTAGAAATATCAAGCGTATAATCATATATTTCTGCTCCACCAGTACCAACAATCATATCTACCAAGCCTTCAATACCCCAAGTACCAAGTAATGTTTGAATACTATTAACATCTCTACCTGTTGATAAACCAAAAAGGGTTCCTTTTTCTCTAGCTTTTTTTATCATTTCAACCGTCTTCTTTGTAACAACACCTTCACTTGAAAGTAGTGTTCCATCTATATCACACATAATTGCTTTTACGTTCATAAAAACACCTCCTACTGAAATCATAAATAATCTTTTCAATTGAAACAATTAGAGTACAAAAAAAGAATTTTTTTCTCAAATTCTTTTTTCTCTTAATTATAAATTAGAATTATTTTCTCATTATTTTTCACTGTTTTTTCAAAATTTAGTGATTTTGTATATAGAAAACTCATTGTTTTTTTGTTGAATTGATAACAAAATTATCATTTATTGAAATTTATTTAATAGTCCCTTCTACAATATTATTATAATAAGCCAATTTCTTTTCAATATTCTCTTGATAATCTAATTTAAAATAACATGTATATAAAACATCTAAAATATAAAGAATAGAAAGTCGTGTTGAAAAAGATGAAATCTTTTTATAATGATTTTCATAAGGTGATATATAAAGTTGATAATCCGGATCAAAGTCTTTAAATGTATAATCATATGATGAAATTAAAACGATTGGTGTTTTTACCTTATGCAATATACGAGGTAAAATATCAGATAATATACCTCTTCCTCCAAAAGTAATAATAATTGCTAGATGATTTTCATTACTACTTGCTGCTATAAGTCTTTGTTGGTACTCATCAATAGGAACATTGACTTGGATACCTATTTCCTGCATTTGAAATTGAAAATTTAAAGCAAAATTAATATTACCTGCAGAAGTATACACATCTATGATTTGTGCTTTTTTCATTGCTGATGCAATAAGACGTAATTGGTCTAGACTAAAAAGATTAGCTGTTAGATTAAGGGTTTGTTCATAATCTTCTTTGATTTTTTGAATAATTTCATAATGTGTTTGAAATTGATTAACAGGAAAATCAAAGTTAAAATCTTCATTACTTTTTCTATAGTCATCAAGAGAACTTGTTATTTTTATTTTTAAGTCAGAAAATCCTGATAGTCCTAATTTATCACATAAACGATAGACTGTTGCTGTTGAAACAAAACATTCTTTTCCAAAATCTTTTGACGACATTTTTAAAACATCTTCAGGATGTTTTAAAATATAATCTGCCAAGATTCTTTCATTTTTTGATAAATCTTTGTTTTCTTTTAAATTTATAAATAGATTCATATCATCACCATCCTTATTTTAATGCATTTATACCCATAAATGCATTTTTTTCATATACTAAAAAAATTTCAATTTTCCAAAATAAAAGTGCCTACACTTGGTAGACACCTTCTCTTTTACTCAAATTCATTAGTTCTAGCAACTTCTCTAATCCATGAAGCTGATTTCTTTTCTTTACGTTTATAACCATCATCTAAACATACACGAACAAATCCATATCTGTTTTTAAAAGCATTACACCATGACCAGTTATCAATAACACCCCAATAATGATATCCTAAACAGTTTGCTCCATCTTCAATTGCTTTTGCAATCCATTCTAAATGATCTCTTACAAATTCAATACGATAATCATCTTGAACAGTTCCATTTTCATCCATATATTTTTCTTCACCTTCAACACCCATTCCATTTTCAGAAATAAAGAAAGGTAAATCTGGACATTCTTTTTTAATTTTCATACCAAAATCATAAATACCTTTTGGATAAATTTCCCATCCACGATAAACATTCATTTTTCTTTCAGGCCAAATATATGGTTTAGAAATACATGGTAAACCATTTTCATCAAATTTACTATCTGGTGCTTGAACACGTGTTGGTTGATAATAGTTAAATCCTAACCAATCTACTTTACCTTGAGCTAAGATAGCTTCATCACCAGGACGACGATTGATTTCTACTTTCCAATCGTTTTCTACAGTATCTAAAACATCTTGTGGTAAATGTCCATGAGCAACGACATCTAACCACCATCTGTTGTGTAATCCATCTGTCATACGTACTGCTTCTAAATCTTCAGGCGTTGGATTTTCTTTTGTATAAGGTGGAGCAAAACAGTTGATCATACCGATTTTTGCACCTTCACAAAGTTTTCCTTCTGCTTTTAATTTTCTAAAGTTTGCGACAGCTAAACAATGCGCTAAAGTAATATTATATTGTACATTGATTGATTGTTTGAAATCTTTTTGATATGGATACCAAACACCATGTAAGAATTGTTGTTCTGGTTCTACAATAGGTTCATTGAAAGTAAACCAATATTTTACTTTATCTCCAAATTCTTCCATTGCAATCTTTACAAAGTTCGCATAAGCTTCAACAACTTCTCTATTTTGCCATCCACCACGTTTAACTAAATATTCAGGCATATCAAAGTGATACATATTCATAAAAATATCAATACCATTTTCATTTGCACAATCAATTAATTTATGATACCAAGCGGCACCTTCTGGATTTAATTTACCATCTTGATCTAATAAACGAGTCCATTGCATAGAAGTTCTAAATGATTTAAAGTTTAAACTTTTTAATAATTTAATATCTTCTTCATATTTATGGTACATATCATTTCCAACATATGATCCCACATTATTAAAGAAAGCATTAATTTCTTGATCAGAATACATATCCCAATAAGAACGTAATCTTCCTCCTACATTCCAAGCTCCTTCTGTTTGTGGTCCTGACATAGCAGCACCAAAAAAGAAATCTTTAGGTAATTTAATCGTCATCTTTTCTTCCTCCATTATTTTCATGATTATTATACTGTCATTATATCATGAAACTAGAGTTGTTAGAGGAAATGTATTCTATTTTCTTACCTATTTCTTTTTCTTTATAATCATGTAAATAAAATACAAAAATGCCCTTATTTAGGACATTTGTTTAATTTGTTTCATCATTTTAGATAGATTAATCGGAACATGTTCCTCTTTTAATAAATTGTGTATTTTCTCAATAGAAATATGTTCATGTAAATGAATAATTTTTTCTATTATTTCTTTAGATAAAGGTTGATATTCAATTATTTGATCAACCTTATCAAACAATTCATGCCTTAAATACTTAGTTTGTCTATTCTTTTTAAATCCCATACAACAACGTGACGTACCTGTTTGACTCATTATAAAAACAACATTTTCAAAACTAATCTTTCTTTTAGCTTGATCTTCATAATATCCATCATCTAAGATTTGTGAAAATAAATGAATAATTTCTTCACATGCTTGATCAATATGATCTAATAATAAAACAGTATGTGGATAACTTTGTAAAGTTGATAAAAGAAGACTTGGTTGTTCATGATATGTTTCTAGAAGTTTATAAAGGGAATGGCTTTCTTGATATTGATTCATATCTAATTTTAAATAATGATAATTTAGATATTTAGCTAAGGATTTAGCCGTTAATGTTTTACCACAACTTGTTGGTCCATAAATAAAAAAGGAGATAGGTAATTGTTTATGTTGAAATGTTTCAATCATCTGATGAATTCCTTTTTCTTGACCTAAAATATCTTTATTTAATTGTTTTTCTAATTTTTGGTAATCCATTTGATGATGAATTGTAATATTTAAATACTTTTCAATTGTTTCTACAATTCTATTCTTTGTAAGTTCTTTTTCATGATAAAATTTAGCTTTAACACATGATAAATCTAAGATATCAATCGCTTTATCAGGATAAGTTCTATTTTTAATATGACAATCTACTAATTCTATTAATTCTTTTAAAAGTACATTATCTATTTTAATTTGATGATAACTTTCATAATAACCTTTAATTCCTTTTAATATCTCTAATGTTTCCTCTTTTGTATTTTCTTTTAAAGTGACAATAGAAAACCTTCTATTCATTGCATGATCTTTTTCAAAATGTTTATAATATTCATCAATAGTTGTAGCACCAATAACCGTCATATCTTTTCTAGCAAGATAAGGCTTTAAAATATTAGAAGCATCAATTGCCCCTTCAGCTCCACCAGCCCCAATGACATTATGAATTTCATCAATAAAAATAATCACATTATCTAAATCTCTTACTTTATCAATAATCTTTTTAAACTTTTCTTCAAATTCTCCTCTATATTTTGTTCCTGCAACTAAAGAAGCCAAAGATAATTCATAAATAATCTTATTCTTCAAAGAATCTACTACTTTTCCTTGATTGATCATCATTGCTAATTTTTCTACTAAAGCTGACTTACCTACACCCGCTTCACCAATAATCAAAACATTATTTTTTTCTTTTTTAGATAAAATAGTACATACTTGATCAATTTCATTTTCTCTACCAATAATTTTATATTTTTTAGTCTTCACTTTTTTATTAATATTGACAAGTGTTGGTATTTGATCCAATGGTGTTTCAAAAGCAGATTTTTCCTGCAACAAATAAATAACTTCTTCTACATCTACATGATATTTTTGTAATATTTCATAAGCAACTGATTCTTTTTCTTTTAATAAAGAAATAATTAAGATATTTAAAGTTACTTGATCTTGATTTTTATCTTTAGCGTATTCAATACTTCTCTCTAATATTCTTTTTACACTTTGACTATATTCCATATAAAAAGGTTGATCATCATTTGTGCCAAACAACCTTTTTATATCTTCTTCTACAACTGCATCATTGACATCATATTTTTGTAATAATCTTTTTAATTGATTATCATGAATCTTTAATAATGAAAGCAATAAATGTTCACTTCCAACATTTTGATGACCAAAATCAAAAGATAAACTTTCAGCTACCACAATCGCCTTTTGTGCTTGTTCATCAAATTCTCTCAACAATGACTTCACCTCTTTCCTTATAATAGTATGTACAAACTGAATAATTATTAGTACACACCATTAAGAAAACATCTTAATCAACCAAGATTTCTTTTTAATTTCTTTACTTGATGTACAATAAGAAACTTGTAACTTTCCTTCTAAAGATTTACCTTTACCTTCACCTAATACAATCGTATAAAGACCATTATAATATTTTGCATTAAAATCATCTTGATGATCTGCTAAAACTTGATAAACATCATCAACACCTTTGACCCATTTTTTATAATTTAAAAGAAGTTGATCTTTTACTTTGTACATTTCATCAATATCTTCTTGTTGATAAGAAGAACTAATGATCTTATATCTTGGTGTTTCATTTACTGCACAGACGCTTGTTAAATTCATCATAATTAAAAGAAAAATAATGATTTTTTTCATAAACTTCACCTCAAGTTCATTATGTTCGTTTATAATAAAAATAAACATAAGGAGTGAACTTTTATGAGTCGTATCATGCAAAAAGAAATAAAAAGTGAAATGAATGATTTTTTCTTTGCGAAAGATCATTTAGATTTTTATCATGAATATGTCAACGTTGAACAAAAGTATTTAGCAGGTATTAAGGAAGTAAGAACAAAATTAGAAATTTTAGATGATGAATTTCATCATCGTTTTGATCATAATCCTATTCATCATATGGAATGGCGTTTAAAATCTCCCCATAGTGTTGTTGAAAAAATGAAAAGAAGAAATCTTCCTGTAGAAGTTTCATCAATCAAAGGAAATATTGAAGATATTGCGGGAATACGTGTCATTTGTCATTATATCAAAGATATTTATCGTATGTCTGATCTTTTATTAAGACAAGATGATATTCATTTATTAAAGATTAAAGATTATATTAAAAATCCTAAAGAAAATGGTTATCGTAGTTTACATCTTGTTGTAGAAGTTCCTGTTTATTTAGCGAATGAAAAAGTAATGGTTCCCGTAGAAATACAAATTCGTACTATTGCGATGGATTTTTGGGCAACATTAGAACATCATTTACGTTATAAAAATGATAAAGAAATTTCTGATGATATTCGTAATCGTTTATCAGATTGTGCTAAAAGCATTACAGATATTGATTATGAAATGGAAGATATACATAATGAAGTCTTTGGTCATCATAAAATCTAAAAGCTAACGCAAAACCGTTAGCTTTTATCATATAATTATTTAATTAAAACAATAACGAATTCCTGCTCCTTTACTTCTTTCTACCTTTATCATATCATTTTCATCAATATCATCATGTCAAAAAAAATTGACCTCTTTATAGTGGACTATCTGTCCAATGACAACCTTTATATACCATGCTACTATCATTTAAAAAAACAAAAGGAAAGGATGGTATTTTTATGGTTGATTTGATTGAAAAAAATGAAGTTGTGCAGTTCAAAGATGGAAATTTTGTATTAGATGTAAATGTCTCTTCTAATGGTGAAACAGTATGGTTAACATTAGATCAAATGAGTAAGCTTTTTAACAAAAATAAGTCTACTATTTCTAGACACATAGCTAATATTTTTAATGAAAAAGAATTAGACGAAAAGAATTCTGTTGCAAAAAATGCAACTCAACTAAAAAGATATGACCCTCGTACTAAGAAAGATAGAATCACTGTAGTCGATGTTAATTATTACAATTTAGATGTTATTATCTCTGTAGGTTATAGAGTTAAATCTAAACAAGGAATTCTTTTTAGAAAATGGGCTAATAGTATATTAAAAGAATATCTTTTAAAAGGTTATGCTGTTAATGATCGTCATTTTCAAGATATTGATTATGTAACAACAATGCTTGATCAATATAGAAATGCAGGTGGACAATTACCGAGTAGTATTTCTATGTTAGAATTTCTAAAAGCTTATCAAAGAGGCTTTAAGATTCTTGATGATTATGATCATCATCATTTAGAGATTCCTGTTGGTCAGAAAGATACTTATGTTCTTCGTTATGATGAATGCATAAATCTTATACATAATACGATGTTTGAAAATAGAGGGGATTTATTTTCTATTGAAAGAGATGATTCTTTTAAAAGTAGTATCTCAACAATTTATCAAAGTTTTGGAGAGATTGATTTATATCCAACTTTAGAAGATAAGGCAAGTGCTTTACTGTATTTTATTGTTAAAAATCATAGTTTTATTGATGGGAATAAAAGAATTGGAGCAACTATTTTTCTTTACTTCTTAAATCAGAACAATGCTCTTTATAAAAATGGTAAAGAAAGAATTAATAATGATGCTCTTGCTACTCTTACTATCCTTGTCGCAAGTTCTAGACCTGAAGATAAAGAAATTATGATACAACTTATCAAAACTATTATTAAATAATTAAAAAAATAAGGAATCGCTAGATTCCTTATTCAATATAGATAGTAGAACTATTTTCTACTTGTTTCATATCTGCTTTTGGAACAGATAAACGAAGAACGCCACCTTCATATTTAGCTTTGATATCTTCTTTTGGAATATCTCCTAAATAGAAGCTTCTTGACATATTTCCAACATATCTTTCTTGTCGGATATAATGTCCTTGTTCATCCTTTTCATCTTTATCCAATCCCTTACTTGTTGAAATTGTTAAATAACCATTTTCATAATTGATATTGATATCTTCTTTTTTAAAGCCTGGAAGATCAATATCTACTTCATAGGTATTATCTGTTTCCCTTACATCTGTTTTCATCATATTTCTTCCATGTTTTCCATATAATGGATTTTTCTTTCCAAAAAAATCTTTATCCATTTCATCAAAGAAATCATCAAATAAATTTTCTGTAAATAGACTAGGCATCATCATAAGTCATTACCCCTTTCAATCTTGATACTTAGTTTTGCATCGTTGTTTCAAGCGGTGTTAACTTTGAAACTAGGTTCTTTATTAATCCCTTTCCTAATTTCTAAATACATTATAGTTCTTGCTTTTAGCACTGTCAATAGGTGAGTGCTAAAAATAAAAAAAAGAAGTTTAACCACTTAAGTTAAACTTCTAATATGACTAATCTAAATCTTCTCCTTGTGAAGCAATGACTTTTTTATACCAATAGAAAGAATCTTTTCTACTTCTTTTCATTGTTCCGCTACCATCATCATGTTTATCTACATAAATGAAACCATAACGTTTTCTCATTTCTCCAGTTCCTGCAGAAACTAAATCAATACATCCCCAAGTCGTATAACCAATAAGGTCTACACCATCTTCAATGGCTTTAGCCATTTCTTCAATATGAGCACGATAGTATTCAATACGATAATTATCATGAATACTTCCATCTTCTTCTACTGTATCATAAGCACCTAAACCATTTTCTACAACCATTAATGGTTTTTCATAACGATCATAGATCATTTCTAAGTAATATCTTAATCCTTTAGGATCTAATGCCCATCCCCAATCAGAATATTGTAAGTATGGATTACGTACACCAAATGACATATTTCCACTTACAGCATCATCATTTTCATGAGTAGTTACTGCTTGAGACATGTAGTATGAGAAAGTATACATATCTACTGTACCTTTTTTAAGTTCTTCTAAATCTTGTTCAGTAATATCTAATTTAACATTATGTTCTTTCCATAAACGTTTCGCATATGTTGGATATTTACCTTTACATTGAACATCTCCACAATAGAAAATACCTTTTTCCCATTTAGAACGATTAAATAAAATATCTTCTGGATCAGATGTTAATGGATAATAAGTAATACCACAAATCATACATCCAATTTTATTTTCAGGATCAATTTGATGTCCAATTTGTACAGCTCTTGCACTTGCTACAAATTGATAATGTAAATGTTGATATGCTTCTTGATAAACTTCATCACTTGCATCATCAGGAATAAAGTTAACTGTGTTATTGATTTCATTAAATGTTAACCAATATTTAACGAGTCCTTTATATTCATTAAAAATAGTAGTGACATATTTTTCATATAAAGAAATATATTTACGATCTAACCAATCTCCATATTTTTCTTCTAAAGCAAGTGGTGTATCAAAATGCCAAATAGAAACTAATGGTTCAATACCCGCATTTCTAAGTTCAGTAAATACATTTCTATAGAAATCTAATCCTGCTTGATTAGGTTTATCTTCTTCTCCTGTTGGATAGATTCTTGACCAAGAGATAGATAATCTAAACATCTTGAATCCCATTTCTTTAAGTAAAGCAATATCTTCTTTATAATGATGATAGAAATCAATACCATCATGATTTGGATAAAGTTCATCATCAAAGACAGCAAAATGAGCTTCTTCTGGTAATTTAAATCCATGATTTGGTAATTTTTGTTTATTTCCATCTTTATCAATAAAAGTAACCATACGAGGTGTATTTACTGTACCACCTGTTGTTACATCTGTACGTGCCATTCCACGTCCATCTACGTTCCATGCACCTTCACATTGGTTAGCAGCTACTGCTCCACCCCAATAAAAATCTTCACTAAATTTCATCTTTTTTTCCTCCTCAATTATCTTTATTATAAAATATATTTATGTCAAAAATATGAAATTTTTAAACTATGCAACAAATAAAACCACACATGTATAAACAATCAAAGTAATAACCATGAATAATGAAATAAAGGCTGCAACAAAGTCTTCATCTTCTTCACCTTTATAAATTGGTGAAATCAACATAGGCATTGCAAATCCTGTCGGACACATAAAATAAATCAATACACCCATCATATAGATCTTATCTGCCATTAAATAGGGGAAGAAGATAAAGAATCCTGCAACGACAAGAATATAGAAGATGATTCTTACTCCAACAAGTTTTAATAATGAACCAATAGTATCTTTATTAATTTTTAAATTATAACCAATAATCAATAAAATAAGACTCACAATAGGAGATGTTGCTTGTTGAATTGTATTTGTATAAAGATCAATAAAAGCAGTTTGACTTAACAAGTCATATACACCTAAAACATTTAAAATGATTCCTAACATAACCGCAATTACAAATGAATTTGTGAAAATTGTTTTCAATAATTCCTTAGTACTTGTATTTCCTGATGTCTTTTTAGCAACAAGTACAGGAATAATAATAAAAGCAATCACTGTTCCAGCAATATCATAAATAACTGTATTGCTTGCATAGGCTACACCTACAATGGATGTATAAAGTGGTAATGCAACATTTCCTCATTCACATGTAGTAAGTAAATAAGGTGAGATATGACCCATTTCTTTTCCTGTAAATTTAGAAATAAATTTACCTAAAATCATAGCTAGTGTAAAAGCAGCTAAAACATATAGCACAATCAATATTGCTGAAGCTTCTATTTTAGCAGTAAATAAAACATTAAAAATTAAGATAGGGAACAATACATTGAAAACAATATGATTGGCTCCTTCTTTTTGTTTAGGACTAATAAAGTTTTTAATACGCGCGATCATTCCTAAAATGATCATAAAAAATACTGGGAATAAAGTTGATAATGCGCTCATAATTTTCCTCCTTGTTTTTCAAGAATATTGTAAAAAAGACGATTTATAATTACAAATACTTATATATTATAGATATTTATTATTTTTAATTATAAATAATGATATACTTATGATGAGGTGATTTAATGGAATTACGTGTCTTAAAATACTTTATAACAGTTGCACAGGAACAAAGTTTCTCCAAGGCCGCTAAAGTACTCAATGTCTCTCAACCTGCACTTTCTAAACAAATTAAAGATTTAGAAGATGAATATCAAATAACTCTTTTTAATCGTACAACGCGAACTGTTTCTTTAACCGAAGAAGGAAGACTGTTTAAGGAACAAGCAATCGAAATTTTAAATCTTGTAGATAGAAGCGAAGATTATCTTAGAAATAATAAAAAATATATTAGTGGAAATATTCATATTGGATGTAGTGAAAGTATATGTAATCGTGTTATTATGAAAGCTATTGCTAAAACTCAAAAACAATATCCCCATATTAAATTTCATCTTTATAGTGGAAATGCTCAATATGTTGAGGAAAAGATTGATCAAAGTATTTTTGATTTAGGGATTGTTGTGGAACCTGCAAATTTTTCTAAATATGATTATTTAAAGCTTCCTGGTTATGACCTTGAAGGAATTCTTATGAAAAAGGATTCTAATCTTGCGAATAGAGATTTCATTACACCTAAGGATCTAATGAATCAGCCAATTATTATATCTAATCAAGAGATGGTTAAAAATAATATTGCAGGATGGTTAGGAGGTAATCAAAGAGCACTTAATGTGGTAGCTACTTATAATCTTTTTTATAATGCCCAATTGATGTGTGAAGAGGATGTTGGTTATGTTTTAACTTTTGAACATCTTTATCATGAAACAACTGAAGGTTCTTTGTGTTTTAAACCACTAAATCCACCACTTATGATTAAAAGTAATCTTATTTGGAAAAAGTATCGTTTGTTTTCTAAAGCTGAAGAAACTTTTCTAAAGATTTTAAATAAAGAACTAAATGAAAAGGCATAGCCACCTATGCCTTTTTAATTATTTTTATTTTCTTTGATCCATTGAATAAATTCATTCATACCTTCACCTGTTTTTGCACTTAAACAAATAATTTTTGCATTTGGATTTAAATTTAAAATATTAACTTTTGCTTGATCAATATCAAAATCAAAATAATCAAGCGTATCAATCTTAGAAATAATAACCAAATCACATACACTAAACATTAAAGGATACTTTAATGGTTTATCATCTCCTTCAGGAACTGATAAAATCATCATATTCTTATGTGCCCCAGTATCAAATTCTGCAGGACAAACAAGATTTCCAATATTCTCTAAAAAGAGAAGATCAAAATCATCGACACCAAATTCATCAACTGCTCGTGTTGTCATTTCTGCATCAATATGACATAATCCCCCATTATGAATTTGAATAGAAGGAACACCTGTAAGATCTGCTACCTTTTGTGCATCAAGTGATGTTTCAATATCAACATCCATCACTCCTACTTTATAATCCTCTTTAATTTCATTGATGGCATGAGAAAGAAGTGTTGTTTTTCCAGAACCAGGAGAGGACATTACATTGATCATTGTCACTTTTTTGTCCTTTAGTCTTTTGCGAAGAGCATCTGCTTCTTGATTATTCGTATTAAAAACATTTTCATGAACTTCGATTACTCTTACTTTAGCCATGGTTTACTTCCTCCATTTTTTCTTTTAGATAATTGATCCAAGGTTCAAAGCCTTCATCTTTTTTAGAAGAAATATAGAAGATTTGAGCATTTGGATTTAATTCATGGATTCTTTGTTCCACTAATTCTTTATTAAAATCAAAGACAGGTAATGTATCGATCTTATTAATTAAAACAACATCACTAACAGTATAAACCAATGGATACTTAGCTGGTTTATCATCCCCTTCAGGAACTGATAAAATCGTAATATTAATACTTGCTCCTGTATCAAATTCTGCAGGACAAACAAGATTTCCAACATTTTCAATGAAAATAAGATCTACATCATCCATTCCCATTTCATTAAGTCCTTGTTGAGTCATCGCTGCATCCATATGACACATACCACCTGTATGTAATTGAATGGCTTTTGCTCCACCATTTTCGATCGTAACAGCATCAACACTAGCATCAATGTCACATTCCATGACACCTATACGAGTAATACCTTGTAATCTTTCAATCGTACGAAGTAATGTGGTTGTCTTCCCCGAACCGGGAGAAGACATCACATTAATCATTAATTTTTTTTGCTTTTTAAATTCTTCACGAATTTTATCTGCAGTTACTTCGTTTTCTTTAAATATATTTTGTTTAAGTTCAAGAATCTTCATAAATACCAATCTCCTTAATATTAAACTCATTACCTCTTAATAAATAAGTATTTTCACTATGGCAATAAGGACATGTTTTACCATAATCAATCGTACGATATTGTCCATGACAATCTTCACAATAAGTAATTGCTTCTAATGTTTCTATATACATTTTTGCATGTTCTGTCACTGCTTCTTTTTTTCTTGCCCAATTCCAACAATCAATCAATTGATCATGAACAACACCAGAAACTTCACCAATTTCTAACTTCACATAATCAATTTTATCAACTTTATTTTCTTGCGCAACTTTTTTTACATCTTTAACAACATAAAATGTAACACCTAATTCATGCATCTTAATGTTCTACCTTTTTCTTTAAAATAATATTTTTTACACGTTTTAATTGATAAGGGATAATTGCTTTAAACTTATCTTCTGCCACAACCATATTAGAACATTCTGGATGATCACGATGAAGTTTGATAGCATCAAATTCACATTTAGTTGTACATACCCCACAACCAATACATTTATTCGCATCAACGATTGTTGCTCCGCATCCTAAACATCTTGCTGTTTCTTTTCTAATTTGTTCTTCTGTAAGAATTTGTGTATTATCTTTGAATCGATCTTTAACCTCAAGGTTAATACCTTCAACTTGTTTAGGTCCACGATCATAGCTTTCTACTAAAATATCATCTGTATCAAGTTGTTTAAACTCCCAACGGTTACGTCCTGTTTCCATATGTCCATTATGAACATAACGATGTAATGATTCAGCAGCAATCTTACCTTGGGCAATGGCATCAATTGCGAATTTAGGTCCAGTATAAACATCTCCTCCAGCAAAGATATCTTCTTTACTTGATTGGAAAGTCACTTGATTTAATTCAATAGCTGGTCCATTGAATTTAACATCTTCACCTTTTAATAAATCTTTCCATACACTTTGTTGTCCAATCGCAAAGATTAAACGACCACATTCAACTGTCATAGTTTCATTTTCATCATAAACTGGCGCAAATTTACCATCATTAATTACAGATAAACATTTTTTGAAAACAATACCTGTCACTTTACCATTTTCTGCAAGAATTTCTTTTGGTCCCCAACCACAATTGATTGTAACACCATCTTCTCTTGCTTCTTTGATTTCTTCAACTGAAGCTGGCATATCTGGTTCTTGTTCTAAGCTAAATTGGAATACTGAACTTGCTGCATTTCTTGCAGATACACGAGAAACATCAATGGCTACATTTCCACCACCGACGACAACAACTTTTCCAGCAAATGGCGCATTACCACAGTTTGCATCATGTAAATAATCAATAGCTGTCATAACACCTTCTGCGTTTTCATTTTCAAGTCCTGGTAAACGACCAGCAGCGCATCCAATAGCAATATAGAAAGCTTTATAACCTTGTTCTCTTAATTGTTGAATTGTTACATCTTTTCCAACTTCAATTCCTGTTTTAATTTCAACACCCATCGCTTTTGCGACATCGATTTCAGCATCTAATAAATCTTTTTCTAGTTTATAAGATGGAATCCCATAACGTAACATGCCTCCTGGATGTTCGCTTTTTTCAAATACTGTAGGTCGATAACCTGTCTCAGCTAAATAGAAAGCAGCTGTTAAACCAGCAGGTCCTGCTCCAATAATCGCAATTTTTTCATCAAAATGATCAATATGAATACTTGCAGGAATCACAACTTTTGGAATATGTCTTGTTTTGGCATTTAAATCTTGTTCCGCAATAAATCTTTTAATTGCATCGATTGATAAAGCTTCATCGACTTTACCACGTGTACAAGCATCTTCACATCTTCTATTACAAATCGCTCCACAGACAGCTGGGAATGGATTTTGTTTTTTAATGAGCGCTAAAGCATCTTGATATCTTCCTTGAGATGCCATTTTAATATAACCTTGTACTGCAATATGAGCAGGACAAGCACTTTTACAAGGAGCTGTTCCTGTTTCATGAGTATTAATTCTATTATTATCACGATAATTAAAATCGTATTTTTCTGGTCCCCATTTTGTAGCATCTGGTAATTCTTGTTTTGGATACTTAATTTCAGAACCATCTTTTTTACATAATTTTTGTCCTAAACGTACAGCACCTGCTGGGCAATATTCCACACATCTTCCACAAGCCACACATTTGTCTTTTTCTACATGAGCTACATAAGCAGAACGTGACATATTTGGTGTATTAAATAATTGTGATGTTCTTAAAGCGTTACAAATTTCAACATTACAGTTACAAATACCAAAAATTTTATTTTCGCCATCAATATTTGTTATTTGGTGAACAAAACCATTATCTTCTGCACGTTTTAAAATAGCTAAAGCTTCTTCTTTAGTAATATCATGTCCTTTACCTGTTTCACGACAATAATCGGCAAAATCACCAACACCGATACACCAACCGAAATCATCATCAGCACATCCATCACCAATTGCTTTTCTTGAAGCACGGCATGAACATCTTCCTACACCAATTTTACCTTCATATTTATCTAACCAATAAGATAATTTTTCAATATCAATAGCTTCATTTTCCATAGAAATAGCTTTTTCAACAGGAATAACATGCATTCCAATTCCTCCACCACCTGGTGGTACCATTTGTGTAATTCCAGCAAGTGGAATATAAGTCATACGTTCAAAGAAAGCAGCTACATCTGGATGATTTGTTACACGTGGATTTGATCTATCTGGTAACTCTTCCATATTAAATAACTCTGCACTTCCAGGTACAAACATTGGTAAAATATATCTTCTTTCACTTTGTGGTGCAGTGCGACCATTATGATCATAGTGATAACCATAATCATATTCAAGTAAACCAATATAACTCATTTCATCTAATATTTTTTGAAATGCTTCTTCTTGATTTGTTTCAATCTTACATAACTTACACATTTCTTTAAAAGTATAAGGTGTACGTTTTTTCATTTGTAAAGCAATGTCAGCCATTTCATCACTTATAATTTCAGCAAGTCCCCAATATTCTGGATCTTCTACTTTTACGCCACCAAAAATATGATCTGCCACATCGGTAATCTTTCTACCTAACTTAACAATTTTCTCTCTTGGAGGATTGTCATGCTTGTGATTTGCATCCCACTCCTCGTATTTTTTCATACTCATTTAATTTTTCCTTCCTCCCTTAATTGTTCTTTAATTAAAACAATTACGTCCAATTTATTATACATGAAACCCCTCTATTAAGTAATTGTTTATTAAATATTTGTTGATTTTTTCACATAAATTTAGACATATCATTTAATTTGTCTAAAAAATGCCTTTTTAAATATAAAAGAAGTAAGCATCCCTGTAAAATTGTTTGCTTACTTCTTTATCTTTGTTTATTTTATTAATTCGAAGCATTCCTCATTATTTGTTAAACTATCATGTCCAATATAAACAATAAATTTTCCTGCTTCACTATCATATTTCATGTCACATCGATAAAATTTTAACATTTCATTTGTAATAATAAAATCAACTTTTTTCTTTTCGTATGGTTTTAAAGTTATTTTCTTTATTCCTTTTAATTCTTTAACTGATCTAGAAACAGAGCTAACAACATCATTAATATACATTTGCACAGTTTCAACACCTTCATATTCTGATTTATTTTCTACTATTACAGATGCTTCAATAACAGTGTCCATAGACATTTTTTTTGAACTTAAAGAAACTTTCGAATATTCAAATTGACTATAAGATAACCCATATCCAAAACTATACAATGGTAGATTTGGGGCATCAATATATTTAGATACAAATCTATTTCCAATATTTTCTTTAGTGTTAGGTCTTCCTGTATTTAAAAAGTTATATGAAATAGGACATTGCCCTACATGATATGGGAAAGAAATAGACAAACGGGCAGACGGATTTACCTTTCCATATAATATATTTGCTATACCATTACCACCTTCAATTCCTGGAAACCAGCATTGAAGTACAGCATCACTATATTTTTTTATTTCATTTAATATAAGAGGTCTTCCACTAAAAATAAGGCTTACTATTGGCTTTTTCAATTTAACTATTTCTTTAAATAGATTCATTTGTGGTTTTGGAATTGATAAGTCTGTTCTTGATGCTGCTTCACCACTTTGATAAGAATGTTCTCCTAAAGCCATAATTACAACATCTGCATCTTTTGCATATTCTTTAGCACATTTTAATTCTAAACTTTCATCTACTAATTCTTGATTTTTAAATTCTTGCCCAAATAAAGAATTTAATTCTTTAACTACTTGATAATCATCTAAAATTTGTGATCCAGTACAATACTGAACATTATTACTGTATTTTTCAATCCCTTCTTTTACTGTAATAACGTTATCCTTATCTACAGTAAAAGACCACATCCCACAAAGCTCTTTACTATTACCATAAGGCCCAATTAACGCTATTTTTTTATTACTATTCAACGGCAAAATACCATTATTTTCTAGTAAAACACACGACTTTTCAACTGCTTCTCTCGCCTTGTTTCTAAATTCAGGAGCTAATATATATTTTTTTTCATCATCTTCATCAGCCCCTCGATAAGGATTTTCAAATAGCCCTAAATCATTTTTTAATTCTAATACTCTAAAAGCTGCATCATTAATATAACTTATATCTAATTTTTTCTCTTTAACTAATCGAGATAGATTATTAGCATAACATGCTGTCATCATATCTATATCGCACCCTGCTTCGAGTGCCTTTTGAGCTGCCTCTTTTTCATCTCTAGCAATACCATGATTTATTAATTCTTTAATTGCAGAATGGTCTGAAATGGTTACACCTTTAAAATTCCATTCATTTCTTAGTATATTCCTTAACAACCACTTATTAGCAGTGACTGGTATTCTATCTATAGTATTAAAAGATGTCATAACCATTTTACATCCCGCTTTGATTGCAGAGTGATAAGCTGGTAAATATTCTTCTAACAAAGTACGTTTGCTTAATTCTACTGTATTATAATCTCTTCCTGATTGTGCTCCACCATATCCAGCAAAATGTTTCACACAAGAAGCAATATTATTATGTGGGTCATTTGTCCCTTGATATCCTGTAACCATTGCTTCAGCGTACTGATTATTTAAGTATACATCTTCACTATACGATTCCATGACCCTTCCCCATCTAGCATCATGCACCATGTCTACCATTGGAGAAAAAGTAACATGTATTCCACTTACTGCTGCTTCTTTTGCAGAAATTTGAGCTGTTTCCTTTACTAATTTAAAGTCATACGAACATCCTAATGCTAAAGGGATAGGAAAAACTGTTTTATACCCATTAATTATATCCGCCATAAATAATAGCGGAATTTTATGTCTACTTTTTTCAATATATTCTTTTTGTATTGTTTTTATTTTTTTAGCATTTACTGAATTTAAAATAGATCCTGTATAAGGAATCATTTCTTCTTTGATTCCTATTGAAGATATTGGTCCAGTATGAACTGTATCACTTTCATTTAAGAAATCTGGATTTAACTGCACTAGTTGTCCTATTTTTTCTTCTAATGTCAATGAATTAAACAACTCTAACAATTTATCTTTCTTCATTAATTTCACCTAATCCATTATTTTTTATGACTGACTGATAGTAATAAAAACTGTCTTTTTTTATTCTTTGACAATTTTTTATATTAAAGTTATCTCTATCTACAAAAACTAAACCGTATCGTTTATCAAAACCTTGAGATGAAGATAAAATATCTATAAAACTCCAATGTTGATAACCTATTAAATCAACACCTTCATCAATAGCATTTTGCATTTGTTTTATATGATCATGTAAGTAGTCAATTCGTTTTTGATCATGAACTTTTCCATCTTCAACAGTTTCTAATTCACTCCAGCCATTTTCACAAATCATAATAGGTTTTTTAAATCGTGCATAACATTCTTTTAAAGCCATTTTTAATGCTTTAGGATCATAACTCCAATCCCAATGTCCATACTCCAAATACGGATTCTTTTTAATATCAAGTTCCACTCCAATATTGAATCCACTTTTACTATTTGATATTCCAACAGTTTGCGTACAATACCAATTAACCCCTAAATAATCAGCAGTTCCTGATTTTAAGATTTGTTCATCTTCTTTAAACATTTGTGGTACTGTATTTCCTTTACGCCATTTATTCATTACCAATGGACTAATAATCCCATAAACATATGTCTCCATCGGAGCAAAAGCCATCATATCTTGCATATCATAAGCTAAAGCTACATCATCTGGATGACAAGTTTCTGCATATAATGTTGGATAAGAGACACAAGGACCGATAAGTGCCTGAGGACACATTTCATGACAGGCAATTATAGCTTTTGCACTAGCTAAATACATATTGTAATTGCATTGCACTAATTTTTCACTTAATTTTGGATCTTCTTTATTTAGACCTAACATGTCATGCATCATTGCCATAACATTTTGTTCATTAATTGTTAACCAATATTTGACACGATTTCCAAATAGTTTGAAACATGTTCGACAATATCTTTCAAATGCATCAATGCATTTTCTAGAAACAAAACCTTCATACTTTTCAATTAGTTTCCATGGAATATCAAAATGCAATAAAGTAACAATAGGCTCAATATGATTATCATTTAACAAAACTAATAATTTTTGATAATATTCTATTCCTTTTTCATTTAATTCTCCATCGCCATCAGGATATAATCTAGCCCAACTTATTGAAAAACGATATGATTTTATTCCTAATTCCTTCATTAAGGAAACATCTTCTTCTAAATGATGATATCCATCACTAGCAACTGAACTATCGGCCTGTATTTTATTTTTTTTCTTACATCTTTCATCCGCAACAGTCCAGCCCTTACCATCTTCTAAATAAGCTCCTTCATATTGAAAGGCACTTGTAGCTACTCCCCATAAAAATTCATTTGAAAAACTCATAATATTATTCTCCTGCCATTTCTTCTTTTAAAGCTTCGTTATCTGCCATTTTAAAGAATGGATAATAAATAATAGTATTTACTGCTACTAAGATTAAAACTAAAACTAATAATGCAATTCCTCCTGACAAGAAATACTTAACAAAAACTGGAGTAGTCCAAGGCAATAATTCCATCATTGGATTATATGTAAATGGAACAACACTTAAATAGATCCAAGCTATAATCCCTGAAATAACACAATTTACTGTCATAGGAATAAAGAAAAATGGATTTAATATAATAGGCATACCAAAAATCAATGGTTCATTTATATTAAAAATATGAGGTACTAACGCTAATTTGAACATTTGTTTATATCGTTTAGATTTAGCACTAATCATAGAAATCAATAACCCTAAAGTATTCCCATTTCCGCCAATTCCAGCAATTAGATATACTAATAAAGGTAAAACATATAACATTTCTTTTCCATTTCCAAACTTATCAATGTTATCTAACATCATCATGTAAAGTACACTACTAACAGGTCCTTGAATTGTTTGTGGATGAATACCAAACCACCAGAAAACATTACTAACAAATAATACAAATATTAAAGCTGGAATAGAAGTACCAATAGCTAATAATGGTTTTGAGACAATCTTTGAAACAAAATCCGCAGCATTTTTAAATTCAGTAAATGAGAATCCAACACGAACAATAAATAATAAACCAAAAATAATCATTGCCACAAAAATTGGTTCTAACGATTCACTTACCATTGGTGGTACTGAACTTGGCATTTTAAAAGTGACATTTTTTTCACATAAATAACAATATAAATGTCCAACACATATTGAAATAATTAAAGCTAAAACAATTCCTGATGACCCCATATAACTTATAGGCAATGCTGAAACTGTTTCCTTACCTGCTTGAACAGTTTGTGGAATCAATAAAACAAATCCTGCTAATGAAATAAAGCCAGCTGTAATACCACTTTGATTTCTATTATTAGCAAAATTATAAGCAATAGCAAACACTACATAAATTGAAATAATACTTGTACTTGCAGTAAGTGCTGCATTAATAGAGTCCATTAACCCAACATCTGTTAGCCAATCTGTAAACCCTGTAATCGGTAAATTACCGATAATAGAAAATACTACCAATCCTAATGTAATAGGCATTAATTTAACAAATCCAGCTGACACAGCTTTTAAAGATTGATTATCGCTTAACTTTTGTGCCATAGGATTAACTATTTTTTGTAATCCTTTTTCTAACTTTTCAAACATTCTCTTTTCCTCCTCTGTTTTGATTACAAAAATTATTATAAAAGTAATATTGATAGTTATTTGTATATATTATATTATTTTGGTATAAATTATACTAAATATCAAAAAAATGGAGAAATTACAAATGGCCACTTTACAAACACTCATTAATAATATTGATTACTTTTATGAAATCACAAAAATCCCCATGTTTATTCTTAATAAAAATAAGATTATTGATCACTATCCTCAATTCTTTTTTCACTTACCAAAAGATTGTTTTAAATATCTTATTAATTCATCTATGACTAGATGGGGAAAAGTAGGTATACTTTCTTCCAAATCAGATATTACATTTTTCATCATTTACGAAGAATATACTATTTGTTTTGGACCGATGTTATGCGATTCCCTTCATCGTTATCAATCTCCAAAAGAAATCGTTTTTTTTAATCATTTAATAAAGAAACCGTCTATTAATGATATATTGAAAAAATGCATTAGCTTTGATAATCAAAAATTCACTTATATTCAACTCATCTATCAGTTTTTATTTAATAACTATTTAAGTATCGAAGATATGCGATGTATATTACACGATAATAAAAAAAGCGAAGCAGAAGAAGAAGTAAAAGAAATTATTATCACTAAACGAGATTATACAAATAAAATTTATACTTATTTAGAAGAGCGGAAATTTTTAAAGTATATTGAAGAGGGCGAAAGTATGTCCGCTAGAAGTTTTGGTATTAATTTTATACATAGTGAATCTGAGGCGTTGTCAGACGATCAACTTCAATCAATGAAATATAAAGTTGTAGCAACAATTACACTCATGACAAGACAAGTAATATTTGCAAATGTTCCATTAGAAGATGCATATGGGACAAGTGATATCTATATAAGAAAAGTAGATTCCGCCACTTCATCACAAAGATTAAACGAAGTATTTATGCATAGTATTATTGATTTTTGTGCTTTGGTTAAAAAAAATAAAAAGGCAAATTATCCCTTTTGGATCAGAAACTGCATTGAATATATCAATCAAAATTTGCATAAAAATTTGTCTCTTCTCGATATTTCCAATGAATTACAAATGAACCCTGCGTATATATCTAATCAATTCAAAAAAATCGTTGGTATATCTTTAAGAGATTATATTAATAAAAGAAAAGTTGAAGAAGCTAAATTTTTAATACAATGTACAAATGTGTCATTATTAGAAATCTCTACAACTCTATCTTTTGCAGATCAAAGTCATTTCAGTAAAGTTTTTAAAAAATATACTGATATTTCACCAAATCAGTACAAAAACAAATTAAAAAAATAGCAGGAGATTTTTATATCTCCTGCTTTACTTATTCATTCTAGCCTTTCTATCTGCAATAATATCCGATATATCGAAAGGAATTTCATCATCCTCTTGTTCATAAACATTTAAAAAAGGAACATCTTCAACTGTCCTTAAAGGAAACTCAGATTTAGCCGTAACATCCTTTAAATCACATTCAATCACACCAATATAAATACCAGGCACAACCTTTCTTTCACTTAAAGGTTTAATCTCACGATGATTACATGTATAAAGAAAATTGTGTCCCTTTTCCCAAGTTTCAGGATCATCTTTATAATCTAACATCTTCATCTTTCCTTTAGCGATAACACTACGATAATCATGATAATGCCCTTTATATTTCTTATCAGGAAAATCATTAAAAATACTAAACTCAACACATACGCGAGGATCTTTCTTTAATAAATCAACCTTTTTCCCTACCTTCATAAAATGAGTATAAATATTTAAATGTGTATCTGTCATTTCAAAACCAAAATTAGTTGGAACAACATAAGGATACCCATCTTCATCATTCATACCAATATTTGCAATATTCATTTCCTTCAACATTGCTTCTATTAATTTATGATCTACTACTTCTCTTTCAAATCTACGCATTTTTTCCACCTCATTTACACTATACTTCCTTTTTCTCTTTTTTCAAAACCCTTTCAGTTTTTGAAAAATATCTTATAATGTTTTTGAGGTAGCTTATGAATTCATTAAAAATACAAATTAAACCTTTTTGTAAAAATAATCCTTTTCATCTAAAAGATGATCAAATACATATCCTATCTACCAATAAAAATGAAGAAGAAATAAAACAGCTTCTCTTACAAATGAATTATGAAAATTATTCAATTTTCATTCAACTTGAATTAGAAAACTATAACTATGGTTATCTCTTTATAGATCATAAAGAATATGAACTTTATTATTATAATGATTTTGATGATTATGAAGATGAAATTGAATTTGCCAGTAAAAACTGGATAAAAATGATAAAAAATAAATAAAAAAGAAGAAAAAAATGTTTTTTTTGCAGATATATATAATGAGGTGATATTATATGTACTACAAAAAACATTTAAAAATAGGAGGACTTCCATAAATGCCTTCTATTCAAAAACAAATTTCTTTAATATTTAACAAGAAAAAACAACAAATATTTGTTGATTATTTTACTTATCAACGAATACGAACCCAGGTTTTTAATTACCCTAAAAAGTATCAAAATAATTTTACTTATTATATTGATTTAGATAATAATTTATATGAAATTACAGTTGAAAATCATGAGCCTATCATTCATAATAAAATTACAAATTATGAATCAATACTTGATGCTTTAGAAATTAAATTTCATAAAGGAGGACCAAAATGAGCTTCTTCAATCAAACAGAAGATACTATCATTGATATACTTAATTCTAAAAATATTGATCGTATTTCAATGGCTGGCATCATCGGAACTTTAAGACAAGAGAACTTAAGTGAAAATTCATTTTTAAACTTTATTAGAAACAAAGAAAATCTTTCTATTGAGGACTGTACTGAACAAATATGGCATATGAGAGGATATTAAAAAACAAGCTTATGAGGCTTGTTTTTTAATCTATACGGTTTTACTATTTTTAATAATCTATATCATTTTCTAAATCATTTCCTTGAGATTGAATAACTTTTTTATACCAATAAAATGATTTTTTAGGATAACGTTTTAATTCTTTTAAATCTTCAAAATCACGATCTACATAAACAAATCCATATCTTTTTCTAATTTCTTTATGACTACTTAAAAAATCAATAGGACTCCATGCAAGATATCCCATTAAATCTACACCATCATGTTCAACAGCAGTTTTAATAGCTTGGATATGTTTTTGATAATATGAAATACGTTCATCATCATAAACCTTACCATCTTTGAGTGTTTCATCTATTCCAATACCATTTTCAACAATAAAGAGTGGTTTATGATAACGATGATAAAAATCAATAAGGGAGTATCTTAATCCTTCAGCATCTATTTGCCATCCCCATTCGTTAGCTTTATAATATGGATTTTTTAAAGCTCTTTGATCAAAAATAAGCGCATCTTCTAATTCATTTTGATCTTTTATATCTTCAAAAGAAGATATAACATTACTACGATAATACGAAAAAGCAAGATAATCTATTTTCTTTGATGCACCTTTAATTATATCTTTTTCTCCTTGAGAAATATTCAATTCAATATTTCTATTTTTAGCATATTGCATAAAATATGCAGGAAATTCACCATTACACATTGTGTCATAAACAAAATAATTATGCATCTTATTTTTAAAATCAGCTGCCATTACATCTTCTGCTTTACAAGTAAGTGGATAAAATGGTGTATGTCCTATCATTCCTCCAACTTGTGCTTGTGGATCAACACGTTTGATGACTTCAACAGCTCTTGCATGAGCAACTTGTACATTGACATTTAATTGTATATACATTTCTTGTTTACTCATACCTTCTGGTAATCTAGCACCAGCTACCAAATCTGGCATGTGGGCTGCTAAATTAATTTCATTATATGTAATATAATACTTAACTTTACCTTTAAATCTTTCTACAATACTTTCTACATGTCTAGCATAAAATTCAATAACTTCTTTATTCATAAAACCATTATAATGATTTAATAAATAATCTGGCATATCAAAATGAACGAGTGATACAACTGGTTCAATCCCTTTTTCTAATAAATAATCAACCATCTTATCATAAAAATCTAATCCTTTTTCATTTGGTTTTTCTTCATTTCCCAATGGATGAATTCTCGACCAAACAACAGAAAATCGATATGCTTTAAATCCCATTTCTGCCATATAATCAATATCTTCTTTCCAATGATGGTAATGATCCGTTGCTACATCTGTTGTACAAAACATAGGTTTAATTCCTGGTTCTGGAGTTACGACTAAAGTATCATAGACATTCAAACCTTTACCATCTTCTAAATAACCACCTTCAGCTTGAACGTTACTTAAAGCGCCTCCCCATAAAAATTCTTTTTTCATACAATTCTCCTTACTTTGTTGTCATCATAATCATCATTTGACCATCAAGTTCAATTGATGTATTTGTAGGAATCAAAAAATTATCTCCTACTTTAACGTCATATTCGTCTACTTTTCCACTACCTTTTACAACTGTAGCAAGTTGATAATTATCGCATTTATATTGACATTTACCAATAACTAATAATTGAGAAACAGTAAATGAATCATTTGAAATAAATATTGTTTCTTTCATATTTTCATGAACTTTAACAACTGGATGAACATCATTTTTATCAATATCTTTATCAAAAGATAAACAATCAATAGCTTGTTTCAAATGTAATTCTCTTTCATTTCCATCTTTATCTTTTCTATGATAATCATAAAAACGATACGTTACATCTGTAGATTGTTGAATTTCATAAACAACATTCCCTTTACCCATAGCATGTAGACAACCTGCTGGTAAATAAACAAAATCTCCATCAGCTACAGGATATTTTTTATAAATATCATCCCATTTATCTTGATTGATCATTTCTTGAAGCTCTTCTTTATTCTTTGTCTTTTGTCCATAGACAATAGAAGCACCTGGATCTGATTCAATAAAAAACCACGCTTCATTCTTTCCTCGTTTATAACCAATTTTTTGAGCATGTTCATCATCAGGATGAACTTGAATACTCAAATCATCTTCTGGTCCAACTAAAGAAATAATTACTGGGAAATCCTCACCTGGATGTCCAAATAATTCTTGATGTTTTTCCCATAATTCTTTTAGAGTTTTTCCTTTAAATCCACCATTTATACAAACAGTAGATAAGCCTTCACCATCTTGAGCACTAAAAGACCATGATTGACCTATTCCTTCAGGAAAATCATCATACCCAAAGAAATCTCTTACTTTTGTATGACCCCAAATAGCTGGTCTAGGAATCGCTTTAAAAAATAAAACACCCATTTTATCTTCACTCCTTTAAAAAAGGCATATTCCGCCTAATAAGTAAACAAAGCGAACATGCCCATAATTGTTACAAATACAGATAAAACATTAACCATTGATACAACATTTGATTTAATCCTAAATCCATATTTACTAAATATTAAATTATTCACTTGTTTCGCTTTTGTCACATGATAATCGCCCAATAAAGCAAATATAACAACTGCTATTCTCATAGGTAAACTTGTTCCAATACCACTACCTAATAAATTCCATGGGAACATCGCTAAAACAATTGCTACAACAGTTGCAAATAACGAAGCTGCAATATAAGGATTCTTTTCATCCTTATGTTTCATCATACGTTCTTGTTCTTTATTAGATTGTGCCTGGTTTTTACTTTTCTTTTTATTTTCATTGTATTTTTCGGCATAGCTCACTTGTTTTACTTTAACAACTTCACATCCACAACTATCACAAAACTTTGACGTTTCCTTTATTTCTGCACCACATTTTCTACAATACATAATCTAATTCTCCTACTTTAAAATAATTTGTGAAATATTGACTAACGCAACAAAAATACTTAAAAAAATTGAAATATAAGCATAATTCTTATTTCCTGTTGGTTCATAGCCTTTCTTTTGATCATCTTTATCAACTTTTAAAGACATCACACCACAAACCAAAGCTCCTGCATAAAGCAATGAACTTATGATGTATGGAAGTTTAACATTTCCACCAACAGCATTAACAACTGTTCCTCCAACAAAGTCTAACCCTATTAAAGCTATAAAAAAGAGGAGGATACCTAGTTTTGCAAAAGAATTTTCTCTTGGATTTTTCTTTAATTTTTTAGATTCTTTAATCTCTTTTTTTTCTCCGTTAAGTTCTTTCCCACAATGATAACAAAACATAGAATCTTGTGGTATTTCTTTATGACAATATGGACATTCCATAACTAGTTCCTCCTTTTATAAAAAGAAGGCATAAGGCCAATTGGCTCTTAGCCTTCTTAAACTCTATTCAATTATTTAATTAAGCAGCTCCACCATTCATTTTAGCAACTTCTGCTTTTTCATATGATTTCCAGAATGGATAGAAAATAACCATACCAATTGCAAAGTTGATGAATACGACAACAGCGCCACCGATTGACCCACCTGCAGCTAAGTAACCTAAAATTGGTGATGGTGTAGCCCAAGGTAAGTTCATATACATTTTACCAACAAATCCAATACTTGTTAACCAATAAGTAAACGCACCTGTAAGTGTATGAGTTAAAATAAATGGAACCAATAAGAAACCATTCATAACTACTGGTAAACCAAACATAATTGGTTCAATGATACAGAATACTGCTGGTGGTAAACAAATTGTAGCTAATGGTTTTAAATGAGGTAATTTCTTACTTGACATAAACATATAAACTAAGATTGGCCAACAAGATGAAACCCATTGAGATAAACGACATAAGTTTGGTGTCCAAACATATGGTAAATCTTTTACTGCTGTACCTGCCATGAAAGCAGTGTTGTTATCAGCAATCCATTGATTTGTAAATACGTTAGTAACAGCACCTGTAATATTATCACCATGTAAACCACAAATCCATAATAATGCTGATAAGAATTGTTGTAATGTGTAAATAAAGATATTATCTGCAGCACCTAATACAGGTAATAACATTTGTCCAACTAATTCTGGAATGTTTAAACCAGCTAATGTTCTAATTCCCCAACATACTAATGTAATGAAGAAATATGGAATAATTGCTGAGAAACTATCAGAGATTGCTGGTGGTACAGAATCTGGTAATTTAATAACAATATGTTTTTTATAACAAATATCAATAATATTAATTGCGATAGCACCTGCGATCATTGCTGTGATTAAACCAGCTCCACCCCAATATGTAGATTCAAAAGCACTTGCTCCTGCTGATAAAGTACCATCTTTAGCAGTAACAACTAATTGTCCAACTGAGTTGTAGTTTAATAACATAAATGCGAAGAACGCACCAACTGCACCAGTTGTTTTACTGAATCCTTTGATTTCTGCATATTCAGCACCAAATGCAATAATAATGTAAACAGCCATAATACCCATTGATAAGCTGTTAACTAGAGCTAAGTCTCCAGCCCAAGGTTTTAAAAATGGAATTAAAGCGTGTGTAGTTAATCCACCATCAGAGCAGAATAAATAAACAACTAAGAATAATGAACCAACCATAGTGACTGGTAATGCTGCAACCATCCCATTAACAATACCACGAACAAATGGAATTTGCCCGAATTTTGTCATTGGTCCAGCAATTACGTCAACTTTTTCTAGAATTTTGTCCATCATGGACTTCTTTTCTGTAGACATATTTTTCTTCCCCTTTCTTAAGAAAACCTCCTAAATGTAAACGTTTTCCCTTTGCCTACTTATATACTATACTGAATTATTTTCTTTTTCGATATAAACGATTGTCATAATATATGACACTTTTTTTACAAAATTCTCTAAAACCTTTATATTACTTGAATTTTAAGAAATTAGCTTGCAAAAAATCACTTGAGAAAACGTTTACATTTGTATATAATTTGTTTAGGTGGTGATAAAATGCAACTCAAAAAGAATGAAATTAAAATTATTCAGCTCTTATTAGCTTCAGATAACTATATCTCTAGTTATGAAATTGCTAATTCAACTGGCATTTCTAGAAGACGAGTGAGAGACGAAATGAAGATTGTTAAAGATATTCTTGCAACTCTTCATTTAAATTTATTATCTAAACCTTCTCAAGGTTACTATATCGAAGGAAAGTCATCGCAAGATTTAACTGAATTACAAAGTATTATTAATAAAAATGAACGTGATGATGATTCTTTAATTCCATCTTTACCTGATGAACGATCTAATTACATTCTAGGGCGTCTCATTAATAGTAGAGAATTTATTAAATTGGAAACACTTGCTGATGAATTACTTGTCTCAAGAGCCACAATTGCGAATGATTTAGTTTCAATAAAAAATGAATTTAAAAAATATGGTTTAAAATTTAACCAAAAACCTAATTATGGAATTTATATCAGTGGTCCGGAAACAGGGAAAAGAAAATGTTTAGTAGACAATATTTTTAAAAACCTAAATATTTCTGATATGTACTTTGATTTTTTAGATACTTATTTTAATTCGCCTGATTATGAAATCATTCAAATTTTAAGAGAATATGCTATATCTATCAGTGATATTAGTTTAATAGATTTCTTAATTAGTTTTTCAATTAGTGCAGCACGTATTTCTTGTGGATATTTAATTGGACATCAAACAGAAGGTTTTGAAGATTACCAAAATAGAACAGAGTATTTTGTCGCAAAAAAACTTGCATTATATGCAAAAGAACATTTTGATGTAGAATTTGACGAATATGAAATTCAAAATATCACGATTCAACTGATTTGTAAGAGAGCTACAAAAGGACTTACTTTTATTTATAATCAAGATATTATTGATTTACAAAACGAAATACTTGATAAAATAAAGAAACAAACTTTAATTACTTTTGATGATGAACATTTTAATAAAGTTTTTCCATTATATTTAAACTATACTTTAATACGACAAAAATATGGTGAAAAAATACGTACACCCTTATATGAAGATATTCAATACGATTATCCTCTATCTTATTATCTTGCTCAAATTGTTTCTCAAGTAATAAAAAAACATACAAAGATTCCTCTTTCTAGAAGTGAAATCACTAATTTCACTATTCTATTTAACAATACAATTAATAATAAAAAATATAGTCAAAAAAAGGTTTTACTCATTAACTGTATGAGTGAGTCTATCAAAACGTTTATTAATCATTTTATCGAAAAAGAACTCTATGACCAATTAGTAATCACTAAATCCATTCATTATTATGAAATAGAAGAAGAAAACTTAGACCAATACGATTTAATCTTATCAACAGCACCAATTCATCGCCAATTACCAATTCCTGTAATCAGCGTAAATTATATTATGTCTCAAGATGATATTATTCGTATTAAGAGTTATTTATCTTATCTATTTAATGATGAACAAATGTTGTATTATTTTCATCCAAGTTTCTATAAAACACATGCTCCAGTTAAAACACTTAAAGGTCTGGCAACAAGTTTTTATCAATCTATAAAAAGTGTATATCGTCTTAATGATTCTAAAAAGAATGATATGATGAATAAAAACATTTGTTCAGTACATACCTTTGAAAATCAAATCGGTTTATTAAGACTTTCTCGTCCTTTAAACTCTAATAATATTATTTCAATCATTGTTTTAGAAGAACCTATGAAAGTTGAAAATCAAACATTTAATATAGCCATACTATTCTCTTGTGCTGATAATCAAAATGTCATGTATAATACACTATTTTCAACTTTAAAGAACATTTCTGAAAATAAAGAAGATTTAGATAAACTCATTTCACATATTCCTTATACAGAATTTTTATCAATTCTTTTAAAAAATAAATAAATTGTAGAATATTAAAAACAAGCTCAAATCGAGCTTGTTTTTAATCTAAATCCTTTCCATCGGATTTAATACATTTTTGATACCAATAGAATGAATCTTTTTTACTTCTATGTAAATCTCCTTTACCTTCATCATCCATATCTACATAAATAAATCCATATCGTTTATCCATTTGTCCTGTTGTAAATGATACTAAATCAATTGGTGCCCAAGAAGTATATCCAAAAATATTAACGCCTTCTTCTCTGGCTTTCATTAAACTCTTAATATGACTGCGATGATAATCTATACGATAAGTATCATGAATAGAACCATCTTCTTCTACTTTATCATAAGCTCCTAAACCATTTTCCACATCAAAAATAGGTACTTGATAACGGTCATTTAAGACATGTAAGAAATATTCATATCCTGTAGGATCAATTTGCCATCCCCAATCAGATGCTGTTAAATATGGATTCTTTAAGTTAGCAGAAGTTCCAGCCCCACCTAATGCTTCTCCTTCATCTTTATGAGTTGTTACAACATTAGACATATAGTAAGAATAGGCTAAGAAATCAGATTTTCCTTCCATTAAATCTTTTTTATCTTCTTCACTGATATTTAAAGTGACATTATTTTCTTTCCAAATACGTTTAGCATAAGATGGATAATACCCTCTTACCATTGTATCTGCACAATAAGCAAATTTATTTTGGAATTCTTTATAATTTGCAATAACATCTTTAGGATCACAAGTATATGGATAACTACAGAATCCTGCTATCATACATCCTACTGAAATATTTTTATCAATTTCATGCGCTACTTTAACTGCTTTTGCTGCTGCTACCATTTGATTATGTAATTCTTCAAAAGCTACTTGTTTTCCTTCTTTAACATCAAAATGTAATAAGATATTAATTTCATTGAATGTTAACCATTTATCAACTAAATCTTTATATTCTGTAAAACATACTCTCGCAAATTCAACAAATTGATGAATCATTTCTCTATTTGTCCAATCTCCATATGTTTCTTCTAAATAAACAGGTTCATCGTATTTATATAAAGTAATGACAGGATCTATTCCATATTTACGGCATTCTTTAAAAACATTACGATAGAATTCTACACCTTCTTGATTAACTCCACCTTCTACTCCATGAGGATAAATTCTTGCCCATGAAATAGTCGTATTAAATGTTGTAAAACCAAGTTCAGCAAATAAAGCGATATCTTCTTTATAGCGATGATAAAAGTCAATACCAACATGATTTGTATAACGAATATCATCAAATAATTGATATTTAGCTCCTTGAGGCAAATGATCAAATTGTCTCATTTTACCTCTTGTTCCATCTGCATTTATATAATGGATCCAACGTCTATCTGTTGTTGAACCAGGATCTCCAAAATCTACTTGAACAGGACTTTTTCCACCTTCGTCCCATCCTCCTTCACATTGAGCAGCACTAATTGAACCACCCCATAAAAACTTATCTGGTATTGTCATCTTTATTCCTCCTATAAATGTTTGATTTGAATCATTTTTCCTTTTAATCCTGGATAATCTCCAGCTTGTACTTTTTCTACATTATCTTTATGTGCTATAAACCATTTATTCTTTTTCTTTAATATTCCTTGTCTTGAACAAGCATCTCCAGTACCTCTTAACAATAAACAAATCGTTTTAAAAGAGTCTATTACTGTAATTGGTGTATAGTGAAGTGTTGTAGCATAAAGTTCTACAACTGTTCCTTGTGGTACATAAAAGAGTTCACATTTTTCAATATCATAGTCATTTTCTACCATGTCTTGTCTTTTTCCGACAGCTAAAATATAGTCTGTTACCGCAATAATTGTTTCACTACATTGATGATATTCTAATCCATTTAATACATCATTTTTTCCAGTTACAACGCCTGCCATAACATCTAAATACCCATAGATATCTTTCATTAATTCTTGAATACATGGTATATCTTCTAATTCTTTGATACTTGTATCATATGCATTTATATTTTGATATGTTTGTGCAAAATTGATTGCTTCTTGGACGTCTTGTTTAATAACTCTTCCATAGTCTTTAAAATTTTCATTTAATTCTTGGATTTGATAATCTGGATTAATAAGTTGAATCTTTTCTAACATTAATCTAAATCCTCCCCATTAGAAGCAATGACTTTCTTATACCAATAGAAAGAATCTTTTCTTGAACGATGTAAATCACCATTTCCCTCATCATCCATATCTACATAAATAAAGCCATACTTTTTATCCATTTGTCCAGTTCCTGCTGAAACTAAATCAATACATCCCCATGTTGTATAACCAAATAGATTAACTCCTTCTTCTACTGCCTTTTTCATTTCTTTTATATGTTCTCTATGATATTCAATTCTTGCTGGATCATGACAAATTCCGTCTTCTCCTTCTTTTTCTATTAAACCAATGCCATTTTCTACATCAAACATAGGTGCATTATATCGATCATTAATTAGATGCATCATATGTCTAAATCCGACTGGATCAATTTGCCATCCCCAAGCATTTGCTTTTAAATATGGATTTTTTACTGTTCCTAAAATATTTCCTCCTGTATGATTATCATCATCTATTTTATGTGTTGTTACAATACCTGAAGAATAATAAGAGAAACCAATAAAATCAGATTTACCATTCATTAAATCTTCCTTATCTTGCTTAGTTACTTCTAGTGTAACATCATATTCTTCCCATATTCTTTTCGCAAATGGTGGATAATATCCTCTCATTTGTGTATCAGCACTATAACAGAAGAAGTCTTGGAATTTTCTATAACGTTCCATCGCATCCAATGGATCTGGTGTTAATGGATATGCCATATTTGTACATAACATACATCCTACCTTTAAATTTGGATCAATTTCATGTGCAACAATTGTTGCTCTAGCTGCAGCTACTAATTGATTATGTAAATAAATGAGATTTCTTTGATTTCTTTCAGTTTTTTGTCCATCCATAGGCATGATGATATTAATTTCATTAAATGTCATCCATTTATTAACATAGTCCTTATATTCACTAAAGCATACTCTAGCAAATTCAACAAATTCATCAATCATTGCTCGATTACGCCATCCGCCATGTTGTTCTAATAATGAAACTGGCTCATCATATTTATATAAAGTAATGACTGGGTCCATTCCATACTCTTTAGCTGTTTTAAAAACATCTCGATAGAATTCTACACCTTCTTGATTAACTCCTCCTTTAATTCCATGAGGATAGATTCTTGCCCATGAAATAGAAGTATTGAATGTTGTATACCCCATTTCTTTAAATAAAGCTAAATCTTCTTTATAACGGTGATAAAAATCACTTGCTACATGATTTGTATAATGTAAATCATCGAAAAATGCAAACTTACATCCTTCTTCTAGTTCATCTACTGCTTCCAAATTTCTATGAGCTCTTTGTCCATTCTTATCTAAATACCAAATTTGTCTTCTTTCTTTAGTAGATCCTGCAGTACAGTAGTCTACTAGTACAGGTGATTTTCCTCCTTCGTTCCAACCACCTTCTATTTGTGCAGCACTAATTGAGCCACCCCATAAAAATCCTTTTGGAAATCCCATTTTCTATTCCTCCTAATCTATATCTTTTCCATTTGAAGTATATACTTTCTTACAATATTCAAATGAATCTTTCTTATATCGTTTATATGTTCCATTACCAAAATCATCTACATCAACATAAATAAATCCATAGCGTTTTCTAATTTCACCTGTTCCAGCAGAGACAAGATCAATGCATCCCCACCATGTGTATCCCATTAAGTCTACACCTTCATCAATGGCTTCACTCATTGCTTTGACATGTTCTCTCATATAATCAATACGATATTGATCATGTACGGTTCCATCTTCTTCTAATGTATCAAATGCTCCTAATCCATTTTCACAATTCATGAGAGGTATTTGATATCTGTCATAAATTTCATGCAGAAAGAATTTTAATCCTTTTGGATCAATTGCCCATCCCCAGTCGGATTCTTTTAAATATAGGTTTTTCTTTCCCATGAAATTTAAGTTTCCTGTTGCTTCTTGACCATCTACATGAGTAGTTACACAGTTAGAAAAATAATAAGAGAATTCAAAGAAGTCTACAGTACCTTCTTTTAATGCTTTCGTATCTTCTTCTGTAATATCTAAAGTAATATTCAATTCTTTCCATAAATGTTTAGCATAGCTTGGATAATATCCTCTTGCAAAAACATCTCCTGCATACCAAAAATTCTTTTGCATTTCTCTTTGATTAGCAAGTTCATCTTCTGGATCACATGTTAATGCATGTGTGAAAATACCTGCTTGCATACATCCGATTTTTTTATTTGGATAATTATCATGTAAGTATTTAACTACTTTTGCACTTGCTACTAATTGGTTATGTAATACTTGATATTGTCTTTGTACTTCTTTTTGATTGTTTGAATCCAAGATAGAGAATTGAGCAGCATTGATTTCGTTGAATGTTGACCAATAAGTAACTTCTTGGAATTCATCAATAGATGCTTTCCCAAATTCAACAAATTCTTCTATTAAAAATCTATTCTTCCAGCCACCTAATTCTTCAATATAGAAAGCTGGCATATCATATTTATATAAATGAACTAGTGGTTCAATACCATATTTTAAACATTCTTTAAACACATTATGATAGAATTCTACACCTTCTGGATTAATTCCTTCTTTAATCCCCTTAGGAAAGATTCTTGCCCATGACAATGTCATATTAAATGCTTTGAATCCCAACTCAGCAAACATTGCAATATCTTCTTTATAATGATGATAGAAATCTGTTGCCTTATGATTTGGATAAAATTCATCAGGATTGATTGCTAATTTAGCCCCTTCTGGTAAATTGCAGTTTTCAATCATTGCTGGTCTTTTACCATAAGTTCCATCTGGCATAATATAAGTTGCCATACGTGGTTCATTCACATTTCCTCCTGTATGATAATCTGTCATATTAGGAGATTTACCTCCTTCATCCCAACCACCTTCACATTGGTTAGCACTAATATCTCCACCCCATAAAAAACCTTTTGGAAAACACATTTTTTATTCCTCCTTAATTTTCAATATATTATTTGAAATATCTATTTTTTGTTAATAAGTGAGATAAGTATTGTGATGTAAACGTTTTCCCAATCTTTAATCATATACTATAATGAATAATCTATTTTTTCTACATAAATACTTGGCATAATATGTGCCATTTTTATTCTTTGTTCAATATATCTATAGCCACTTTTACTGATGAAACCGTATACCTCGTTTGTTGTTGAATATCTTTAGGAGATGTCTTAAAAGTAAATGATTGATTTACAACTTTAAACATTTCTAAATCATTATAACTATCTCCTATTCCTGCTGTTTCATCGCTTATTAACTTTGTTATTTCTAATATTCCATTTCCTTTACTACACCCTCTTTTAACAACATCTATTGCATTTACATTTTGAAATGCGTGTAATGACGGATAATTTTCATTAATTTCCTTTGTGATTTCTTTTGCTCGTGTTGATTCAATTAATGAAAAACTATATATTTTCCTATTTTTAAATTCATCAATTGAATCAAATTGTTTAATATAACTTGGTGCATCATTTGGAAAATATTTAAAGTATAAATATTTTTCATCTAGACAATGTGGCCCTATAATCGTTTCATTTTCATATTTTTGACATACTTCTTTAACAAGTTCAAAAGGAATTTCTTGTGCATAAATAACTTGATAATCCTTATCTAAAACAAGACCTCCAGTACACAACACATAATAATCTGGAATAATTTTACCTTTCATTAATGCATTTACCCCACCTAGTGGTCTACCTGTACACAAAGCAAATTTATTTCCTTTCGATTGAAAAGTTTTTATTGCTTCTATATCCTCTTGATGAAAGCCTTCCTTAAAAAAAAGAGTTCCATCAAAATCACTAAATAGTATTTTATTCATAAGACTCATCTGCTTTGAAATGAACACCTGCATCTATTCTTGCTTTTGTAGCAATATCCATCGCTATCAAGCTTTTTTCCATCATTTCATTTGCTTTATCAAAATCTTTATTTTCTATCATTTTTACAAACTCATTAAATTCATAAATCATTCGATGTGTATCACCTTGTAAATCAAACTCTTCTTCTCTTTGATCATTATATAAAACCTTAAAACCTTTTAAAACATTGGCAGGTGTTTGAATACTGATACATCCTTGATCTCCTTGGATACTTGTCGCAATTGGTGCTTTACAATCTTTTGCACCAATACATACAGCTTTAAAACTTCCATAATCTAAAGTAATAATTCCTGAAGTATCAATATTCTTTTCAATATTGGCCATATAATTTACTTTTAATGGTTTACCAAATAAAGAAACCATTAAATGAATATTATAAATATTTAAATCCATTAAGGCTCCCCCTGATTTTGTATAATCAAAAGCAGGTTGAATAATTCCTTCTTTAAATGCATTATATCTAGATGAATATTGTGAGTAGTTCGCTGTTACAATTTTTATATTTCCTAACTCATTTAACTTTTCTTTTATTTTTAAAACATTAGGTAAATATTGAGTAGAAATTGCTTCAAATAAAAATAAGTGTTTTTCTTTTGCTAATTGACTTAATTCTTCTAGTTCTTCTATTCTAGAGGTAAATGGTTTTTCACAAATAACATGTTTTCCTCTTTCTAATGCTTGTTTACACATTTGATAATGAAGATGATTAGGTGTTGCGATATACATGACATCAATATCTTCATCATTTAATAACTCATCAAAATTTAAATAGGCCTTTTTTACATGATTTTCTTTCGCCATTTGTCTTACTTTATCAATCGATTTTTCCGTAGAAGCAATCGCTTCTAATTCAATACCTTCTACTTCATGAATAAAAGTGAACAAACCACGAACGATCATCCCAGCTCCCACGATACCTAAACGCATGTTATTTAGCCTCCTTTGCAACTTCTGTTGCTTGTTCTAGTATTCTTAATACTTCTAATACTTCTTCATCTGCAACTATCTTTTCTCCATGATTAAAGATTACTTCATATAGATTATCATAGATCATTCCATAATCTTGTATTTCTACTGGTACTTTCTTTGTCACATCTTCTCCATTTTCATCGACATAACATAATGTTCCCCAATATTTTTCTGGTAATGGTTCAAAGCTGATTTCTACTGGTCCTGGTTTTGCCTTCAATGCACTTTGATGTCCTAATTGTGGCATGATGAAGCTTCCTTTTCTTCCATGAACGATAAATCTTGGATATTCTAATTTGACATAGAAGCTTGTTTTTACAATTGCTTTCATCTTTCCATAAAATAAATCGATATCTGAATAGTCATCTGAATTCCCTGGATTATCATAACTTCTACAGTCACATACGACTTTATCTGGTACTCCAAATTCTCCTACGATTTGATCGATTGGATGTACTTGTAATCCATATAGCATTCCTAGTCCTTTTCTATCTGCAATCGATGGTCGATAATAATCATAATGCGATTCGATTTCTAAGAGTTCCCCTAAGACCCCTGTTTCAATGACTTTTCTCACTGTCCTCATATCGGCATCAAATCGTCTGTTTTGATTTGCCATAACTACGACACCTTTTTCTTTAGCTAGATCAAAGACTTCTTTTGCTTCTTCAACTGACATGGCAAATGGTTTTTCACATAGACAGTTCTTTCCATGTTCAATGGCCATCTTTGTATAATATGTATGAAATTGATCTGGTGTATTTACAACGATCAAATTCACTTCTTCATCGTTCATTACTTCATCGATATCACTTGTAAAATTTATATCTGGATACCATGTTTCTCTTTCTTCATCTCCTACACGGTCTTCCATTCTTCGATAGATATATTTGACCTTGATCGTATCCTTTCTTCTTTCTACATATGGTAGATGATATCTACACACACTATTTCCAAATCCAATATAAGCTACTACTAACATTTAAAGTTCTCCTTTCAAGATTTCTTTTATTTTCCCTGTTACTCCTGCTTCATCATTCGAATCAATTACTTGAAAAGCTATCTCTTTAAGTGGTTGAATCGCATTTTTCATAGCATAGCTATAATGAACATTTTGAAATAACTCATAATCATTCATTTGATCACCAAATACTGCACACTCTTCTTTTGTAAGATGTAAAGTATTCATTAAAAAATGTATTCCAAACCCTTTATTGATGGTTTCATGTTGAATATCCACCCATTCATTTCCTGATGTCATAATTTTTAAATGGGCTGGTAATTCTTTTTTGATAAGTTCTACATATTTTTCAACATGATGTTGTGGATCATGTATAGAAAACTTAAGAATCCCTTCTTTAATTTCATGAATATCGTCTATAAATGCATATTCATCATAATGTCGTTCTATTTCTTCTTTAAAAGAAAGATATTGTTGAGGAATGTATGATTTTTCTTTTCCTCCAATGACTGGTATAATTTCTGGATATTGTTTTAAGATGTTATAAATTGTTTGAACATCTTGTTTATCCATAATAAATGAATAAAGCTCTTTTTTACCTTTTGTAATAAATGAACCATTTTCACTAATAAAGTAAAGCTCATCGCTGTAAGGCAAAAATTGATTGTATAAATGATAAAACTGATTCCCACTTGCAATCACAAAATACATTTCTTTTTCTAATACTTTCTGTAAAACTTCAAAAAATTCATTATCAAACTCTTTTTGACTATTCAATAATGTTCCATCCATATCTGTTGCTAGTAAATGAATCATAAGTAACCTCCTTGTCCTCATTATATAAGGAAACGTTTACCCAAATATTCAAAGATAAAAAAAAGAAATCCATTTTCACAAAATTTCTTTTAAACATGAAATTGAATTTCATTATCTTCTAGGTGTGGCCATTTGTGCCCAAGTATAAGCTTTACCTTTTAATGTTACTGACATTTGATAGATGTTTTCTGGCCATGTTCCACCACCAAAACCTCCATCACCAATTGCATGAACATCACAACCTGTTTGTTTCATAAGCAATGTCACTTCTCTAATAGTATCTCGATCTGCAGCTTCAACATTACTATTTAAAAAGCTCATTGCGAGTGCACCTTTTCGATGTGTATATTCAATTAATTCTCTAATTCTTTCTACTGTAATTCCATGTCTTGATCCTGGTGCTGGAAAATCAATAATATCAGCTCCATTTTCAATTAATTGATCAATAATTTCTTTAGCATCATAATCAGCTAATGGATCTCCTAATACTTTTTCTACAACACCATCTTCCCATTTTCCAGCAAAAATCAACATATCTTCACCACAAATCTCTCTGGCTTTTTTTGTCCAACGCACAACATCTTTGATAGATGTTCCACTTCCAGGATTTCCTCCTAATATAATGAAGGAAACACCCCAATCCTTACATTTCTTTAAATTTTCTTCAGTGCAAATCATACCTGCTAAATCATATAAATAATCACTTGTTAAATCTAACCCTTCTTTAGGACAGCCCATATAGATTCCTACCGGTCTTCCACCTACTAAATCTTTTATTCCTTGATAATCAAACCCTTGAAGTCCAGGACATGTTTGTGGATTTCTAAAGTCAAACCCATTTAATAAAACCATATCTCCTCCAAAGGCAAACATTAATTCTGTACTTGTACAATTAGGAAATAAAATAGGATTCTTTAAATAAGTTTGTCCCATTAATACTCTACCTTCTGATTTAAAAATTGCTTCTTTTAATTGTCTTCCATTATATGTGCTTACTTGACTTGCTTTTGCACTAATTAATCTTGTAACATTATCATTTAATTTCATCATAATCATCTCTCCTTGATTAAAGCATAAAAAATATCTTTCTTTTTCTCAACGAATATTTCTTTTTTAGAATCAAATTTCATTTAAAATTCTATCTTATGAAATTCAATTTCATCCTTGTTTAAATAAACGATTATTTTTATAATTAATTTATTAAGGAGGAACTTATAATGATTAAACCAGAATACAAAGAATTAAAAGACTTTCCCATTTCTAATAAAAAAAGTGAAGGTATTCATTACATACCTGCTGATTTTGATAATATAACAATAAGAGCTCTTTATAATATTGAGTATGTAAAACGTGAAATTCCACTTTATCTCAATATTCTTGTTCCCAAAAAACAACTTGAATCTAATGAAAACTATCCATTGCTTGTTTATATTCAAGGAAGTGCTTGGAGAAAACAAAATGTCATCGAACATATTATTCCCTTATCAAATATTGCAAAAAAAGGGTTTGTAGTCGCAATCGTACAATATCGAGATACAAGTATCGCTCCTTTTCCAGCACAAATCGAAGATACTAAAACAGCTATTTCCTTTTTAGTTGAACATCATCAAGATTATCAAATCGATACAAAAAATATCTTTTTAGGTGGGGATTCTTCAGGAGGGCATACAGCTATCATGACTGGAATCACTGCTAATCAAAATATTTTAGAACTTGAAGAATTCAAATATGCTTCATCCATTCAAGGAATATTTGATTTCTATGGACCAACTCTTGTAAGTGAAATGCAAAATGAACCATCTATACAAGACCATGTAACTCCGACAAGTCCAGAAGGTTTATTGCTTGGTGGTGTCAATGTTTTAGAACACAAACAAGAAGCCTATCAAGCTTCTCCGTTACCATATATTAAAAAGGATGTTAGCACACCACCTATCTTAATGATTCATGGTAACAAAGATCGTCTTGTTCCTTTTGGTCAAAGTGTTCTATTATATAACACTTTAAAAGAAAATAACAAAGATGTTACTTTCTATTGTGTAGAAAATGCAGATCATGGTGGTGCCGCTTTTTGGAATAACCAAGTATTAGAAATCACGTATCAATTTTTAAAAGAACATATAAAAAAATAGCTCAAACGAGCTATTTTTCACCAAAAGAGAAAACGTTATCTCATTTTGCTAAAACATGTTATTATAGAGTTATAATAATGGAATCCCATAGAAGGAGTGTGCTACTAATGATTCAAGATTTAATTGAAAATGTTAAATTAACACCACAAGAACAAAATATTGTTAATTATATAGATCATCACCCTAAAGAAGTAATGACTTTAAATGCGAAAGAATTATCAGAAAAGATTTTTGTTAGTCCACCTACTATGAATCGTTTTATTAAAAAGTTAGGATTTTCTGGATATTTTGATTTTCAGCTTACCTTTATTCAAGAACAAAATATGGCAGCTGAAACAAAACATAAAAGAATTACAAAGGATAGTCATGTAAGTGAAATCTTAGATACATTGCCTCTTATTTATCAACATGTTTTCACCGAAACACAAAAACTAACAAAAACAGATACTTTTATTAGAACTGTTAACTATATGCTACAAGCAAAACAAATAGATTTTTATGCAAATGATAACAACTATTCAGAAGTCCAAACAATCGCTTTAAAACTCAATTCGATAGGTATTCGAGCACAAGTATTCAATACCATCAATACTGTTTATTTAGAACATATTAATCCCCAAGAAACACTTGCTTTTGTTGTAAGTCATTCTGGAAGTAATAAAACAATGGTTGATGCTGCTTATGCTTTAAGAAAAAAAAGAATTCGCGTGATTGGGTTAACTGGTAGATTATCTCAAGACTTAGAACTTGTTTGTAATGAAAACCTTTATATTGATGCTTATAGTCATCATTTACCTCATAGTATTATGCTCTATGGTCTTTCTATTCATTTTATTTTTGATGTTTTATATACTTCTTTATATTTTAAAAAGATTAAATAAAAAATATGGTTATTTACCATATTTTTTTTGATCTTCTTCAATATTACCATGATGTTGTAATGATTTATCTGTATATTGCATAATTTCAAATTTATTACCATCAGGATCATGAATCCACATTTGCCATGTTTCAGATTGTCCCTTATTTGGTTCAATATCAATTTCAATACCTGCTTTAACTAATTCTTCACGAGCTTCATAAATATCATCTACCATTAACGCAAAATGTGAATAACCTAAACGGGTATCAGGTACTTCATGTTCTAATTGATGATCCGCTTTAGGGAATAGTTCTAAATATTGTCCTGGCGCTAATTCAATGAAGATATAAGCAATATCTTTAGGGTTTGTTTCAGCTCTTTGAGCCCAAGCACCTCTATCTTTTTTTCCTTTATATGCTTCATAACGCATTATAATTTTAGCTTTCAAACCTAATTTATTTTCATAGAAATCTCTCATTTCATCCATTTGATCTGTATAAAATGAAAGATGCATTATTTCATTAAATTTCATAAAGATTCTCCTTTAAATAAAAATAGCATTATTTATGTGATATTTAAGAGAGGAAAAATATCGGTGCATGTTATAAATAATGCTATTTCTAACTAATTAATTATTTATTTTTTTGTTTTTCTTCGATTTCTTTTAACATATCAATTCGTACTTGATGTCTTCCACCTTCATATTCTCCTGAAAGCCATGCATCTACAATCATTTTTGCAAGTTCAATTCCTACCACTCTTGCTCCAAATGCTAACATGTTTGTATTGTTATGTTGTCGTGATAAAAGTGCACTATAGGGTTCACTACATGTTACACATCTAATTCCATTGACTTTATTCGCTGCTAGTGAGATTCCTACTCCTGTTCCACAGATAACGATTCCTTTATCTACTTCTCCATTTACCACTGCATTTGCTACTGCTTCTCCTGATACAGGATAGTTGAATCTTTCTGTACTATCTGTTCCATAGTTGACTACTTCATAGCCATATTTTTCTTCTATATATTTTTTGATTTCTGTTTTGTATTCTACTGCTACATGATCATTTCCAATTCCTATTTTCATTTTTCTTCTCCTTTATCTATTGACGCTTGCCATTCTAAAATACGTGTAATGTCTTCCTTTTAAAGAGACTGATAATTGATGAATATTTTCAGGAGATGTACATCCACTAAATCCACCATCACCAATAGCATGAATATCTGCTCCAGTTTCTTTCATTTTTAAAGCAATTAGGCGAATTGTAGCTGGATCAGCACATTCAACCGAGCTGTTAAGGAAAGTCATTGCAAGTGTACCCGGTTTATATGAATGTATATATTCTACAAGTTCACGAATCATATCTACACTGATACCATGTCGAGAACCTGGAGCAGGTAAATCAATACAGTCAACCCCTGCATCAATTAATTCTTTAATAATTTCTTTTGCATCATAATTTGCAAGTGGGTCACCTAAAACTTTTTCATTAATACCATCTTCCCATTTTCCTGCAAAAACAAAGATTTGATCTTTATATTTTTGTTTAATTCTTTTGGCAGTTTCGACAACATCTCTAATAGATGTTCCACTTCCTGGATTTCCACCTAAAACAATAAAGTCAGCTCCAAGTTCAATACATTTTTTGACATGTTCATCACTTGCAAGCATTCCTTCTCGACGATATAGTGCTTTCTTTCCACCATCTTCACTTCCTGCTTTAGGACATCCTAAATAAATACCAATTGGTCTTCTACATTTTTCTTTTAATTCTTGAAAAGATAAACCACATAATCCTGGATTATTATCTAAATCATCAAGATCAAAAGTATTTAACATCACCATGTCTGCTCCAAAAGCAAACATTAATTCACTATTTGTAACGCCTCTTACTAATCCAGAACCTGCAAATAGTAAATGTTGTCCCATCACAACACGACCTTCAGATTTAAAAATTGATTCTTTTAAATCCATTGGTGACATTTCTTTAATTTCATCACCCGTCGCACTTATTAAACGTGTTACCATCTTATTTTCCACCTAATTCTAAAGCAAAGTCTAAAACTTTAGCTCCGTTCATCATTCCATAATCTTGCATATTAATGGTTTCTACAGGTTTACCTGGGTATTTAGCTTTTACATTTTTTAGTTCATATCTTACTTGAGGGCCAAGTAAAATAACATCTGCACTATCACCATATTGATCAATACTTCCTACTGGATGAGCTTCAATATGTAATTCAATACCTTTTGCAGCTGCTGCTTCGTTCATTCTATTAACAAGTAAACTTGTTGACATACCTGCTGCACATACTAATAAAATATTCATAGCTATTCCTCCTATAATTCTCGCAATTCTTTTATAATTTCTTGATAACTTCTTCCTTTTCCAAAGAGTGCACTTGTTCCTAAAATAAATCCTTTGACTCCTATCTTAGACAACATTTCTATTTTCTCTGGAGAACATGCTCCATCAATCATGACATCATATCCTCCATAGTTCTTTGCTTCTTCTACAAACTTTTTGAATTTTGGTGTAACAAAATCTAAATACTTTTGTCCTGCAAATCCTGGATTGACACTCATCAACATGACATAGTCACAGAGATGTAATAAGTCTTTGACGGTTTCAAAAGATGTTCCTGGATTGATGGCTATTCCTGCTTTTGCTCCGGCATCTTTGATCATTTGTAAGGTTCTACAGGCATGTGGATCAATTTCAGGATGTATGTAGATAATTTTTGCTCCTAGACTTGCAAATTTATCAACATATTTAGATGGATTTTCAATCATCAAATGAACATCGCATGGTTTTGTTGCTGTTTTACAGATGTATTCGATATCTTGTAATCCCATTCCAAAGTTAGGAACGAAGCTTCCATCCATAACATCTAGATGGAAGATATCAATTCCTCCTTCTTCTAAATCTTCTATTTCTTTTTGAAGTGATGCAAAATTTGCACACATCATACTTGGACATAATAATTTTTCCATATAACCTCTCCTTTTATAGGTAAACGTTTTCCTATCTTTTTGTAATTCTATTATAGAAATTATGAGTAAACGTTTCCACACAATTATTCGTCATATATTGTGCCGTTATCTTAAACCATTTAATTCATTGAATAATGTAGCTATTTCATTTATAATTTTAATAAAAAGGAGGACCTTTTATGGCTCAAAAAAGTATTTCAATAAAAGAAATTGCAAAAATGGCAAATGTTTCCGTAGCCACTGTTTCAAGGGTAATTAATAATAATGGTCGTTTTTCAAAAGAAACAAAAGAAAAAGTAGAAGCACTCATTAAAGAACATGGATATACAACAAATATTGCAGCAAAAAGTCTAAGAACATCTAAGTCTAAAACAATTGGTTTAATTGTTCCTAATATTGATAATGCATGGTTTTCTCAATTAGCTTTAGCTATTGAAAAACAATTTTTTGATAATAATTATTCTGTTTTTATATGTAATACATCTCAAGATGAAAAAAAAGAAGTTGCATACTTTAAATCATTAGATTCTAAAATGGTCGATGGTATTATATGTATTTCAGGGATTGAAGAAATACCTTCGCATTTTTTAAGTAGAGATATTCCAATTGTTTGTATTGACCGTAAACCTAAAGACCATAGTGAAGCTTATTATGTTGAATCTAATCACTATTCCGGTGGTTATCAAGCAACTGAAGAGTTAATTAATCAAGGATGTAAAAATATTGCTATTTTATCAAGAAATAAATCATTATCTGTTAACCGACAACGTCTTAAAGGATATTTGGATGCTTTAAAAGATCACCATCTTGAAGCAAAAGAAGAACTACAAATATTTGTAGATGCCAACCAAGCAAACTATGAAGGTGCAAGACAAATCATTAATCAACTTATAAAAAAAGGAGTTACTTTTGATGGGATATTCGCTACAAATGACTGGAGAGCATATGGAGCATTAGTTGCTTTACAAGAAAATGGAATTAAAGTTCCTGAACAAGTCAAATTGATTGGTTTTGATGATATTTTCATTGCATCTACATCTCATCCAACTCTTTCAACAATTAGACAAGATACACCTGCTTTAGCTAAAACAGCTTGTGATTTACTTCTTGATTTAATGAACAAAGAAGACAATACAGAAGAATTACAAAAAAGATATGTTTTACCCGTAGAAATTATTCGACGTGAATCAACAGCATAATAAAGGTCTTTTATAAGATCTTTTTTGTTTTAAATCTTAATTAAAAAAAGTCTATGTATCTCTACATAAACTTTATTCTTCACTAAATCAAAGAATTCAAGTATTTTACAATGTATTTATATAAAAAAGAGAATGTTAATTTTATATCCCATTCCCCTTTCTCAATACTCTTTCGGTTGTCTTTTGGTTATCTTTCGGCGGTCATCTCGGGTATATTATAAAATTATTTTTATAATATACCCACCATTTCTGGTTGTTCTCTTTATTATTCAATTTCTTGTAATATTTAGGTTGTCCCCAAATTATTTGATTACCCAATATATAAAATAAAAGCCCTGTAGAACAGGACTAAGTATCAAAGTACTTTTTCTTATGTCCGTTTTACAAGGGCTATTTTAATTTAATTTATATTTTTTAATCTACATCATATGCAACCAAATCATCAAAAGTTTGTCTACGAATGACTTCTTTAGATTTACCTTGGTATGTAAAGACTACTGCTGGTTTAGGTAATTGGTTGTAATTAGAAGACATTGAATAGTGATAAGCTCCTGTCGAGAACATTGCTAGAATGTCTCCTGGTTGAGGATCTTGTAACATAATATCTCTAATTAAAATATCTCCTGATTCACAGTTTTTACCAGCTACTGTTACTAAATGATTTGCTTTTTGTCCAGCTTTATTAGCGATAACAGCATCATATTTAGCGTTATATAATGATGAACGGATGTTATCTGTCATTCCTCCATCTACACTAATATAATCTCTAATATCTCTAATATATTTATAAGAACCTACTGTATATAAAGTAATACCAGCATTACCTACACAATAACGTCCTGGTTCTACTAAGACCATTGGTCGTTTCATATCTCTTTTATCGAAACCTTTATAAATAATATCCATGATTGTGGAAACAACGTCATCAAATTCTAGTGGATGATCACTTGCTGTATATTGGATACCAAAACCACCACCGGCATTTAACTTATTAATAACAATTCCAAAGATATCATAGATTTCATAAGCAATATCTACAAATTTATTCATTGCAAGTACATAAGCTTGAATTTCTTCAATTTGACTACCAACGTGACAATGAATTCCATCAAAATTGATATGTGGTGCATCTATAACCTTTTTAATTGCTTTTAAGTATGTATTATCATGACTTGAAAAACCAAATTTTGTATCTTTGGCTCCAACACGAATATAATCATGTCCACCTGCATAGACACCTGGTGTGATTCTGACAAGTCCATTGACTTTAACATTTAATTTTGAAGCAATTTCTTCAACAAGTTCAATTTCATAGAAGTTATCAATGACAAAGTTTTCTACACCATTTTCTAAAGCATATTGAATTTCTGAAGGTAATTTATTATTCCCATGGAAATAAATCTTTTTAGGATCAAATCCTGCTTTTAACGCAACACTGATTTCTCCTGCAGAAACGCAATCAATTCCTACGCCATATTCCATTGCTAATTTATAGATTGCTTTACACGAAAATGATTTTGATGCAAATAATGGTAATGTATTTTCATATTTATCAATCATTTTTGTTTTTAATGTATTAAATTGTTTTCTAATATGTCCTTCAGACATAACATAGAGTGGTGTTCCATATTGTTTAACTAAATCAGTTGCTTTCACATCATCTATGTATAAATCATTTCCCTTAATTTGTGCAAATTCAGTTTGTAAAACCATTTCTTTTCTCCCTAATAAAGTGTTTTTAACGTAAACAACCCATGATCCTTATCTTGTAAGGCTTTAGCTGCAGCTAACGCACCTTGAACAAAGACATCTTTCGATAAAGCTGTATGTTTAATTTCAATAATTTCATCTAATCCTGCAAACATAATTTCATGTTCACCAAAAATTGTTCCACCACGAAGTGCTTGAATACCAATTTCTTGTTTCTTTCTTTTTTCATGAAGTGCACTACGATCATAAACAGGTGTTGTTTCTTTAATTTCATCTTCCATTACTTCATATAAAAGCTTTGCTGTACCTGATGGTGCATCAATCTTTTGATTATGATGTTTTTCTAAGATTTCAATATCATAACCATTATCATAGAATTCTTTAGCTACTTGTCTTAAGATCTTAGTGACCATTTGAATTCCAAAGCTTGTATTATAAGATTGGAAAATAGCTATTTCTTTAGAAGCTTCTTCAATCTTATCTAATTGTTCCTTAGAAAAACCAGTTGTTGCAAAAACAACTTTTGTTTTATTCTTTTTAGCATAAGCTAAAATATCATCAAGATTGTTTGGATGTGAAAAATCAATAATCACATCCGCACGATCTTGGACTTCTGTTAAGTTACTATACATTGCTTCTGGTGCTTTTTCATCAAATTCATAAGAAACCACACCAATTAAATCAAATTCATCTTTTTCTCTTAATTGATGAGCAACTTTCTTACCCATCAAACCATATCCATATAATAATACTTTCATCCTAATACCCCAATTTTTCAAATTCATCCATTGCACCAAATAATGCTTTTTTATTTTCTTCTGTAGTTTCAATTAATGGTAATCTTAAATGTTCTCCACATACTCCCATTTTAGCAAGAGCTGCTTTAGGCATAATTGGATTAACATCAATAAATAATAAACGTGAAATAGGATCTAAAGCATAAGCTAATGGTTGTGCTTCTTCAATATTTCCTTTTAAAATTAATTGTGTTAATTTTTCTACCGCTTCTGGATATAAGTTAGAAGTAACAGAAATAACTCCTTTTCCTCCAGCTGCCATAAATGGAAGAATATTATCATCACATCCTGAATATAAATCAAAGTCTAAATCAGCTGTTTTAGCTAATACTTCCATAGCATAAGCAATATTATCTGTGGCATCTTTCATTGCTTGAATGTTTTTGTGTTTAGCAAGTTCAACAACTGTGTCAACCGAAATATTTAATCCTGTTCTTCCTGGTACATTGTATAAAATCATTGGAATATCAACGGAATCCGCAATTGTTGTATAATGTTGAATTAAACCTCTTTGGCTTGTTTTATTGTAGTAAGGTGTTACGACAAGAATCGCATCTGCCCCTTTTTCTTTAGCATAACGTGCTTTCTTTAAAGCTGTTTGTGTATCATTTGAACCAGCTCCACAAATAACTTTAACACCTGTTCCTTTCGCAAGTTCTAGTGTTAGATCTAATAATTTAAATTCATCTTCAATTGTAATGGTTGCTGTTTCACCTGTTGTTCCATTTACAAGTAAAGCTTGTACACCACCATCGATCATTCTTTGAACTTGTCTTTTAAATCCTTCAAAATCAATGTCTCCATTATCAAACATTGGTAATACAAGTGCGACTGCACTTCCTTCAAAAATTGTCATATTTATTTATCCTCCTCAATATGAAATCTTTCTTTTAATAATTGAATTGCTTGATCTAAATTCTCTTTATCAATAACTAAAGAAATTGTTCTTTTACTTGTCGTAATTTGATAAAAGTGAATATTAGCTTGTCCTAAGACATCAAATACTTCAGCTGCCAAACCTGGTGTTGTTTCCACCAATTTTCCCCCAACCGCAACTTTAGCGTATTTTCTAATTTGATAAATTTGAATTTGTTTAAATTCATCTTTTAATTTCATGATTGCTTGATTTAGTTTTAATTGGAATTCTTGATCTAATGTAATTTCAATTTGTACAAAATCATCAACAGTAACTTGTGAAATCATGTCTACATTAATTTCTTCATCTTTTAATATAGAAAAGATTTTCGCAATCATTTTAGGATGTTTTGGTACATTTAATAACTTAAGTTGAATAATTTCTTTTTCACAACTTATAGCTTCAATAATATCGTTCATAATTTCCTCCCTATATTTTATTCATCCTCTTATAAAAAGTGACAAATAAAAAATTGCAATGAGTATCATTGCAACAAAAAATTCGTTATCAATGATAGCTCCCCATTACCTTTAGATAATGACAGTTGAATAGGTCTTTCCTAGACACCCAAGATTATACCTCATGCAATAGATACAATCTTTCGGCAAGTGCTCCTCCTTCATTACCTTGTTGCATCAAATAATAATAATCTCATAACATCTTGCGCCTCTATCTTTATTTGAGTAAATTCTATCACATCTTGAAATAGTATACAATAATAAGCCTTATTATTTTTCATTTAGTAGTAATTTTGATATGATAGTTTCAGGAGGGATATTTATGTTATTTATTTGTTATCCAAAATGTTCGACATGTAAAAAAGCAAAGAAGTTTTTATTAGATCATCAAATTGAATTTGATGAAAGACATATCGTTGAAGAAAAACTAAATAAAGATGAATTAAAAGCACTTTATTTAAAAAGTGGTTTACCACTTAAAAGATTCTTTAATACATCAGGTAATCTTTATAAAGAAAAACATTTAAAAGATGTTTTACCGACTTTAAGTGAAGATGAACAATTAGAACTACTTTCTACTAATGGTATGCTTGTTAAAAGACCTATACTTGAAACAAAAGACAAAGTTCTTGTTGGTTTTAAAGAAGATCAATATAAGGAACTTCTCTAATGCCTGCTGGATATACACATTATTGTTTTGGTAAAGATGTTTATAAACATCTTGATGATCAAAATATTAAAGATTTATTACTTAGAAATGAAAATTGTTTTTTAATTGGTCTTCATGGTCCAGATATTTTCTTTTATGAAAGATGGAATAAAATAGCAAGAAAGATGCATCAAGATAAAGCCAATACTTTCTTTGAAAAGGCACAAGATATTATTCAAAGTGAAGCACAACTTGCTTATATTCTTGGTTTTATTTGTCATTATTTATTAGATAGTCAAATGCACCCTTATATTAAAAAGATGATTAAAAATACAAATATGGATCATTTTGAAATAGAATCTGATTATGATCGTCTTCTTTTAAAAAGACATCATCAAGATCCTTTGCATAAAGAAATCTATGAACATATTCGCTTTAAAGAAAAAGAAATATGTACTATTCAATCCTTTTTTCCTGAACTATCTTATTTAGATATTGAAAAAGCTCTTAAAGGATTAAAAAGAATTGATCATTTATTAAAAGCCCCTAGCTTTTTAAAAAGGGGGCTTATTTATGGATGTTTCCATCTCACATTCAATTTTCATAAACTCCAAGGTTTAATTATTAACTACCATCATAATAAAGAAATGGAAAAATATAATGATATTCTTGATAAAATCTACCAACAAACCTTAAAAGAAGCTCTTATTTATCTTCCTTTATATATTCAAAACTATAAAAAACACGCTCCTTTACCAGAACGCTACTATCACAACTACAAATAGTGCATCAAACGATGCACTATTTTTTATAAATCAAAACCATCTTTGAAAGCTTTACCAACATTTTCCCCTAAAACACGATACGTATTATTGATCATATCAAAAGCAATAATTTCCATTTTATCTACATCTATCTTACCATTTTCATCTAAATAATCTTCATCAATAGAAACATTCACAACATTTCCAATTAAATTTCCATCTTCAAAAGATTCTACAGTACATTCTAAAGTAAGTGGATATTCTTCAATAATTGGTGCATCAACATGTTTTGAAGGTGTTATATGGACACCACTTTTAGCAATCTTATCTTCTTTATTTCCTGAAACAACACCGAAATAATCAGAAATTTTTTCAGTTTTCTTTGTCGCAAATGATAAAGTAAAAGCTTTCTTTAATTCTAAATTATCTGTTGTTTTATGTTTAGAAAGTGATACATAAACTTGATTATAATCATAAACACCACCCCAAGCAGCATTCATGACATTGGCTTTACCATCTTGATCATATGTTGCAAGCATTAAAACAGGTAAAGGCATAAATTGCATTTTATTTCCTAAATCTTTTCTCATATATATGTTTCTCCTGATTCTTATATTATACCATAGATAAAAGCCAAGCTTTATTAATCTCGACTTATAATTTCTTTAATTCTCTCTAAATCCTGATCATTGATTAATGCATCAAAAATTAGATTGTATTTTTCAAGTGTCAAATTTTCTAATATTTCATCATGTTCTTGGGAAAATTTACTTTTAAAAAGCGCAATAGTATTTTCTTTAGCTTTTAATAATTCTCCTTCAGCTTTTCCTTCTTCTAATGATTCTTTACGAATTCTTTGTTCTTCTTGGTAATGTTGAATTTTAACGAGTTGTCTTTTCTCTGCTGCTAAAACAAGTCCTTCATCTTCATTGAATTGTTCAAGTTTATCTTTCATGATTGTTACCACCTCATTATCTAAGGTCATTATATCATGGGTAAGTCCTTGATATAAGATGTAGATTAAGATTTCTGATTTACTAAAGCTTTTAATTCCTCTTTCTTTTTCAATGACTTTAATAAAAGGAAGTTGTACAAAGTAGCTTTCTATTAAATTAAACCTTCTTACATATCCATGTCTATTTCTAGGCATATAAGCATCTATCAATTCAAGATTGTCTTTATCAATATCATCGATAAAAAGAATAGTTACTACTTTATGTAGATTTTCACTATATTTCTTATCTCCTCGATTGACTTGATGATCAAGCATGCGAGATTCATAAGCTTGAAAACGATGATAGATTTCTCTAGAAAACTTTGTATTCTGCATTTCTATATCAATCAGTTCCCCATCTTCTGTTTTTACCTGAACATCCAAAATCATATCTTTATCACTTATATGACTGGGATTAAGTTCAGAGTTTAAGACTGTAATTTCTTGAGTTTTGATATGTGCAATCTCTTCGATGATGAGTTTTAATAGATAGTAACACTGAACATCTTTCATATTGGATAATAGATACTTAAATACAAGATCATTTTTAAAATCGGCAATTCTAGGTCTTATCTTTTCCATTATAAAATTCTCCTTTCAGTATATATATAGACACTAAAAGTCAAAATTTCTTTTAAAAAATGAATTTTTTTATTTTTAATTGTTTAATTCAGTATTTTATTAAAAATATCACTATAGAATTTATATGAAAGTGTTTTCAATATACAGTTTTATATATGGTATAATAATATATAAGGAGGCGATTAATTATGCAATACTTTACTTTTTTAGGAGTTGGTACTCTTCCGGAAGGCTATGAAGAGGCGCTTTATTCTTTTGAAGATAACAAAGAAGAAATTCATGCTTCTAAGTACGTTCAGAGCGCTATCATTGAAAAATTTCAATCAGATATTTCTGAAGTATTTGTATTTTGTACCGAGAAGTCATATAGTCTAGGTGCTAGAAACATTAAAAATGAAATAAAAACTAAATTTAATATAGATATTAAATTTATAACTATAAATGAATTCGTAAAAATTGAAGAAATTCTACAAAAAATGAATGAAGTATTAAAAGAAGATTTTATTATTGATGTTACACATAGTTTTAGAAATATTCCAATTTCAGTGACAATGATATCTAATTATTTAGAAGTATCAACTAAAAAACAATTAAAGCATCTATTCTATGGTAATTATAATCGTGAAACTAATGAAGGATTAATTATTGATTTAATTAACCAATATGAAAATTCAAAAATTGCTTCATCATTAATGGCATTCGATCAATTTTTAAAGATATCAGATACATATTTATACAATTTAAATGATAATAAAATAAATAATTTGATGAAAGGCATTTATCAATTTAATCACATGCTAGATTATTGTGAATTTGATAGCTGTGTTCATTCTATTTCTCAAATTTATAATTTCTGCCAATCCATATTAAAAGAAAAAGATAAATATATTCTTCTTACACCATATCTCAAAAGTATACAAAAGAAATTATCAAATATTTATATAGAAAAAAATGATGCTATTAAAAAAATCAAATTTATTAAACTTTTATTAGCTCATAATTCTTTACAAATTGCTATTACGTTTACAGATCAACTAATTAGGGAAGAACTTGTGCATTATTATTATTTTCCAGATAGTAAATCGTTTAAAGAAGAATTATTAAATAAAATTGCTAAAGAATCTGATTTTTATGACTTATCAACAGATCTTTTATTCTTTTTAAATATACGAAATTCATCTAAGAATATAAATTCAAAAGATTATATAGTAAAAATTCGTAATAAAAATAATAATCTCTCAAAAAACACTGACATTCTTGATAAAGATAGCATAAATGATTTTTATTTAAAAATAAGAAATGTTGTTAATCACGGTGGTAAAATTAAACAAAATGTAGATGTGAATAAGATAATTTTAAAATGCCTTGATAGTGTAGAAAAATTTATAAAGGAGGGCTAAAATGAATAATTTAAATATTGCTTATGCAGCTTTGCTTCATGATATTGGGAAATTTTATCAAAGAACTACAAAGATTTCTTTACTAAACTCACAAGAAATTGCATCTACTCCAATACATGCAAATGGCTATCATACACATATTCATAGTGGATATACTGCAAAATTTTTTCATGATTATCTTCATTTGAATGATCAGCTAGAAAAAGCATCTAGTGGACATCATATTAATGAGGTTGATGAATTTGATAGTATTATTCGTGATGCTGATCGAATTGCTTCTAAAATTGATAGAAATGATGAAAACTTTGATTTTGAGGAAAATCATAAAAAAACTAGATATCAATACATTACGTCTAGACTATCATCTATTATGGGAAATATAGATTTTGGACAAACAATTTATGATTCAAAGTTCAAATTAACTAGCATAGATCAATGTATGAACCCGTGTAGAAATAATATTGAACAAAATACAATTGAAAGTATTGAGGAATATAAAAAACTATTCACTCAATTTATTGAAGAAATAAAATTCGATAATTTATTAATTGGTAAACCAACGCCCTATAAATATCATCGTATGTATTCTTTACTTTATAAATATACAACCTTGATTCCTTCTTCTACATATGAAACAAATAATCAAACTGTAAGTTTATTTGATCATTTAAAACTTACAACAGCTATTGCAAGCTGTTTATCACAAAATAATTGTAATAACTTTTATATGTTAGAATTTGATGTCTCTGGTATTCAAAGTTTTATTTATAAAATTACCGAAGGATCTAAAACTAAAACTAATATTGCCAAATCTTTAAGAGGACGTTCAGCATTTGTTACTCTTATTACTAATGCCATTACATATACAATATTAGATAAATTTAAACTTACACAAGCTAATATCATTTTCAATACTGGTGGAGGAGCATTACTCTTATTACCTTATTTAGATGATACTGAAAAAATCATTCATAATACATTCAATACTATAACAAAAGAACTTTATAAAAGATTTAATACTTCATTATCTGTTGTTTACGCAATTGAGAAAGTTGATAAGTTTGAATTAAGTAATTTCAAAACAGAAAAGGCCCTTGCATTAAAAACAAAATTAGAGGAATATAAATTAAAAAAATTCTATCCTTTAATTAATAATGATTTCTGTGTTGAACATTTAGAAGATAAAGAAATTTGTGAATTATGTGGTCAAAATTATGTAAAAAAAGATCATAAATGTCAAAATTGCTTAGACATTCTAAATATATCTGATTATTACACAAAACACGATAAATTCACTATCCTATACTCTAATTTAGATTATAATAATTGTTTAATGGATTTAGGTTTTATAAAAATTTACTTTTTTGAAAAAATACCTCATGAATTAATTAATAAAAATGACTTTTATTATATAGATGCTGTTAATCATTTTGAAGCTGGAAATGTTAAACTTCTTGCTAACCTTGTTCCAAAAGAAAATAATACTATTTTAAATTTTGAAAATATTACAAAAACATTAGATAAATCTTATGGTGATGAAAAATTAGGAGTTCTTAAAATGGATGTCGATAATCTTGGAGCAATCTTTGCTTTTGGACTTAAACAAGGAAAAAATAATGATGTAACATTGCAACGTTCTTTATCAAAATATTTAACTTTAAGTAGATTTATAGAATTATTCTTTGGATACAAATTAAAACAAATTTGTCTTGATTTAAGTAAAAAACTACAAAATAAAAACGAAAACATCTTTTATATTAATTATGCTGGAGGAGATGATCTTGTTATTTTAGGACCAATTTATGGAATTCTACAATTAGCCAATAAAATACATATTGAATTTAAAGAATTTGTTCAAAATCCTAATATAACATTATCAGCTGGTATACATATTCAAAATCCTAAAAAACCTATACGTTTTGGAATTAAAATGGCAGATAATGCATTAGAAGCCTCAAAATCTTATGTAAAAGATAACCGCTCAAAAAATGCTATTACAATTATGAACAGTACTTTTTCATTCGAAGAATTACCAAATATTTTAAATAAAATAGAGACTTATCGTGGTTATTTAAATGATAAAACAAATCCATTATCTCGTACTGGATTTTATAACATTATGTCCCATATGGATAATAAAACACTAGATGAATACTATTCAACAATTCCTATTATTCAATATTCACTATATAGACAAATCGATAATAGCCATGAGACTTTAAGAAAAAAAATATTACAAGATTTAACAACTCTAAAAACAGACGAAGAAATTAACAAACAAGTAACTATTATGAAACTCGTTATCTTATTTACAAGGGAGGTTAATTAAATGAGTTATAACACTAAACAACATAGATTACCAAACAAACCACCAAAAGAAAGAAATAATATGCCCGAAAAAATAACTATCCCATTATCAGAAAAATACACTAATCCTGCTGAAATATTTCTTGATACTGGAATAGCCTACAAAATAGCAAATAAAATGGGAGATATAGCACCACATCAATTAAGAAAAATTCTAAATGTCTTAAAAGAATCTGTAACAATCGTAAAACGTAATCCAAATAAATTTATTGATGCTAGAAATAAACTTTATTACATTGTTCCCTTAACTGCTTATAACACAGGTAGAAATAAAGGACTTCAAGAATTATATAATTTTGTCTATCAACATATTAATGAAAAAGCTATTCAATCACCAAAAGATATTGAAATATTAGACCAAATTTTTACAAGTATTATTGCTTACCATAAAGTATTAAATCAAAATAAAAAGGAGAAATAAAAATGTTAAAAAAGACTCATAGAATACAACTAAAAATTGAATTATTGTCAGGAATGCATATAACTGGTGGAGATGATACTTTTGATATTGGAGGTGCAGATTCACAAGTTATTAAAAATCCTCTAACTGGTGAACCCTATATACCTGGCAGTACTTTAAAAGGAAAAATTCGCTCTCTTTTAGAATTTAAATATGGAACATTTATAAATAACGAATTAAAACCTGTACCTGAGCATAATCAATTATTAAGCTTATTTGAGCCAAATACAAATGACATTCCACAAATGACTAGAGCTATCTTTAGAGATGCTGTTTTAACAAAATCTAGTAAAATCGAATTACAAACATATTTAGGTGAGCATACATATACTGAAATTAAAGCTGAAAATAAAATTAATAGATTTAAAGGGACGGCTGATGCTCCACGATTTATTGAACGTGTTCCTGCTGGTAGTAAATTTATTGGTTACATAGATTTGCTTGAATTTGATAACGATGATTATCAAACACTTTATAAATATTTAGAAACTGGTGTAAATTTACTTAATTATAATTATATTGGTGGTAGTGGATCACGAGGATATGGGCGTATCCAAATAGAAATGGAAGAGTTGAATAACAATGAAGGAATATAAGTTAGTTTTTAAACCATTATCAACTATTACCAATATTCCAAATGCTCAAACTATTTTTGGAGCAATATGTAATATTATAGTAAATACACAAGGAGAAGAAGCTTTAAATAATTATATTAGTTCATTTAATAATCAACCTCTTTTTATACATTCATCCATGTTTCCATTGAATATGTTACCAATGGTTCACTATAACATTTTTGATATAGATTATATAAATCATAATATTTTAAAAGAAAAAAGTATTGATCAATTATCTTACTTACAAACATTAAAAAATTATAAAAAAATAAATTATACTACAGAATCTATTTTTAATGACTATATTATTAAATCTGATTTCAATAAAATGCGTGATGATTTACTTAATAAAAAAATAAACATTAAAAACTATTGTCTTCAAAAAGCTAGTGAAAATATATTATTTGAACAAACCAAACAACTCAATACACATGTAAGAAAAAAAGATTACTACAACACTTCTATAGGGGATGATAATGCTTTGTATTACGATGATACTATATATACTAATGGATTATTTTATATATTAGTTAAAACAAATGAAAATATTAAAAAAATAAAAGATATATTTTCTTATTCTCATTTTTTCGGTTTTGGACCTCGCCACTCTGTTGGAAAAAACAGTTTTAAATTAATTTCTATAGAAGAAATAAAAAGAAAACCTAATTTAAATAATAAACTTTTGCTTTCTCAATCAGTTTTCGATGAATGCATCAATTTAAGTGAATCAAACTATCAAATTATTTCTAAACAATATCATCCTTCTAAAACATATATAAATAAAGCAACTCATAAAATGAATTTATTTAATGAAGGAAGCTATTTAAAACTAACACAAGATAAAGAATGGATAGGTAAAATTCTATCATTCAATATTGATAAAAAACCATTATACTACTATGGCATTGGCTACATTATATAGGAGGTTAAAAACATGACTTATAAAATATCTATATTAACACCTGTTCATATATCATCAGGCAATAAAAATGCTTGTTTCTTATATCATCCTGATAAAAATGATCACTTTAATTGTTATAGAATAGAAGATTTATTACAATTTATTCCACCTCAAAAATTATTAGAATTACAACCAGATAATGCTAGTAATAATGGTAAAAAAGATATTATCAAGCTATTTAATAATTATATAAATTATAATCAATTAAAACCTCAGTACTTCTTATTTTATAAATTTAAACCTTTTTCTAAAGATGTCACTGAGCAAGTCAAATCATTAAATAAACCCTATATACCAGGTAGCAGTATAAAGGGTGCAATTATGAATGCCATTATATTTAATCTATTAAATGATAATAAAGAAAAAATAA
>ERZ832973.79-NODE-79-length-124760-cov-73.830817_pt1 | contig 124760 bp, 112 predicted proteins | sample MGYA00519950_ERZ832973 | MGnify/ENA primary metagenome ERZ832973 (study PRJEB31850, sample SAMEA3708734) | human gut metagenome | biome: human gut; feature: human-associated habitat; material: faeces | place: China | collected 2014 ... | reverse complement strand
ACCTTGCGCCATTCCTTCCAAGAGAAGAACTTAAGGAGATTATGTTTATTCCTTTATTGGATGAAGAATAAAAATATTAGGTGGAGAAATGAATATATTTTATTTTAGTAGTGATTTGTTTATAGAAGTATTGGCTGTATCTTTGGTTTCATTGTTAGAAAATAATAAGAATTGCAGAGAAATTAATATATATATAGTAGACGATGGCATTACAAAAGAGAAAAAAAATAAGTTGCAATGTATGGTCGATAAGTATAGTTCAACAGAAAATATAAGAAAGATAATATATTTAGATGCACCATCACCGAATGATTTATTAAAATTTAATTTTAAGACAAGATATCAAATTGGACATTCATACTTCAGAATGTGTATAGGTACGCTGTTACCTAATAATGTTGATAGAGTTATATGCTTGGATAGTGATACATTGATATGTTCAGATTTAGAAGAATTATGGAATATAGATATGCATGGAAATATACTGGCAGGTGTAGCAGATTGTATGAATATTAAAAAATATAGAAGACAATTTGATATGGATGAAGATGATATTTATTGTAATGCAGGTTTTTATTTAGTAGATTTAAAAAAATGGAGACAGGAAAATATTGAGGAAAAAATAATAAATCGTATATTTAAACAAAATGGTAATGTCTTCTTTTTTGAACAAACTTTAATGAACTGGTCTTGCAAAGGCAGGATATTAAAATTATCGCCAGATTATAATGCGTATACATTATTTTGGGCATTTGAATATAACAATTTGTTAAGATGGCGAAAACCTAAAAATTTTTATACATATGAACAGGTACAACAGGCAAAAAATAATCCTGTGATAATTCATTATACAAGAAATTTTTATATGCTTAGCCGACCATGGGTTGAGGGATGTGATCATCCTATGACAGCTAAGTATTTAGAGTATAAGGAATTAACACCGTGGAAAGAAATGCATAAAGATACACGTAGTAATATTATGAAATTAAAATACAAAGTATATCATATGATACCACAAGCTGCTTTATCCTATATTGTCTGTTTTTTATATAATGAAGTGAGACCTAGAATGATATGGAAGAATGAGTAAATATAAAAGGAGACATAAATGGATAACGAAAAGTTATTGACTATTGCAATACCTACATATAATGGGGCAAATACAATATCAAATATGTTAGAAATTTTATTACCACAATGCGATGAACGTGTTGAAATTTTGATATCTGACAATGCATCAACAGATAATACAAAATTAATTATTGATAAGTATATTGAAAAATATGAAAATATTATATATGTTCGTAATGCTAAAAATATTGGTCCAGATTCCAATTATTTACAATGTATGGAAATGTCCAAGGGGAAGTATACATTATTATTGTCAGATGATGATATTTTAATTGAAGAAAAATTATGCATTATATTAGATTTTTTGCAGAATAATGAGGATATGTCATTAGTATATCTGAATGCTAAAGGATTTCATGAAAAATATGAAAATGAACAGAAATGTATTTTTTATGATAAAGCAATTTATGATGGTCAGAAAATAGTTACTTATGATAAGCAGCTTTTTATGAATTATGCTGGAAGAATGTGGGGTTTTTTATCCTGCTTTATATGTTTAACAGAAGCATTACACAATATATCAGATGTAAATAAATATAAAGGTTCGAATTGGTTACAAAGTTATGTACATATATTATGTGCAGATTATAAAGAACAACGATTAGGGATAATAAGTATTCCATGTATCGGTGCGGGTATATATAGCAGCATTTCTAATTTCGATTCAGGAAGAGTTGATGGAATTACTTATAGAAATATGTTGGATTTTGCTATTAAACATGGATTTTGTAAAAAACAATTAGATGAATTATTTATATGGAGAATTGGTTTCATAAGTAAAAGAGCGTTAATAAAAGAAAGGGCTGCGGGAATTAAAAAGACAAGAGTATTAAATATAATTAAATGTACAATAAAATATCCAATATTATGGATTAAATTATATCCGTTCTTTTTAATTCCGCCATTTATGTGTAAATATATTGTCAAAATAAATAACAAAAGAAAAGGTTATAAATCAGAAAGTACAACAGTTAATAGACAAGGGGATGTTATAGGATAGATTTGAAACAGATGGATATTTGTTGGGAGAAATGAAATGATTTTTATAGGATTATATTTAACAGTAGGGTTAATGTGTTTTATTACAAATAATGGAAAAAAGAGAATACCAAGAAAAATAGCTTGCATAGTAATTTTTATATATATGCAGGTATTAATAGGATTACGAAATATCAATTATGGAGGCGTTGATACACAGGTATATGCTAGAGATTTTATGCGTATCATAAATCAAAATTATTCTTTCATTGATATTTTTTCGGGATTTTTTAAAGATTTTGGATTCTATTTATTTGCTAAGTTATTTTCATTATTTTCATCAAATATGAATGCTTGGATATTTGTTAGTGCTTTACCATATACAATTGGAGTAACATGGTTAATATATACATATTCAGAAAACATATTTATTAGCTTTATTATGTTTTTATCATATGGTTTTTATTTATATAATTTTCAGCTTATGCGACATGTTTTTGCATTAGGAATTATAGTTTTAGCATTTAAATTCTTACAGGAAGAACAATATAAAAAATATTTTATTGCTGTAATAATTGCAACTTTTTGTCATACAATCGCCATTTTATTTTTAGGAGCATATTTTGTTCAAAAAGGGAAAATTGGTGCTAAACAATTGGGGTGGGTAGTATTTGGAGGAATATTAGTTTTATGTATTTCACAACCAGCTATTTTATCAATTTTGTTTAAGGTGTTGCCATTTTTGGGAGGCGAAAGGTTTTCAAAGTTTCAGACAAGAGGAGGAAATCTTACAGGTGATTTTATAATACAATTATTTTTTATATGTATTTGCTGGTATTATTTAAATGTAAAGGGATATCAGAATAATATTGAAAAAAGTAATACAGGTATGAAATATATTAATTACAGCAAAGGTAAAATAATTTTTAATATAAAAAATAATAACTATATACCTCACTACGTTAATATGACTGGGTTGGTGAATATGGCAATCGTGGGATATGTGTTTTATTTAATGACAATTGTTATAAGTGAAAGTTATAGAATGGCACAGTATTTTTCATTATTTACAATTATATTGGTTCCTAATACTTTGGTGTACATTAAAAATAAAAAAATGAGATATATAATATATTTAATAATTGTTTTATTTGGAATTAAACATTTCTTTGGTGGCCTTTTTGTAGAAGGTGGAGTATATAATCCATATGTTTTTTATTGGCAGGCAACGCAAAGATTATATTAATAATATAATTATATTTAAAAGGAGATTTTTGATTTGAGAGTATTGTATATTACAGATCCGGGAGTAGTAGGTGGAGCGACAAGAGCTCTTATTGAAATGACTTACGAATTAAAAAAAATAGGAGTAGAGCCTGTTGTATGTACAAGTTCTTATAGTGAATTAAATGATATTCTTAATGGAATGAAGATAGAAAATTATGCTATTGGTCATATGTCAGCTATGAATACAAAATCACCTTACAAGTGGAAAAGACCCATAAAATATCCATACGAATGTTTGAAGTATTATTTGTCAATTCCTAAAGCAATAAAAAATATAAAAAAAAATATAGATATTAAATCAATAGACATTATACATACTAATTCAGCAAGAAATGATATTGGGTGTATTTTAAATAGAATGTATAATGTGCCGCATATTATGCATATTCGTGAATTTGGTTATGAGGATTTTGATTGTTGTACATATAGATATAAATATAATAAGTATATAAGTAAATATACAAATAGATTTCTAGCAATATCAAAAGCTGTAGCAAAATCATGGATATCAAGAGGGGTAACAAAAGAAAAGGTACAGATATTATATGATGGAGTGGATATCCATTCTATTAAGATTAAAAATAATTATAATAATGACAATAAGCTAAAAATGATTATTGCTGGAGGGGTATGTGAAGCAAAAGGTCAATATTATGCAATAGAAGCATTAAGTTATTTGCCAGAGCAAATAAAGAAAAATGTTTATTTAGATATAGCTGGCTGGGATGATCCGAAATATTTAAAAAAACTAGAAAAATTAATAAAAGAATGCGAGTTAGAATCACAAGTTAAATTTTTGGGTGCAAGAAATGATTTGTATGAAATATATAAAGAATATGATGTTGGATTGACATGTTCCAGAGCAGAAGGATTTGGTAGAGTTACAGCAGAATATATGTATGCAGGATTATGTGTAATAGGAAGTAACACAGGTGCTACCCCTGAACTAATTGAAGATAATAAAGATGGACTTATATATGATTATCAAAATATTCATGAATTAGCCAGATGTATAGAACGCATTTATAATGATAGAGAATTATTAAGATGTTTATCAGAAAATGGTAAAAAATCAGCGATTAAATTTTCTTCAACAAGAAATGCAAAAGAAATATATGAGGTTTATTTGGAAATATTAAATGAGGAAAATAAATGAAAATAGGAATTATAACTTTTTATAATGGAAATATAAATCATGGTGGAATGTTACAGGCATATGCATTACAAAAAACTATTGAAAACTTAGGGTATGATTGTGAACAGATATGTTTAGACAATAGAATAACAGAAAAATTATCTTTTAAGGATAAAGTTAAATTAGTATTTAAATTAAAGTTTGGAGTATTTAATCTGATAAAGAGAAAGCTTTATGACAGAAAAATTAACAAAAAATTATTTTCTATAAAACAAAGACAATCCGAAGCTTTTTTAGAATTTCAAAATCTAATACCACATACAAAAAAAATATATAAAGCAGAAGAAATTAATGAGTTAAATGATATATTTGATGAATTTGTATGTGGAAGTGATCAAGTATGGACACCATATTCAGGAGGAATTAGACCTGTACCACATAAATGGAATTACTATTTAGAATTTACTAATAAAAGAAAAATTTCATATGCTGCAAGTTTTGGTGCTGATGTATTACCAAAACAATTTGAAGAGGAAGCTGTTAAGAGAATTAATAATTTAGATGCAATTTCAGTTAGAGAAGCTAATGCAAAAAAACTGATAAGTAATAAGATACATAAAAATATACAGATTGTTCTTGATCCAGTTTTATTAATAGAACCAGATGAGTGGATGAAAATAGTAAAAAAACCAGTAGAAGAAAAATATATGCTTGCATATATTTTAGGCAATAGCAATCAAAGTAGAATTATAAGTCAAGATGCATCCAATTTAATGAAAGAAAAGTTAATAACAATTCCATTTATAGGAGATTACAATGAGTTGGATTTTAAATTTGGAGATATACAGAAAATAGATATTTCTCCAAAAGAATTTTTAGGTTATATAAAATATTCAGATTTTGTTATAACAGATTCTTTTCATTGTGTAGTATTTTCAATTTTGTTTGAAAAAAGATTTGTAGTATTAAAGAGAAACTTGGATAAAGAAAAAAAAGCAATGAATTCAAGATTAACAGATTTACTTTCTTTAGTAGGTTTAGACGATAGAATTGTTGACAATACATCAAGTAGGAATATTCAAGAGATTTTAAATAGACCTATAGATTATTCGAGTGTATTAAAGAAAATAGAAGAAGAGAAAATTAAATCATTAGAATGGCTACAAAATAATTTATAATAAAATACGTTAGGAGTTATATATGAAAATATTAATGATTGGTGGAACGGGTACAATAAGCTACGATGCAACAAAATATTTTTTAGCACAAAATCATGATGTTTATTTATTGAATAGAGGTAATAGAAATAACCTTAGTGATGAGAGATTAAATTACATAATAGGTAATGCAAATGACGCTAAATCATTAGAGAGTGCATTGGATGGTAAAGAGTTTGATGTTATTCTTGATTTTATATTATACAATGTTAATCAAATGAAAGAAAGATTGGCAATCTATAATAATAAATGTAAACAATTCATATTTATATCATCAGCAACAGCATATAAACCAACAGATGAGATTATTACAGAAAAAACAGAATTAGGAAATGATAATTGGGAATATTCAAGAACAAAAAAAGAATGTGAAATATATTTAAGAGAGAATTCATCTAAATATAGTTTTTATTATACCATTGTAAGACCATATATTACATATGATAATAGAAGAATACCATTCCCAGTTATAACAAAAATTAGATATTATTCACTTGTAAATCGAATTGAATCAGATAAACCAATAATAATGTGTGGTGATGGTAATAATAAATTAACACTTACACATACAAGAGATTTTGCAGTAGCATTAGAAGGGTTATTGTTAAATGAAAAAGCGTTTAATGAGGATTTTCATATAACAGGAGATTGTGTTGTAACTTGGAATGATATATTAGCAATTATAGAAAAAATTTTAAATAAAAAAGCAATAGTAATAAATATTCCAGTTGAAAAGCTTGCAGTATATTTTCCTTCAGAACGAGATGAATTATTGTATGATAAATCATTAAATCACGTATTTGATAATAAAAAAATATGTTCCGCTGTTCCACAATTTAAGACAACCTATACTGTTGAAAGTGGATTAAGAGATACAATAAATAATTTGAAAAATTCAGAAGACTTATCAAAGATAGATTCAGTGTGGGATTATTCAGTAAATACTATAATAGAAAAATATGAGAAAGAAACAAAAAGTAGTTATATACATAAAGCTGATATATGGAGTAAATGTATGTATTTATTATATCAGAAGTCTAAATGTACATTTTTGAAAAAAGTATTTAACAGATTGAGATATTATAGAGGTAAAATCTGATGGATATAAATAAAATCATACAATTAGATGTGTTTAAATATATAAGGTTAAATTATCTAATAAAAAATAATAAAGTGGATTTTAGACCATTAAAAGGAACAAATATAAGTATTTCCAATAATTTTGTGGCTGAAGGTAATGGAAGATTAGAATTAAATTCTATGAGATTTAGGCATGGAAAAATGAATATGTATTTTAGAGCAGCACAAAATTCAAAGTTAATAGTAAACGGTGTATGTAATTTTGGATATGGTTCTGATATATGTATATTTGAAGGTGGCTGTTTATCTTTAAATAATACTTCATTAAATGCATACAGTCAAATAAGATGCAAGAATTCTGTTACAATTGGTGATAATACGATAATTTCTAGAAATGTGCAGATATGGGATGACGATTTTCATAAAATAGTATCAGATAAAGTAAAAGAGAATACAGGAATAGTCATAGGGAAAAATGTATGGATAGGTGCAGGAGTTATAATTCTTAAAAATGTCCATATAGGAGATGGTGCTGTTATTGCTGCTGGTTCTGTTGTTACAAATGATATTCCGTCTGGTTGCTTAGCAGGTGGAGTACCAGCCAAAGTTATAAAAGATAGTGTTAAATGGGAGTTTTAAGGGTGAAACATAATTTGTTTGGTTTATTAAAAGAAAAATATAATAAGATTCCTATACCAGCTAAAGCATCAATTTGGTTTGTAGTGTGTAGTATTTTGCAAAAAGGAATTTCTTTAATAACAATTCCTATATTTACAAGAATAATGACCACAGAACAATATGGACAATATAGTACATTTATATCTTGGTATAGTATAATAATAATTTTTACTTCATTAAATTTGTATTATGGTGTATATAATAATGCAATGATAAAGTATAAAGATCATAGGGATGAATATACATCTTCAATGCAGGGACTCACAATGTTACTCACAATAATCGTTTATATTGTTTATTTGTTATTTCATAGAAATATAAATGAATTTATAGATATGACAACATTATTAGTTAGTTTAATGTTTTTGAAATTACTTGTAGCACCATCAATGGAATTTTGGCTGGTAAGAAATAGATTTGAGTATAAATATAAAATGGTTGTTACAATTACATTAGCTCAAACAATATTAGGTTCAGTAGTTGGTGTCATTTTTGTTATTATATCAACTGATAAATCCTTAGCTAGAATTGCATCGTTAGTGTTGATAGATAGTTTTTTCTGCATAGTAATAGCATTATTACAATATAAGAGGGGAAAAACTTTATATAATAAAGAATATTGGAAGTATGCAATATCCTTTAATCTGCCATTATTACCTCATTATTTATCAGGCATTATATTAAATCAAGGTGATCGTGTAATGATTGGTTATTTTGAAAATGCCTCAGCAGTAGCCTTTTATAGCGTAGCGTATAATATTGCAATATTAATTAATATAATAATACAAGCTATAAATGCATCTATGACACCATGGATGTATGGTAAATTAGAAGAAAGAAAAACAAAAGATATAAGAAAAGTAACTAATATATTATGTTTAGTTATGTTATTTGTTATTTTGATGTTAATTATTTTTGCACCAGAATTATTAAAAATAATAGCATCGAAAGAGTATGGAGAGGCGGTATATGTTATTCCTCCAGTTGCCATGAGTACTTTTTTTACATTCATGTATAATATTTTTGCTAATGTAGAATTTTTTTATGAAGAAAAAAAGTTTGTATCAATAGGTTCTATATTAGCTGCAATATCTAATGTGATTTTGAATGCTATATTTATACCTATATATGGTTACTATGCTGCAGCATATACAACTTTAATCTGCTATATTATATATAGTTTATCACATCTGTTTTTTAGTCGTATTACAATTAAGAAAAATATTGGTAATACTGATATATTTGATGTTAAAGGTATACTTATATTTTCTGTTGTAGGAATTTGTATGACCATATGCTCAAGTTTATTATATAAATATAATATATTGAGATTGATATGTGTATTTATAATTTTCATTATAATATTTATATTTAGAAATAATATTTTAAGTTACATAAATAAAATAAAAAAAATAAAGAGGTCTTAAAATGATAAGTGAAATTATTTCAAAAGATAAATGTACTGGTTGTGAATTATGTGCGAATGTATGTAATCATAATGCCATTAAAATGGTAAGTGATGATATGGGATTTTATTATCCAGATATAAATGAAGCATGTATAGAATGTAATTTATGCAAAATTAAATGTAATGAAAGATTGATAAAGACTGATAATTATTTGGAGCCAGAAACATATGCAGCTTGGTCAAAAGATAAAAATATTAGATATAATAGTACTTCAGGTGGATTATTCTCAGAACTTGCAAATGAAATAATAAGGATGGGTGGCTGTGTAGTTGGAGCACAGTATAATGAAGATAATCTTGTCGAACATGTTTTGGTGGAGAATCTTATTGGAATTGAAAAAATAAGACAGTCAAAGTATATTCAAAGTAGAAGTGGCAATATATATCAGATAGTAAAAAAAATGTTGAACGAAAACAGATATGTTGCATTTTGTGGAACACCCTGTCAAGTGGCTGCATTAAATAGTTATTTAGGACATAAAACTTTTGAAAGATTGATTACAATTGATTTTATTTGTAGAGGCGTTAATTCTCCGAAAGCTTTTAAAGCTTGGCTTAATGAAATAGAAAATTTAAATAATAGTAAAGTAGTTAAAGTATGGTTTAAATATAAGGAAGGTGGATGGAAAACATCTCCAAAAAGAACACGATTGGATTTTAAAAATGGTAATTTTAAAATAAAAGATGGAAAAGAAAATTTGTTTATGTATGGATATCTTACATCCAATTTATATATAAGACCAAGTTGTGGTGATTGTGATTTTAAGGGTATTCCACGTCAATCAGATATTACTTTAGCTGATTTTTGGGGAATTGAAAGCAAGTTAGATGATGATAAGGGTACATCTTTAGTACTAATAAATAATGAAAAGGGAAAATTTTTATTTAATAGAATAAAAGATAATATAATATTATATAAAAGAGATTTTTCAGAGATATTTGAAAAAAATGTATGTTTTAATTCATCAGTTGAAATACCACCAGAAAGCGAAAAGTTTTTAAGAGAGCTTTCATATAAACCATTTAGCAAAGTATTAAGTAAATATGATAGGATTTTTAAATTTAAAAAATGGAAAAGAAGATTTAAAAAGGTAATAAATCTTTTTAGAAAATAATTTTGTTTAAAAATTTTATTTAAAGTATTGTATTTTGTTTTGGTTTAAAATAATAATATATAATGTTATTAAGGAATTAATAAAAGATAAAATATAGAGATAAGGAATACTATACTGATGATTGGGGTAATAATTACTATAATAGTTGTTATATGCATAATAATAATTTTTTCACTGATTAAAGTGGCAAGTTATGGAGAATTTTTAAAAGATAAAAAAAGAAATGGGGACGAAGAGTAGGATAATATTCTTTGATATTGAATGAATAATATATAGTATAGTGTTGTGTTAGAAATTGTACTGCAAGGTGATGGGATTATCTTGTGGTACGATTTTTTGATTTAAATAATAAATAGAGTGAGAATATAAAAATATTGACAATTAAATTATAAAGGAGCATTATCTAAATAAGAATAAAACTAATAATATATAGAAAATATTTAAATATTGATAAGAAAGAAAATAGAAAAATCATTATAATTAATTATTATTTATATTGTCTTGTGTACGATTGGAGAGAAAAATATGGAATCATTGTTTAATAATAATATGATAGTTGTATTTATATTTTTCTTAATTAACATATTGGGTTATTCCGAAATAAAGCTTATTGAACAAAGGATATGTATTGCATATATTATAATATTCATAATGAGAGCTTTAAATATAATAGGAATAGGTTTAGCAATTATATTGAATTTACTCACGATAATGGTGTATGTTGAGATATTAACTGAGGATAAGATGAAGCTTAAGCTTTTAACACAAATAAAATATATACTGTTAGATTATTTATATCAAGCAGTATTTACTTTTCATATATTTGAAGTTACATTCAGTTTGGTTTTTTATGAATTGTCGTATAGTAGCAATTTGTTAGAAATAAAAGTTGCAAGTATGGTTCTTGCAATATTTTTAAGTGTTTGGTCGATCCATACTGTACTAAGTGAAGATATGGAATATGCTTCATTTACAGAAATTTATGATAAAATTATGTTACATCCTTTAAACGAATTTAAATATAATGAAAAATTTTGTCAAGTAAGTAAAATATTAACATATGTTGAGGACAGACAATTTTATACTAGGAAAGGATATACAGTATTTTCTATAAGTTCAGCCAGAAATATTTTGGAGAAAAAAAGAGAAGAATCAAATTATAAAAAGAGTCGAATTATAATATTTTGTTCTATGTTTAAATCTTTTATCTATAATATGAAAACACATAATAGAGGATATTCAACAATAGGTTCACAATTACTAAGATCATTAGCGATTAAACATGGATATGAAAATGCATGGAAAAGAAAAATATATGAAGTAATATATACCTATATATTTTTTAATTGTCTGTATAAATATGAGGTGAAATATAGAGTTGCAAATAGGGAGCATTTTAGGGATTGGATAATATATTTGTATTTTCATAATGTGAATACATTTCTTGGAAAAGAAGATATAAGATTTTCAAAAATATTAAATGCGTTTGATATGCAATATAATAATCTGAATGAAAAAGACATATATGATATATCAAACGAAGGAGTATTAATTGCATGTTGGGGATTGAGTAAAAAGACAAAGTATATCACTAAAGAAAATATAAAGGATTGGATTCCTCATATTAAAGGTGTTGAATTTGATGTTAATAAATTAATAGATATGATTAAACATTTAGATGAACCATATTATAATGGACAGTATTTGAAGTAAAAATAGTTTAGTTTGTAGAAGAGATAAGAGAACGAATAGAGAATAATACCATAACAGAGACACTTAATAAGATAGAAGTACAAGCCATTTGTGAGTGTTAATAGTGATGTTCCGGAAGGTGCAAAGCTTCTTGTAAGCTGCAAGCATTTTGAATGTTATAAGTATGTACTGGTTAAGTCTGTGTATACAGATGATAGTTTTGATAAGGATGTTTGTAATAATGATGATGGCAACAGTGATATAGTTGAAAAAACGGCAACAGACAGAATAAATATAAGTGAGGATACAATGTCATTCAGAAGTATAATTGTTATTGAGGGTTGTGGAAAAAAACAGTTGGTGAGAATGAGATGGATTACAGGGCAGGAGACAGTTTCTTTGTGAAGGCAGGGGAGAAGGTCGTTAGTGTTGAGGGAACTGGAGTTATTATTGTTACGAAAGTGTGAGATATTGTATATTTAATAAAAAATTTACATTATAGATTTGTTTTATGTAGTACAATAAAAATATAAAAAGCTGTTTATGGTTTTACTTGGAGTTTGGTTAAGTTGCTTAAATGTTACATTAAAAGGCAAAGGATTTGTGAAAAGCATTGAAGTTGACGGAGGTACATTTATGAAAGCAATGTTAGAAACGTATTTGCTGGTTCAGATGGGATTACCTACAGGTGTGCTTGGGGTTCGTAGCCTAATGATTTACAAATAAAATGACTGAATGAAGAGTAAACATTAATAAATAGAATGTTCACCTAGAGGTTGGAACCTCTGAACCCCACCAAAATTAAACACTATCGCGAACAATCGTAAACGCTCCAACGGTTCTTTCCAGACTTAGTTGATAATAAAGTGATTTTGCTTTATAATTATTGGAGGATGGTGATATTATGAAGCATGCATTTATACAAAATTTAGACAAGAGCTTAAAATGTGTTGGATATAAAATTAAAAAAGAAAAGTTTATATTCAGTAATGGATAAATTAGATAGTATAGTGTTGTAAGCACAACATCGTGCATACTCAATCGCGCATCTTCTAAATATATTTACTTTTTTTAGAAGATGCGTTATTATTAAAGTGATAACGATGAAACAGCAAAATAATCGTAAAAATAAAAGGAGTATATATGTTATTTAAACAATTAATATATGAATTTCTTGATAAGTGGGATAAAGACACAGCAAAAGCATATCGAAAAAAGATATATTCATTTTATCAGTATTTAGTTGAGATGAAGAATGCGACAGATTCTAATTATAAAAGTATATTAAAGGGATTAGAGATAGAAGATGTTGCTGAAAGTATAATTTTTTACGTTAAACGTAATCAGGTGAAGTATAGAGCATCAGCAGATTTGTATATATCTACAGTTAAAAGCTTTTATGCATATATTTCTGCAAAACAGATATGTTCCAATATATATTTTGATAATAAAGTGTATGCACCAGACATGAAAGAACAGTGTGAGAGTGCAATAAAATGTCTTAAGCTTAATGAGTCAAAGCAGGTCATGCCTTTAGATGAGGAAGCAGCAAGACGTATTGTTGATAGATGTAATGAGATAATTAACCTTGCTAATTATGATGAGCTGATAAGTGGAAAGTGGGATGGAACATTTTCAGCGTATATATCAGCTTTGATTTCTAAGCTTGTATTATGTTTCGGAATGAGTAATAAAACTATAAGAGAATTGAAAGCTGCGGATTATAACAGCACTAATGGTCGTATAGTAATCAATGGATATTCTGTTCATTTGCCGGACACCTTGAAGACAAATATGGATACATATATGGATTATAGAACAAGAGCGATTAATGAGTTATGTAATGGTTCAGATGTTAACCAATATATGTTTATAGAATTAAGTAACCCGCGTAAGAATATATCGTACAATACAAGACTTTTTTTTATTCTTAATGAATTAATAGGTTCAACATGTGCAACAGCATTGGCAAAGTATGCGATTATACAGCTAATCAGGCAAGGGATTCCAGCTTATCTTATAAAGGATTTTACTGGCTATAAGGATGATATATATAATCATTGTCAGGAGATAGTTAATGAGGAGAATGGTGCAGTGTCAAAAGAGGAAAGATGCAAGATTATAGATGCTGGAATCAGGATGAGTAGGTTGAGTGAGATTATGTAGAAAATATATAGTTTGAATTCAATAACGATTGAGCATTAATTATCAATATTGATGAAGGAGTGAATAATATGCCAGATTTTAATATATCTGATTCAATGGCAGAATCTATTTTTAATAATGAGATAATACAGAATATGACGGATGAAGCATTTGATAATATACTTGATACGATAGGATTTGCTGTACCAGATATTATAAGAGATATACCAATATTTAAGTACACTGTTTCCATATATTCGTTAGCAAATGACATAATAAAGCGTGTTGAATTAAAGAAACAATTCAGATTTTTAAGGGAATTGTCTAAAGGCAACATTAACCAGAAAGAATTAAATGAGCGAAGAATTGCATATGTGAATAAGAAAAAGTGGGTATACAGGGAAATTGAGCAGCTATGTTTATTTATATCAAGAAGTAATGATGTTAATAAGTCACAGATTCAAGCATATCTTTATATTTCACTTGTGAATAAAGATATAGAATATAAGGATTTCGTGGAATATCTGCAAATTGTTGATATGATGTTTATGGAAGATGTGAAAGAATTGATAGATATATTTGAGCAGGGGAAGAATCATAAATATGATTATGCAAGGTGTTTTAGATTGCAGGCATTGGGAATGCTGACTGGTGGGATAACTGTTTATTGTGGAGAGTCGAGGGTGGATAAGTTTTATTTAACAGATATGGGGAATGGGTTATGTAATATGATAATAAATAATAGGAATAACTAAAGAAATATTAGAAAATAGATTTTAGACTTCCGGATAAAAAGTTTAATAATTTTTGCTGATTTATACTTAAAACTGACCATGTAATCAGTTTTACTTGATTATCAATACCAAGTATTACGATTTTAATGGTGTTTTACTGACTATGAGTAGATTGATGCCTGTTTGCCATAAGCATTAAGAACTATTGAATCTAAATTCAGTATGACAGCCTCAGGCATCTGAATGCTGTAGATTTTCTTTATAAGAATTCAGCTTATCGAAAGGAACTGATTTAAGGAATCTTCATCCAGACGATTATGAAATCTTGAAATAGTTGGATGTGATGCCAAAGCCTCTTTGTCCAGCACTGCTTTAAACACAGGATCATTGGTAAGTTCATCTGAAGCATCATCTTCAAAGTAACCAGCAATGATCATATATATCATCTGAAGGAGATTCTCTCTGTCAGTGTGATATCTAAATGATGCAGAATCATTGGTTTTAAATGAGTGACTGTAAAGTTTATCAATGCCAAGTTTGCTAACGAATTCTTTGATAAGAAGTAAGCCTGCATCGGAGGATAAATCACCTCCATCAAAATTTATTTTAATCTGTCTATTGGCATGGATTGAAGCTGCATTAGAAGATGTTGTAGAGATTCATGAACCAGACAGTCTGGAAGACTATTCTGGACAGTTTAAATTAAGAATTCCACGAAGCCTGCACAGATCACTGGCAGAGCATTCTCAGAGAGAAGGAATCAGCATGAATCAGTATTGTGTGTACCTTCTTTCCAGAAATGATGCAGTGTTCTCAAAATAAATGTTGTCAAACTTATTTACACCATTTACAATAAGCTGGCAACAAATTGGCAACAGAAAATCAGCAAGCCCCAATAATATATGTAACAGAGATAAAATAACGGCAGAAGAAAGATAAAAGCTAAACAAATATGTTTAAATGTTGTTGCAAAATGCTTACAAAAATCCTTAAATTAAACTTTTTCGTTCTTTCGTCACTACATATCAGTAACGTTTTTTCTTTTGGCTCTTGTGTTCTTGAAAAATTATATTGATTTTTTTATCATAACTGCATATAATATAAGTGAGCAAAGAAATTTGTTCAATTTAAGTGCGTTGCTACTTTGAGTGCAAACCTTTAATTTAAGTGCTTCACTACTTTGAATGTGAACCTTTAATTTAAGTAATTCGTAGCTTAAAATGCGAATCGTTAATTTTAGGGAGATAAGCATCTTATCTCCCTATTTTGTTACACTATGGAGGATACAAATGGACTTTTACCGCATAAATGAGGAGTATAATAAATTTCTCCAGAGATACGAAAAGAAAAAAAGAGGAGTTACGAAAGTGCCTAATATTCGTTATACAGACCGTAATAAGTTTGCATTTGGTGCTGTTATGCAAGTAAATGGGATGAATTATTATGTGTCTGTATCTTCTTTTGATAAGAAGCAGGAAGCGAATATTTTGATTCGTGTTCCGGGAGATGAAAAAGAAGTGAAAGGCTCCTTACGATTTAATTATATGGTTCCTGTTCCAGATGAATGTATTGAAAAACTGGTAATCAAAGATGTTGAGGATGAGAAATATAGGCTATTGTTAAATAAAGAATATCAGTTTTGTATGAATAATGCAGATCGAATTCAGAAGAAGGCTAATAAAATATATGAGATGGTTACAACAAACCGCAAGCAGATTTTAACCGACAATAGCTGTGCGTTCCATATTTTAGAGGATGGATACTGGGAGTACATAGAAAAACGCTTAAAGAGTGATCCGAAGTGATTGCAGTTGAAAAATGCTTGCAAAAAGTTCTAAAACTATGGAGAATACATAGAATATTAAGAATAATTATACAAAATATAGCGATACAACACTTGATTAGACAAAATATATAGTTGCAAAAATCGAGTTTGAATAAGGTAAAATTAGCGAGAAGCCAGTGCTTATGCGGCTTCCCGTTTTCTGTGCACGCAAAATGCTTGCATTTTTTTAAAAGAAATAGGTGATTATGGAAGAAATGGTTAATATCGAATTGAATTGTAAATAAAAATATAATATTCTTATTTTAAGAATATATAAAGTTTTACAATAAACATAATTTGATAGGGGAGATATAATGGTGTTTAAGTTAAAAGGTAATGATGTTATTAAAGAATAGGATATAGAAGTGACAGAACTAGAGCAGAGGGAATTTTAAAATTCATTTTTCAACTTGTGAAAAAGGTAAAAATGTAATTGATTATTGTAAAAAAATAAGTTACAATTTAACAAAATATAGATATCCGTAACTTGTAGAACTTCTTTACAGGTTGGGCAATTAAAGGTTTGCTCTGTCTAATACAACATTGAGAAATTTTGTGTTGTTATTAGGCAGTTTTTGTTTTATTAGGGAGGCGAGAAATATGGCAAAAGTAAAAGTTGATTTAGGAGTGGCAGAAGTAATTGGAAAAGTAAAAGATACCGAAACGATTAATCAAGCAGATAAAACAACGGCATTACTAATCAGAGCTGTTCATGCTGCGTTGTCTCCACTTGAAAAATGGGTTTTGCAAAAAGAAAGTAATATTGAACAAACTAGAAAATTGTTGGAGAAGAAGTTAAAGAATGTTCCAGTTGAAAATATCATTACACCTCCAATGTATATAGGGGTTCCTGCTTTACAGGCAATTTCATATTGTATGAATGATGAAAGTTTACGCAATATGTATGCAGAATTATTGGCTCATGCGATGAATTCGGATACTGTAGATAATGTACATCCTACATATGTGGAAATTATCAAGCAAATGTCACCATATGATGCACTTATTTTTCAGAATTTAGTAAAAGAGTTGGTGAAGCCATGTATAAGTTTGCGATATGAAAAAATGGATGCTTCAGGATATCCAATTATAGATTGTTTTGCGTTTGCAGATGTTGATAGTTTTCCTATAATTCCTACGCAGATTTCATTAGAAAATTTAGATCGTTTACGTTTGATTGAAATTAATAAAAATTTTCATTATAGTAACGAAAATAAGTATAGGAAGTTAAGACAATCAACCGGATTAAATAAAATGTTAGAAGAGTATGTAATAGATAATGAAAACAATTTGCCTAGCAATGAGTATAAAATTGTTGCAAGTGAATTTGCAATTATGGTAAGGGGATTTGGTCAGTTTTTTGCAAGGGCCTGCTTGGGAACGGATTTCTCAGATATATCATAAGTTAAAATTTACAAGGAAATTAGTATGGCATATGCTAAATGATAAGGGAGAAGGTAATGAGATTTGAAGTTGTATCTTCAGTAAATGATTGCAAAAACAAAGATACTATATATTTGATTCTGGATAATTGGGATGATTGGTTTACATATTCAACATTATTCAAGGTATGGTACATTGATGAAAATGGGGTTAAACATAGAATGTCAGGTGTGAAAATTGGACAAAAGGGACAGGGAAGAAGTCCGCATCTGCCAGAAAAATTTAGTACACTCTCGAAAGATTTTTTTTCATTGGGAGTATGTGAAGATTATTATGATTCAATAAAATCCAATTTTCCAGATGACAAGCAAAGAGAAGAGATATTTTGTGCATTAAATGATATTGCATTTAATTTGGAACTATTTGACAAAGTAAAAAACTTGGATGTTGTTCAAACATCATTAATGAGAGATTATACTTCTAGAGTTATAAAAAATCAGTTTCATAGGATGACAATGGGAGGAGCATGGTTGACACCATATAAATTTAGCTATTTTCCAGATGGTGAAGTGGATGTTCTAGATGAAAATGTAACGGAATTGGAATTTAAAGTGGAACATGAAAAAATGCCACCATCTAATATACATGTGTTAATCGGAAAAAATGGAGTTGGTAAAACAACTTTATTGAAAGATATGATAAGTGCATTAGAAGAGACAGGAGAAAATCGAGGGGCATTTCAAACATGGGAAGGAAAGGGATTTGCAAATATAGTTTATGTTTCATTTAGTGCGTTTGACGGATTTTTTGATATAGAGGATGATATTGTACAATATTCATATATTGGATTGGCAACAAAAAATGGAATTAAAAATATTGATATGCTAGCAAAAGATTTTGCAGGAAGCTTGTTTGAAATATCAAAAGGAAATAAAAAGAAACTTTGGAAACAAATAATAGATATTTTGGAATCTGACAATACCTTCATAAATTTGAATATAAAAAAGTGGTCTGAAGAATGCGAGGATAACGTAAATGAATTACCTTCGGAATGCAGTATGGAGAGTCTTGGGGCAGATAGAAAAAGAATATTAAAAGAATCATTTATAGAAAAAATAATTCCAAGATTTAAAACGCTGAGTTCTGGACACAAGGTTATTTTATTAATTATTGTAAGGTTGATTGAACTAGTAGAAGAAAAAACACTGGTAATCATGGATGAACCAGAAGAACATTTACATCCACCTCTTGTATCAGCATTAATCAGAGCATTGTCGAGTATGCTTACATATCGAAATGGAGTAGGGGTCATTGCTACACATTCACCAGTTATAGTGCAAGAGGTACCTAAAGATTGTGTTTGGATATTAAGAAGAGTGGGAAAAGAATTAATTGCAGAAAGACCAGAAATAGAAACGTTTGGTGAGAATTTGGGAGTGCTTACAAGCGAAATTTTTGGGTATGAAGTTACTAATTCAGGATTTCATACAATGATTCAAAATTCTGTAGAAAAATATTCAAGCTTTAAAAGAGCAATGAAATATTTTCATGGAAAATTAGGAAATGAAGGTAAGGCAATTTTGCGTTCTCTTATGTATGAAAAAGAACAGTTAGAGGAAGAGGCAGATGATTAAATTAGAAAAACCAGATATAGATGTGGCATCTATAATTACTGACTGTACAGCAAATCTTACAAAACAACCTATTTTAACACATATTAATGCAAGCAAAACCACCATTGTATCAAAAAGTGAAAAATATAATGAACTTGCAGAAAAAGGTCAATTGGGAACATTAGAAACTCATACGATGATTGAGGGTGGAGCAACTAAAGATGATATGGTTTGGTTGTATGATAACAAATTTGTGGCAGATGGTGGAAGAAAGTATTATGACAAAATAAAAGCAATTCCTAAATATAGCAAATGCCCATTTTGTGGTGTGGGAATAGTGAGTACGTTAGATCATTATCTGCCAAAAACAAAATATCCAACATATGCACTGACTCCTGTGAATCTTATTGCATGCTGTGCAGACTGTAATAAAAATAAAAAATCGGAGATTAGTGAAACGAGGAACAATGAATTTATACATCCATATTATGATGATTTTAATGATGAAGTATGGTTAAAAGTAAAAATAGTATTTGATGAGGAAATAATATTTAGCTTTTATGCAGAAAAACCAAATACATGGGAACAAGAAAAGTATGAAAGAGCAAAAAATCATTTGAGAAAATTGCAATTGAACAAGTTATATGTCGCTCATTGTGGAGAGGAATTTTCTGAATATCGAGATACGGCAAAAGATTTGTATAAAAAAGGTGGAAAGGAATTGGTTAGAGAGGATTTGATATGCAGGATTGAAGAACGGAGGAGAGTGACTAAAAATAATTGGCGAGCAGCCTTATATGAAGGGTTGTTGGAGAGCCAAGATTTTTTTGATAAATTTTTAATGAGTTAAAATAAATTGAAGATGATATACTTTCAATTGAACTTGTAGATACTCCTGATAATATATTTGGCAGGTTGGCTTTTAGCAACACAGATGACACAATATATATGGTTGATTCCAACAAGGAACACGGTGAGGGAAAAAGTGATGTTGTTGTGTATGACACTGTTAATGCACGTGTGGCTGTTTTTGAAGCTAAGTATACAAGAGCTTTAGATAAATTGGAAAGCGAATGTGATATTGCATTGGAACAGATAGATGAGCGTATGTATGCAAAAGAATATGAAGATGACTATGATGACATAATGTGTTATGGAATATCATTTTTTAAGAAAAGATGTTTGGTAAAAAAGAAGTAATATTCAACAGCACACTATTGACAGCATGCTATCAAAAGCGTATTATAATATAGTTCTTTAGCTGCAGAATGACTGCAGCTTTTTTGATATTCTCATTTGATATGCTAATTTAAGAAAGGATGTTGCAAGTGGTAAGAGATAAACTTCATTGTGGAGAGCTTATAAAACGCCTTAATGACATATTGGGAACATGTGCAAACAAGGAACTTAAGAGCGATGATATGACAGCATCACAGATAAAAATGCTTATAATAATCAATGAAACTAAGAACGAAAGCATAACTCTTAAAGAACTTGAGAGGCATTTTGGTGTGGCACAGGCGACAGTTGCCGGAATAGTTGCAAGACTTGAAAAGAAGGCTATGATTGAAAGCTTTTATGAACCAGATGATAAAAGAGTAAAGCATGTAAAGCTTACAGACAAGGGACGTGGTGTATGTAAGCATGCATGGGCGAACATGGTAAAGAAGGAAGAATGGTTTTTATCCAGTCTTGATGATGATGAAAAAGAAGAATTATGGCGCTTATTACAAAAGATATATGATAATATGCGCAGAAATGAGGTTTGATGTATGATAAAAACATTATCGGCTTATATAGGCGAGTATAAGAAAGATTCTATAAAGACACCTATTTATATTATATTGGAAGTGCTTATGGAAATACTTATACCTTTTGTTACGGCAAGTATTATTGACAAGGGAATACAGGCAGGCGATATGAAAAATGTATGTATATACGGTGGTATTATGTTAGTACTTGCATTTGTCAGCCTGTTCTGCGGAATAAGGGCAGGAAAGTATGCAGCAAGTGCTTCTACTGGTTTTGCCTGCAACTTAAGAGAAGGGATATATACTAATATCCAGAATTTTGCATTTTCTAATATAGATAAGTATAGTACAGCAGGTCTTATAACACGTATGACTACAGATGTTACTAATGTACAGAATGCTTATCAGATGCTTCTTAGAATAGCAGTAAGAGCGCCACTTATGATGATATGCAGTATGATTATGTGCTTTATTATCAATCCTACTATGAGTATGATATTCTTAGGGGCTCTTATTCTTCTTGGTTTCGTGCTTTTCTTTATTATATTTAAGGTAACACCTATATTCACAGAAGGTTTTGCAAAGTATGATAACCTTAATGCAAGTGTACAGGAAAATGTTTCTGGTATCCGTGTTGTTAAGGCATTCGTAAGGGAAGAATATGAAAATGACAAGTTTAAGAAGGCAGCGACAAGCCTTTACAATACATTTGTAAGGGCCGAGTCATGGCTTACTTTTAATAATCCGGTTATGATGTTTGTAATATATGGAAGTATTATTGCACTTTCGTGGTTTGCAGCACATTTTATTGCTGATGGAACTATGACAACAGGTAATCTTACATCTATGTTTTCATATGTAATGAGTATGATGATGGCACTTATGATGCTTTCAATGATATTTGTTATGATATCAATGAGTACAGCAAGTGCTAAGCGTATTGCAGAGGTTCTTAACGAGAAAGCAGATATAACTAATCCTGATGCACCAGTTATGCAGGTTCCTGATGGAAGAATTGACTTTAATCACGTTGATTTCGTATATAAGAAGGATAGTGAAACTGATACACTTAAAGATATCGATATACATATAAATGCTGGTGAAACTATCGGTATTATCGGTGGAACGGGCTGCGGAAAGTCAAGCTTTGTCAATCTTATAAGCCGTCTTTACGATGTTAAGAATGGTTCTGTATGTGTTGGTGGAGTTGATGTAAGAAAGTATGATATTGAGACTCTCCGTGATGAGGTATCAGTTGTTCTCCAGAAAAATGTGTTATTCTCAGGAACTATTCTTGATAACTTAAGATGGGGTGACGAGAATGCAACAGAGGAAGAATGTATTGAGGCCTGCAGACAGGCATGTGCAGATGAATTCATTGAGCGTATGCCGGATAAGTATAATACATGGATAGAGCAGGGCGGAACTAATGTTTCTGGTGGACAAAGACAGAGACTTTGTATTGCAAGAGCACTTCTTAAGAAACCAAAGGTACTTATTCTTGATGATTCAACAAGTGCTGTAGATACAGCAACAGATGCAAAGATTAAGCACGCATTTGCAACTAAGATACCGGGAACAACAAAGCTTATAGTATCGCAGAGAATATCAAGTATTCAGGATGCAGACAGAATTCTTGTCCTTGATAATGGTATGGTAAGCGGCTTTGATACACACGAACATCTTGTAGAAAATAATAAAGTATACCGTGAGATATATGAAGTACAGACACAGGGTGGCGGTGACTTCGATGAGCAGGCGGAAGAGGCAAAGGAAAACCAGCCTGTAGATGCCAATGCTAAGGCAGCAGACGATAAGAAGGGAGGAGCAGATAATGAGTAATAATCAGGACAAAACTTTGAATAAATCGGACATGGATAAAAAGCAGAGTACACTTCCAATTATGAAAAGGTTATTAGGGTATGTGTTAAAGAATTATAAGTTTTCATGTATAGCAGTATTAGCATGTATTATAGCATCAGCACTTATAACACTTTCAGCTACACTTTTTATACAGAAGCTTGTTGATAATTATATCATTCCACTTACACAGTCAGCAGTACATGACTATGCACCACTTGCATCAGCTCTTATAAAGCTGTCAGCGGTTCTTATTGTTGGTGTGTTATGTTCATACATTTATAACAGAATAATGGTAAATGTAGGTCAGGGTACTTTAAAGAAGTTAAGATTTGAGTTATTCACTAACATGGAATCACTCCCTATAAAGTATTTCGATACACATGCACATGGTGATATTATGTCTGTGTACACTAACGATATTGACACATTAAGACAGCTTATAAGCCAGAGTATACCTCAGGTTATCAATTCGACTATAACTCTTGTTTCAACATTTGTAAGTATGATTGTGCTTGATATTCCGCTTACTATCGTATCGGTTGTTATGGTTATTATTATGTTATATGTAACTTCTAAGTTGAGTGAGCTTTCAGGCAGATATTTCGTTGAACAGCAGAAAGATATAGGTAAGGTTAATGCTTATATCGAGGAAATGATGGAAGGCCAGAAGGTTGTAAAGGTGTTCTGTCATGAAGAAAAGAGTATAGAGCAGTTTAAGAAAATTAATGATGAACTTCGTGAGAGTGCTAATAATGCGAATAAGATTGCCAATATAACTATGCCTGTCAATGGTAACATAGGTAACATAAGTTATGTATTATGTGCCATTGTCGGTGGTATATTAGCGTTAAGCGAGTTTTCAAGTCTTACTATCGGAACACTTGTAGCATTTCTTAGTTTAAATAAGAGCTTTACACAGCCTGTAACACAGATAAGCCAGCAGGTGAGTAGTATTGTTATGGCTATGGCTGGTGCAAAGAGAGTATTTGAACTGTATGATGAGAAGCCTGAAACTGATGAGGGTAAGGTTGAGCTTGTAAATGTTAAGTATAATAATAACAACGAGCTTGAAGAAACTAAGGAAAATACTATGATGTGGGCATGGAAGCGACCAGCTGTTGATGATAAGCCGGTTGATTACCGCCGATTAGAAGGTGATGTTACATTTGATGGAGTTGACTTTGGATATAATCCTGATAAGATGGTGCTTCACGATATTAAGATGTATGCAACACCGGGTCAGAAGATAGCATTTGTAGGAAGTACAGGTGCTGGTAAGACTACTATTACTAACCTTATTAACAGGTTCTATGATATTCAGGATGGTAAAATAAGGTATGATGGAATTAATATTAATCGTATAAAGAAGGATGATTTAAGACGAAGTCTTGGTATTGTTCTTCAGGATACTAATCTGTTTACTGAAACTATTATGGAGAATATCCGTTACGGAAGACTTGATGCTACTGACGAAGAGTGTATAGCAGCAGCAAGACTTGCCAATGCAGATGGTTTCATAAGACGACTTCCAGATGGTTATAATACTGTTCTTCACAGCGGCGGAGCTAACTTAAGTCAGGGACAAAGACAGCTCTTAGCTATAGCGCGTGCTGCAGTAGCTGACCCTCCGGTTCTTATTCTTGATGAGGCGACATCGTCTATTGATACAAGAACAGAAAGACTTGTACAGAAGGGTATGGATGCGCTTATGTCAGGAAGAACTTCCTTTGTTATTGCACATAGACTTTCTACAGTACGCAATGCAGACTGTATTATGGTTATGGAGCAGGGAAGAATTATTGAGCGTGGAACACATGAGCAGCTTATGGAAGAGAAGGGTAAGTATTATCAGTTGTATACGGGTAAGAGTATATCGGCTTAAATATATGGCTGGTTAGTGGAGTCACGGATAGTAGATGGACGGACGCTTAAATGCCGGGAGGTATTTAAGGAATAAGAGTGTATGCCGGACGACATAATATAAGCGGATGTCTATAGAACAGACGGTGTTCGATGCCAGAAGATTTAAGTGGATATTTCTAAGACTTTTCATATAGGTTATGATTATGACCGCTACCGTCAGATACGGAACCTCCTTGTTCCATATCTGACTTCCACAGACATCCATGTCTGTGGATAGCTGGATTACTAAAGAAAAGTCTAAGAGTAAGCCTCAAACAAAGTAATTTATTTTGTGATATATATTAGCTTTTTTACAGATTAGTAAATTTGTGCCACTATCAGACATAATATAAGCGGGTGCCTGTAGTGCGGACAGTGTGAGATGCACTTGAAGTTCAATTGTGATAGTTCTTAGACTTTTCCTTAATACACCAGCTATCCGCAGACACGGATGTCTGTGGAAGTGAGATATGGGACAGGACGTCCCGTATCGAACGGTAGCGGTCGATGTTATTACCTATATGAAAAGCCTTAGAAATATCCAATTGAAGCTTCTGGCATTGAACATTGTACGTGCTATAGGTACTCGCTTATATTATGTCGTCCGTTCGTCAACATAATTATATTGATAAAAATAAAACTTGCATATCCCCATTATTGTTACATATATATAAATTTGATATAATAAATTCTAACCGGGCGTTTAAAAACTGCCCGTTACATTATAGAGAAGCAATAAGTATCATTAAATAAATGATTATAGGCAGGTGGGGTTAATAGATATAGTAAAACAGATAATAGACCAGAGGATTACTAAAATTCTTCAGGATAATCCGGAATTGTTTTCAGATAAAAAAGATGAGGAAAGGAAACGTTCACAGGCATTTTTGCTATTAGGAGTAGCAGCTTACCTTGATATAGATATTCCGTAGATTTGATGTCCTCATAGAATATTTAAAATAAGTTTTATACGATTGACAATTCAGCCTGATAAAAATATAATAAAATATTGTTCAGGCGAAGTAATAGTTTTAGTTATTGGTTCTGGATAAAGGAATATATTGGTTAAAGATGTATGAAAAACAAGAATAATAGTGAACTTATTGATTATATAGTCAATGATTTCAAAAGTGGTATTAAGCACGGAGTGCTTGTTGCTAATCTTACATTTGCACTTGCTAAAGAATATGGCATGTCGGATGATGAGGCGTATGAGCTTAAGCTGGCGGCAATGATGCATGACATAGGAAAGCTTAAGCTTTCAGAGTATCTTTATGGAAGAACGAATGAAAGTCTTCCAGAGGAAGAAAAAAAGTATATGAGCATGCACTCAAAGATTAGCTATGATGTATTGAAAAAGTATGATTATTCAGATAATATTATGAATATTGTACTATCTCATCATGAGTGTTACGATGGAAGTGGATATCCGGACGGACTTGCTGGTGAGGATATACCTGTCGGAGCGAGAATTCTGAAAGTCACAGACGAATTTGCAGCTCTTATATCAGACAGACCTTATAGAAAAGCATTTGATATAGATACAGCTGTTTCAATTATGATAGATGAAGTGAAAAATGTTGATATGAAAGTCTTTATATTATTTCAAAGGCTTATTCACGAGGATTCAACACTTGAACTTATAAAGAACAGCACAATAGATATTGATGATTTGGATATAAGTGATATACTAGGTATTTAGACAGGCGAGTACTGAGTAGAATTTGTTTTATTGAATTTTATCAGTAATTAAATATTTACAGGAATGAGGTAATTATCGATGGCAGAGTCAATGGTTGGCTTAAAAAGAACACACAGATGTACAGAAGTGTCAGGTGCAGATATAGGAAGCACTGTTACAGTTATGGGTTGGGTGGCTAAAAGACGTAATCTTGGTTCACTTATATTCGTTGATTTAAGGGACAGAAGTGGCATTTTACAGATACTTTTTGATGAGAATATCATAGGTAAGGAAGGCTTTGATAAGGCATATACTTTAAGAAATGAATTCGTAATCGCAGTAGTTGGTAAGGTCGTAAAAAGAAGTGGTGCAGTTAATGAAAATCTTAAGACTGGTGATATCGAAATAGCAGCAGAGTCTTTAAGAATTCTTTCTGAATCTGAGACACCTCCTTTCCCTATTGAGGAAAATATTAACACTAAGGAAGATATAAGACTTAAGTATAGATGTTTAGACTTAAGAAGACCAGATATCCAGTCAAATATTATTATGAGAAGTAAGGTTGCAACTCTTACAAGAGCATTTCTTGCTAATGAAGGCTTCCTTGAAATCGAAACACCTATGCTTACTAAGTCAACTCCGGAGGGAGCAAGAGATTATCTTGTACCTAGCCGTATACATCCAGGTAAGTTCTATGCACTTCCACAGTCACCACAGCTTTTTAAGCAGATGCTTATGTGTTCTGGCTATGACAGATATATGCAGATAGCAAGATGCTTCAGGGATGAGGACTTAAGAGCTGACAGACAGCCAGAGTTCACACAGATAGATATGGAGTTATCATTTGTTGATGTTGATGATGTAATTGATGTCAACGAAAGACTTCTTGCTTATCTATTCAAGGAAGTATTAGATGTAGATGTCAAGCTTCCTATCCAGCGTATGACATGGCAGGAGGCTATGGACAGATTTGGTTCTGATAAGCCAGACTTAAGATTCGGTATGGAGCTTAAGAATGTTACAGATATAGTTAAGAACTGTGGCTTCAGCGTGTTTACAGGAGCTATTGAGAATGGTGGTTCTGTACGTGGTATTAACGCTACAGGACAGGGAAATATGCCTCGTAAGAAGATAGATGCACTTGTTGATTTCGCTAAGGGTTATGGAGCAAAGGGTCTTGCCTATATAGCTATCCATGGAGATGGTTCACTTAAGTCTTCGTTCTCTAAGTTTATGACAGAGAATGAGATGAATGCACTTGTTGAGGCTATGGAAGGTAAGCCAGGAGATCTTTTACTTTTTGCAGCTGACAGAAACAAGATTGTATGGAATGTACTTGGTGCATTAAGAGTTGAGCTTGCAGGACAGATGGGACTTCTTGACAAGAGTGATTATAAGTTCCTCTGGGTAACAGAGTTCCCACAGTTTGAATGGTCAGATGAAGAAGAGAGATTCGTAGCCATGCATCATCCATTTACTATGCCTATGGATGAGGATCTTGATAAGCTTGAGTCAGACCCGGGTTCAGTACGTGCAAAGGCTTATGATATTGTACTTAACGGTACAGAAATCGGTGGTGGTTCAGTAAGAATCCATCAGGCTGATGTACAGTCAAGAATGTTTAAGGCACTTGGTCTTACAGATGAAGTTGCTAATGAGAAGTTTGGTTTCTTACTTGATGCATTCAAGTATGGAGTACCACCACATGCAGGACTTGCATATGGTCTTGACAGACTTGTTATGCTTATGGCTAAGAGAGATTCAATAAGAGACGTTATAGCTTTCCCTAAGGTAAAGGATGCAACATGTCTTCTTACTAACGCACCTGATGTTGTAGATGCAAAACAGCTTGAAGATTTATCTATCAGCATTACAGAGTCAGAACAGGAATAATATTTTTAAGAGCGTTTGAAGGTGTTTAATGGACATTTTCAAACGCTCTTTTTTAAACTATATTTAAGACAATGCTTTGTAAAAACTAGACAAAAATAATGACTTTATCGGCTTTTTTTCAGCAAAAATATTGCATTTAGATAATCGTGGGTATATACTTTTTTTATAAATCTTGGCAAAACTATAACAGAAACTATAACAGAAACGGGAGAAAAATTATGACAGAGAATCAGTATGTAAGGGCAAACAGGACTGTTTTATTTACAGTCCTCATAGTATTTGGTTATATTGCGCTGACAGTGATGGCAGCATTAGGAGTGGGTGACGGACATAACAAAGGAAAGATTTTAATACAGTTTGTTGTGGCACTTGCGGTAATTATTGTATCAATAGCTGCTTATATTCTAAAGAAGAAGACCAGAGTGTGTGAATTAACTATTGCGGTATCAATGGCACTTGGATATGTTGTTCTTATACTGCTTAATTCAACTGATGGTGTATGGACATATGTACTTCCTTTGATCATGGCTTCGATGGTATATCTTAATGAGAAATTAATATTGTGGGCTGATGGCGTTGCGATAGCTGCTAATGTCATAAGACTTATTATGGATTATAATATGTATAATGGAGTGGTTATGGCAAGCAGGGTTCTTGCTATATTAGTATTGGTTATTGTTACATGTATATCTCTTAGTGTAACAAAGCTGCTTAAGCAGTTTTTTGCAGAGAATATGAACAAGATAGAGGCAGCAGCAGTTATACAGAAAGAGAATAACGAGAAGATGGTTGTTGTAGCTGATAATATAACCAGACATTTCGGACAGGCTATGGATATGCTTGATGAGTTAGAAAAGAGCATAGATATAAGCCACAGTTCAATGAAAGATATAGCAGAAAGTACAGAAAGCACAGCAGAAGCCATACAAAGACAGGCAGCTATGTGCGCAGAGATTCAGGAAAACACTGATATTGCCGAAAAAGAGATAAGCGAGATGGTTGAGGCCTCACACAGGACAGATGAGACTGTTAATGACAGTAAGGCTATAGTAGTTGAACTTAAGGAACAGGCACAGAATGTACATAATGCAAGCGATATAATCGTAGATGTAATTAACAGTCTTACAGAAAAGGTTAATGATGTACAGGGATTTATTGGTTCTATCGTAGAGATTTCAAGCCAGACTAATCTTCTTGCATTAAATGCTTCAATAGAAGCAGCAAGAGCAGGAGAAGCCGGAAAGGGCTTCGCAGTAGTAGCAGAAGAGATAAGACAGCTCTCAGAACAGACTAAGAATGCATCTTCAAGCATAACAGATATAATCAATAATCTTTATGAAGATACCAAGAAAGCTAATGAGAGCATAAAAGCATCAGTTGAGTCAGTTAATAAGCAGAATGAGCTTATTGATAATACAAGAGTGACTTTTGAGGACGTAGGAAAAACAGTTGACAATCTTATGAACAATATAGATTCTGCAGAGCAGAGCATTAACAAGATACTGGATTCAACTTCTGTTATTTCTGATAATATTTCACATTTATCAGCAACAGGAGAAGAGGTAGCAGCAGCTTCGACTGAAGGCTTAAAAGTATCTGACACAACAGTTGAAAGCATGAAGAACTGTAAGACTATATTACATAACATATATCTTCTTGCAGAGGACTTAAAACGTTCGACAGAGGCATAAAATATAATAAAATGTATAATTATACATTGACTTATTTATAAATAATCGATACAATTAATAGTCATACAGGTTGTATAACTACAACTATAGAAAATGGAGGTTGTAATATGTATTCATTTGATGAAGTATTGAACTATGATCCAGAATTAGCTAAAGCTATGGATGATGAATTAGCAAGACAGAGAAGCCATATTGAATTAATAGCTTCTGAGAACCTTGTAAGTAAAGCTGTTATGGCAGCTATGGGAAGCCCTCTTACTAACAAGTATGCAGAAGGATATCCTGGAAAGAGATATTATGGTGGCTGCGAATATGTAGATGTTGTTGAAACACTTGCAATTGAGAGAGCTAAGAAGTTATTTGGTTGTGAATATGCCAATGTTCAGCCACATTCAGGTGCACAGGCTAACCTTGCAGCATTCTTTGCTATGGTAGAACCAGGTGACACTGTTATGGGTATGAGCCTTGACTGTGGTGGACACCTTTCACATGGTTCACCAGTTAATATCTCTGGTAAATATTTTAATATAGTTCCTTATGGTGTTACAGCCGAAGGCTTTATAGATTATGATGAAGTATTAAGAATAGCTAAGGAATGTAAGCCAAAGATGATCATTGCAGGTGCATCTGCATATGCAAGAGTTATTGATTTTAAGAAGTTCAGAGAGATAGCTGACGAAGTTGGTGCTTATCTTATGGTAGATATGGCTCATATTGCTGGTCTTGTAGCAGGTGGAGAGCATCCAAGCCCTATCCCTTATGCTGATGTAGTTACAACTACAACTCATAAGACATTAAGAGGACCAAGAGGTGGTATGATCCTTTCATCAGCAGAAGCTGCTGAAAAGTTTAAGTTTAACAAGGCTGTATTCCCAGGAATCCAGGGCGGTCCACTTATGCATGTTATTGCTGGTAAGGCAGTATGCTTAAAGGAAGCACTTGATCCAAGCTTTAAGACTTATGCTAAGAACATTGTTGACAATGCACAGGCTCTTTGTACAGGACTTATGAACAGAGGCTTTGATATCGTATCTGGTGGTACAGATAATCACCTTATGCTTGTTAATCTTTTAAGCAAGAATAAGACTGGTAAGGAAGTAGAAAAGCTTCTTGATGCAGCTAATATTACATGTAACAAGAACACTATCCCTAACGATCCAGCTTCACCATTCGTAACAAGTGGTATCAGACTTGGTACAGCAGCAGTTACAACAAGAGGCTTCAACACAGCAGATATGGATGTAGTAGCAGAAGCTATTGCTTTACTTGTTGATGATGTTGATGCTAATCAGGCTAAGGCTATGGCTATGGTTAAGGAACTTACAGACAAGTATCCTCTTTATGAATAATGCTGGAATATATAAGAAATGAACTTCTGGGGATGACTGATAAAGGAGAATATGCAGCATTTACATCCTCACTTATTCCTGGCTGCGATAATATAATAGGAATAAGACAGCCGGTATTAAAGCAATATGCAAAACAGCTTATAAAAGAGAACAAGGATTTCCGGCAGCTGCTTAGTGAACCAGATATTTATCAGGAAGAAACGCTGCTTAGAAGCTACATAATAGGAATGGGAACAGCGAAGGAGAAAGACTTTAAGAAGGCTTTAAAAGACTTCAATGCATTCGTTCCTCTTGTGAACAACTGGGCTGTAAACGACAGCTTTTGTGTAGAATTCAGGGTTATGGATATGTTTCGGGACGAGTTTCTGCCATACATAAAGGAATGTATAGAATCGTGTGATGAATACAGGGCAAGAGTAGGTCTTATAATGCTGTTGGACCACTACTTAAAGGTCGATATGCATGGTATGAAAAGACCGAGAATGAAAAAGGTTACTGTTAAAGATATAGAAAGCACAGATGAAAGAAATTGTGATAATGGTTTATATCTTGACGATATATTTTCACTCGTAAACAGGGATTTTTCAACCTATGGATATTATACACAGATGGCAGCAGGCTGGCTTCTTGCAGAATGTTTTGTTACATTTCCAAAAAGAACGTGGGAATATCTTACAGATACCGACTGCTTAAAGTTAGATAAGCTGTCATATCAGAAGGCGGTACGCAAGATATGTGAATCGCTCACGCCGGATAAAGAAGTTAAATTAAAAGTTAAAAAGGATCTGAAGCAGATGTAATAATCTGTTTCAGGTCTTTTTTTATTGTCTTATATTATTTTAGTATATTTTAATAATTTGAATATCAAAATAACCTTGACAAACACATGAGTCTTGTAGTATAAAAATAATGTTTGAAAATCAAAGTAAGATAATCAAACAGTTAGTAAGTCAAATAAATAAGGACAAAAAAGTATGATAAGAACAAGAATCATAGGAACAGGAAGCTATGTTCCACCAGATATATTGACTAACGATAATCTGTCAGAAATGGTAGATACGAGTGATGAGTGGATAAAGACAAGAACTGGTATATGTAACAGACATATAGCAAAAGATATGAATAATGCTGATATGGCATATAACGCTGCAAGAAATGCAGTAGAGGATGCATGTATTGAAGCTTCTAACATAGGTCTTATTATAGTTGCAACGTCAACTCCTGATTATGCTTTTCCTAATCAGGCATCACTTGTACAGGCAAAGCTTAAAGCAGTAAATGCTATGTGTTTTGATGTAAGTGCAGCATGTTCAGGTTTTATTACAGCCCTGGATATTGCAGCTTCAATGTTAAAGACAGGTTCGTATAAATATGCACTTGTTATTGGTTCAGAAAAAATGTCAGAAATAGTTAACTGGAAAGACAGAAGTGTGTGTGTGCTTTTCGGAGATGGTGCTGGCGCAGTGGTTCTTAAAGCAGTTGATAACAACACGGAAGATGACACTGGTGTATCTGCTGGTCATGAAAGAGGGATTATTGACAGCAATATCTACAATGATGGAACAGGTGCATCTGTTTTAACAGGTGGCAGAAGATTTTCTGATTCATGCAGCACAGATATATTTATACATATGGATGGACAGGAAGTGTTTAAATTCGCCGTAAAGAGTGTTCCTACAGCCATAGAAACACTTTTACATAATAATAATATGGATGTTAATGATGTTGATAAGTTCATACTGCATCAGGCTAATGTACGTATTATAGAGAGCGTAGCGAAAAGGCTTAAGGCTGATAAAGATAAGTTTCCAGTCAATCTGAATGAATATGGAAATACATCATCAGCAAGCATTCCGATTCTGCTTGATGAGTTAAACAGAAATGGAAGCTTAAAACAGGAAGAAAAGCTTGTACTTGCCGGCTTCGGTGCAGGATTAAGCTGGGGAAGCATTCTTTTGGTATGGTAACAGGGTTAATGATGCACAGCTTATTAAGATTATTACATATACTGTCTGCTTGAAGCTATTAAGCAGCAGGATAAGCGGCATTTTAACATATATAAAGATGTTTATGGCAGAAGAGTTTGCCACAGACACCAATTAAAATAATAAAAATATTAAGATTTAAGGAGATTTAACATTATGTTTGAAAAAGTAAGAGAATTAGTTGCAGCACAGTTAGGTATAGATGAGGCAGTTATCAAGCCTGAGTCTAATTTCAAGGAAGATCTTAAGGCAGATTCACTTGATCTTTTTGAACTTGTTATGTCACTTGAGGATGAGTGTTCAGTAACTATTCCATCTGAGGAGCTTGAAAAGATTCTTACAGTACAGGATGTTGTTGATTATATCGAGGCTAACCAGAAATAGTTATAAATGTCAGGAAGGAAAATAAGTTATGAAAACTCGTGTAACAGAGCTTCTTAATATAGAATATCCTGTTATACAGGGCGGCATGGCATGGGTTGCAGATGCTAATCTGGCAGCCCACGTCAGCAAAGCCGGTGGAATGGGATTTATCGGAGCAGCTAATGCGCCGGCAGAATGGGTTAAAGAACAGATACATATAGCACGAAAGATAACAGATAAGCCAGTTGGTGTTAATATTATGCTTTTAAGTGATTATGCAGATGAAATAGCACAGCTTGTTATTGATGAGCATATAGAAGCAGTAACAACAGGTGCAGGCAATCCAAGCAAATATATGAAGGCCTGGAAGGAGGCTGGAATAAGGGTTATTCCTGTTGTGGCATCAGTTGCACTTGCAAGAATGATGGAACGCGCCGGAGCAGATGCAGTTGTAGCAGAGGGTATGGAATCAGGTGGACATATCGGCGAGGAAACGACCATGACACTTGTACCACAGGTTGTTGATGCAGTTGATATTCCTGTTATAGCAGCTGGCGGAATAGGTGATGGCAGAGGTGTATGTGCAGCATTTATGCTGGGTGCAGAGGCTGTACAGATGGGAACAAGATTCGTTGTGGCTAAGGAATCGAATGTCCATCAGAATTATAAGGACAGAGTTATAGCTGCCAAGGATATAGATTCAGTAGTAACTGGCAGAAGCACAGGACATCCAGTAAGATCACTTAGAAACAGCATGACAAGAGAGTATCTTGATATGGAAAAAGAAGGTGTTGAGTTTGAAAAGCTTGAAAGACTTACTCTTGGAACATTAAGAAAGGCTGTTGTGGATGGTGATGTCAAGCAGGGAACTGTAATGGCAGGTCAGATAGCAGGTCTTGTCAATAAGGAACAGACATGTGAAGAGATTATTAAGGAGCTTATGAAGGAAGTCTCTGAGGTATATAATTCGCATAATAAGCTGGCATAAAACAGTGTATGGAAATGAGGATTTAAAAGGTATGGGAAAAACAGTTGTAATGTTTCCAGGACAGGGAAGCCAGTGTACTGGAATGGGAAGAGAAAGCTATAATAGCTGCACTTCATCAGTAAAGTGTTTTAAGAAGGCTGGTGAACTGACAGGTATCAATATGGAGCATTTAATATTTGAAGAAAATGATCTTCTTGATAAAACGGAGTATACACAGATTGCGTTATATGTAACAGAAATCTCCCAGCTTGCTGATATGGTTGAGCAGGGTCTTACATATGATGCAGCTATTGGACTTTCATTAGGTGAATATAGTGCACTTACTGCAAGTGGTGCGCTATCTTATGAAGATGGTGTAAAACTTGTAAGAAACCGTGGAATATATATGGAACAGGAGGTTCCGGCTGGCATAGGTGCCATGGCTGCAGTTATCGGACTTACATCAGATGAGGTTGACGGTGTACTTGCTAAATATAACAATGATAAAAGCGGGAACGCAGAGTCTGATAATGATATGTATCCTGATACAGTTTCCGCAGCTAATTACAACTGCCCTGGCCAGATAGTAATATCAGGTAAAAAGGAATGTGTACAGGAAGCTATGGAAGTGCTTAAGGAAGCAGGAGCAAGAAGAACAATTCTTCTTAATGTAAGTGGACCGTTTCATTCAAAGCTTCTTAAGGGCGCAGGTGACAAGCTTATGAAGGATCTTGAAAAAGTCACTTTTGATAAAGTGAAGCATCCTTATGTGGCGAACTGTACAGCTGAGTACGTGGATGAGAATACATCCAGTGAATATATAAAAGAACTTCTTTCAAAGCAGGTATATAGTTCAGTATGTTTTGAACAGTCAGTCAGAAAAATGATAGCCGATGGTTATGATACATTTGTTGAGGTGGGACCAGGAAAAACTTTATCTGGCTTTGTTAAAAAGATAGCTAAGAGCATGGAAAAGGAAGTAGTTATAAAATAACAGGCAGTAAATGCAGACATGATATTGGTATGGCTTTAGCAATATTGTATCAATGAAAGGCAGTGTGTTATGTGTATGGATAATTGTATAAAAAGATATGAAAACAAGATAGTGCTTGTAACCGGAGCTGGCAGAGGAATAGGAGCTGCGATAGCTGCCCGTTTTGCCAAAGAGGGGGCTGTGGTTATTGTTAATTACAGTGGTAATGATGAAGCAGCAGATAGAACAGTTGAAAACATTTTGGCTGCCAACGGAAAGGCAGAGAAATACAAGTGTCAGGTTGATTCGTATGAAGAAACTGAAAAGATGATCACATATATAATGGATAAATATAAGAGAATAGATATTCTCATAAATAATGCTGGTATAACAAAAGATGGTCTTATCATGAGAATGAAAGAGGAAGATTTTGACAGAGTTATAGATGTTAATCTTAAGGGAACATTTAACTGCATAAGACACGTAAGCAGATACATGTTAAAGCAAAGAAGCGGAAGAATAATCAATATGTCATCAGTTGTAGGCATAGCTGGTAATGCAGGACAGGTTAATTACAGTGCTTCTAAAGCAGGTGTGATAGGTATTACCAAATCTGCTGCAAAGGAGCTTGCATCACGTGGAATAACTGTTAATGCAGTTGCACCTGGATATATTGATACAGATATGACAAAGGTTTTATCTGAAGAACAGAAGAAGTCAGTACTTGATATGATTCCTCTTTCAAGAATGGGAAGCGTGGATGATATAAGCAATGCTGTAGCATTTCTGGCATCAGATGAAGCGGCATACATAACAGGACAGGTGATATCAGTAGATGGAGGTATGAATATCTGATGAGAAGAGTAGTTGTTACAGGTATGGGTGCAATAACACCTATAGGTTTAAGTGTGGATGAATTCTGGAATTCTGTTAAAGAGAATACAGTTGGAATAGATAATATAACAAGGTTTGATACAACAGATTATAAGGTTAAGCTTGCAGCAGAGGTAAAGGATTTTGATGCTAAGAATTATATGGATTTCAAGGCAGCCAAAAGGATGGAGAAGTTCAGTCAGTATGCTGTTGCGGCTGCGCATGAGGCTATGAAGGATTCAGGGCTTGATATGACTAAAGAGGATGCTTTCCGTGTTGGTGTATCAGTAGGCTCTGGTGTTGGAAGCCTAGAAGCTATGGAAAGCAATCACAAGAAGCTGCTTGAAAAGGGTCCATCTAGGATTAATCCGCTTCTTGTACCTCTTATGATAACTAATATGGCAGCTGGTAATGTATCAATACAGCTTGGTTTAAAGGGTAAGAATATAAATGTTGTTACAGCATGTGCTACTGGAACTAACTCTATAGGTGAAGGCTATAGAAGTATACAGCATGGTGAGGCAGATGTTATGTTTGCAGGTGGAACTGAAAGTTCTATATCTCCTATTGGAATCGGTGGTTTTGCAGCACTTACAGCACTTTCAACATCTACAGATCCTAAGAGAGCCTCTATCCCATTTGACAAAGAAAGAAATGGCTTTGTCATGGGTGAAGGAGCAGGTGTGGTTGTACTTGAAGAGCTGGAGCATGCTTTAAAGAGAGGAGCGCATATATATGCAGAGATCACAGGCTATGGCTGTTCTTCTGATGCATACCATATAACATCACCTATGGAGGATGGAAGTGGAGCTGCATATGCTATGACAAGTGCCATGAAGGAAGCAGAAGTAAAACCAGATGATATTGACTATATAAATGCACATGGAACAAGTACACATCATAATGATCTTTTTGAGACAAGGGCAATCAAGCTTGCACTTAAGGATGCAGCTTACAGTGTGCCTGTAAGTTCAACAAAATCCATGGTTGGACACCTGCTTGGTGCAGCAGGCGCAGTTGAGTTCATAGCCTGTGTCAAGTCAATCCAGGATGGTTATATACATCCGAATGTCGGACTATCAGAAACAGAGGAAGAAATGGATCTTAATTATGTCAAGGATGAAGGAATCAAAAAGGACGTTGATGTAGTTATGACGAATTCTCTTGGTTTTGGTGGACATAATGCAACTCTTATAGTAAGAAAGTATTCATAATACGATGAACGCTTAAAGTACATAAGTGGATTGCTGGTGAGATATCTGGAATACCAGGATATGAATAAAAGGTCATGAAGAAATGGAGATAATATATGGAATTAGAAAATGTAATAAAGCTGATTAATGCTGTATCAGAATCTTCACTTACTAGCTTTAGCATGGAAGATGGCGACACTAAGCTTTCGCTTGGTGCTGACAGAAGTGACAGGGCTGCTGTTAAAGATACTGCCAGTACTGATGATATAGTTAATAGCGATAGTGTCAATGAATCAGGATTGAATAAATCAGACATAAAAACTTCTGATGATAGTGTACTTACTGTTAATTCACCACTTGTAGGTGTATTCTACAGTTCAGCATCTCCGGAAGCTGATGCATATGTAGCAATAGGTGACAGAGTTAAAAAGGGTCAGGTAATCGGTATAGTAGAAGCAATGAAGCTTATGAATGAGATTGAAAGTGATTATGATGGTGTGGTTACTGATATTCTTGTAGATAATGAACAGATGGTTGAATATGGACAGCCTATGTTCGTTATAAAACCAGTCTGATAATACGTCGGTATCAAAGGCATTGGTTTTTGATACCGACATCATATATATGAAATTCGATTATTTAATATAAGGAGTTATGTATGCTTACAACAAAGGAAATAATGGATATTATTCCACACAGACATCCTTTTCTGCTTGTGGATACAATAGATGAACTTGAGCCTGGAATAAAGGCAACAGGATATAAGTGTATTACATATGATGAGCCTTATTTTGCAGGACATTTTCCAGCTGAGCCGGTTATGCCGGGCGTCCTTCAGATAGAGGCATGCGCACAGGTAGGTGCTGTTGCGATACTTTCGCTGGAAGAAAACAAAGGTAAAACAGCATATTTTGGTGCAGTTAATAATGCAAGATTTAAAAGAAAAGTTGTTCCTGGTGATAAACTTAAGATGGAATGTGAGATTATAAAGAAAAAAGGACCAGTTGGCGTGGGAAAGGCTGTTGCGACAGTAGATGGAGAGGTTGCACTTACAGCTGAGCTTACATTTATGGTGGGTTAATCCGTCTGATGTTATAAGTATAATATATGGATTATGGAATGATTATAAGGAGATGAAGCTGTGTTTAATAAGATATTGATAGCGAACAGAGGCGAAATAGCTGTTAGAATAATAAGAGCCTGCAGGGAAATGGGTATACAGACGGTTGCAGTATATTCTGAGGCGGATAAGGAAGCACTTCATACGCAGCTGGCTGATGAGAGTGTATGCATAGGAAAGGCAGCAGCTAAGGATAGTTACCTTAATATGGAAAGAATATTGAGTGCAACTGTAGCTGCACATGCAGATGCAATACATCCAGGCTTTGGGTTCCTTTCTGAAAACAGTAAGTTTGCATCATTATGTGAAAAATGTAACATCGCATTTATAGGTCCAGATTCAGATATCATAGAGAAAACAGGTAATAAACAGGAAGCAAGAAATACAATGATATCAGCAGGTATTCCAGTTATTCCAGGAACCAAAGAACCAGTTATGGATGCAGAAAGAGGAAAAGAGCTTGCAGACAATATAGGTTATCCTGTTATGATTAAAGCTGCACTTGGCGGCGGTGGCAAGGGAATGCGTGTTGTATATACAAAAGAAGATTTTAAAAGGGAATTCGATAACGCACAGAGAGAAGCTGTGAATGGCTTTGCTGATGGCACAATGTATATAGAAAAATATATAGAAAAGCCAAGACATATAGAGTTCCAGATATTAGCTGATAAATATGGAAATACAATTCATCTTGGTGAAAGGGATTGTTCAATACAAAGAAATCACCAGAAGTTAGTTGAGGAATCACCATCTCCTGCGTTAAATGATGAATTAAGAAAGAGAATGGGAGATACTGCAGTGGCAGTGGCTAAGTCAGTTAACTATGAAAATGCAGGAACAGTTGAGTTTCTTCTTGATAAAAACGACAATTATTACTTTATGGAGGTAAATACCCGTATTCAGGTTGAACATGGTATAACTGAACTTGTGACAGGTGTTGATCTTATAAAGGAGCAGATAAAGATAGCAGCCGGCGAAAGCCTTGGCATTAAGCAGGAGGATGTAAGGATACATGGTGCTGCCATGGAAATAAGAATCAATGCTGAAAACCCTGAAAAGAACTTTGCACCTAATCCGGGAACAATAAAGAATATACATATACCAGGTGGTAATGGTGTAAGAATAGATACCGCAGTTTATAGTGGATATACGATACCTCCTTTTTATGATTCCATGATAATGAAGGTTATGACATATGCAAACGACAGGAAAACAGTGATTGAGAAGATGAGAAGTGTCCTTGGCGAGATTATTATTGAAGGTGTCACAACAAATACAGATTTTATGTATGATATATGCCAGAATGAGAAGTTTATTAAAGGTGATGTCAGTACAGATTTCATACCAGAGGAGTATCCACAGGTATGTAAAAAATAGTTGTTCGTTATGCACAGTAAGAGTGCGTGGAAATGAGGATTTATATGCAGATAAAAGGCTTGTTTAAAAAGAATATCCATAAAAATAAAATCAACAATCTGGATAGCAGTAATATAAATGTTCCAGATGGATTATATACGAAATGTCCGGTTTGTTCAAAAATAATCTTAACTGAGGACATGTATCTGAATAATTGTGTATGTCCGGAATGTGGATATTATATGAAGCTGGATGCCAGAACAAGGATATCCATGGTAGTGGATAAGAATACATTTTCAGAATGGGATACTAACATTGAAGAGAGCAATCCATGTGAATACCCAGGTTATGAGGAAAAAATCCAGAATCTTAAAAGAAAAACAAATCTTGATGAGGCAGTAATAACCGGCGTTGGAAAGATAGATGGCAGCAAAGCTGTTATAGGTGTCTGTGATACGAGATTTCTTATGGGCAGTATGGGCGAAATTGTAGGTGAAAAGCTTACACGGGCAGTTGAGAAGGCTACAGAGCAGAAGCTGCCGGTTATTATATTTACATGCTCAGGCGGAGCCAGGATGCAGGAGGGAATAGTATCTCTTATGCAGATGGCAAAGATAAGTGCTGCATTAAAAAAACATGATGAGGCAGGACTTTTATATATCACTGTTCTTACTGATCCTACAACTGGAGGTGTAACTGCAAGCTTTGCTATGCTTGGTGATATTATACTTGCAGAGCCAGGTGCCCTTATAGGTTTTGCAGGACCAAGAGTTATCAGACAGACTATAGGACAGGAGCTGCCAGAAGGATTTCAGAGAGCTGAATTTCTGTTAGAACACGGTTTTGTGGATGCGATTGTTAAAAGAGATGAGCTTAAGAAGACACTTGCGTATCTGCTTGATATACATAAGTACAGTGGAGCTTATACAGAAGTTAAAGAAAATGTGGATACATACCAGAGCAATTCGGATATTATGAAGAAGTATCTTGAGTATCTTGATAATATATATTTTAAAAAAATAGATAGAGAAGAAGAAAAAAAGGCTGAAGCTGATAATAATCTGTATAATGAATATGATGTATGGGAAAAAGTTGAAATAGCCAGAAGCAGTGAAAGACCTAATGCTGCAGATTACATAGAAAAAATAACTAAAGATTTTTTTGAACTTCATGGTGACAGAAGCTTTGGCGATGATAAGGCGATAATAGGTGGAATTGCAACATTTGGCAGTATTCCGGTAACAGTCATAGGACATATGAAGGGTAAGACTACTAAAGAGAATATATCAAGAAACTTTGGAATGCCTAATCCCGAAGGGTATAGAAAGGCACTCAGGCTTATGAAGCAGGCTGAAAAATTTAACAGACCGGTTATATGTTTTATAGACACTCCAGGAGCATATTGCGGTCTTGGTGCAGAAGAGAGAGGCCAGGGAGAAGCTATAGCAAAGAATCTGTATGAGATGAGCAGTCTGACAGTTCCAGTGCTGTCAATAGTAACTGGCGAAGGTGGAAGCGGTGGCGCACTTGCATTAGGTGTTGCCAATGAGGTATGGATGATGGAGAATTCCATATATTCAATACTTTCACCAGAAGGCTTTGCATCGATACTCTGGAAGGATTCTAAGAAAGCAAAAGAGGCTGCAGAAATAATGAAGCTGACGTCAGCAGATTTATATGAGCTTGGCATAATAGAGAAGGTCATTCCGGAATATCCGGTTATAAATGAAAATAATATAAAAAGAGTGACATTATATATGAAACGCATGATATGTGATTTTATGTACAGATATATTGATATGGACAAGGAAGAGCTTGTAAGACAGCGTTATAACAGATTCAGGAAAATGTAAGAAAGCACCAAATCTATTACATTTTTTTATAGTTGTATTAATATAATTGTGTTAATATGATTATGTTAATGTGATTGTTTCAATGTGATTGTGTTGGAAGATTACGGAATTGTTATATCTAAACAGAAAGAAGGAATATATATGTCATATGGATACAGGCAATACAGGGATACTGCTAACAGGTGGACACAGATAGGTGTTGGTTTAATATCTGTAATAGCAGGTCTTATACTTATTGTATGTGTAACGGCACCTATGTATGTCTCAAGCATGTTAAAGGATGCAGGACTGTCAGCTGCTATATCGCACCGTTTTATGGATACTGTTTTTGATTCACTTGGGGATAATATGGAGGCATTATCCAGAATTCAGACAAGTATAGAGGATTCTAAGATAGTAGACAGAATAGCACAGAAATATACAACGGCTATGGTTGACGGGATGCTTAAAGAAAAATCCTTTGATGATATAGAGATTAATATAGATGCAGAACTGGATGAGCTTATGGATATGACATATAACAAAATAGCATCTAATATCAATATGGGAAATATACAGGAAACAATAGTCAGGGCAGCTCTTAGCTATAGTAAAAATGCTGCAAATGAGGCTATAAATAATTATGCCAGTGGTATATATGGTGATATATCTTATCGTCTGCAGCCACTTATAAAGGTATATGGAATAATAACGTCTGTTGTGTTTAAGATATTGATGCTTTTAATATATATCACATTATTGATTGTTATCATTGCATTTAATCCTGTCAGGGTTGTAAGGTACACACTCCCATGTATATTTGTCATAACAGGTGGTATATATATTTTTATTGCAAATATAATTGGAAACAGATGTATGGCGGCTGTAAGTAACAGATATCTAGGAAGAACTGTGTTTATAGATACTCAGATTGCTTATAGGGTTATGGGTGTTATGTGTATACTGGCAGCAGCTTCTTATGTTATTACTTTGATATATGGAATGGTTGTAAAAAACAGGAGATAGTTTTCATCGAATTCAACAGCTATGGCAAGTGATGTTAATGTTGTATCATATATGATGGTTACAATAACAGCATTAGCAGTTATAGGTGGAGTTCTTGTATATAACAGGAGAAAAAGAATATAGAAATATCTGAGATTAATGTTTGATAAGGGTTTATGCGAGTTTATAAGAACAGTTTATAAGAATTTATAAAATATTATAAAAGCTCATAAAACATTATATAAAGATGAAAAATGGAGCTGCTACATATCACATGTGGCAGCTCCTTATTTTGTTTTATAATACTTGTTATATAATATTTTTTAAAGCATTATTTGTTATTCTTCTTTTCGTTTTCAAGCTGCTTCATAGCTCTTACCTTAAGTGAAAGACCAAAGAGGTTGATGAAACCATCAGCATCATGGTGGTCATAAAGGTCACCAGTTGTAAATGAAGCGATTGATTCGTTATATAATGAATATGGAGATGTTGTTCCGGCCTTGATGATGTTGCCCTTGTAGAGCTTGAACTTAACTTCACCAGTTACATATTCCTGAGTCTTTTCGATGAATGCCTGAAGTGCTTCACGAAGAGGTGTTTCCCACTTTCCTTCATATATAACCTGTGCAAACTTGTTAGCAACATTAATCTTCTCAGTTGTTGTATCTCTGTCAAGGATAAGCTCCTCAAGCTGCTGGTGAGCTTCGTAAAGGATAGTTCCGCCAGGTGTTTCATATACACCACGTGACTTCATACCAACAACTCTGTTTTCTACGATATCGATAATACCGATACCATGCTTTCCGCCAAGTCTGTTGAGTTCTCTGATGATGTCAGAAACCTTCATCTTCTTACCATTAACAGATGTAGGAACACCCTTTTCAAATGTCATAGTAACATATTCGCCTTCATCTGGAGCATCCTCTGGTGAGCATCCAAGAACAAGAAGGTGCTTGTAGTTAGGCTCGTTAGCAGGATCTTCAAGCTCAAGACCTTCATGGCTGATATGCCATATGTTACGGTCACGGCTGTAGCTTGAGTCAGGGCTGAATGGAAGATGAATACCATGCTGTCTGCAGTATTCAATCTCATCTTCACGTGACTGTAATGTCCATCTTGAATCTCTCCAAGGTGCGATAATCTTGATATCTGGAGCTAAAGCCTTGATAGTAAGCTCAAATCTTATCTGGTCATTACCCTTACCAGTAGCACCGTGGCAGATAGCAACAGCGCCTTCCTTACGTGCTATTTCAACAAGTCTTTTAGCAATAACAGGTCTTGCCATAGATGTTCCAAGTAAATACTTATTTTCATATACAGCATGTGCCTGAACACAAGGGACAACATAGTTATCGCAGAATTCATCTGTAACATCTTCTATGTATAACTTTGCAGCGCCGCAAGATAAAGCTCTTTCTTCAAGACCATCTAACTCTTCACCCTGTCCGCAGTCTGCACATACGCAGATAACATCATAATCAAATGTTTCCTTTAACCAAGGGATGATAGCAGTAGTATCAAGTCCGCCTGAATAAGCCAAAACAACTTTCTCTTTCATTAAAAAGTACCTCCATAGATAATTATGTATAATCTGGTTACAACATCATAATATTGCTATTAATAAAATAAATGATTACTGCCGTGTAGCAATATTTTTATAGTACTAAATAAAACAATAAAATAATGAATAAACTCTGTCAATTATAATAAACTACTTAAGAAGAAAATGCAATAGGAAAAAATGAATATTATGCAAATTTATGCATATTTTATGCATAAATATAAAAACAATATGAATAACCTCTTTACATAAGGAAAAAAGTTGCTATAATGTAATTTATCATTTTTATTAATTCATTTACATATATGAATTACGATGAAAATATTCACACGAATGAATAAATAAACATTCAGATGGAGGACGTATGGTTAAGGTTGGAATTATCGGTGCTACCGGATATGCAGGTAACGAATTAGTAAGAATTCTTTTAGGACACAAAGACGTAGAGATAGTATGGCTTGGTTCAAGAAGCTATATAGACCAGAATTATTCGGATGTATACAGAAATATGTTTAAGCTTGTTGATGCTAAATGTATGGATGATAACATGGAGCAGCTTGCAAATGAGGTTGATGTAATATTTACAGCAACTCCACAGGGTCTATGTGCATCACTTGTAAATGATGATATTCTTTCAAAGGTAAAGATAATTGACCTTAGTGCAGACTTCAGATTAAAGAATGTTGATATATATGAAAAGTGGTATAAGTTAGAGCATAAGTCACCACAGTATATTGATGAAGCTGTATACGGACTGTGTGAGATTAACAGGGATAAGGTTACTAAGGATACAAGAATAATTGCTAATCCGGGATGTTATACAACAACATCTATTCTTACATTATATCCACTTGTCAAGGAAGGAATAATTAATCCTGATACTATTATAATAGATGCAAAGAGCGGTACTTCAGGCGCAGGAAGAGGTGCAAAGGTTGCCAATCTTTTCTGTGAAGTTAATGAGAGTATGAAGGCATATGGTGTTGGAACTCACAGACATACACCAGAAATAGAAGAGCAGTTAGGATATGCTTGTGGAAGAGATGACCTTAAGCTTATATTTACTCCTCATCTTGTTCCTATGAACAGGGGAATACTTGTTACAGCATATGCTAATCTTGCAAAGGATGTAACTTATGAAGATGTAAAGGCTGCTTATGACAAGTATTATGATAAGGAATACTTTGTAAGAGTTCTTCCTAAGGATGTATGCCCTGAAACAAGATGGGTTGAAGGAAGCAACTTTGTAGATATTGGATTTAAGATAGAGCCAAGAACTAACAGAATTATAGCGATGGGCGCACTTGATAATCTGGTAAAGGGTGCAGCCGGACAGGCAGTACAGAATATGAACCTGTTATTTGGTTTTGATGAGAACGAAGGACTTAAGATGGCACCTATGTTCCCATAACAATAAATTATTGTCAAAATATTTTTTGATAATAACATTCATTTAAATAAGTTGTTGAAGCAATATTATGAAAATAATACATAATGAAATTCGGAGGTAGTAATCATGGAGATTATAAAAGGTGGAGTTACCGCTGCCAAGGGTTTTAAGGCAGCAGGTATGGCAGCAGGTATTAAGTATAAGAATGGTAAGAAAGATATGGCTATGGTTTTCTCAGAAACGCCATGTGTTACAGCAGGAACATTTACACTTAACAGAGTGTTCGCAGCACCAGTAAAGTGGGATAAGAGTATTGTATACAGTGAAGAAGGCGCACATGCAATCGTGGTAAACAGCGGTGTTGCCAATGCATGTACAGGTGTTGAGGGCGATGAAGCGTGTGCGCTTGAAGCAAAGACAGCAGGTGAGGTGCTTGGAGTTCCAGCTAATTCAGTTCTGTTAGGTTCTACAGGCGTTATAGGTATGCAGCTTCCTATGGACAGAATGTGTGCAGGTATCAAAGCTCTTCCAGAACTTCTTGCTTCAACAGAAGAGGCAGGAACACTCGCTGCCGAGGCTATTATGACTACAGATACAAGAAGTAAGCAGGTTGCATGTACTGTAGATATAGACGGAAAGAAAGTGACTGTTGGTGGTATGTGTAAGGGTGCCGGAATGATTCATCCTCATATGGCAACTATGCTCTGCTTTATAACAACAGATGCTGTTATTGAAAAGAAAGCTTTACAGAAGATGACAAGTGATATTGTTGAGGACTCATTTAATATGATATCAGTTGATGGTGATACATCGACTAACGATACAGTACTTGTTCTTGCCAATGGTGAAGCCGGTAATGAAAAGATAACAGAAAATAGCAAGGCTTATGATACATTTTATGAGGCATTAAGCTATGTTCTTACAGAGCTTTCAAAGATGATAGCAGGGGATGGCGAAGGCTGCACATGTCTTTTCGAGGTTCAGGTAAATGGTGCTGTTAATAAGGAGCAGGCCAAAATTCTTGCGAAGTCAATAGTTACTTCTAATCTTACAAAGGCAGCTATATTCGGTCATGATGCTAACTGGGGCAGAATTCTTTGTGCTATGGGTTATTCAGGTGTTGATTTTGAACCAGAAAAGGTTGATATATTCTTTGAAAGTTCAGCAGGAAAGCTTCAGATTGTAAAGGACGGAACCGCAACAGATTACAGCGAAGATGAGGCTACAAAGATACTTTCAGAAAATCCTGTAACAGCAATAGCAGATGTAAAGCAGGGAAATGCTGAGGCTACAGCATGGGGCTGCGACCTTACATTTGATTATGTCAAGATAAATGCGGATTATAGGTCTTAATATGAATAATTTAGGCAATTAAATTTAAAATTAGTTGTAAATATTTATTTGTGTTATAAAGACATATAATTTATAAATTTTAAATATATAAGAATTACGAATAAAACAACTTGTTTTATATATAGTGAAAAACGTAAAAAATAGTATACACACAATCAAGGAGATAAATTTAAAATGGGTATAATAGATATGGAAGAAGAGTTAAAGAAAGCACAAATACTTGTTGAAGCTCTTCCTTATATACAGAAGTTCAGCAGAAAGATTATCGTAGTAAAGTACGGCGGAAGTGCTATGGTTGATGAGGAACTTAAAAGAAAGGTAATACAGGATGTTGTATTATTAAAGCTTGTAGGTTTTAAGCCTATCATTGTTCACGGCGGCGGCAAGGAAATCAGCAAGTGGGTTGAGAAGTCTGGAATGACACCAGAGTTTAAGAATGGATTAAGAGTTACAGACGAGCCAACTATGGAAATAGCTGAAATGGTTCTTAACAGAGTTAATAAGAGTCTTGTTTCACTTATAGAGGAGCTTGGCGTTAAAGCATGCGGTATATCTGGTAAAGATGGCGGTATGTTAAAGGTTGAAAAGAAGTACTCAAAGGGCGAGGATATAGGATATGTCGGAGAGGTAAAGGAAGTAGATACAACACTTATCCATTCACTTCTTAAGGATGACTTTATACCAGTTATATGTCCTATTGGTTATGACGATAAGTTCCATTCATATAATATCAATGCTGACGATGCTGCATGTGCCATAGCAAGAGCAGTAAATGCTGAAAAGCTTGCATTCTTAACAGATATTGAAGGTGTGTACAGAGATTACAATGACAAGACAAGCCTTATATCAGAGCTTTCTACAACAGAGGCAAGAGAACTGCTTGCAAGTGGTACAATAGGCGGCGGTATGCTTCCTAAGCTTAATAACTGTATAGATGCTATTGAACACGGTGTTTCAAGAGTACATATTCTTGATGGACGTATTCCACACTGCTTACTTCTTGAAATATTTACTAATAAGGGTGTTGGTACAGCTATTCTTTCAGAGGGAGCAGAGAAATTCTTTGAAACTAACCTATAAATTAATCTAAATATTATTTACTTTTATTGACTGGATTGTTACTATGGTTACCTGATATGATGTCAGGGATAAAGTATATTCTGCCACTAAGATGACATTTAAAGAAATATAAGAGAGGCATATATTTATGGAAACTAAACAGATTATAGAAACAGCAGAAGAAAAGCTGATTCATACATATAACAGATATCAGATTGTACTTGATAAAGGCGATGGCGTAAGATTATACGATACAGACGGAAAGGAATATCTTGATTTTGGTGCGGGTATCGCTGTATTTGCACTTGGATATAACAATAAAGAATATAACGATGCGCTTAAGGCACAGATAGACAAGCTTATCCACACATCCAACTACTTTTACAATGAGCCGGCAGTTATGGCAGCAAAGGCATTAACAAAGGCTTCAGGAATGGACAGAGTATTCTTTACAAACAGTGGTACAGAATCTATAGAGGGCGCTATAAAGCTTGCTAAGAAGTACGCTTACTTAAAGACTGGAAGAACAGATTCAGAAATTATTGCAATGCATCATTCATTCCACGGAAGAAGTATGGGAGCACTTGCAGTTACAGGCAACAAGCATTATCAGGAAGCTTTCGGCCCTATGATACCGGGAATAAAGTTTGCTAATTATAATGACCTTGAAAGCGTTAAACAGTTGGTAAATGACAAAACTTGTGCTATTATATTTGAGACAGTACAGGGCGAAGGTGGAATATATCCTGCAACTAATGAATTCATTCAGGGAGTAAGGAAGTTTTGTGATGAGAAGGGAATTCTTCTTATACTTGATGAAATCCAGTGTGGTATGGGCAGAACAGGCACTATGTTTGCATATGAGCAGTATGGTGTAAAGCCTGATATTCTTACAGTTGCAAAGGCACTTGGCTGTGGCGTTCCTATAGGAGCATTTCTTGCAACAGAAGAGGTTGCAAAGGCACTTGTTCCGGGTGACCATGGTACAACATATGGTGGTAATCCTCTTGCGTGTGCTGCTGCCACAAAGGTATTTGAATTATTTGAGAAACAGAATATACTTGCAAATGTAAAAGAAGTATCTGCTTATCTTGAAAAGAAGCTTGAAGAATTAGTAGATGAGTATGATTTTATAGTTGAAAGAAGAGGCCTCGGACTTATGCAGGGACTTGAACTTTCAATCAGTCCTAAGGATGTTATTGCAAAGGCATTAGATAATGGACTTATTCTTTTCTCAGCAGGAACTAATGTTATAAGAATGGTGCCACCACTTGTAATAACTAAGAGTGACGTGGATGAGATGATAGAAAAGTTAAAGAAGTCATTTTAATATGTTTACAACAACTTATTGAAGATTATATCTGGTTGCATTATTCACAGTAATATGAAAAGGTTGGAAATATTATGAAGTTAATTAAAAAGCTTATATCAGTTACTATGATATGTGTTACTCTTGTTTCAGTAACGGCCTGTGGTAAGACTGACAGGGATGAAGAAGCAAAGAAGTTAGGTATCGAAACACCTGTTACTATTAATGTGTGGTATGATAACAAGGACTATGAAAGCTATCTTAACACTGTAGCTTCAGGACTTAAGTCAGCTAATAATCTTATCACGGTTAATCCGGTGTATGTTGAAGCACAGGATATTGTTGATACGATATATACAGAAACAGTAAGAAATAATAATGCACCGGATGTATATCTTATGTCAGCAGAGAATAATGACAAGGCATATCTTCTTGGTCTTATGCTTGAAAATGATTCGTACAAGGACATATATAATGAGCAGGTATATGGAAAGGCAGCAATCAGGTCGGCTTCATACAAGGGTAAGCTGTATGGATATCCGGTAAGTTTTTCTATGCCTGTTATGGTGTATAACAAGCAGTATGCATCAACAGTTGAGTCATATGAGCAGTTAAAGCAGATTAGCGATAATTATGTGGTGACAGAAGAAAATGCAGGTGTTGCGAAAGTATTTAACTTTGACCCGTCAGGTATGTTTCTTAATTATCAATATATAGGAAGATATATGAATATAGGCGGCGATGAGGCAGAGGATGCTGCTTCATTTACAATAGATGAGCAGCATTTTAAGCAGGCAGTTAAGGAATATGCACAGTTAAAGGATACATTTGGAATAGACAGACAGAGTTCTACACTGGATGAATGTCTTGACGAATTCACACAGAATAAGCTGTTGTATACAATAGTTAGCACTGATAACTTAAAAAAGATTGATGAGTCGGGTGTATCATATGGAATTATACCGGTTCCATATCTGTCAGAAGGACTTGAGTCAGTTCCGATGTCAGTGACAACGCTTGCAATAGTTAATCCATATACGTCCAATATAGCAGTTGCAAAGACTGTTGCAAGGGCAATATCGTATGATTATGCAGAGGATATGCAGTCACTCAGTGGTCATACAAGCGCAAGGGCAGACCTTACAAAGAAGGGAAAGAATGCTGACAATACAGATTATAATATGCTTCACGATATATATTCTGACAGTATAGTTAAGGCTAAGTATGTCGGAGTGCAGAATATATATACACAATATGAAATACTTATTCATCAGGTATGGGATGGAAAGAGTGTTGATGATGCATACAATGAGTTTCATAAGGGAGTGGAAAGCTATCTTACATCTATAAGGTAAGTTTTATATGTATGAAGCTTTCCGGGGTCAAAAGGTCTAAATTCACATAAGCTTGCTCATAGGTGGGGGCTTTTGACTCCAACATCATATATATAACAGGTATAATTCCTGTCATTTAACCCATATTAATTAGTAGTAAACTAATTACGGAGGTTGGTTAAATGGCAGGATTTATTATTGCTATCATATCTGGTGCGCTTATGAGTCTTCAGGGAGTGTTTAATACCAATGTGACTAAGAGCAGCAGTATATGGGTGGCAGCAGGCTTTGTACAGATAACGGCGTTTGTGACGTGTCTTGTTATGTGGTTTTTCAATGGAAGACCGGAGATAGGCGGGATATTCCGTGTTGATAACAAGCTTTCGCTTCTTGGTGGTGTTATAGGTGCATTTATTACATTTACAGTTGTAAAGAGTGTGTCAGAGCTTGGCATAGCAAAAGCGGAGATAACAATAGTTGTCGCACAGGTAATAATGGCATATATTATTGAACTTTTCGGACTTTTTGGAAGTAAAAAGGCAGAGTTTTCGTGGCTTAAGCTGTTGGCACTTGTGATAGCTGTCGGAGGCGTATTTATGTTTTATGCGGTCGGAAAGAATGAGTAGGAAGGGTAATATAAGAAAGTAAATGATTGTTGCTGATATAGTGACAGGAGTTGGAAATTTGTATATAATAAAAATGTTGTGGCTGGATAAAGAGTAAATGAAGTTATATCATAGGTAATTGGCGAAATGTATTAATCAGAATTTATGTGGTTTTGGGAGTTTCGTGAATGTCTATATTATATCAGATAAATAAGGATAAGCGAGGATTATACAATGGAAGATTTATTTAAAATAACAGGTGAAGTTACTCTTAAAAAGGGTGGCGGACGTGAGTTAAAAGCTGGAGGAATGTGGATATATGATAATGAGATAGACACATTTTCAGATGGAGTTACTGACGGAGGACTTGTTGAGCTTCACGACTTTGATGGCTATTTTATGGGAATTGGTTTTGTGAACAGAAAGTCCAAAATAACAGTAAGAATGTTATCAAGACACGAAAAAAATATTGACGAGAAGTTTATAGAACAGAGAGTAAGGGATGCTGTTGACTACAGAATTAAGACAGTTGATACATCTTCATGCAGACTTGTATTCGGAGAAGCAGACTTTCTTCCGGGAATAGTTATAGATAAGTTTAGTGATGTACTTGTTGTTGAGTCGCTTGCACTTGGTATCGACAGGCTTAAGCCGCTTATTATAGAGAAGTTAAAGCAGGTGCTTGCTGAGTATGATATGCCGGTAAGAGGTGTGTATGAAAGAAGCGATGCCAAGGTAAGACTTCTTGAAGGAATGGAACGCTTTAAGGGCTTTATTGGGGAAGAATTCGATACTAAGGTCGAGATAGTTGAAAATGGTGTTAAGTATTATGTTGATGTTCAGGACGGACAGAAGACAGGATTTTTCCTTGACCAGAAGTATAACAGAAGAGCTATCGGAAATCTGTGTAAGGGTGCAAAGGTGCTTGACTGCTTCACACATACAGGCTCATTTGCACTCAATGCAGGTATATCGGGAGCTGCAAGTGTTCTTGGAGTAGATGCCTCAGAGCTTGCAGTTAATCAGGCAAGGGAAAATGCAAAGCTTAACGGACTTGAGGATATTGTACATTTCCAGTGCGCAGATGTATTTGACCTGCTGCCAGAACTTGAAAAGAAGGGTGAGAAGTTCGATGTTGTCATACTTGACCCACCAGCATTTACCAAGTCAAGAAATTCTATTAAAAATGCGGTGAAGGGTTACAGGGAGATTAATCTTCGTGGTATGAAGCTTGTGAAGGATGGAGGTTTTCTTGCAACCTGCTCATGCTCACACTTTATGGACCCGGAACTTTTTACTAAGACTATCGGTGAGGCGGCAAGAAATGTACATAAGCGTTTAAGACAGATAGAGTACAGGACACAGTCACCTGACCACCCAATATTATGGGCAGCAGATGAGTCACTGTATCTTAAGTTCTACATTTTTCAGGTGGTAGACGAGAAATAGTCTGACAGATTATCTGTATGACAGACTGCGCTTACGCAGGTTATCAAGTACCTCGGAAGGCACAAAAAGATGTCCCATACCACGGCCAAGCTGGATGTGCGGCTTGTTATCGCCGTGGTAGTCTGAACCGCCGGATATAAGAAGATTATGCTCTTTGGCAAGAGTTCTTATATATCTTTCATCGGCTGGTTTATATGTTGAATATATGGCTTCTATGCCGTCAATGCCCGCGCTGCATACGTTATCAAGAAGTGCGTTCATCTGTTCTTTTCCCAAGTGGTACAGTACAGGATGTGCAAGTACAGCGACACCATGTGCAGCGTGGATTATATTGACAGCATCCTTTGGGTCAACCTTATGTCTGCTGACATAGCATGGCTTTCCCGGTGAAAGGTATCTGTCAAAGGCTTCGTTTCTGTCACCTGTATATTTATTTTTAACAAGATAGTCAGCAAAATGTGCTCTTGTGATTACAGCATCCGGATAAAGTTCACACATTTTATCATATGTAATGTTAATGCCTATATCGCAGAACTTCTGGCACATCTGGATATTGCGGTCTATTCGTGACTGGCGCTGTTTGGCAAGATAATTATTAATCTCATTGTTAGTATAATCTAAGAAAAGTCCGACAATATGAACCTCAGTGCGGTCAAAGTTAGTACTAAGTTCAACACCCGGTATCAGTTCCACAGGACTTTTATCTGAAGCAGCAAGTGCGGCTGGTATACCGTCAAGTGTATCATGGTCGGTGAGGGCAATAGCTGATAATCCTTCTTTTTCTGCAATTTCTATAAGTTCTTTTGGAGTTTTAGTTCCGTCAGAATATGTTGAATGAACGTGTAAGTCTACTTTTTCCATAACAATCCTCATTTCTGCGCACATATTTAATAGTGGAGGTCTTAATACATAGCAAATTAATAACTAATGTAAGCTGTTGTGTGCGCGGCAACATAAGACAAATATTCGCATATCGTGGTTCTAGGACTTTTGACCCCTGATATCATACATAATCAATTATAATTCATATTGTGCATAATTGCACATATTAATCAGAAAATGTGTGATTAAATGCATATTTGGGTTATGGGTGGCAGTATGGTGTGAAATATTATCGATTTAAGTAGCTTGGTTGACTTATTAAAGTAAAAAGCTATAAAAGGGTAAATAAAGAGAAATTTACAAAAATAATTGTGTTTTGGTTATACCTCAAATATATTTCAATAGATTATAAAAAATTTGCTTTTCTAACGCGGATATAATTGCAAAATACAAAAAATTTTCACATATAATAACATTGTTAAAAGAATAATAGTGGGGTAAAATTATATCGTGTTGTATATTATGATGTAAACGCTAAAAGTATAAAAAATTGCTTCTACTTGCAGGATAAAAGGGTATATCATAATTACATAATAATCAAAGAAGGGCGGTATTCATATGGAGAGAAAGCTTGTTATTAACGGGTTTTACAGACATTTTAAGGATAAATTATATCAGGTTAAGGGAACTGCGATACATTCAGAAACTAAAGAAAAGATGGTTATATATCAGGGATTGTATGGGGATTACGAAATGTATGTAAGACCATATGATATGTTTATTAGCGAGGTCGACCATGTTAAGTATCCCGATGTTAAACAGAAGTACAGATTTGAACTTATAGATATAAAAACAGGAAAGTCGCTTGAAACGGATGCAGTATATGACAGTGAAGATGGCTCTGTAGAATATGCTGGACAGGCAGAAAGCAGACAGAGCATATCAGATAGAGATGATTTCTATAACACAGATAGCAAGGCAGGAACGTTCAGAGAAGATAACACATTTCATATAACAGGGGCAGAAGAGCCTCAGGAGGAAAGCAAGCTTATAAGATTTCTTGATGCGTATGACTACAAGGAAAAGCTTGATATTCTTACATCTATGAGAAGTGAGCTTAATGACGGGCTTATTGATATAATGGCAGAGTCCATAGAGGTTGCAGTTCCAGAAGGTGATATAACAGACAGATATAATTCATTAAGAAAATGTCTGATGGCACATACAAAGTATGAGGGATTAAGACTAAGACAATAGTTCAGAAATTAATTGAAGGTTGATAAAGTTATCAACAATCCACAAGTAATAATACATTTGAATAATAATATAACCAATTATAAGCAGTGTATGAATGGTTATAAAGGACAAACTATTCAGATAATATAATAAAACAGTTATTAAATATGGTATAATTGTCAGATAATTAGCATAATATATGCACGAAAAAGGAAAATATACATACATTTTAATTATTCACTTAAAATGTGCATAACTATGTGGATATTGTGGAAAAGTATCTGGATAAGTCTGACTAAATATAATATTGATTGCATATGTTGTTAATAAGTGATATTATTTACGCGTTGACAAGAGAATGTTAAGAATAAGCACGCAGGTGCGATGATGGAGGTTCGTTATGAATATAGTAGTATTAGCCGGAGGTACAAGTACAGAAAGAGATATTTCTATATTGACAAGTACTAAGGTATGTGAGTCACTTAGAAGAAATGGTCATAATGCTAATATTATTGATGTATTTTTTGGTATAGAGGACAAAGAGGCAGAGAGCTTCTTTACAAACAATAATGATGTTGAAAAGACAGCAGAGGCTATGAGGAAAAACACAGTCAATGTTGAGGATGAATTAGAGGCAAGAAAGAAGTCAGGAAAGGGCTTTTTTGGTGACAATGTATTAGCACTTTGTTCAAAGGCTGATATTGTATTTATGGGACTTCACGGCAGTAATGGCGAGGATGGAAAGATACAGGCAGCATTTGAACTTATGGGAATAAAGTACACAGGTACAGATTACATAAGCAGTGCAATATCTATGAGCAAGGAGCTTACTAAAAAGGTTCTTGTACCAGACGGAATACCTATGCCTAAGGGCGTTGCGCTTAAGAGAGGACATAAGATAGAATATGTTCCTTATCCTTGTGTTGTAAAGCCTTGCTGCGGAGGCTCAAGTGTCGGAGTATCAATTGTAGCCAATGATGCAGAATTTAAAGAGGCACTTACAGAAGCATTTTCATATGAGGACAACATACTTGTTGAAGAATACATAGAGGGTAGGGAATTCTCAGTAGGTGTGCTTGATGGAAAGGCACTTCCAGTTATAGAGATAGAGCCGCTTGAAGGCTTCTATGATTATAAGAATAAGTATAAGGCAGGGGCAAATAAGGAAACTTGTCCTGCGGTTCTTCCAAAAGAAATATCAGAAAGAATGCAGAGATGGGCTGAAAAGGCGTGTGAGTCAGCAGGAGTAACTACATATGCAAGAGTAGACCAGCTTCTCACAGAAGACGGAGATATATACTGCCTTGAGATTAACACACTTCCGGGTATGACAGGTACAAGTCTTTTACCACAGGAGGCAGCAGCAGCAGGCATATCATATGACGAGCTTACAGAAAAGATAATAGAAATATCACTTAGAAGATATGAGTAATATTTATGATTTTAATGATTATTAAGTAAGATGGAGAGTAATGATATGCGTGGAATGACGTTAAGGGCTATGGCTAAGGCATGCAATGGCAAATATTATGGAAGTGAAGCTAATCTTGACAAAGAGGTTACAGATATAACTACAGACAGCAGGAAAGTTGTTAAGGATGGTCTGTTTATAGCTATATGCGGTGAGAGGACAGACGGTCATAAGTATATTGACGGCTGTTTTGAGGCTGGTGCGCTGTGTGTTATATCAGAAAAGGAGCTTCCAGAGCAGGAGAACTCTTATATTAAGGTAAAGTCAAGCCTTCAGGCACTTAAAGACCTTGCACTTTTATACAGGAATAATCTTGATATAAAGGTTGTCGGAATAACAGGAAGCGTTGGAAAGACGAGTACAAAGGAAACTATAAGCTATGTTCTTGAAGAAAAGTACAAAGTATTAAAGACAGAAGGCAACTTTAATAATGAGATAGGTCTTCCACTCACAGTATTCAGGCTTAGGGATGATGATGAGATAGCAGTGCTTGAGATGGGAATAAGTGACTTTGGTGAGATGGAAAGATTATCCCAAATAGCACAGCCTGATATAGGTGTTATAACTAATATCGGACTTTGTCATCTTGAAAATCTCAAGACAAGAGATGGAATATTAAAGGCTAAGACAGAAATGTTCCACAACTTAAAGCCGGATGGAACAGCCATTTTAAATGGTGATGATGATAAGCTCATAACGATTGATGAGGTTAATAATAAAAGACCAGTAATATTTGGCATCAGTTATAAAGATGATGTGTATGCAAGTGATATAAAAAATCTTGGACTTGATGGAACAAGTTTTGTTATAAATGGTCTTAAATGTGCAGATGGTGATAGAGCATTTGAGGTGACAGTTCCAGTTCCCGGACATCATATGATATATAATGCGCTTGCAGCAGCATGTGTTGGCGCGCAGTTAGGACTTAGCAGTATCCAGATAAGAGATGGCATTTCAAAGTTAAAGACTATAGCAGGAAGAAATAATATAATAAAGACAGATAATTATACTATTATTGATGACTGTTATAATGCCAATCCAGTGTCTATGAAGGCTTCTGTTGATGTTGTGGATATGGCTCTTGGAAGAAAGGTATGTATACTTGGAAGTATGTTTGAGCTTGGAGATAATGAGAAAAATCTCCACTATGATGTAGGTCAGTATGTTGGTGCTAAGAGTATAGATGTTCTTATAACTATAGGCGACCTTGCCAGACATATTGCGATGGGAGCTGCTGACTACAGGGAAACTCACTATGAGTCGTATGATTGCAGTATACATAGTTATGACACTATTGAGGAGTTTGAAAATGAAGCTGGACAGCTTCTTAAGAAAGGTGATAATATACTTGTAAAAGCATCTCACGGTATGCACTTTAGTAATATTGTGGATATGTTGTCTAAGCAGCAGTAGAACAGGTGCATATTTAACTTAAGAAAAAGGTGACGGAATATATTATGAGCCGTAGGACGGCAGAATGGAGTAAGTATGAAGAGAATAAAAAGACTTATAATATGCGTTACAGCGTTTGTATGTGTGTTATCACTGGCAGCTTGTGGAGAAAGTAAGAAGTCAGACCTTGCAGGAAGCTGGTCAGGTAACAATGGCGGTTATGATGTTACATTTACATTTAATGAAGATGGAACAGGTGAAATGTCTATAAGCGGTATCCAGCTTAATATCACATACACTGTTGATGGAGATACTCTTACAGTCAATAAGACAGTACTTGACGGAACACAGACAGAAGATTATACATATAAGCTTTCTAACAAGGGTAAGACACTTACACTTACAAGTGCTTCTGGAGATACAGAGCTTACTAAGAATTAAAATCGGGTGAGTGATTTAACAATTTAAAATTAATAATTAAAAGTGATCATTTTATACTGATATTTTATATTGATAAAGCCGCTATACATAACCTGTGTTAAGGTGCGTATGGCGGCTTATTATTTATGTATCTTAGTCACAAACAAAATTAACTTATTTTGTGCATTTTTCTTTGTTTGTTCATTTATAGTTTAATTACTTATTGAAAATTTCATTAAACTTAGGTATGCGCTTCATAAGCTGCTGTGCAATAAAGTATGAAGCTATACCATATAATATACCTGTGATTGTTCCAACAAATACATCAGATGGGTAATGGACGGTTAAGTACAGTCTTGATACGGCAATCAGGGCTGCTAATATAAGTGCGGCAGTTCCCTCTTTCTTACGCCACATAAATATAGCTGTGGCAGCAGCAAAAGATGCTGATGAATGACCAGATGGAAATGAATAATCGTGTATAGACTGGAATATGCCATACAGGTTTTCAAACTGGTCACCAACTACGAAGTTCTGTCCCTCAACCCAGAAAGCACGTGGTCTTGCCCACAAATGCTTCATAATACCGTTACAGAATATGAGTGAGAGGATAAGTGCTATAGCCATAGAAAGACCGACTTTTCTATATTTTTTAGGAAATATTAAAAGCATTGCAGCAGCTAATATTATCCAGAATATCCCTCCGTTGCCAAGAGATGTGATACCATACATTATTGGATTGGTTATGGGATTATGTAAAGACTCAAACCAGTGTAATATCTGAATTTCCATAATAAATAATAAGTTCCTTTCTGTTTAATCGTTATAATTTTATAATATGATGTTGGGGTAAAAGTAAGATATTTGAACCTGTCAGACTAACATCATAATGAATAATAAAATCACAATAAACAGATTATAATTAAAGACAGCAATTATGTCAATTAAGCTGGATACTGCGTTGGCAGGTGGTCTTTCCCGTGCGGTTCATAAAACCATAGCTGTATTCATCAGTTATGAGTATATCAAGTGTAGAAGCTTCTGTATCTGTGTACATTAAAGAAACTGTAAATGTTCCATCAGAACTCACAGAATTATTAAATGCATTGTTAAAGACCTGCATTGTATTATTTATTATATCATCGTCAGTCATATTATTATCAGATTCGTTATAATCAATATAACTGCTGTATGCTTTATCGGCGGCATATAAGAAGGCATCATTGATACTTCCATTAACTTCTATGTCTCGGTAGTTTTTGTTTATAATAGAGCAGTGTATCATAACCAGTAATAGTATAATGACTGTCAGACAACTGCTGCTTATGGCAATTCTCATAGGCTTTCCCCTCTTACACTGACTATAGAATTGTAAGTGCAGTCCTTTTGTATATTAAATATACCTGATTTTACAGGATACATAATTGTTATGTTAAAGTAGTCGTGTTCATTAACAGTATCAAAGTATGAAATATCCACTGTGCTGTTGTACTGTTCTGCAAGGGTATTTATTTTCTGACATGTGTTGTCATCTATGGTATGTGTGCTGCTGCTTTCGCCATATATAATGATGGTATCTCTTATATATTGCTGAAGTTCCTGACCCTTGCATATGCTTTTATTCATAAATATAAAATCAAGTGAGATTATGCATATTATAGACATAATGATAAGATATACAGAGCTTTCAATAATAGATTTCATATGTTCATAAGATATCCTTTCTTAGTATTTTACTGGAAGATTATTTTGATTATTTGTATTCATGTTTATAATGATTTTTAGATTGTGTAAAATTTTACTTAAAATGTTGTATTTAGTTCTGACTTAATTCAGATTTAATTCTTTGCTGCATTAATGACAGAATAATACATTAAGAAGTGTATCTTCTATGCCTGCACATTTAGCAATGCACATCGATATGAATGTCATAGCAAGAGAAAGACACACAAGAAGTATAATAATGCCGCCATATTCTTTTATAATTAATTCCATAGACCCTCCTTACACCATAACAATAGCCAGTATTTCTGCAAATGTCCTGATTGTTGGAATAAGAAATATAATAGCAACACCAGTTTCACCTAATTTACTTAAGATTATATCCATAATGTAGTCCACCTTTCTGAATATTATGTTTAAGAAGCATATTTGTATGAGTATACATTTAAAGTAGTATATATGTTTAGATTATATAGTCATAAAAAAATATATTTGTATGAGTATCTACAAGGAATTTAGATTTTGCCAATCTTGTGTATATTAAGATAAAAATTATCTGTAGTAAATTTAATAAAAATGCATCTATGTAGAATTTATTCGTTTTTAGTATGTTAATTTAAAGTATACAGGGTTATAGGTATATCGATATAATAAGCATCATATCCACCGACATTTTAAGTGCCATAAAAAATACAGGAATGTATTCCATGAATTTAAGTACGCTTATCCTGTCCTTGTAATCAAGTTCAGTCTGCTTATTGATAAGTTCATTGTTTCGCTGTATAAGAGTGCTTATAGTTTCATCAATTCCCTTTTCATCAAGTTCTGATACAGAATAAAGAGTTCTTACGGTTGACATTATGTCGGTCTGTTTGTATTCGGATAAGAATTCATAATAGGGTTTTATATCGGATGGATTAGCCTCTATATCACGGATAAAGTCGTCCAGTGAAAGCTTTATGATATATGGGCAGTCGTCATAAGTATCTTCGATGGCTGCAATAAGAGGCTTATTTTCAAGGTTGAGGGCAACATTTCTTAACCAGTCAGAGAAGCTGTTTCTAAGATTGGCAATAACTCTTTTTTTAGAATTCTGTTTATTGACAACAGGGAATACAAGAAATGTCACAATAATTATTGCTGTATATACGGCTATAAGATAATGCTTTGCAATAATTGTATACACAAGTAAAGCGCTGGCAATTGCTATAAATGGCAGTATTTTTATGATTAAGGATGATATATGTGACTCATATGCATTTTTATAATCCTTTATGCACTGGGTATCCTTTTTGGTCTTGTTTAATATATCTTTTCCGTAGTGTGTCTGTGTGTAAGCATAGAATAGTATGCAGAGTATTAAGAATATGGCAGTGCTTATCTGGAATATATAGTCAGATGTTATATCAGATGAAGCGGTACTGTATCGGTTTAATACAAGACACATAAACATAGTTATTGCTGAAAGAGCAATACTTATAAATATTCCTATTGTGGTATCACGTTTTATGAGCTTAAGTTCATATTCATATTCGTATATATTTTTAACCCAGCGGTCAAAGTCTTTAAGAAGTACCTGCAATGCATTCTTGTATCTGCCGCCTTTGGTTTCAACACTTATAAGAAAACGATGAAGTGTTCTTATACGGCTGCACTGATAGTTGTTTTCGATTATGCCAAGGGCTTCTTCGTATACATATTCACTCATACTATATTCAAGCTCATCTAGTGCCTCTTGTATGAGCTTTTTAAGTCTGCCGTCTGCTACTGCATAGGTGTCTGACAGAGCAGTATGTATTTTAGGGTTCCTTATAAATGAATACACCATCTGGTGCAGGTAGATGTCAACGTCAGAGAATTCTTTTAAACGGTGGTTATTCATATATTTTTTCCTTATAAGCCAAGGCAGCATAATAACACCGCAGAGAACTATGGCTAAGATATATACTGGCTGAAGCTGGAATAAAAGGCTTATCATTGTGATACAGCTAATCACTGCAATAATTGAAATTATATAAGTTTTTAATGAAAAGCTATATCCGTACAGTGATATGTCACTCGTAAGTGAATGTGGTGAGAAATAGTTAATCAGCTTTTTCATAAATGTTTTTAATCCCCTTTTTAAGAAACTTATCCATAATAACGGCTGGTATTTTTTCATCGGTGAAAGCGCCATCTTCATAGATAACGCTGCACATATTATGTCCATTTTCGCGTGAAAGAAAGCCGACCTGTTTGATACATCGTTTTTCGTATTTATCACATTCGATAAGAACAACAAGGTCGATGTACTTGTAGATGCTGTTGATAAATCTTTCATTGATGTTGCTGCTTCCAAGCATATTATACATACGGTCAGGCATATCCCTCACATCATCAAGATGCATAGTAGTCATACAGTAAGAGCCTGTTGACAGACTGTTCAGAAGATGCGCAACCTCAGGACCGCGTGATTCTGATAAAAGAATCCAGTCGATATTATGGCGTAGTCCGGCTTTTATTATATCCGGATAGGTTACTTTATCATCAACAAAGAATTCCACGCATTTTTTATTTGGATTTATTTTGCGATAGTGGATTTCCTGATTATCCTCATATACGCCAGCTTTTTCATTGTGTGGAATTTTGGTTGAAAGATACTTGATAAGTTCGGTTTTGCCAGCGTGGGGCTGTCCACCGACAACTACACTAAGATGTGCTAAGACACTGTTTTCAAGAAGATTGATAATACTTTCTGGAGCATAGTCTGACTTGACAAGCATATTGTGGTCAAATCTTAAGTATTCCGGTATTTTCCTGATAGCCATACTTTTCTTCTGACATCTTGATTCGTGCCATATTGATATTCTTAAGTTTTCTGTATTGGCTTCAAGGATGGGGCGGCTCCTGTTAAACTGTACGCCCATAATATTGGCTAATTTAATGGATATATTTTCAACATATTTATCACTTAGTTCCTTGCCGGATATGTAGCTTCCAATACCAAGCTCAGTTATCCATAGATTATATCCGTCCCATTCTATATCAGTGACTTTTTCATTATCTATCTCATCGGATATTTCACTGAATAGCTCTTCTTTATTTTTGTCTATAAGTTCTTTTAAATCTGCGCTGTTCATATACTCCTTTACCTGTGCTTAGCACATCTTTGTAATAGTTAGTTTGCTGCTTTTAAATGCTTTTTCTAAGAAACACGATAATTAAGGTGTGTTAAATGCGTTGCGAATCTGTGATTCGTATTCAATGCCGTTAACGGCTGACTTTGTTTTAGTTGAAATGGTTGTGACAACGGCAGCAGTGAGTAAAAGTGCTGCAAGTACACCCGCAAGGGCTATGATAACTTTTCCGTAATGTTCTATTATGTCATGCATAAGAATATCCTCCTGATAAATATAATATTGAAATAAAGTTAAGGGAAAAATAACCTGACAGGTTAAAGATTATAGTTAAAAATAGCATTACAAAGATAATGTGATTTTATCTGCACACCATTGTAATCAACAACTAATTACAGCTACATCTTCATAAATATAGAATGAAGATAAGTGAATTAGCTGTAAGTGACAATTAGGTATAAAACAAGTCAATACAGACACAAAAAGAATGTGTAAAATACAATGTTAAATTGACTACAAACCATATCAATCTACAACTAATTATAACTAAATCCTCATAAACATTGAATGAAAAAAGTAAGTTTAGCTGTCTGTGATAACTAAATAAAATCAAAGTAACACAAAATAAAATAACACATACAATAAATGTTACCTGTATTAATAATTGACTTAACATGCTGGGAATTCTTAACTATATCTTAGTTGATTAATATAGAAATCCAATAAAAGCATATCCGCTAAAGCAGACAAAAGCATATGACAGGATAATTAATGCAGTTATGTAGTAAGGGTATCTTAGCACTAATGATGTACCCGATATCTATATCTTATATAATATACTGACATGACAATTATGTATATACCAATGCTTTCTATATTGGATTATTGATAAGCGCTTTTCATATTGCTACTATAACACTATAAATTATATTTGTAAAGTATTATTTTTAAATTTTTTCTTGTTTTTAAAAAGTTATAGTAAACAGTATTTATAATAAAAAGAATTTACAGGCAAAATACTTTCAATAACAGGATGAATTGGATTGTATTTTAATTGTATTTTTGCAATTGGTGTATTGACATTTATACATAATGTGATAATATAAAACTGCTTTTAGAAAGTACATTTATAAAAGCTATTACGAAATGATATGAAGAATAAAACAAGTCATAGTATGCGTCATAATGCGCAGAATGGAGGTACTAGGTTAAGATGAATAAGGAAATGTGTGTTGAAAAGATGCCAATCACAGATGAATATCTTGAAAAGATGAATGCGTACTGGCGTGCAGCTAACTATCTGGCAGCAGCCCAGTTATATCTTTTGGACAATCCACTTTTAAGAGAGCCTTTAAAGCCAGAACATATCAAGAAGAAAATAGTAGGTCACTGGGGAACTGTTCCGGGACAGAACTTTGTATACTGTCATATGAACAGGGCTATAAAGAAGTATGACCTCGATATGGTACTTATATCTGGTCCGGGACATGGAGGTAATTTCTTTGTTGCCAACTCATACCTTGAAGGAACATACAGCGAAGTATATCCTAATGTAAGTCAGGATATGACAGGACTTAAGAAGCTTTGCAAGCAGTTCTCATTCCCGGGAGGAATATCAAGCCACGTTGCACCAGAAACACCGGGCTCAATCAATGAAGGTGGTGAGCTTGGATATTCAATAGCACATGCATTTGGTTCTGTATTCGATAATCCGGACCTTATTACTACATGCATCGTTGGTGATGGTGAAGCAGAAACAGGCCCACTTGCAACAGCATGGCATTCTAATAAGTTCCTTAATCCTGTTACAGATGGTGCAGTACTTCCAATATTACATCTTAACGGATATAAGATAAGCAACCCTACAGTATTCTCACGTATATCACATGATGAGATAGAAAGCTTCTTCCATGGCTGTGGCTGGAAGCCTTACTTTGTTGAGGGTGACGACCCTATGACTATGCATAGAAAGATGGCAGAAACAGTTGATACTGTCATTGAGGAGATTAAGGAAATACAGAGAGAAGCAAGAGAAGAAGGTAAGACAGAGCGCCCATTCTGGCCTATGATTGTTCTTAGAACTCCTAAGGGCTGGACAGGACCTAAGGTTGTTGACGGCAAGGAAATCGAAGGTACATTCAGGGCACATCAGGTACCTATTATGATGGATAAGCCAGAACATTTACAGCAGCTTAACGAGTGGCTTGAAAGCTATAAGCCTGAGGAATTATTTGATGAGAATGGCAGATTAATTCCAGAGTTAAGAGCACTTGCACCAGAGGGCGACCACAGAATAAGTGCTAATCCACATGCTAATGGTGGTAAGCTTTTAAGAGATTTAAGACTTCCAGACTTTAAGGATTACGGCGTTGACGTACCTTTCCCAGGAGCTAAGGAAGGTCAGGATATGATTGAACTTGGAGGCTTCGTAAGAGATATATTCAAGTTAAATGAGGAGACAAAGAACTTCCGTATCTTTGGACCAGATGAAACAATGTCTAACAGATTAGGAAAAGTATTTGAGGAAACTAATAGAGACTGGAACAATGCCCTTAAGGATAACGATGAATTCCTTGCCAAAGATGGACGTGTAATGGATTCAATGCTTTCTGAGCATATGTGCGAGGGCTGGTTAGAAGGATATCTTCTTACAGGCCGTCATGGCTTCTTTGCAAGTTATGAAGCATTTATAAGAATAGTAGACTCAATGGCAGCACAGCATGCAAAGTGGTTAAAGGTATGTTCACAGCTTCCATGGAGACAGTCTATTGCCTCACTTAACCTTATTCTTTCATCAAATGTATGGCAGCAGGACCACAACGGATTTACACATCAGGATCCGGGCTTCCTTGACCATATAGCTAATAAGAAGGCAGATGTAGTAAGAATGTATCTTCCACCAGATACTAACTGCTTACTTTCATGCTTTGACCACTGCATAAGAAGCCGTGATTATGTCAATGTGCTTGTTACATCTAAGCACCCAAGACCACAGTGGCTTACTATGGAACAGGCTGTTAAGCACTGTACACAGGGCGTTGGTATCTGGGAATGGGCAAGCAATGACCAGGGTGAAGAACCAGATGTAGTAATAGCAGGATGTGGCGAAACACCTACACTTGAGGCACTTGCAGCCGTAACTATATTAAGAGATAATATGCCTGAATTAAAGATTAGATTTATAAATGTAGTCGATTTATTCAAGCTTCAGTCTAATACACAGCATCCACACGGTCTTTCAGACACAGATTATGATGCTTTATTTACAAAGGATAAGCCAATTATATTTGCATTCCATGGCTATCCAACACTTATACATGAGCTTACATACTACAGACATAACAGAAATCTTCATGTATTCGGTTATCAGGAAGAGGGTACAATCACCACTCCTTTCGATATGAGAGTACAGAACGAAATTGACCGTTATCATCTTGTACAGGCTGTTATCAATGCACTTCCACAGCTTGGCAACAAGGGCTCATATCTTCTCCAGAAGATGCGAGATACTTTAGTTGCACATAAGCAGTATATAAGCGAGTATGGTATGGACTTACCAGAAGTACAGGAGTGGAAGTGGCATACACCAGAAAGCAGATAAAATGTATAATTGATATGTAAAGAGTTTGGTTTTATTAAAAATATTAAATAAAAATCACTATACATATTGCAAAATACAGATAAAAATAATATTATATAAGTAACTTTTTACAATGTATTTATCAAAAGTACAAGGTTACTATAACCAGATATGGAAAATGCAGTAACAGGTACGCATTTTCCATATTCAGGTTTTATCAGAAGTTATTGCATTTAATTAAGTTATGCTGTGATTACACACATCAGGAATAAAAATGAGAGTGGTAGCAGGGGTGTAGTCATGATATAGGCAGAATGGAGGATTTTACAATGAACAACAAACCAGAAATTAAGATTGGTATCGTAGCTGTCAGCAGGGACTGTTTCCCAGAAAGCTTATCAGTAAACAGAAGAAAGGCACTTGTTGAGGCATATAAGAATAAGTATGATGAGGCTGATATTTACGAATGTCCTGTCTGTATAGTTGAAAGCGAAATACATATGCAGCAGGCACTTGAAGATATTAAGAAGGCAGGATGTAATGCACTTTGCGTATATCTTGGTAACTTTGGCCCTGAAATATCAGAAACTATGCTTGCAAAGTACTTTGACGGACCTAAGATGTTTGTTGCAGCAGCAGAGGAAACATCAGCTAATGGCGGACTTGTAGGCAACAGAGGTGATGCTTACTGCGGTATGCTTAACGCAAGCTATAATCTTAAGCTAAGAGGAGTTAAGGCATATATTCCGGATTATCCTGTTGGAACAGCAGAAGAGTGTGCAGATATGATTCATGAGTTCCTTCCGGTTGCAAGAGCTGTATATGCACTCAATAATCTTAAGATAATAAGCTTTGGTCCAAGACCTAATAATTTCCTTGCATGTAATGCACCTATTAACCAATTATATAATCTTGGTGTTGAAATAGAAGAGAATTCAGAGCTTGACCTTTTTGAAAGCTATAACAATCACGCGGGTGATGAAAGAATTCCTTCAGTAGTAAAGAGCATGGAGGAGGAGCTTGGAGCAGGTAACAAGAAGCCTGAAATACTTTCTAAGCTTGCACAGTATGAGCTTACACTTCTTGACTGGATAGAGGCACACAAGGGCTCAAGAAAGTATGTTGCCATAGCAGGAAAGTGTTGGCCAGCATTCCAGACACAGTTTGGTTTCGTACCTTGTTATGTTAATTCAAGACTTACAGCTATGGGAATTCCTGTATCATGTGAGGTTGATATTTATGGTGCTCTCAGCGAGTTTATAGGAACAGTTGTAAGTAACGATACAGTTACACTTCTTGATATTAATAATACAGTACCTTCTGATATTTATAACGAAGATATCAAGGGCAGGTTTAATTATACAATTAAAGATACATTTATGGGATTCCATTGTGGTAACACAGCTTCAAGCAAGCTTGCATTCTGTGAGATGAAGAACCAGATGATTATGGCACGTTCACTTCCAGAAGAGGTTACAAACGGAACACTTGAAGGCGATATTGTGCCAGGCGATATTACATTTTTCAGATTACAGAGTACATCTGACAGCCAGTTAAGAGCATATATAGCACAGGGTGAGGTTCTTCCAGTAAGAACACGTTCATTCGGTTCAATCGGTATATTTGCTATTAATGAGATGGGAAGATTTTACAGACATGTACTTATTGAGAAGAATTATCCACATCACGGTGCAGTTGCATTCGGACACTTTGGCAAGGCTTTATTCGATGTATTTAAGTATATCGGCGTTGAAGATATAGCTTACAACCAGCCAGCAGGAGTGCTTTACAAGTCAGAGAATCCATTTGCTTAATGCAGATGTAAGCCAGGAAAAGAAGCGCAGTATTATAGAGGTACGTTGCGCTTCTTTTTCTAAATAAAAATAGTAAAAAAAGAAAAAGGGGTGTTTTATGTATTACATAGGAGTTGACTTAGGAACATCATCAGTGAAGCTTATACTTATGGAGCCAACAGGCAATATAGTTAATACAGTATCCAAAAGCTATCCAATAGACTTTCCAAAGCCAGGATGGTCAGAACAGAACCCATATGACTGGTATGAAAAGACATGTGAGGGCATAAAGGAGCTGGTAGCTGGTTACGATGCAGATAAAGTGGCAGGTATAAGCTTTGGAGGACAGATGCATGGTCTTATTATACTTGATGAGAATGATAAGGTCATAAGACCGGCTATTTTGTGGAATGATGGAAGAACAACTAAAGAATGTGATTATCTTAACAATGTCATAGGAAAAGATAAACTCACAGAATATACAGCTAATATAGCATTTGCAGGCTTTACAGCACCTAAGATTTTATGGGTTAAGGAAAATGAGCCTGAAAACTTTAAAAAGATAGCCAGGATAATGCTTCCAAAGGATTATCTTGCATACAGGCTTACGGGGGTACATTGTACAGATGTATCAGATGCTTCAGGCATGCTTTTACTTGATGTTAAGAAGCGTGACTGGTCAGACGAGATGATAAAGATATGTGATATATCAAGAGAACAGCTTCCTGGACTTTATGAAAGCTATGAAAAAGTCGGCTGCCTTACTAAAGAAGCAGCAGAGGTGCTTGGTCTTTCAGAAAATGTTATCGTTGCAGCAGGAGCAGGTGATAATGCGGCAGCGGCAGTCGGAACTGGAACTGTCGGAGATGGTATGTGTAACATATCACTTGGTACAAGCGGAACTATATTTATATCAAACAAAGAGTTTGGAGTTGATAATAACAATGCACTTCACTCATTTGACCACGCAGATGGAAACTATCATCTTATGGGATGTATGTTAAGCGCAGCTTCATGTAACGGCTGGTGGATGGATGGAATTCTTAAAGACACCGATTATAAGGCTGCACAGGAATGTATAACAGATGATATGCTTGGCAATAACCATGTATATTTTCTGCCATATCTTATGGGTGAGCGTTCACCTCACAACAATCCGCTCGCAAGAGCTACATTTACAGGAATGACTATGGACAGCACAAGGACAGATATGACACAGGCTGTTCTTGAGGGTGTTGCATTTGCAATAAGAGATTCTTTCGAGGTTGCAAAAGAACTTGGAATAAACATAACAGAAACAAAGATGTGCGGCGGCGGTGCCAAGAGTGAGTTGTGGTGCCGTATTATGGCTAATGTACTAGGAATAAAGGTCAATCTGTTAAAGTCAGAGGAAGGTCCTTCAATGGGGGCTGCAATGCTTGCAATGGTTGCTGCCGGAGAATATAGCAGTGTTCAGGAAGCCGCAGACAGTATAGTTAAGATATGTAAGACAATAGAACCACAAAAAGCGATTGCAGACAGATACAATTCACGTTATAATACATTCAGGCAGATATATCCTGCCTTAAAACCAGTGTTTGATGTTATGTAGAATGAGAGGAGATTAGTGTGAAAAATAGATTTTTCACACGTGGGATTTGTGTCTGCGCGCACTTGACACAAACTCGTTATGCGCAAAAAACGTGCGCGGAAAAGAGGATTATATATGAAATTTTTTATTGACACAGCGAATGTAGATGATATCAGAAAAGCTAACGATATGGGAGTTATATGTGGAGTTACAACTAATCCTTCACTTATAGCAAAGGAAGGCAGAGATTTTAACGAAGTAATAAAGGAAATCACAAGCATTGTTGACGGTCCAATAAGTGGAGAGGTAAAGGCTACAACAGTAGATGCCGAGGGGATGATTAAGGAAGGCCGCGAGATAGCAGCAATACACCCTAATATGGTAGTTAAAATTCCTATGACAGTAGAAGGCCTTAAAGCAGTTAAAGTCCTTTCAGCAGAAGGCATCAAGTGTAATGTGACACTTATATTCTCAGCTAATCAGGCACTTTTAGCTGCAAGAGCAGGTGCTGCATATGTATCACCTTTCCTTGGAAGACTTGACGATATATCACAGCCGGGTATCCAGCTTATTGAGGATATTGTTGGCATATTCTCTAACTATGATATCCAGACAGAGATTATCTGTGCAAGCGTAAGAAACCCTATACATATTACTGACTGCGCACTTGCAGGTGCTGATATAGCAACTGTTCCATACAAGGTTATAGAGCAGATGGTACATCATCCATTAACAGATGCAGGTATAGAAAAATTCCAGAAAGATTATAAGGCAGTGTTTGGTGAATAAATGATATCTACACAGAAAATAACTACGTCAGAAGTTAGAAAGTATAATAAAAACAGAATATTTAAGCTTATATATAACAGCAACAGCATATCAAGACAGGAGATAGCAGATACTCTTGGTCTGTCACTTCCTACTATTAACCAGAATATCAAGCTTCTTAAAGAAGAAGGACTTATACTTCTTGAGGGTAACTTTGACTCAACTGGCGGCAGAAAGGCACAGATGATAACTGTAAATGCATCTGCAAGATATGCTGTAAGTGTAAATATATGTCCAGCCGAGATAAGAACAAGCCTTATCGACCTTAGTGGTGAGATAAAGGATGAGATAAGCCTTAAGACAGAATTCAGCACAGATGCCAATTATGGTATAAAGGTGGCTGAACTTGCCTATAATGTCATAAGGGCTAATCATATATCAGAGGATAATCTGTTAGGAGTAGGCATTACTATGCCGGGTGTTTTTAACTCTGATAACAGTATGTTAATATTCTCACCACCTCTTAAGGTTAAGAATTATAAGACGGACAATATAACAAGATATATAAAGTATAATTATATAGTACAGAATGATGCAAGAGCAGGCGCATTTGCTGATTACTGGTATGCACATAAGAATGAAAATGCACTAAAGGAAGAAGAACTTGAGGAAAAGCTTTATCTTATGGTAAGTGATGGTGTTGGTGGAGCTGGTGTCAGTAACAATACTATCAAGAAAGGCGAGCATAACAGATACGGCGAATTCGGACATATGACACTGTATCCTGGTGGGAAGAAATGTATGTGTGGTAGAAACGGCTGTCTTGAGAGCTATCTTTCAACTAAGAATATATCAACAGATATAGGTCTTACACTTGATGAGTTTTTTGAGAAGCTGTCTGATAATGATGAAGAATGTAAACATATATTTGATGAGTATCTTGATAATCTTACAACCGGTATTAACAACCTGTATGTAATATTTGACAGGGACGTGGTTATCGGAGGTGTTATGGCTAGATACCTTCCAGCCTATGAGGAAGATATAAGAAACAGACTTATATCCAAGTTCTCCTTTGACACAGATGCGGGCTACTTCTCACTGTCAAAGTGTACTGCCAAGAGAGCGGACACGGGAGCAGCGATAATGTTTCTTACGGAATACATTAACAGCATCTAATTGCGAGAGCAGCAAAGCTGCGGAGCAATTCGTATGGGTATCATAATGTAGTGGGACGAAGTAAGCTCATTTTGTCAGAAAAAAGAACATCAAGAGAGGGATAAATAGCAAATGGATAGTATAATAACCCATTTAAAGAAAGCTATTACATTAGAGCACTGCGCCGTAAGGTTTCTTACGGCGTGGTGTTTTATTTGTTTAATGCAGACTATAGTTATGAATGTCAGGAATGTAACAATAAATACACTGGATTATGCAAGAATGGTGAAACTTCCGTTTATGGCGGCAGCAGTGATTATACTTACTGTTCTTTTGTATATTGTATACTATATATTTGAAAAGAAAAATGAGGCACTTTCACGTAAGATTGAGGGTGGAGTGCTTGTGGCATCAGTGTTTTTATATGCATGCGTGAGTGTGCTGCAGAATAATGACATATATTTTGTTGTGGCGATGAGTGCACTTACTGTAATGGCGGTAATATACTGCATAAGATATGCAGGAATAGTGCATATTAACATGTCAAAAAAGTCATATATAATCATTATGGCTGTGTCAGGAGGTTTATATATTTTATTTGTGAGCTTCTGCATGGTGACAAGATATCTGTCTTATGGTTCACCTAACTTTGATATGGGACTGTTCTCACAGATGTTTTATTATATGAAAACCACGGGAACGATGAAAACGACAAGTGAAAGAGATTATCTTCTGTCACATATGTGTGTCCATGTATCACCGGTATTCTATCTTATACTGCCGTTTTATATGATATTTACCTCACCGGTCGCACTTGAGATAATACAGCCGGTTCTTATAGCGGCGGCTGTCATACCACTTGCACTTATATGCAGGCACAGAAAGCTGTCAGGCTGGGAAACAGCACTTATAATAATAATTTATTGCTTATATCCTGTTATGAGTGGGGGATGTTTTTATGATATACATGAAAATATGTTCTTTCCTCTGTTATTAAGTACATTTCTGTTGTTTATGGAAAAAGATAATACAGTTGGAATGTGTATATCTGCGGTGCTTGTGTGGCTCATAAAAGAAGATGCAAGCGTGCTTATGATGTTTGTTGGATTATATATGCTGCTTAATAAATGTATGAGAAAGAAAGGTGCAGTGCTTTTTATAACTTCTGCACTGTACTGTCTTGGTGTGTGTATATTCCTTAAATATGCTGGAAATGGTGTTATGTCAGGACGTTATAATAATATGATACCTGAGGGCGATGGCAATATGTTTTCGGTTATAAAGACTGCATTTGCTAATCCTGCGTATCTTGTAACACAGATATTTGCTGTGGATAACATAACATTTATAATACAGACAATGGGTGTGCTGTTATTTCTTCCGCTTATGACGAAGAAGTGGTCAAGATATGTCCTTATCGGTCCATATATCCTGTTTAATCTTGTAACAGATTATCAGTATATGCACAGTATATATTTTCATTATGTGTTTGGTTCAGGACTGCTGCTTATATATCTTGTCATTATCAATCTTTCAGATATTGATGTTAAGAAGAGGTTAGGACTTATATATTCAGTGGTGGCGGCTGTTACAATATTTTTCACGGCATATAATCTTCCAAAGCTTGAGACGGCAGTTGACACTCTGGATGAGGAAAGACAGCAGGTGTACAGTACTATTGATGAGGGACTTTCTGTTATACCTGACGATGCAAGTGTAATAGCGACAACATTTTTATGTGCAAAGCTATCCCAAAGAAGTGAGCTTTATGAGTTGTATTATACTGATAAGTCTGCTGAATATGTGGCTATAGACTTAAGGGGCGGGGCTAAGGGGTACGATGTAAATGCGTATCTTAGCGATGACAGATATGAAGTATTGTATTATTCAGATGGGATTATAGCGGTATTTCGTGACAATTTTTATAAATCATAATTGAATTTAATATTCTGGTAATTAACAAAACGGATTGTGAAGAATAATATAAATAATATTATTACTATAAAATAGTGGGTGTAAAAATATATCGTTTTATCTGTGACACGAATACATTTAAAATGTTTATATCAGAAGAAAAAGAGTTTTTATGAAAAATATGGTATTTAACAGATAATAACAGATAGAATATTGAATTAATCGCAGGATTTGATATAATTAATACATATAATGTCTAAAAAGTGAAAATTATGTTTTCACGCGCGGTTTTTGTGTCTGAGCGCACCTGGCACAAAATCCTTATTGCGCAAAATGTGCGTAGAAATGAGGTATATAATGATAGCAGAATCTATGAAAGCACTTGTTAAAGGAAGTTCAGTAATAAGAGCTATGTTTGAGGAAGGCAACAGACTTGCTAAGATATATGGAACTGAGAATGTATATGATTTCTCTTTAGGTAATCCTAATGTGCCAGCGCCTGCAGAGGTTAATGAGGCGATTAAGGAAGTCGTTGATGAAGAAGATTCTGTAGTCCTTCACGGATATATGAGCAACTCAGGTTTTGAGGATGTAAGAGAGGCTATAGCACAGTCACTCAATAAAAGATTTGATACACATTTTAACTATACTAATATAGTTATGACAGTTGGTGCAGCAGGCGGTCTTAATACAGTACTTAAGACTATTCTTAATCCGGGTGATGAGGTTCTTACATTTGCCCCTTTCTTTGGTGAATATAAGAATTATGTGGGCAACTTTGGTGGAAAGCTTGTTGCAGTATCTCCTGATACAAGCACATTCCAGCCTAAGTTTGACGAATTTGAGAAGCTTATCAATAAGAACACAAAGGCAGTTATTGTCAATAATCCTAACAATCCTACAGGTGTTGTTTACTCAGAGGAAACTATTAAAAAGCTTGCAAAGATTATGGAAGATAAGCAGAAGGAATTAGGCATAGAAATATTCCTTATTGCAGATGAACCATACAGAGAGCTTGCATATGATGGTGTTGAAGTCCCATATCTTACTAAGTACTATGACAATACTATTGTTGGATATTCATACAGCAAGTCGCTTTCACTTCCGGGCGAGCGTATCGGTTATCTTGTTATTCCGGATGAGGTTGTGGATGCAGAGGATATGAAAGCTGCAGCTTCAGTTGCAACACGTATACTTGGTTTCGTCAATGCACCTTCACTCCAGCAGAAGGTTATAGCTAAGTGTTTAGATGCAAATGTTAATATAGATGCTTATGACAAGAACAGAAAGGCACTTTATGAGGGTCTTACAGAACTTGGTTTTGAGTGTGTTAAGCCAGAAGGAGCATTTTATCTTTTCGTAAAGTCACCAACAGAGGATGAAAATATATTCTGTGACACGGCAAAGAAGCATAATATACTTATCGTTCCCGGTTCTTCCTTCGGTTGTGCAGGATATGTAAGAATGGCATATTGTGTATCTTATGATACTATAGTTAATTCACTTCCTAAGTTTGCAGAGGTGGCAAAAGAAATGGGAGTTAAGAAGAACTAACAAACTTATTATGAAAAAAATGCCTATAAATGAGAATTGATATGAAAAGAGGAAAAATAAGTGAAAGCATGGGAAAATAACATAAGAAAAGTAGAACCATATGTTCCAGGAGAACAGCCTAAGGACAGTGGTGTCATAAAGCTTAATACCAATGAAAATCCATATCCACCTGCACCGGAGGTAAGAAAAGCAGTCGAGAGCACAGATATAGATAAGTTAAGATTATATCCTGACCCTGATGTTACAGAACTTGTCAGTGCCATAGCAGATTATTATGGAATGGAGAAAAATCAGGTGTTTGTAGGAGTTGGCTCAGATGATGTATTGTCTATGTGTTTCCTTACATTTTTTAATGGAAGCAAGCCTGTACTCTTTCCAAATATCTCATATTCTTTCTACAGTGTATGGGCAGACCTTTACAGGATACCTTATGAAAAGCAGGCACTTGATAAGGAATTTAACATAACAGCAAGTGATTATTATAAGGAGAACGGCGGAGTTATATTCCCTAATCCTAACGCTCCAACAGGCTTATATATGGGGCTTGATACAGTGAGGGATATAATTGAGCACAACAGAGATGTAGTTGTCATCGTTGATGAGGCATATATTGACTTTGGCGGACAGTCAGCAAGAGAACTTGTAAATGAATACGATAACCTTCTGGTAGTGCAGACATTTTCAAAGTCACGCTCTATGGCAGGTATGAGAATAGGTTATGCGTTCGGTAGTCCTGAGCTTATAAAGGCTCTTAATGATGTTAAGTTTTCGTTTAATTCATACACTATGAATATGACTTCTATCAAGTATGGTGTCGCATCTATCAATGATAAGGCATATTTTGAGGAATGTGTAGATAAGATTATAACTACAAGGGAAAAGGCTAAGAAGTCGCTTAGCGAACTTGGCTTTACATTCCCTGACTCTAAGGCAAACTTTATATTTGCAGCACATAAGAGCGTACCGGCTAAGGAAATATTTGAAAAGCTCAAGGAAAAGAAGATATTTGTAAGATATTTCAACCAGCCGGGCATAGATAACTACTTAAGAATAACAGTCGGCACAGATGAGCAGATGGATAAGCTTATGGAGGCTTTATCTGAGATTGTGGCATAAAAAAGCATTAACAGGAATGGAGTAAGTATGGCTATACCGTTTGAACACAGGAACTTTCACAAGGAACTTGAGAAAATGGCACAACAGTTAAAGGCAGAGGGAAAGACTCCCACACTGCTTCTTCATAGTTGTTGTGCACCTTGCAGCAGTAGTTGTATAGAGTTTCTTTCAAAGTATTTTTATGTTACAGTATTCTATTATAATCCGAATATATCAGAGAGTGCTGAATATAAGAAAAGAGTTGAGGAACAGATAAGGTTTATAAAGGAATTTCCCGCACCTAACAAGGTTGAATTCATAGAGGGGGATTATGAACCTGAGCTTTATTACAGTACTGTTAAGGGGCTTGAGAGAGAGCCTGAGGGCGGTGAGAGATGTTTTAAGTGTTATGAGCTAAGACTAAGAAAGACGGCTATGCTTGCGCGTGAGCTTGGCTTTGATTATTTTACCACAACACTTACGATAAGTCCTTTAAAGAACAGTGTAAAGCTTAATGAGATAGGTCTTAAGGTAGCAGAGGAAACAGGAACTAACTATCTTTTGTCAGATTTTAAGAAAAAAGAAGGATATAAAAGGTCGATAGAGCTGTCGAAGGAGTATAATCTGTACAGACAGAACTATTGTGGCTGCGTGTATTCGAAAAGAGATGAACAGATAAATAATTAATATAATAATCAGGAGGTATGGTATATGGCTAAGAAGAAAAATGGTGTATTGAAGCTGGCTGTTGGTATAGGTGCGGCAGCAGTTGCAGGAAAGGTTGCATACGATAAGGTTAAGGCAGCCAAGAGCAAGCTTACAAAGGAAGAAAATGACAGCGCAGAGCTTGAAGTACGCAAGTACAATGCTGTATGTGAGAACAGAATGGTTGAGATTGAGGATGAGGAGTTTATGGGATGTGAGGTTAAGGCTATAGCATCCAAGATGACACTCGACCTTTCACTTGCTGTTTTTGAGAAAGATGTATATATCAACTTTGAGAGTATATGTGCAAATGTATCTATCGTACTTCCAGATGGTGTTAATGTAACATGTGATATAGACAAAAAGCTTGCAAAGGTAGGCAATTATGTTGAGAATTCTGATGAAGATGGAATACATACTGTATACATTATTGGTAAGGCTGATTTAAGTAAGGTAGAAGTAGTTCCTGTCAACTTCTATGTGGATGATGAAGATGATTATGAGGATGTTGAGGATGACTCAGAGGATGACTTTGAAGAAGATTTCGATGAAAAAGCAGCATTTCCAGAGTCAGATGACGTAGAAATAAAGGTTATCAATAAGTCAGAGGAAAGCGAAGAAGGTAAAGAGGCTTCTGTAGCTGAGGCAGCAAAAGAGGAAACTTCATCACAGGAAGAAGCCGCATCGAAGGAAGAAGCTTTATCAGAGGAAGCAGCAGAAGATGAAGAGGATGTACTTGCTGGCTTTGAGATAGAAGATGAGGCAGAAACTGTAGATGGTGAAGAAGAAGCTAAGAAAGATACAGAAACTATCAGCCTTGAAGAAGTGTAATATATATACGGCAGGAATGATGTTATATGAAATACAGAGATAAGCTTATTAAGTACTTTGAAGAAGCTCCAGAGGGGGCTGTTATAGTTGCCAATGACATGTATGAAAAAGGCTTTACAAAAATGAGCCATGATGCGTTTTTCCGTGCAGTCGAGAGGCTGTGCGATGACGGCATTATCGTAAGGGCAGGAAAGGGAATGTATATTAAGGCAGAAGATAAAGATAAAAATCAGGAAGAACTGCTGTTAAACTACTTTTTTGGCGAGAATAACGATGATGGACTTTTTATAGGATACAGACTGTATAATAAGTATATGGTATCATCATATAAAAGTGACAGGATAGAGCTGTATTCTAATGTGATAAAGGCAAGGACATGCGAAGTCGGCAATATATATGTGAAGCGCCCAAGCGTAGAGCTTGATTTTGAGAATGCTAAGGTTATAGAAGCACTTGAGATTATGCAGAATTATTATGATATTGAACAACTGAATAAGTTGAAGTTTGCACGTTTTGCAAAGCAGTTTGCAAGAAACTATAATGATACTGCGGCTGTGTATGTGTTAGAGCATATGAAGTACAAAAAGAGTACTATTGCATTTATGAAGAAAGTGCTTGATATGTATAAGGTTGAGAATTCTCTTCAACAGTACTTAAGTTATGCTTCTGACTATAAGGTGCCGGCAGTACAGCGTATTGCAAGATAACATGGATATAATAAGTGGTGGATACTGACCGCTGTTGAAGGTTTTGCAAAGCACTTTAGAAAATGTTGCTGAAAAAAATATTAAAATTGTAAAAAATGTACTTTACAACCGTGTATACAATGTATATAATAATGCCTAAATAGAAAGGATGGCTTAAAGCTGTTATGGCAGATGGTCGTTTTTCTATTAATAAAAAATAAAAAGCAGAGTAGGAATATGTGCGTTAAGTGCTGTATGGACAGGGAGTTGCCATACGGACGAAAAGTTTTCTTGCGATACATAATCCGCATCCCGCTGCTACATACTATGGCGAATAACCTCCTATGTAGAGCGAAGATTACTGCAAAGGAGGTTTTTTTATGTCTATTTTACTAAGAAATTTTGCATTTTCTGCAAAAGAGTTCAAGAGCATCAAGTCAATGGTTTTTGCTGCATTACTGGTGGCTCTTCACACAGTACTGGCTGTGTTTGTATCTATTCAGGTAACCCCATCATTAAGAATTTCAGTTTCGTTTCTTGCCAACTGTGCCATAGGGTATATGTTTGGACCTGTAATGGGCTTTGTGTGCGGTGGTTTAGGCGACCTTATACAGTTTGTCATTAAACCACAGGGTGCATATTTTCCGGGCTGGACTTTAAGTGCGGCACTTGCAGGCTTTATATATGGTCTGTTCTTCTATGGCTGTAATATGAAGGTTGCTGAGAACTTTGACTCTGGTAATTCAAAGGAAAAGAAGAGCTTTTTAAAGCTTATTGATGTTAAGTTTCTCTTAAGATGTACACTTGCACTGACAGTAGATACACTTCTTGTCAATGTGCTTCTTGGAACATACTGGTGCAGCATAATGTATGGAAAGGGTTTTGCATTTTATTTATCATTGAGATTTGCAAAAAATATGATACAGCTTCCAATTAATATTATACTTGCATATTATGTGCTGGGATTTGTTAAGTATATAGATAACAAGCTGTCAAGGTAGGCAGTGTAATATGGTATTTATCGGAATTTGATGTGTCAGAGGATTGAGCGGACTTTGAAGATGGGACTCATTAAATATCAGTCAGAGAAGTTTGGTGATGAATGTTTGCCTTGTCGAAGAAGAAATATAAATTCAACATTTGCATAGTCTGGTTGTTTAAGGTAGAATAACTGTAAATGTATAATTATGATGTAAGAGGTAAAATGTGGTCTTAGCCTGTGTCTGACGACAAAAATGTAATAAAATCTGAGAATACGATATTTATTGTAGTCTGGGTTGTCAGATGCAAAAACAGATTGTGCCGCTATGATAGTAATATAAACTTTCTGGCATCATAATTAATAAAAATATAAGACATATAACTGCAGGTATATAAATAGCGGTCTGAATTATGAGGCGGTTTGGAGGCAGGAAATAGCAATACACTGGTATACAGATAACAGCCTTAGTGGTAACAAAGAACGCAGCATAAGCAGTATATATGGGAATGGAGTAATATATGGCAAAGATAATGATAGCATCAGATATTCATGGTTCTGCTTACTATTGCAGACAGATGTTAGACAGATTTAAAGAAGAAAAAGCAGAAAGATTAGTCCTTCTTGGGGATGTTTTATATCATGGACCAAGAAACGACCTTCCTAAAGAATATGCTCCCAAGGAAGTTATTGCAATGCTTAATCCGCTCCGCAACCAGATAATATGCGTAAGAGGTAACTGCGATACAGAGGTAGACCAGATGGTGCTTGACTTTAATGTTCTTGCTGAACAGGCTTATCTTAACTTTAACGGACGTTCAATCGTGCTTGCACATGGACACAAGCTTGATGAGAAGAATATACCGGCATTATGTGAGGGCGACATTCTTCTGTGCGGTCATACACATGTTCCTAAGTGTGAACAAAGAGATGGATATATATATATGAACCCGGGTTCAGTATCTATTCCAAAGGAGAACTCAGCACATAGTTATATGATACTTGACGATAAGTTCTACTGGAAAGATGTAGAGGACGGAAGCATTTATATGACATACTAATATCAATTCTTATTTGAAATTTTTAATTATGATGTCTTATTTTAGCGGACAGCTTATTTCATAATTGTTTATATATTTTTAATTGCATTTGATAATATATGTGATAGAGTATTATCTAGTGATTGCCTGCTGGCAATGATATGATAAAGTGATTATGAAAGGCTGGATGATTGGATGAATAGTTTTAAAGATAAGATGGCAAGATTCATGTATGGAAGATATGGGATGGATCAGCTTTCAAGGAATTTGTCTTTAATATGTTTAGTACTTCTTATCATCACTATGTTTGCAAGAAATAATGTGATATATACCATAGCACTGATTGGTATTATATATACATATTTCAGGGTGTTTTCGCGTAATATCTCAAAGCGTTCAGAGGAGAATGAAAGATATCTTAGATTTCACTACAAGGTTGTTGGTAAGATTAATAAGATAAAGTTTAGAATTGCAGATAATAAGACACATAAGATATTTAAGTGTCCTAGCTGTTCCCAGAAGATAAGAGTTCCAAGAGGCAAGGGCAGGATAAGTATTAAGTGCCCTAAGTGCAGAATAGAATTTATCAAAAAGACATGATATAAAGAATATTTAATGTAAAGCATATTTGTAACCTGTATGGTTATGAATATGCTTTTTTATTCTGAATATGTATTATTAATGTCAATTATATGGTGGAATATGAACCAGAAAATAGAAAATCTTCTGAATGTATCACTGGATGCGACAAGGGAGGAACTGGAAAGCTCGGAAAGCCTAAGCACAGGCTTTAACTGGCGTGATAATACATGGGAAATAATTGTCAGGTATACAGGAAATCTTGAGAATATAAAAGCAAATTATAATGTATATGTAAGGGAATTGTTGTTTAATTATGCGATAATAGTGACGGATAAAGCTACAATAGAACTTATATCGCAGGAGCCGCAGATAGTTTATGTAGAAAAGCCAAAGAGCCTTTACTTCCAGTTAGAGCGTGCGAAATCTGCAGCGTGTGCTTCTAATGTGCGCGTGGGTCAGCCGGGGGCTTATGGGTATAATAATATAAGCAGGAATATTAATGAAAGTATAAGTGAAAATACAAGTGGAAATATTGGCTCAGGTCAGACAGGGCATGGAATTGGCGGCATAGCAGATAATGGGATACAGTATCTTAGTGGAAAAGGTGTAATAACAGCTATAATAGATACGGGAATTGATATATATAGCAGTGAGTTTCGTAATGCTGACGGGAGTACAAGGATATTGGATATATATGACCAGACGTTACAGAGGGAGTATAGTGCTGCGGATATTGATGCATTTATAGGAAAAGATAGAAATGTGTATACAGGTAGGGATATATCGCAGGAAGAAAATGAGGGAATTCCCGCATTTGATAATATACAGCACGGAACGAATGTGGCAGTTATAGCCTGTGGAAAGAGCGGTGTGGCATATGAGTCGGATATAATTGTTGTCAAAATGGGATATTCATATAATAATCAGTTTCCGCGAACAACCAGCCTTATGGATGCAATAGATTACATTATAAGAAAGGCGATGGAGTATAACCGACCGGTAGCTATTAATATAAGCTATGGAATGAATTACGGCGACCACAATGGCAATACTTTGCTTGAGAGTTATATAAATGCAGCTGCATCAGGCTATAAATGCAGTATATGTATAGGAAGCGGAAATGAAGCGGATAAGGCTGTCCATTATGGCGGTACCATTAAAAATGCCCAGACTGATACAGTTGAGATAGCAGTTGGTGAGTATCAGAGTTCTATAGATATACAGATATGGAAGTATTACTGGGATGATATAAGGGTAACGCTTATAAGTCCGGATGGCACTGAACGGGTTATAGTGACACATGGGAAGATAAGCAGATATACGCTTGGAAGAACTAATGTCATAAGTCTGTCAGGTGAGCCTTCGCCGTATAATCTTTATCAGGAAATATACATTAATCTACAGCTACAGGGAAGTTATATAACATCAGGCATATGGAAAATACAGCTTTATGGTGAAAATGTACGTCAGGGAACTTATAATATATGGCTTCCGGCAAGTGTATCATTAAACAGGGCAACAGGTGTTATAAGACCGGTTGCATACGATACAATAACTATTCCGGCAACTGCAGGTGGCTGCATATCAGTCGGGGCTTATAATTCATATACAGGTGCATATGCTGCATTTTCAGGGAGAGGCAGTGCTTTAACGGATGTACTTACAGCGGGAATAAAGCCGGATATTCTTGCGCCGGGTGTGGATATAAGTATAAGAAGGGATACCAGACAGGGAGTTGTGTATACAAGCGTGACCGGTACATCATATGCAACGCCGTTTGTGACGGGGGCGGCGGCACTTCTTATGCAGTGGGGGATAGTTATGGAAAATGACAGGTTTATGTATGGCGAGAAGCTAAAGGCATATCTACGAAGCGGAGCAAGGCAGCTAGATGGTGTGACACAGACACCTAATCCGGTAACGGGGTATGGGGCATTGTGTGTGGAGGATAGTATAAAATGATATTTTCATAAAAAGCATTTGCAATATATAAAGACAGGTTATAGTTAGTCAATTACTCGAAATATCATATATTCAACTCGGGAAATATAGAAAAATTCAAAATAAACTTGAAAAATATATAAACATTGTGGTAAAGTATGTTTATACAATAAAAGTATCATTGTAACAGATATTGGAGGAAGTATATGAAGATTTCAACTAAGGGAAGATATGCGCTCAGGGTTATGATTGACCTTGCAGAACACGATAATGGAGATTATATAACACTTATGGATATAGCAGGACGACAGGGAATATCAGAGAAATACCTTGAGTCAATAGTTTCTATGCTAAGTAAGAATGATTTCCTTACATCACTTCGTGGAAAGGGAGGCGGTTATAAGCTGTCAAGAAGACCTGAAGAATATACAGTTCTTAGTATTTTACAGTGCACGGAAGGTTCACTTGCACCTGTGGCATGTCTTGAGAATAAGCCTAACAAGTGTCCTAAGCTTTCAGAGTGTAAGACAATAACAATGTGGGAGAACTTTGAGAAGACTATTAATGATTACTTTGGCAATATAACAATAGCTGACCTTATTAATTCAGGTAATGGTATTGATAATTATGTTATATAGAAAAGAAAGCTCTTTTAGAACAGAAATATAACTTAAAAATGACGGCTGAATTAGAATGAAGTGTGACTGGTATGTTTGAGTGGAGTGAAGCATTTATAGAACGTGGTGGAAAAAGGGAACGAATACAGGCTATCAAAGTTATGCTCAAGCTTGGGCTTACTAAGGAACAGATACTCACAGAGTATACAAAAGAGGAAGTAGATAAGGCTGAGAAGTCTATGGAACAAAAAGATATCTAATAAATAGTGTCATGTACTAGATGTTTTAAAACAAATAGTACATGATATTTTATTATACAATAATTATATAAATATAAAAAATATATAAAAAATAATGTCGAAAATATTAAAAACTGTAAAAAATGTTGAATTTGTTACTCAATAGTACTATGATAACAACAGATTTTATTGTCGTGTATTGGAAGAAGTGGATGTGCTGCATTATTATATGTATGTAGTCTGTAATGAAGAACGTGATATATAATGTCTATATTTTATACCTATAGGAGGAATTGAGATGGGTAAAAAAAGAGAACAAGTTAAAGCTAGTGCAGCGGAGAAGTTCAGAAACAGACAACTGACTTATAAGATATCTGTTGCAGTAGGCTGTCTTCTTGGATTATGTCTTACACTTATGATAATTATAAGTGCAAGTATAGCAGCAAGATTTTTGAGCTCAAGTATAAGTGGTGAGTTTGAAGGTATTGCAGCTCAGAATGGACTTTCAGTACAGGAGGTAATAGATACAGCGGCTAATACAGCTACTATACTTCAGGATTACATAACTGATAAGTATGATGAATACAGTAAGACAGGATATAGTGGTGAGACTGCAAAGAGCAGCGTATATGATATCCAGTTACAAGAGATGAATAAAGAGATGGAAGAGTTCATGGTCAGCGTTGCAACTTCAACAGTAACAGCCAGCGAGGGAATTGCAGGTGTTGGTGTGTTCTTTGAACCTGATGCATTTGACCCTTCTATAAAGGATTATACAGTGTATGTAAGTGAGTCTGATGCGAAGACAGGTAATGTACAGAGCTATGGTGCATACACATCATATGGTTCACAGGATTACTATAAGAATGCGGCTACTACAAAGCAGAACTGCTTTACTGACCCTTATGAAGACCAGGGCATTAAGATGGTAAGTGCTTCATTCCCTATTGAATATCAGGGAAAGACACAGGGGGTTATTCTTGTTGATATCAATATAAGTACATTCAGTAATCTCCGTTCATCAGATTCTGATTACAAGACAATGTATGTTGATGTATTAACAGGTGACAGCACAATCGTATATGATAGTGAGTCAGATGAATATACAGGACAGAAGTTAAGCAGCCTTATATCATCAAGCCAGTATGCAAAGATACAGTCAGGAATTGATACAGGAAAGAGCTTTAGTGTAACAACTAAGAAAGATAGTGGAGCAAAGGTAGTAAGATATTACTCTCCAATAAGTGCGGCAGGACAGACATGGTGGGCTGCCAGTGCACTGAATAAGACGGACCTTTTAAGCAAGACAATAATACTTGTTGCGCTTATGGTTATTATAGCAATCGCAACACTTGCTGTTATTGTTATCATAAGTTCACGTCTTGTTAAGAAGTATATAAAGCCAATAAGTGGTGTTGTCGAAGTGGCAGACAAGCTTGCTATGGGTGATTTCTCAGCAAGACCACAGTCAGAATATAATGATGAGATAGGACAGCTTTCTAATAAGTTTACAGAAATGTCAGAAAGACTTAATGAGATTATCAAGGATATATCAAGAGGTCTTAATGAGATGGCAGATGGTAACTTTAACATAGCGCCTGAAGTTGAACATGTAGGTGACTTTAAGGAGATAGAAGCCTCACTTATTAAGGTTATTAAAGATTTATCAAAGACACTTTCAGAAATAAACAGCGTAGCAGATATGGTAGCTTCTAATGCAAGCCAGCTTTCAGATGGAGCACAGTCTATAACAGAAGGTGCTACAGACCAGGCAAGCTCAGTTCAGGAGTTACAGAGTACTATTACCAATGTATCTGACCAGGTAAATATGAACGCCCACAATGCTAATACAGCTAATGAAATGGCTAAGAAGGTCGGCGAAGAGATTATCGAAAGCAATACACAGATGCAGGAAATCGTAAAGGCGATGGATACAATCAGCGAGAATTCTAAGCAGGTAAGCAGTATTATCAATACTATCAATGAGATAGCTTCAAGTACGAACCTTCTTGCACTTAATGCTTCTATAGAGGCTGCAAGAGCTGGTGAAGAAGGAAGAGGCTTTGCTGTAGTAGCTACACAGGTAGGCAACCTTGCAGCACAGAGTGCTGAGGCAGCTAAGAATTCAGGAGAACTTATTGTTCAGGCTATTAATGCCATAGAAGAAGGAAAGCAGATGGTCGATATAGCAGCAGATAAGCTTATGGCATCTGTTGAGAGAACTAATGAACTTGTAGCCAATATCGGTGAGATATCTGAGGCATCTGAACAGCAGTCAGAGGCTCTTAAGCAGATATCAGAAGCTGCAAGCCAGATAGCTGCTGTTGTAGAAGAGAACACAGCTATGGCTGAGGAAAGTTCAGCAAGCAGTGAAGAGCTTTCATCACAGGCTGACAGACTTAAGGAATTAGTTGGTGCATTTAAGCTTATGGAATAAGACAGCTGATTAATGTGGTATAATGGAGTTTACATCATATTGCAAATGTCTATCATGGTATTGATGAGATATGAAATGACATTAAATCTGTCTTGTCAGTATATGTATTAATAAATGGTATTACATGCTATATATGTATATAAATCAGTTAGAAATATTCATATAATAAAAAGATATCCGTCTATGTGCATGGAACATAGACGGATATCTTTTTTTATTTTTATGTTGTCACTCAGATAAATGCTGTTATGACTACTGAAGGAGTGAAAGAACACCCTGGTTAGACTGGTTAGCCTGAGCAAGCATTGACTGACCTGCCTGAGCAAGAATGTTGTTCTTGCTGTAGTTAACCATTTCCTGAGCCATATCTGTATCACGGATACGTGATTCAGCAGATGTTGTATTCTCAACAACGTTATCTAAGTTAGAGATAGTGTGCTCAAGTCTGTTCTGTGCAGCACCAAGAGTTGAACGCTGTGAAGATACCTTCTGTACTGCTTCTGCGATACGGTCGATAGCTGCTGTAGCATCATCCTCTGTGTCTACTTTAAGCCCTTTAACACCAATACCAGCAGCACTCATAGACTCAATATTAACTACTATTTTATTATCTTCGGCGGAGTCAGCACCAACATGTAGACTGAAAGAAAGAGCTCCATTAACTGCTGCACCTTCAGTATAAGTCTTTGCATTGGCAGCTGTTATTGTCATATTTGTTGCAGGATTTGCGGCAGCGCCAGCAGCACCTGCACTTGTTGTGTAATAATTAGTAGCTGTTGTAGAGCCATCTGCATTTTTTGTATCTTGAATATTTTGAGCAGAAACTTCTTTGCCGTCTTTATCATAAAGTTTTGTAACATATGCATAATCAGTTCCTTTAGTTGCTATTTTATCAGCCACCTGTTTAGTACCATCTCCATATGCAACTGTATATATTTTTTTGCCATCTTTAATAGCTTTTGCTAATGTATCAGCTGTTAACTTATCATCAGAACCTTCAGCATATATGCCATCCGTTACATTATAGCCAGATTTCATAAAATATGCTGTATCAGCTTTAGTTGGGTCACCCTTTAAAAGATAAGTTTCATTGAACTTAGTTGTTTCAGCAACTCTGTCAATTTCAGATGTAAGCTGGTCTATTTCATCCTGGATAGCCTTACGGTCTGTCTGAGAGTTAGTGCCATTAGAAGACTGAACTGCAAGTTCATTCATTCTCTGAAGCATAGAGTGAACTTCTGTTAAAGCACCTTCGGCTGTCTGAACAGCAGAAACACCATCTTGTGCGTTAGAAGAAGCCTGTGTAAGTCCACGTATCTGCTTTCTCATCTTTTCAGATATTGAAAGTCCTGCAGCATCATCTGCGGCTCTGTTAATCTTGTAACCAGAAGATAACTTTTCTGTTGACTTAGACTGTGCTGATGTTGTTACATTAAGCATTCTGTTAGCGTTCATCGCTGATAAATTGTGTTGTACTACCATAGTATGTACCTCCGTGTAAATTAAATTTTAGGTAAAGGGGAATCCGTTCCCCTTATAAATGATATATAATAAGCAGTGTTACCATGCTAACCCTGCATATTACCTTTACGCGCTTCCTTGTCTTCTCTTATAAGACGGCGTATCTTAGTGAGTGTTTCAGGTGACAGACCTGACTCAGCGTAATAAGGTGATATAAATCTTGAAGTTTTCCCACCAGACTCAGAATTATTAGCACTGTTTCTAGCAAGAACCTTACTTCTTACGATATTCAGCTCTCTTGGCGCATCAATAAGAAGATGTATATTGCCCTCAGAGCCACCGGAATATATAACCCTCACGTCATCACCGATATTGATGAATTCGCCGGGTTTGATAGTGAGTTTTAACACATTAACCTCCTTGTCTATGCAACAATCTGCTATAAAATGTTGCTTCCCAAAACATATAGATGGAGGTAATAACATATGAGTACATCACAACCAATAAGAAGTACTGATGAACTGGAGGCATTTCGTGGATTTTATCTTGACAAGGAGCCTAATTTAAGGAATTATGCAATGATATGTATGGGAGTTAATACAGCGCTGAGAATAAGTGACCTGCTTGCACTAAAGTGGGGAGAAGTATACGACTTTGATAAGCAGTGCTTTAAGAAGCATATAATAATGTATGAGAAGAAGACGGGAAAAGAGTCACGAATAGCCCTTAATGGCAGTATTAAAAGCGGTCTTGGAAAGTATATGGAGTCGCTTGATTATGTGAAAAAAGGAGATTATATATTTACAGGAAGATACGAGGGGACACACCTTAGCCGTTCGCAGGCATTCAGGATAATAAAGCACGCGGCATATGTGCTTAATATGGAGATGGGAATAAGCTGTCATTCTATGAGAAAGACGTTCGGATACTGTGCATGGAAGTGCGGAACACAGCCGGCTCTGCTTATGGATATATACAATCACTCATCATATGAGATAACCAAGAGATATCTTGGCATAAAGCAGGATGACAGGGACTCTGTGTTTCTTAAAGTTAATCTGTAAATGTTACTCTTAGTGCATAGTTTTCTGAATATTTATTAACTGACATGTGATAATGGTTAATAAATAATTTAGAAATAATTTTATTTAAAAATGTACTAAAGTGTTGAGGGAATATGACGATATATAAAACGTAATTAAGAATACGAATTAACAAGAATTTATAATGGGATGCAACATTTTATAGCAAATTGTTGCATCCCTTTTTGTATATTAGTATATGTAGATGTGCGGTGTAATATGTTATTGTACGGCACTGTGCGAAATCTAGGATATACATAAAAAGCCGTAATACAGTCTGAAATATTATATCCAGACCTGTATTACGGCTTTTTAAATTTATGATTATAGACAGACAATAAGTTATTGTATAGTTATGAAGTTTTTTGACTTACGCCTTCACATCCGAAGGCTTATCAATCAGCTTAAGTATAATAGATTCTGCCCTGTTAGCAGATGACCTCTCGACAAACAGCCATACATTATCTATAGTAAGCTTATCGCCTGCTTTAGGTATGCGGTCAAGTTTTTCTGATATGAATCCGCCTAGTGAATCGTTATCCTCTGAATAAAGTTTGGTTCCTAATTCATCATTTATGTCATCAAGCTTACATGAAGCATTGATACGATAAGTGTTTTCACGAATCTTAGTCATGTCATCTTTTTCGTCAGTATCATATTCATCACGTATTTCACCAACGATTTCCTCTAAAAGATCCTCCGTTGTTATCATACCGGCTGTCTGACCATATTCATCTAGCACAATAGCTATGCTGTAACGCTTAAGCTGCATTTCTTTAAACAACTCAGACGTGTTCTTATGTTCATATGTAAAGAAAGGCTCACGCATAATCTTCCTTATATTAAATGAATCATCAACGTTAGTAACTATAAGATCCTTTATATTAAGTGTACCTATAACGTTGTCAGTATCATTTTCATATATAGGAATACGTGTATACATAGTACTCTTAAAAAGAGTGATAATGTCATCGTATGATGAGTTAACATCAGCGACTGTCATATCTATACGAGGTATCATGACATCCTTTACCGAAGTATCACCAAAATCAAAAAGGTTGTCAATAATCTGTCGTTCGTCTTTTTCTATGATACCCTCTTCATGGCTTACCTTAACTATTGTACGAAGCTCTTCTTCTGTTATAGTGTTGGAGTTGCCTTTGGAGCTAGCGCCAAAGAGTTTTAATACTATGCCTGCAAGATGGTCAACTATAAAAATAACAGGAGTCAGTACAACCATAAGTCCATATATAACAGGCGCATATAATAATACAAGCTTAGTGTTAAACTTTGAAGCAAGATTCTTAGGGGTTATCTCTCCGAATATAAGAACGAACAGAGTAAGAACACCAGTTGCGATACCAGTAGCATAGCTGCCCCATACATTAATAGTAAATGTTGTTGCAAGAGCAGAACATGATATGTTAACTATGTTGTTACCAATAAGTACAGCACTTAACATCTTGCCTGAATTGTCGATAATCTTAGCTACTAAAGCAGCATGCCTGTTACCTTCGTCCATAAGCGAGCGGATTTTTATACGGCTTACCGTCATAAATGCGGTTTCAGCAGATGAAAAGAAAGCTGAAAGAAATAATAAAATAATAATAGTTATAAGTTGAATATAACTGTCAGTGTCCAAGGAAATGTTCCTCCAATCCTTAATATAAAATATAGTTAACACATTTAAGTGTTATATTTTAACATTTTACAGTATTGGTAAAGGACTGTCAAGGGATGATAACTGCTGTTAAAGTAGAAAATGTTACTGTTTACAGCCATATATAGCATTTTAAAGATTAGCCCTTAACAGAACTGCAAAATGTAGTCTATAGCGTACAGATATCTCATATTATATAGAGAATAATGAATGTAGATGGCTGTTATCCACAGGTTCAGTGGTGCAGTCAGGAGTATGTATGAATAAAGTATCAGTTATATTAAAGACACTTATAGCGGGCTATGTTATAACAGTTGCGGCACTTCTGCTGCTTTCATTCTGCCTGTATAAGTTCAGGGTTTCAGACAGCATAATATCAGTAGGGATATATGTTACATATGGTCTTTCAGCTCTGTGCGGAGGTCTTTTGCTTGCCAAAAGTATGAAACGCAACAGGCTTATGTGGGGCGCACTGTATGGAGTGATATATTTTCTTATATTACTTATTGTTTCGATAGCTGTGAATAAAGGTATGTCATCGGATATTGCCCAGATGGTAAAGAATGCAGCACTGTGCATATTATGCGGAGCAGTTGGAGGTGTTATATCTTAGGTTGGAGTTCATTAAAATGTGATTTTATGATACGCGAATTTTCAATATTAATTAAAATATGTATTAAATGCGATTGTATAGTATAGGGAAAATGTGATATTTATTAAAAGCATATTAAATATATATTTATGCTACGAGAGCTTTATATGTTGATTAATGATATAAAAAACATGAATTGTGGACGAATATAGCGATACAAATATATAATTGATAGGTAGAATTTGTTTTTAGCAATTATATTATAATTATTATATTAATTAATAAAGAAAATGCTTACCGAGAGCTTGACAGATGAACCAGTATAATATTATTATAATAAGCTACCAGAAAATAAAAAATTATCTAAAAATGTAAAATAAAAAAAGGAAATTCGACAATAACATTGAATACAATAAAAGTAGGCAGTTTTTAAGTCTTACTATTACATAAGGAAAGAAGAGTTAATATGCCAATATATTCAAGTGAAGTAATAGAAGAGGTTGTGTCACGCAACGATATAGTTGATGTTATTTCCGGTTATATAAAGCTTAAGAAGAGTGGAAGTTCTTATGTTGGATTATGTCCATTCCATAATGAAAAGTCACCATCATTTTCTGTGTCAGGAACAAAGCAGATGTATCACTGTTTTGGATGCGGAGTTGGTGGTAATGTCATAACATTTGTTATGGAATATGAGAACTTTACATTTCCAGAGGCAGTAAAGCTGCTTGCGGACAGGGCAGGTGTTGACCTTCCTGTTATGGAGTACTCAGGGGATGACAGGCGTGAAAGAGATATTAAGACAAAGCTGCTTGAGATTAACAAGATAGCAGCTACATTTTATTATCATCAGTTAAAGTCGCCTGCCGGACAGGACGGACTTGCTTATCTTAAGGGAAGACAGCTTTCGGATAAGACTATCAATACATTTGGATTAGGCTTCGCACCCCAGCTTACTGGTGATTTGTACAGGATGCTTAAGGAAAAGGGATATGATGACGAGATATTAAAGGAGTCGGGACTGTTTACTTACGAAAAAGGTGTAAGAGAAAAGTTCTGGAACAGGGTCATATTTCCTATTATGGATATCAATAATAAAGTTATCGGCTTCGGTGGCCGTGTTATGGGGGATGGAAAGCCCAAGTACCTGAATTCACCGGAGACGAAGCTTTTTGATAAAAGTAAGAATCTGTATGGACTTAATGTGGCAAGGAGTGCAAGAAAGAATAATCTTATAATATGTGAAGGTTATATGGATGTTATATCTATGCATCAGGCAGGTTTTAATCAGGCTGTGGCATCGCTTGGTACGGCACTGACACCGGGACATGCACGTCTTATGAAAAGATATACGGATAATGTGCTTATAACCTATGATAGTGATGAAGCAGGTGTTAAGGCAGCTTTAAGGGCTATTCCTATATTAAAGGAAGCGGGACTTTCAACGAGAGTTATTAATATGCGGCCATATAAAGACCCTGATGAATTCATCAAGGCACTTGGCGCAGAAGCATTTCAGGAGCGTATAGATAAGGCGGAGAACAGCTTTATGTATGAAATCGGTATAATAGAGAAGAATTATAACAGAAGCGACCCTGAGAGTGAAACCGCATTTGAAAGAGAAGTAGCTAAGAAGCTTGCTGCATTTAGTGAGAAGCTTGAGAGAGATAACTATATGAAGGCTGTATGCAGGCAGTTTATGATACCAGAGGATGGTATGCGCCAGATGGTTATCAGGATTGGAAGTCAGGGCGGAATTATCACTAATAATGTGACTCCTGTAAGAAGGGCTGAACCGGTAAGAAAGAAAAAAGAAGATGGTGTAAGGCAGGCAGAGAAAATTCTGCTTACGTGGATGATAGAAGATGGCGATATATATGATAAGGTGAGGGAATATATACAGCCAGAAGACTTTATAGACCCGCTGTTTAAGGATGTTGCAGCTAAAATATACGAACAGTATGAGAGTGGCAGCATTAATCCGGCGGCGATTATAGGCTCATATAGTGATGGTGAAATGCATAGTGAGATAGCGGCTATGTTCAGCGCAGAATTAAGCGACTCTCTCAGCCAGTCAGAAAGAGAGAAGACACTGAATGATACAGTACTCAGGGTTAAGAAGAGCAGTCTTGATTATAAGCTTGAACATGCGACAGATGCTAAGACGATGCAGGATATCATAGGCAGGCAGATGAAGTTAAATAATATTCACATTAATTTGTAATACATGCGAAAGGTGGACCATTGTAATGGCAGTAAAGAAGGAAAACTTAAACGAAGAAGAATTAAAGGAAACTAAGAAGACAACTAAAAAGAAGGCTGATACAGCTTCATCAGAAAAGCAGGCTGCTAAGAAGCCTAAGAAGTCTAAGAAGGAAGAACCGGCACAGCAGGAGCTTTCAGAGGAAGAAGCAGCAAGATTAATGCAGGAAAAGTTCATGGATAAGTGCAGAGGTATCCTTGCAATAGCCAGAAAGAAGAAAAATGTCCTTGATTATAAGGAGATTATGGATTATTTTCAGGATACAGACTTTGAAGCTGATAAGATGGAAAAGGTGTTTGAGTTCCTTGAAGGCTGTAATATAGATGTCAAGATGAACGATGATGAGGTGGAAGAGGATGATATCATTCTTTCTGATGAAGATGATATTGATATTGAAAAGATTGACCTCTCAGTTCCAGATGGTATCGGTCTTGAAGACCCTGTAAGAATGTACTTAAAGGAGATAGGTAAAGTACCTCTTCTTAGTGCAGAGGAAGAAATAGAGTATGCCCAGAGAATGGAAGAGGGCGATGAGGAAGCTAAGAAGCGACTTGCCGAGGCCAACTTACGTCTTGTTGTAAGTATTGCAAAGCGTTATGTGGGCAGGGGTATGCAGTTCCTTGACCTTATTCAGGAGGGTAATCTTGGTCTTATAAAGGCTGTTGAAAAGTTTGATTACCGTAAGGGATATAAGTTCTCAACATATGCAACATGGTGGATAAGACAGGCTATCACAAGAGCTATTGCTGACCAGGCAAGAACTATACGTATTCCTGTTCATATGGTTGAAACTATCAATAAGCTTGTAAGAGTACAAAGACAGCTCTTACAGGAGTTAGGAAGAGAACCATCTCCAGAGGAAATAGCAGAAACTATGGATATTCCTGTTGAGAGAGTAAGAGAAATACAGAAAATCTCACAAGAGCCTGTTTCACTTGAAACACCTATCGGTGAGGAGGAAGACAGCCACCTTGGTGACTTTATTCAGGATGATAATGTTCCAGTTCCAGCAGAGGCAGCAGCTTCAACACTTCTTAAGGAACAGCTTGTAGAAGTTCTTGGAACTCTTACAGACAGAGAGCAGAAGGTATTAAGACTTCGTTTTGGTATGGATGATGGAAGAGCAAGAACACTTGAGGAAGTTGGTAAGGAATTCAACGTTACAAGAGAGCGTATCAGACAGATTGAAGCCAAGGCTTTAAGAAAGTTAAGACATCCAAGCAGAAGCCGTAAGCTTAAGGATTATCTTGACTAATATCAGGATAATGACAGGAGCTTTAATTAAATATAATATAGTTATGTACTTACAGATGTATAGAAGACAAATGTTTAACATAACGCTTTAATTAAACATAATATAGTTATGTACGGCTTGAGTTTAGGTATATTATAGCGAACGATTACAAATCAGGATTAACTTGTGGACATGCAGGTCTAATCCTGATTTTTGTAAATTAAGCAATAAGCTATAAGTAAGTAGATGTAAAAATACACAAAAATAATTTGTTTTTGTGTATGATACAGATACATTTCAATAGATTAAGTAAAATATGTCCTTATAATACGACATATTTGTGCAATATTCTAATTATATAAATAATAAATAATAAAATAAGGAAGTTATATGGAATTATTGAAAATATCGGACAGACTAAGAAGTGCTGCCGGACTTGTATACAAGGGGGCAAGAGTTGCAGATATAGGCACAGACCACGGATATCTTCCTATATATCTTGTGCAGAATGGAATATCAGAGTGTGTCTATGCGTGTGACGTGAGGAAAAAGCCTTTGGAGAGAGCACAGGCGCATATAAGTTCATATGGACTTGATGATAATATAACTATAAGACTTGCAGATGGTCTTTGTGGCATACAGAAAGATGATGTAGATACGGTAACGATATGTGGAATGGGCGGAAAGCTTATGAAGGATATTATCGAAGCCGGCAAAGACAGGCTTAGTAATGGTATGCAGCTTATACTTTCTCCGCAGTCAGAGGTCCGCGAATTTAGGGCATATCTGTTAGAGAACGGCATAGATATATTATCAGAAATGATGATAAAAGATGAGGGAAAGTATTATTTTATAATGGATTGCGTGTACCATGATATGGCAGAGGGAGCTGTATACAATAATAATACACATTTGCAGGAAAAAAATGCAGCAGAGTATACAGAGGAAGAGCTGAGGTATGGAAGATATCTTATAGATAACCACTCAGAAGTATTAAAAGAATATCTTGATAAGGAATATGACAGCTTTATAAGTATACAGAAGTCACTTAAGGAACAGAATGTCAAGAAGCCATCAGCCGCGATAGAAAAAAGATTACAGGAACTTGAAGCTGATATTGAGTATAACAGAAAGGCTGAATTAAGTTGTTGTGCGCAAGATGCACAGAAATGAGGATTAATATGAAATTATCACAGATGGCAGCAGAAGCTGCGGCTAATTATGAGTATGATATTATTATGGCAAAGGTCAACGGAAAGCTGACAGAAATATCGGACAGAGAAATACAGGATGAAAAGGTGGAATTCATAACAGTAGGCGACTCTATAGGTAATGAAACTTATAAGAGAAGTGTACTGCTTCTTATGCTTAATGCCATACATAAGATAGATAAGGAAAAGAAGATAAAAAAAGTTACAGTGGAATTCTCATTAAGCAAGGGCTTATACTGTGAAATCAAGGGAGATTTCACGATAACAGAAGAATTCCTCGCAGAAGTCAAGAGAGTTATGTTAGAGGATGTTAAAGCTAATATTCCTATTAAGAAGGCAGGAATGAAGACCTCTGAGGCAATCAAGCTTTTTGAGGAGCATGGCATGAGCGATAAGACACGTCTTTTCAAGTACAGAATAAGTTCATATGTAAATGTATATAGCATAGAAGATTACAGTGATTATTTCTATGGCTATATGGCATCACACACAGGAATACTTGGTGTGTTTGACCTGTTTAAGTATGATAAAGGCTTTGTACTCCAGCTTCCAAGAAAAGAGTCACCAAAGACTGTGCCAGAATTCGCACCACAGGCAAAGCTTTTTAATGTACTTGAAGAAACAAGTGAATGGGCAGATATGCTTGGCGTGGATACTGTTGCATCGCTTAATGAGCACATAATAAGTGGTGATATTAATTCACTTATTCTTGTTCAGGAGGCACTTCAGGAACAGAAGATAGTTGATATTGTCAATAAGATTAAGAAAAGAGATGGCATTAAGTTCATAATGATAGCTGGTCCATCATCTTCCGGCAAAACAACATTTTCACACAGATTATCAATACAGCTTCGTGCAAGCGGTTTTAAGCCACATGCCATAGGCGTTGACAATTATTTTGTGGAGAGAGAGCAGACACCTGTTGATGAGAATGGCAATTATAACTTTGAGGATATCCACGCAATAGACATAAAGCTTTTCAATGACCATATGACTTCTCTTCTTAAAGGTGAGAGAGTTGAACTTCCAGAGTTTAACTTTGTGACAGGAAGAAAGGAATATAATGGCGATTATTTACAGTTAGGTGATGAGGATATTCTTGTAATAGAGGGTATCCACTGCCTGAATGATGAACTTTCGTATTCACTTCCTGTTGAAAGTAAGTTTAAAATATATATCAGTGCGCTTACACAGCTTAATGTTGATGAGCACAACAGAGTAGCAACAACTGATGGACGTCTTATAAGACGTATGGCAAGAGATTACCGTACAAGGGGTGCTTCTGCAAAGAAGACTCTTTCTATGTGGGAGTCTGTAAGAAAGGGTGAGGAGAAAAATATTTTCCCTTATCAGGAGGAAGCGGATGCTATGTTTAATTCAGCTATGGCATATGAATTATGCATATTAAAGCCAATAGTAGAGCCATTGCTTTTCTCAATAACAGAGGATGACCCGGAATATCAGGAGGCTAAGAGATTACTTAAGTTCTTAGCATATTTCCTTCCTTGTCCAGCAGACAATGTTCCAATTAACTCAATAATGAGAGAGTTTATTGGTGGGGGATGCTTCAGGGTGTAATATTGTTTTCAGAATAGAAAATAATAATATTGAAATCATACAATGTGGAACACATTATAGGGATAAGCAGAAATATGAATTGAAAGAATACTCGGTCACAGCCGACTCGGTTGTGACCGAGTATTTTGTTTACATTATTAGAATATAATGATATACTCTTTATATGAAATTAAATATCTGGAGGGATAGAATGTATGAAATTCATAGGAAGGGAAGAACAGCTTAAAAAACTTGACAGGGTTATTAACAAAGAAGAATTAACATTTTCTTTAATATACGGAAGAAGACGTGTAGGCAAGAGCGAACTGGTAAAGCAGGCTATAAAAAGAAATAATGTTAAAAGCTTTTATTATGAATGCAAGCAGGTTTCAGAGGTAGGCAATGCCACAGGTTTAGGCGAAATCGTGTCAGAGATTATGGGGCTGCCAAAGCTTGACTACAGTGATATAGAAGCGGTGCTTAAGTATATTTTTGAGTTGTCTGTTAAAGAAAACATTATTCTAGTTCTGGACGAGTATCCATATTTGAGGGAAAATATCAAAGGAATGGACAGCATATTGCAGTCGCTTGTTGATAAGTACAAAGATACGTCAAAGCTTACGCTGATAATATTAGGTTCATATGTTGAGGTAATGCGTTCACTTTTAGAACATTCTAATCCGTTATATGGAAGGGTCGACCTGACTATAGATTTAAAGCAGATGGATTATTATGAGTCAGCGATGTTTTATCCTAACTTTTCATCAGAGGATAAGGTCAGGATATATGCGGTATTTGGAGGAATTCCCTATTATAACCGTTTGATTGATGACACTAAGAGCGTTAAGGATAATATTATTGAGCTGATTGCATCTTCAGGAGCAAGGCTTGAAAATGAGGTGTCGATGTATCTTAATGCAGAAATATCCAAGATAATTAATGCAAATGAAGTTTTTGAGGCATTATCAAGAGGTTTCACAAGATATAGCGATATATTGTCACAATCACACGTTTCAAGCGGTCCGACACTTGTAGATGTACTCGACAAGTTAATGAGAATGGAAGTTGTTGTAAAAACTGCGCCTATTAATTATGGAAATAATAAAAAGAAAGCAGGATATTATATTTCAGATAATCTGTCTTTATTTTACTACAGATACATTTTCAAATATTCATCGCAGATGAAGATAATGGACTCCGAAGTGTTTTATAAAAAATATATTGAAAAAGATTTTGAAGAGCATTATGTACCACATATATTTGAAACAATATGCAGTCAGTATCTGATAAGAATGAACAGGGCAGGAAATATAGAACCTGTATTTGAAAAAATCGGAAAATATTATTACGATAATCCGGCAGAACATACTAATGGTGAGTTTGATGTTGTCACAGAAGATGAAAATGGATATGTATTTTATGAAGTAAAGTTGAAAAAGACACCTGTGACAGATGAAATAATAGAAAAAGAAATAAGTCAGGTGGAGGCGACAGGACTTAATTGTTACAAATATGCATTCATTTCAAGGTCGGGCTTTGACTGCCAGCATAGGGATAATGTAAAGCTTATTGCGCTTGATGAAATGTTTGAATAAAATGTATTCTTAAATGAACAAAAAATATACAGAATTAATTATCTTTAACTAGTAATTAATTCTGTATATTTGTATATTTAATTACTTCTTTAGCGGCTTTATAATCTAAATAAGAAACAGCATTTGTTATTGAAAGGCTTGTTGTAATTGTTAATGCACTATTTCCTAAATGAATTCTTATACTCTCTGGACATTTCAAAAAGCTCATTGACATACCCGGGAGTTTTGTTATCAATATTATTCTTAATCTCACTAAGTATATCTATGTAGTCGCCAAGGAGTGCACTTATATCTTCTGAGTTAGATGCACATATCTGGTCCCACATTTCAGGGGATGAAGCGGCAACTCTTGTCATATCGCGAAAGCTTCCGGCGGCAAGCATCTGCATATGCTTTTCACTGTCGTCATGCTTTGAAACAAGCTTTACAAGTGCTGTTGAGATAAGATGTGGAAGGTGGCTTATGGCAGCAACAGTCTTGTCGTGAGTCGCATAATCCATAACTATAGGGTTTGCCTTCATATCACATATAAGTGCTTTAAAGCGTTCAAGCTGGGCGTCTGTTGTTTTGGCGGTAGGAGTGATTACATAGCGCGCATTTTTCATAATAGCTGCTGAGGAATTAGCGTAGCCTGTAAGCTCTGAGCCAGCCATAGGATGACCGCCGATAAACATATCCTCCATATCAAGCTCTTTGACAGCATTATGTATAGAAGTCTTAACACTTCCGACATCAGTTATTATACAGTCTTTTTTGGCTATATTTTTTAACTGCTTAAGGTAATCGTTCATAGTTATTACAGGTGTGCAGAGTATTATAAAATCACAATCAGCCAGTCTGTTATCAATGCAGTCAAGTACATCATCCACAACCCCGTCTTTTTTAGCCTCATATACAGGTTCAAGCCTTCTGCTTGTTGCAGCTATATTATAATTATTACCAGACTCCTTAAGTGCGTGTGCTATAGAACCTGCGATAAGCCCGAAGCCTATAAAACCAACTTTACAATCCATAATATACTTAACCTCATTTCCTACAATTTAATAACATTAATTATATATACATATAAGTATAATCGAAATATAATGATTGTTATAAATTTTAGCACTTTAAAGTGTTAGTGTAAAGGGCTGTGATTAAATATATAAAGGAATTAAACAATTTTTATAAAAAATTGTCAAAGTATTTCCATAACGGAATATATCAAGAAAGTTACAATAAAAAATACAAGGAATAATATTGACAAAAAAATACCGGGGGGGGGTAAAATAGATTATGAAAAATTTATAAACAGATATGTAATATCTGAATAATTATATGAGGAGGGCTTATATGCGTAAGAAAAGTTGGCTTATAGGTGCAACAGCATTAGCGGCAGTTGCAGCATTTGGTGCATTTGGCATACATTCAGTTAAAGCCACTGAAACAGAGAGCGAAAGTGCAAAGGAACAGATAATATTTGAACAGGTTGGAAGAGATACATATTCTAGCTGTGCATATGGCGAGAATGGAATGATGCTCGGAGCAGAAGACAACAAATATTATACTAAGGTTGATAACGATGGAACAATGACAGAGTTAGATAACAGTGATGGCAAATATAAGACTATAGCTGTATCATCAAGCTGTGATTATGTCAACAGTATTTTATCTATAGATGAAGATAAAAAGGGTGCTGTTCTTAATTATGACGGAAGCTTTGCGTATGGAACTGATAACTATTATGAATATGTAACAGGTTTAAGAGTTGACGGACAGTCAGTATGTGCTTATGAAGAAGATGGCAAGGTCGTAGTAAATAATGTAAATGGTGATAAGCTTTTTGAGGTATCAATACCAGATAATAATTATGGTGGTCTTACAATCAGAAGCTGTGTGAAATATATCAGTATTGCTTATAAAGTTGATAATGATTATAAGTATCAGTATTTATATTATGATTTAAATGGTAATGAAGTTACATATTCTGATGTTCATGAATATATGTCAGTAAATTATGATGCAGTTTATAATATATCTGGACGTGTATTTACTAAAGTTTCAGGACGTGAATTCGATAATGGATATCGTGCAAGTTTTGAGGGAGTTTTAAAGGGTCAGAAGGTATATTATGCATACCGTTCATCAGACCGTTCAAGAGCAATTATTGATGAAGAAGGTAACGAACTTTTACTAGATGTTAATAGTAGTTATGCAGCATTTGGTGATAAGATTGCAACAAGAACTTATAAAGACCCTGATAATACTAAGGCTGGTTCTGAATATCACATTGTTAAAGCTGTATTAGCAACAGAATTAAAGAAGGATGATGCCAATAATTCAGTAGCTGAAATCGTAGCAGAAGATGCTGCACTTGGCAGTGATGTAACATATGATGACCTTGATGCAGATGCTAAGAGTGTATATGACAAGAAGTTTAACTTTAATGTTAAAGCTGCAAATGGTGTTATAGCAGATGGTGCTTCACTTTCAGTAACAAAGGTTGTTGACGGTTCGGATTACGAAGCAGCGAAAGAAGCAACTAAAGAAGCAGCCAGCCATATAGCAGTATTTAATATCGACTTACTCAAGGATGGCGCTAAAATACAGCCAAATGGAAACATCGAATTCACAGTAGATGTACCTGATAACTTTAACAGTGATTTATTAGCTGTATACAGACTTTCAAGCGATGGCACTTCATATGTCAAGCTTACATCAAGTGTTAAAGATGGCAAGGTAACATTTGTTACAGACCACTTCAGTACATATATTATAGCTGAAGAAAAGCAGGCTGTTGTTCCAGATGATAACAACAATAATGCTGGCAATGAAGATAACAATGCCAACAACAATAACAACGCTTCTAATAATGAAGACAGCAACACAAATAACAGCAGTACAGCTGCTAACAATGAGCAGGCTTCAGGTTCAGAAGTATCAAGTACAGTACCAACAACAGGTGATACAGCTAACTATATCATCTATATTGTAGCTGTATTATGCGCAGCTGCAGCAGGTGTATGTGCTATGACATTTAAGAAGAGAGCTAAATAAGCTGATTTATAAGATTACATAATTATATTTATAATGTAACTAAAGATTTGGCACATAATCTTGGTTATATTAGAAAAAGCTATCGTGTGTAATATTGGGGCGTGCCTCATTATACGGCGGTAGCTTTTTCTGCAATAAAAACGTACAGCAATGGAAAGACAGATTTTGTAATTAATTATGCTCTACAAGCTGGATAATTCACTCTAGTTAATATCAGATAGGAAATGTTATGGAGAAGTTAATAGATAGATTAATAAGGAATATCGTATATTTATATTTAATTATATTGCCGTGGCTTGTTATGCCGCATAAGGCATATTATACGGAGGATGAAAAGCTGTTATTTCCTTTAAATACAGAAGGCGTATACGATATATTTCTGTATTGGAAAATGTTTTTTACAATAGCCGTTTCAATTATTTTACTGGTTTTGCTGATAGTCAGTGTAATTAAATATAACTATAAAATATTTGATTGCAGCAGAATGTATGACAAAATTATATTGATATGCACAATAATATATGTCGTGTGTACGGTTGTGTCATATATATTCGCACAGTACAGAAAACTTGCTTTAACAGGCGGTGTAAACAGCTTTGAGGGAACGATTGTACTGCTTTCATATGTTGTATTATTCTTAGCAGGAAGATATGTTGTACAGAAATGTGACTATCGTAATATAGAATATATTGCAATGTTTAATGCTGTTGTATTGTTTATGCTTTCGTTGATAGAAGTTAATTATAAAAGCATAGCTGAAATTGCCACAGGGCATACAGTCGAAATTAATTATACCAATATGCTATGTCTGACATTTTATAATCCGGCATACTGCGCAGGTTTTATTATTATGATTCTTCCGGTATGTCTTTATTATTATTCAGTTTCTAAGAAGATTGTTAAAAATGTTGTGTGGGGCTGCCTGTCTGTAACTACATTGATGTGTGGTTTTCTTACAAGGTCAAGTGCGGCATTTTATATATTGATATTTGAAGTGGCGGTGTTTGTTGTCGTAATGGCGGTGATATTTTTAAGAAATATAAAAAATGTGAGCTGGAATAAAATTATAGCAGGAAAGATTATAGGTATAGCGGCAGCGATAACAGCCGTCATACTTATTGATATGTGCGCAGGCGGACACATTTTTAATTCAGCCAAATCAGCATCAGTTAATGAAACGACAGCAATTCACAAGAAAGATTATTATAAAGTTAATAACATAGAATTGAATAAAAATGAAGTGTGCATAACTGGTGATGATAATAAGCTTATATGTGGGATTGATAGTAACAATACAATATATTTTACAGATGAAGCAGGGCAGATTATAAGTGTGAGTTCACAGGGGGACAGACTTACATTTCCAGAGCCATATTCAATGGTGCAGGCATATATCCAGAATGACACATTATGTCTTGACTTGGGATATAAGGGAGAGCTTCGTTTTCTTATGTATGATAATAATTTTTATCCGGTACTGTCAGATGGTTCAGTTGTCAAGGATATATCCTCAGGAACTGATACACAGACAGCTCGTTTTGATAATCTGTTTACAGGGCGGGGATACATATGGAGAAATACACTTCCTATATTGAAAAACACATTAATATTTGGTCATGGTGCCGGAACATTTGAAATGTATTTTAAACAATTTGACTTTGTAGGACTTCTTAATTCACAGGGAAATGTTGACCTTATTATTGATAAACCGCACAGCCTTTATCTTCAGATAGCATGCAATCAGGGCGTGTTGTGTAGTGTTGCAGTTGTGGTTATGTTATTCACTGTTGTTATTATAAATGTTCTATCGATTGTAAGAAAGTTAAAGGGACAGACTTCAAATGTTCAGACGTTTATAGGAAAATCGGAACGACAGGCTTCAAATGTTCAGTCAGTTATAGGAAAATCAGAACGACAGACTTCAAATGTTCAGTCAGTTATAAGAAAATCGAACGACAAGACTTTATTAGAAAAATGCAGCGACATAACGGGTGATAGACACATTGATAAAAGTGGCAATAATATAGCCCTAAATAAAAATTGCTATAATAGTGCTCTTGTAAACATTTTTGCAGTTTTATTGATAGCAGCATTTATGGCATTTGAATTAATAACAGACAGCAATATAACGGTAAATCCTATATTCGTAATTGTAACGGGAATGATTGGAGCAGGCATAAAATATGAAATCAGATAACAGAACAAATGGCATTGAGATAAATAATACAAAAGAAAATGATGCTGACATAAATAAGATTAATCAAAATAAAATTAATCAAAAGAAAATTAAGATAAATAAAAAGAAGTGTCTTATAATAACAGCATTTATAGTTGTTATAATTGCTGCATTAATATCGGTTATAACCAGTTATTTTGAAAGTGCAAAAAGGTCGCTTAAAACAACAGATAGCGTGATTGCTGGAAAAAATATTAATAATAAGGCAGTGTCTGATAGTGTTGAATATAATGGCGGACAGTATGTATACAATGATGATATTGTAAATATACTTGTTCTTGGTGTGGACAGTGACCTTAAGGTATCAGAAAAGCAGGAAAAAATAGGCGATATGGGACAGACTGATGCAATATATCTTGTCAGTATAGATACGAAAAAACATTCGCTTATGGTATATGCAATTCCAAGAGATACTATGTGTGAGATAGACATTTATAATGAAAAAGGAAAGCTTACAGGACTTATGGATGCACAGCTTGCATTACAGTATAATTATGCACTGGATTGTGAGAACTCCTCAAGATTGTCGGCAGAAGCGACATCAAGGTTAATGTATAATATACCAGTAAACAGAGTGTGTGTATTTAATTGTGATGCCATAAGCGTTATAAATGATGCCGTAGGTGGTGTTGAGGTAACGATAGAGAATGACTTTACGGATGAGAGCGGTGAAGTGTTAGAGCCTGAATTCTACAAGGGTAATACATTAAAGCTTACTGGTGAACAGGCAGTTACATTTGTAAGAGAAAGAGATTGTACAATATTTAAGAGTGCAATGGACAGAGTGGAAAGGCAGGAGCAATATATAAGTAGTCTTGTAACCACGGTCAAGTCTAAGTTAAAGCGTAATCCTATGACAGCCATATCTATCCTTGACAAACTTAAAGAGAGCGATTGTATATATACGGATATATCTTCATCTGAACTTATGTACATTGCACAGATAGCGGTAAGGACGGGCTTTTCTATGGAAAATGTGGTAACAATTCCGGGAGAGGTACATATGGGAGAGCAGTTTGAGGAATACCACACAGATAGTACGGCGCTTAAGAAAATGATACTGGAGAAATTCTATACTAAGGTAAAATGATTAAAGTAAAATAGTAATGAGAAGAAACGACAGCAGTGCAAAGATATAATATCAATGTCAAAGGATTGCCGTAAAAAAGTGGTCGGTTATTGACAAATCGTTTCATTGTGATAATATTTGAAAGTGAGTAAATATGTGATTGAAAGCACCAGAGAAGTATGGCTGGTGCAGGAATGAGGTTTTAAGATGGCTAATACAACAACTTATAATCCCAAGTCTATCGAGCCAAAGTGGCAGAAGTATTGGGCAGAACATGAAACATTTAAAACAGATGTATGGGACTTTTCAAAGCCAAAGTACTATGCGCTTGATATGTTCCCTTATCCATCAGGAGTAGGTCTTCATGCAGGTCATCCAGAGGGATATACAGCTACAGATATCACTTCACGTATGAAGAGAATGCAGGGATATAATGTACTTCATCCAATGGGATATGATTCATTTGGTCTTCCAGCTGAACAGTATGCTGTTAAGACAGGTAACAATCCTAACGGATTTACAGAAAAAAATATAGAAACATTTACTAAGCAGCTTAAGGAGCTTGGCTTCGACTATGACTGGAGCAAGACTTTAGCAACAAGTGACCCTAAGTTCTACAAGTGGACACAGTGGATATTCAAGCAGTTATATCTTGACGGATATGCTAAGTATATAGATATGCCGGTTAACTGGTGTGAGGAGCTTGGTACAGTTCTTTCCAACGATGAGGTTATTGATGGCAAGTCAGAGCGTGGCGGATATCCTGTTGTAAGAAAGAATATGAAGCAGTGGGTTATCGACCAGGTAGCATTTGCAGATAAGTTACTTGAAGGACTTGAGCATATCGACTGGCCAGAGTCTACTAAGGAAATGCAGAGACACTGGATAGGCAAGTCAGAAGGTGTTGAGGTTGACTTTAAGATTGATGGTGGTGGAGATTTCTCTATCTTTACTACTTGTATTGAAACTATATATGGTATTACATTTATGGTACTTGCACCAGATGGAGATGTCGTTAAAGAGCTTATGCCAAGAATTCAGAATAAGGAAGAGGTAGAAGCTTACATCGCAGAAACAATCAAGAAGAATGATATGGATAGAACAGAGCTTAATAAGACTAAGTCAGGCTGCGTTCTTGAAGGAATATATGCTATTAATCCTGTAAATGGCAAGAAGGTTCCTGTATACATCGGCGATTTTGTTCTTGCTAACTATGGTACTGGTGCTGTTATGGCAGTTCCAAGCCACGACCAGAGAGATTTTGAGTATTCAGAGGCACATAATATTCCTAGAATACAGGTTATTGATGGTGCTGATGTATCAGAGAAAGCATTTGAGAAGTATGATTATCTTGGCAAGGGCTGCAAGCTTATCAACTCAGAAGAATTCACAGGTCTTACTGTAGAAGAAGCCAAGGAAGCTATTACTCAGAAGCTTGAAAAGATGGGGGTAGCAAGAAGAAAGGCTAACTATCATTTCAGAGAGTGGATATTTGCAAGACAGAGATACTGGGGTGAACCAGTGCCTATCGTATATCTTGAGGATGGACAGATTCACGTTCTTGATGATGATGAGCTTCCACTTATCTTACCAGAACTTGAAGATTACAAGGGTAAGAATGGACAGGCTCCTCTTGAAAATGCGACAGAATGGAAGCAGTATGAACATAATGGACTTAAGGGTAAGAGAGAAACTTCAACTATGCCGGGTTCAGCAGGTTCAAGCTGGTATTATATGAGATATATTGACCCTGATAATGATAAGGAACTCTGCGATCCAGAACTTCTTAAGCACTGGCTTCCAGTTGACCTTTATATAGGTGGACCAGAGCATGCGGTTGGACATCTTATGTATTCAAGAATATGGAACAGATATCTCTACGACAAGGGTATATCACCAGTTGCGGAGCCATTCCAGAAGTTAGTTCATCAGGGTATGATTCTTGGTTCTAATGGTATCAAGATGGGTAAGAGATTTCCAGAGTTCGTTATCAACCCAAGTGATATCGTAAGAGAATATGGCGCTGATACTTTAAGACTTTACGAGATGTTCATGGGACCTCTTGAAGCTTCTAAGCCTTGGAGCCAGCAGGGTGTTGAAGGTGCAAGAAGATTTATCGGTAAGGTATGGAACTTCTTCACAACTGAAGGCAATGTTGTTGATGAGGATGTTAAGGAGCTTGAAAAGGTATATAACCAGACTGTAAAGAAGGTTACAGATGACTTTGAAAAGCTTGGCTTTAACACAGCTATCAGCCAGATGATGATATTTATGAATGCTGCAACTAAGCTTGGCAAGTGTTCAAGAGAATATGCAGAAGGCTTCATAAAGATGTTTTCTTGTATCTGCCCACACGCAGGCGAGGAAATGTGGAGCGTATTAGGTCACGATGATACTATAGCTTATGAGAGCTGGCCAACATACGATGAAGAAGCCTGCAAGGAAGACACTGTAGAGATAGGTGTACAGGTTAACGGTAAGGTTAAGGGTACTGTTTCTATAGCTGTTGATGAGGATAAGGAGTCTGTTCTTGAAAAGGCTAAGAAGGCTGTTGAGGGCAAGATTACAGGTAATATTATTAAGGAAATATATGTACCGGGTAAGATTGTTAATATTGTTGCGAAGTAAGGTGTGATTTTTAATTGGCGAACGGACGATATAAGACACGGGAAGGCTGTCACTAATGATACTTCGGACACCAGAAAGCTGATTGGTTGTTTCTAATACTTTCCATATAGATATTGAATACGGACGATACTGTTCGGACGCGCCGTCCTTGGCGCGGTCTCACTTGCGGGTACATCCTTGTACCCGCATATCTGTATGAAGAGGGAAAGTATAAGAAACAGCACAATCAACTTTCAAGTGTGTTCTCCGTATTATTAGCAACAGCCTTCCTGCCCCTTATGTCGTCCGTTTGTCAATAAATATAATCAACCTGTATACAATAATTAACGTGCAAAAGCCATACTGTAATTATCACACAACTGATACAGTAAATATCACTTCGGCGGATTACCATCAGGAACAATCTGCTTATATATCATTTCACAGTCCTGCCTTGTGAACTGGACACCTGATTGCTTGGCTTTCTGGCTTAAGGCAAATATCAGTGGAACAAGTTCTTCTTTACTTTTACCCTTTGATAAAGTCCTGAATTCATTTAATAAAAGCTGCTTCCTAAAATCAGTTTCTGACATAACTATAATAATCCTCATTTCTGCGCACGTTTTTGCGCATAACAGGTTTGTGCAGGTGCGCACAGACACAAATCCCGTGTGTGAAAAATAGATTTTTCACACTAATAACGCCTATAATTTATTTACATATAAAGATATGTAAGGGCAATATAAAATATGTTTCCGACTTATTAGTTGTCGTTATTATCATCAGAATTAAAATTTAAATCAAGAGAGTCAAGTTGTCTTAAATATTCGTTATACAAGTCCCGTTGGTTTGAATTCATAAAATTATTGAGTATATTATTGCCGGAACTATTATTACCACTATTTACATCATTCGCCATATAATTTCCACTATTAAAATACTGATTATTGCTGTTACCATTACCAGAATAACCACTGTCCATATTAGCCTGATTACCATTAAAAGAACCGTTAAACATATCCATCATATTGAACATATCGGACATTTTGCTGAAGCTGCGGTATGTGTTAATCATATTGATAATATTGCCGGAGCAGTAGGTAGTTATGGTATTCATAAGCTTTTCATTGTTTAGAATTTCATTAATAGGAGTATTAAATGTGATGCCGCTGCTGTTGCTGCATGTTTTAAAAATATTACAGTTGGCAGGTGAATTATAAAAACGTATGGTATTTTTAAGTTCACTTGTACGTATTAGTGCTGATACACGGCGCTGCATATTGTATTCCATAAATGGAAGGATTGCTTTGATAAGCTGGATATAATCAGGCTGGGTTAATATATCGAACTCGGTTACAGGGATTTGTTTAGGCATTATATTACTGTCCATATCATTTTGTATTAATATATTCTTCAAAATATTTTATATGACATATCTTAGTGTAAGTTTGATAGTCTGATAAAATAGATGAATGGTAAAAATTGCTTCTGATACATGTATTATATTTTCCTAAAATAAGCATATCATACATGATTTTAATACTATAAATGAGCGGATTAAAAATATTGTAAAAGTACATATGAGCTAGAAACACATATTAGATAAGAGTTGCACACAAAAGTAACTTTAAGAAATATTAATATAAAAAGACGGCAGACACACAGCCGCCCAGTCCCCACATCATATACCGGGTAAGCGCACCATATGTCTGCCTTATCAGAATAAAGAATACCTTAGAAGGTGATTAGCATCCGCAGCCATTGTTGCAGCCACAGCCGCCGTTGCATCCGCATCCGCCAAGACCTAAGGCGTTGCCACAGTCGCCACATCCACCACATAAGAGGAGGAGACAGATAATCCATATACAGTTGTTAGAACCACATCCGCCACAGCCGTTGTTGCAGCCACAGCCATTGTTATCAAAAAGAAGTAAAAGAATAATAAGCCATATGCAGTTGTTAGAACCACAATCTCCACATCCGTTGCATCCTCCGCAGTTTGTTGCTGCTAAATCACTCATAAATAATCCTCCGATTAAAACATTTACAATACAATAATATGATAATGGGCTTGTTAGTGTTACTTATTTTGGGTGAAATATTGCAATATTTATGAAATTATTATATCATCAAAGGGTATGTGTAAAGTTACAAGGCATACCGCGAGTGTATACATTATGACACAGATAGTATGCTGCTGTAATAAGTGCGGATTATAGGACGCATAGATAGGAGCGTATAGATATGAAAGTATCAGTTATTATTCCTTCGCTGAATCCGGATGAAAAGTTAGTTACGGTTGTGGATTCGCTGATAAGGAAGGGATTCGGGGATATAGTATTGGTAAATGATGGAAGCGATGAGAGTCATATGTGGCCATTTGAGAAGGTTGGGGCTTATAAAGAATGTACGATTCTTACGCACGATGTTAACAGAGGCAAGGGAAGAGCCTTAAAAACAGCATTTGAATACTGTATCAGCAACAGAAAAGATTACGATGGCGTAGTGACGGTGGACGGCGATAACCAGCATCAGGCAGATGATATATATAACTGCTGCGAAGCTATGATTCGTGAAGACAAGGTTGTGCTTGGCGTAAGAACCTTTGACGGCGATGATGTTCCGTTTAAGAGCAGGTTTGGTAACAATCTTACAAGCTTTGTGTTTAAGGCTATGTGTGGACTTAACATATCAGATACACAGACGGGGCTAAGGGCAATACCATATAGATATCTCCAGACCTTCTGTGATATTGAGGGTGAGCGTTTTGAGTACGAAACGAGGATGCTCTTAGAGTTTAAGAGATCAGATATTCCATATATGGAAGTGCCTATTAAGACAGTGTATATTGAGGAAAATGCATCCACACATTTCAACCCGGTCAAGGACTCAATAAAAATATACAAGGTGATTTTCAAGTACACATTTTCTAAAACAGCGCCAAAGTATGTGCTAAGCTCATTAGCATCGTGGGTTATAGATAATTTAATATTTAATTTACTTGAAATTTTTCTTGTTATGATTACAATATCATTAAGACTGTTAGTGAGTACAGTTATAGCAAGAGTGATATCTTCTATATTCAACTTTACCATGAACAAGAAGCTTGTGTTTAAGTCAGATAAGGATACGAAGTCGGCAGCAGTGAGGTATTATATACTGTGGTTCTGCCAGATGATAGTGTCGTATCTTCTTGTATACATATTTACAAAGCTGCTTGCATCGGGCAATGTAGCAGTTGCAATAACCAAGATAATAGTTGATGTAGTTCTGTTTGTTATAAGCTATAACATACAGAAAAGATGGGTATTTAAGTAAAGATTAATAAGAATGAGGAAAGTGATGAAAAAGAATGTATTAAAGTGGGTGGGACGTATTGGTGCCACTCTGTTGACAACAATAGTTATTCTTGTAGCAGGTCTGTACTGTGTTATGGCTATGTTAGCCTGGGGACCATCAAAAGTGGCTAAGAAACAGTTTATTATGTCACTACAGGAAACTGGAGAGCTTGGCTTTATGGCAAACTGGTTCTGTTCGCAGGAGGAGATTGACAAGATTAAAGAAGAAAATTCTGTAAAGGACACAACGGATATAACAGATTCAAGCCTTGTTGTTATAGGCGGTGAAACTAATGAAGATGAGGAAGACCTTTATGTGGTAGATATTAAGGGTGAGGCTTACAGCGGAAAGCTTATGATAGTTAAAGATCCATCAAGACTTTTTGTTGGTACAGTACCGGAGTTCAAGCTTGAGAAAGGCTGGACAGTTTCAGAGATAGCACAAAGATATGATGCAATTGCAGGTATTAATGGTGGTGAGTTTGTTGACTCAACACCACAGACAGCAATGCCTATCGGACTTGTCATGGTAGATGGCAATGTATTAAATGGTAATCCAAATGAGACATATCATGTAACGGGTATAACATTTGATAACAAGCTTGTTATGGGTAATATGACAGCAGCTAAGGCGCAGGAGCTTGGTGTAAGGGACTGTGTCAATGCAAGCAGCGATATAGGACCATTCCTTGTTATAAATGGAGAGGCACAGGATGTTGATGGTGTCGGTGGCGGACTTAATCCACGTACAGCCATAGGACAAAGAGCTGATGGAGCGATACTCCTTCTTGTGGTTGACGGAAGACAGGTAACAAGCCTTGGAGCTTCATTCTCAGACCTTCAGGATATTATGCTTCAGTATGGAGCGGTCAATGCATCAGCTATGGATGGTGGAACATCAACACAGATGTATTATGATGGTGAAGTTATCAATAAGCCATATTCACCAACAGGTCCAAGAACACTGCCAACAGCATTTTTGATTAAGTAAGGATGGAAATGGAGATTATATGCCAGATATGAATAATAAAGCTAATAATAATAACAATTTCTTTAAAAAGCTGTCGGCTTTTAAGAGATTTCTTATAATATATGCAGCTGTGCTTGTTGTATTAATTGCTCTAGGGCTGGTATTACTGCATAGCTTCCTTAAGGATTATGAGTCAGGACGTCCTGCTAATACTATGGATACACTTGTAACACACATTGAAAAAGGTGATGTAGGAGAGTGGATTGATAAGTGTGGGCTTCTTAGTGAGTTTGAAACACAACAGATAGTAACAGATTATTTTAATGATATATTTACTGGAAAGCAGATAAGTTATAAGAAAAAGGCTGGCGAGTATTCAGAGAGCAAGCCTGTATATGTATTATATGCAGGTAACGATAAGATAGCCAGTGTAAGTCTTGATGAGAGCAAAAAGAATATGCATAAGTTTACAGAATGGAAGATATCTTCTATTGATTTTAATGTAAATGCAAAGGATAACCACGCTGTTAATGTAATGGTTCCTAAGGGAAGCAGGGTTGAACTTAATGGTGTAAGTGTGTCTGAAAGTTATATAACTGGTGAGAGCGAGGTTGATTTATGTAAGCATATAGGTGATTACGTAAATGTACCACTCAATGAAGTGTATGAGATTAGCGGACTGTTTGCAGCACCACAGGTTAAGGTATACTCAGGTGATAAGGAACTTGAAACAGAGCTTGAAAAGAGCGGATATGTTGCATATTATCCAGGTGATGAGTCACTGTTGGAGGAGGAAACTCCGCATATACTTCTTATAGCTGAAGATTACGGAAAGTATATGATTAACAGAGGAAGTCTTAAAACTTTGTCAAGTTATATGATAGGTACGGCTAGAGAGTATATGAGTGATATACCAGCTATAGATGTGTATCTTATAGGAAGAACATTTACATACGATACAGCAGATGAAAGTGTAAGTAACTTCAGAAAGTATTCTGATGACTGTTATTCTTGTGATGTTGATTACAAGCTTAACGTAAAATGGTCGTCAGGAAGCACGACTTATGATATTGCATTGACTTACATATTCGTTAAGCAGGATAGTGAGTGGATGTTAGCGGACTTTAAGATTAGATAAGAGGATTATACTATGTCATCTAAAAATAAACGTAATTTTATTCTTCAGGGTTCCATACTTGCTATGGCTGGAATATTTGTAAGAATAATAGGAATGGTATATAGAATTCCAGTATTGAATATTATTGGAAGTGAAGGTAATGGAATATACGGAACGGCGTTTAATGTATACAATATTATGCTTGTGCTGTCTTCGTATGGTCTTCCAATGGCTGTTTCCAAGCTTATATCAGCAAGATTTGTAAAGAAGAGGTACAAGAGTGCTGTAAAGATACTTAAGTGTTCACTTATCGCAGGTACATTTACCGGCGGTGTGGCTGCACTTCTTGTATTCTTTGGTGCAGATTTTATTGAAAATGTAGTATATGGTGGGGGAATTCCCGGACTTGCGATACCTTTAAGAGTTCTTGCACCGACTATATTTCTTGTTGCCATACTGGGTGTCTTAAGAGGCTTCTTTCAGGGGCAGGGAACTATGATACCGACAGCTGTGTCGCAGATAATCGAGCAGATAGTCAATGCTGTTGTAAGTATTGTGGCAGGTTATATGCTTATTAAGGCATATGCCACAGCTAACAATGCCTCAGCATATGGTGCAGCAGGAAGTACACTTGGTACGGCAATGGGAGCACTCACAGCTCTTGTGTTTTTCGTATTTCTTTATATACTGTATCGTCCTAAGTTTATGAAGATGGTTGCAAGGGATAATAGCTCGAATTGGAGAGATACTAATCAGTATATATATAAGACAATTCTTATGACTATGCTGCCTATTATCTTGAGTCAGACATTTTATCAGATAAGTGCTCTTTTAGATGATGTGATGTTTAGTAATATTATGATGACAAGAGGTGTGTCATCTAATATCACAAGGGATTTAGGGAATTTCAGTTCAAGTTATACACTGCTTATCAGTATTCCGCAGGGTATAGCGACAGCGCTTTCAGCTTCTATGCTTCCAAGTATAGTTGCCTCTTATACGAATGGTGAGCAGGAGGGTGTATACTCAAAGCTTACTAAGACATTAAAGACTAATATGTTCGTTGCTGTGCCTTCCTTCATAGGTTTATTTGTTATAGGTGAGCCTATCATCAAGCTTTTGTTTGCAAGGTATGACAGCGTACAGGGTGGTATGATGTTAAAGATAGGTGCTATTGCGATAGTATTCTATACACTTTCGACTGTGACAAGCTCAGCGCTTCAGGCAGTTGACAGAATGAAGGCACCTATGGTTCACTCATTTATATCACTTGTTGTTCATATTGTGCTTGTTGTTATATTATTATGTACAACTAATCTTGGAATATATGCGCTTGTAATAGGCAATGCTTCATTCCCTGTTATTATATTTGTATTAAATCTTAGGACTCTTTACATGGAAGAGGGTTACAGGCTTCCGGTTATGAAGGTATTTTCAAAACCAGTCATATGTTCAGCATTTATGGGTGTATGCACATTATTATCATACAATGTGATGTATAATGTTACATCATCTAATGCAGTTTCAGTGGTGATAGCACTTGTTGTTGCACTTATAACTTACTTTGTGCCATATATGTTCATAACAAAAACGATAAGGCTTTTGAACCTGTGAACTGACTAAATAGAATAGATTATCAGAAAGAGAGGAAAGAACATGCAGAATAAATTCACAGAGCAGGCAAGAAAAGTCCTTGAACAGGCTGCATTTGCGGCAGAAGTCAACGGACATTGTTATATAGGTTCAGAACATCTCCTGCTTGGACTTATTCAGGTTGAGGACTGTCTTGCAGGCAGGGTTCTTCTTAACAATGATGTTACAGAGAACAAAGTACTTAATCTTATATATCAGCTTATTGCACCAGACTGTGCAGTAAGTGTTAAAGAACCGGCCGCATATACTCCAAGAGTTAAGAAAATTCTTGTCGGTGCAGCCAATGAAGCAGCCAGATTTAAGGCTGACAGTATAGGAACAGAGCATATTCTCATAGCTATGCTTAAGGAAACAGACAGTGTGGCATCAAGACTTCTTAATACAATGGGAGTATCTGTAAAGAAAATATATACAGAACTTCTTGAAGGTATGGGAGAAGATGTTTCACGATTAAGAGAGGACTTCCAGAACGGACGTATAAAGCAGAAGGATAAGAAGGCAACTGCCATGCTTGACCAGTACAGCCGTGACCTGACAGCACTCGCAAGGGAAAAGAAGCTTGACCCGGTTATAGGAAGAGAGCAGGAAATACAGAGAGTTATCCAGATACTTTCAAGAAGGACCAAAAACAACCCATGCCTTATAGGCGAGCCTGGTGTTGGTAAGACAGCAGTTGTTGAAGGACTTGCACTCCGTATAGTAGAGGGAGAGGTTCCTGAAACTATAAAGGATAAAAGACTTGTAACACTTGATTTATCAGGTATGGTAGCTGGTTCTAAGTATAGAGGAGAGTTTGAGGAAAGAATAAAGAGAGTTATTGCAGAAGTTAAAAATGCAGGTAACGTAATTCTTTTCTTGGACGAAATTCACACAATCATAGGTGCTGGTGGCGCAGAGGGTGCTATCGATGCTTCTAATATATTAAAGCCATCTTTGGCAAGAGGTGAGATACAGCTTATAGGTGCTACAACACTTGAAGAGTACAGAAAACATATAGAAAAGGATGCTGCCCTTGAAAGAAGATTTCAGCCGGTTAAGGTTGAAGAGCCTACAGAGGAAGAGGCAGTTGATATTCTTATGGGTCTTAAGGAAAAGTATGAGGAACACCATAAGGTTAAGATAACAGATGAGGCTGTTAAGACAGCAGTCAAGCTTTCTAAAAGATACATCAACGACAGATTTCTTCCAGATAAGGCAATCGACCTTATCGATGAGGCATCATCAAGGACAAGGCTTGATGCTTATGCAGTGCCAAAGGATATTAAGAAGCTTGAGGTACAGATAGATGAGCTTTCAGTAGAGAAGGAAAATGCGATAAAAGAAGAAAGATATGAAGAAGCTTCAGACATCAAGAAGCAGCAGACAAGAAAGAAGGCAAGACTTGAGAAGTTAAAGGATAAGTGGAGAGAACAGATGGATACAACAGACTTAGTAGTTGATGATGATATCATCGCCAAGACTGTTGCTATGTGGACAAAGATACCTGTTGCCAAGATAGCAGAGGCAGAATCTGAGAAGCTTATCAATCTTGAAAATACACTTCACAACAGGGTTATAGGACAGGATGAGGCTGTCAGTGCTGTTGCAAAGGCTATCAGACGTGGAAGGGTAGGACTTAAAGACCCTAACAGACCAATAGGTTCATTCCTTTTCTTAGGTCCTACAGGTGTTGGTAAGACAGAGCTTTCAAAGGCTCTTGCAGATGCTATGTTTGGAACGGATAACTCACTTATAAGAGTTGATATGTCTGAGTATATGGAAAAGCATACGGTATCCAAGCTTATAGGTTCACCTCCGGGATATGTAGGATACGATGAGGGCGGACAGTTAAGCGAAAAGGTGAGAAGAAACCCATACTCAGTAGTACTTTTTGATGAGGTGGAGAAGGCACATCCTGATGTGTTTAATGTGCTTTTACAGGTGCTTGATGACGGACATATAACAGACTCAACAGGCAGGGTTGTCGACTTTAAGAATACAGTAATCATTATGACTTCCAATGCAGGTGCCGAGAATATAGTTGCACCTAAGTCGTTAGGTTTTGCTTCATCTTCAACAGATGAGCAGGTTCACGACAATATGAAGAGCAAGGTTATGGATGAGGTTAAGAGAATATTTAAGCCTGAATTCATTAACCGTATTGATGACATAATTGTATTCCATATGCTTAAGAAGGAGCAGATAGGCCAGATAGTAGATATTATGATGAAGACTGTCAATGACAGGATTATGGAGCAGATGAAGCTTTCAGTCGAGCTTGATGATGAGGCAAAGGCTTATATAGTTGATAAGGGCTATGATGCCAAGTATGGCGCACGTCCGTTAAGAAGAACTATCCAGAATGAGATAGAAGATGAGCTTGCTGAAAGAATTCTTGAAGGCAAGATAAAGGCAGGCAATAAGGTGCTTGTTACAGTTAAAGACAAAAAACTTGATTTTGTCTTAAAAAGAGGTCATAACAGATAAAAATTGACAAACAATACTAGTAAAATACTAGCACTTTTATACAATTTGATGTATAATCAAGATATGAATAAATGTTATGTTTCAGAGGTATATTTAAGGCATATTTCTGGAATATAATAAAATCGTAAAAAACGCAGGAGGACAATAATATGCCAGTAATTAATGAGTTAATTCGTTCAGAACAGGATGGAACTCTTAGCTTTGGTAATTATAAGCTGGATACTAAGTCTAAGTTATCAGATTTCGAACATTGTGGAGATACTTATAAGGTTAAGACTTTCAAGGAGATAACTAAGCTTGAGCGTAATGGTTCATTTGTATATGAATCAGTACCAGGAACAGCAGTTATGAACTTTAAGGCAACAGATACAGGTTTATCTTTCAAGGTTGAAGGAAGTGAAGATGCACAGATTACAGTCGAGCTTGAAGAAGGAGCTTCATACAATGTAAGTATTGATGGTGCATTTGAAGGAAGCATGGCTACTAATATGGGTGGCAAGATAGTTCTTTCAGTAAGCCTTGAAGAAGGAAAGACGGTAGGAATCGAAGTGGTTAAAGCGTAGCTACAGCTTTAAGCGATATAGTAATAAGATGATAACTATAAGGTGCTGCACCTTGCATAAAGTCATTGACTGACAGATGCGGGTGCAGCATTTTTCATATATTATGATGATTAAGGTATGAGTATCAGGATATGATGCCGTACAGTCATCTTTATATGTAAATATGTTCACAAGGAGGAAAATGTGGCAAAAGGTAAAAATACAGCATTTTTTTGCAGCGAATGTGGATATGAGTCTGCCAAATGGTTCGGACAGTGTCCTGCCTGCAAGGCGTGGAATACGCTTGTAGAGGAGCCAGTGGCTTCAAAGACACAGACTAAAGGCGTGGCGGCTGTAAGAAAGGATATAAGGGCGGATGGCAGCCATCCTGTAAGCCTGAAAGAGATTAATTCAGAAGAAAAAGAGAGAACACTCACAGGAATAGGTGAGCTTGACAGAGTATTAGGCGGAGGAATTGTACAGGGGTCGCTTGTTCTTGTAGGCGGTGACCCAGGTATAGGAAAGTCGACACTTCTTCTGCAGATGTGCTACTATCTGTCGGATGCAGGTGATAAGGTGCTGTATATTTCAGGCGAAGAGTCATTAAGGCAGATAAAGCTAAGGGCAGAAAGAATAGGTGAGTGTAGTGATAACCTTAAGATAATGTGCGAAACTAATCTTGACATCATAGAGAGTGTTCTTAAAAATGAGATGCCAAAGGTTGTTATAATCGACTCAATACAGACAATGTACAGGGAAGAAATATCAGCGGCACCAGGAAGCGTGTCACAGGTAAGAGAGAGCACCTCTATACTTATGCAGCTTGCAAAGGGGCTTAATATATCAATATTTATAGTAGGACATGTGACAAAGGAGGGCGTGGTTGCAGGACCACGTGTTCTTGAACATATGGTTGATACAGTACTTTACTTTGAGGGCGACAGATATGCTTCTTACCGAATACTAAGAAGCGTAAAGAACAGATTTGGTTCAACCAATGAGATAGGCGTGTTTGAAATGCAGCAGGATGGTCTTAATGAAGTGGCTAATCCTTCAGAATATATGCTGAACGGAAGACCGGAGGGAGCATCAGGCTCGGTTGTTGTATGCCTTATCGAGGGAACAAGGCCTCTTATGGTTGAAGTACAGGCACTTGTATGCGATTCTAACTTCGGTATGCCAAGACGTACTGCGGCAGGAACTGATTATAACAGGGTTAATCTGCTGATGGCAGTTCTTGAAAAGCGTGCCGGGATGAGAATGTCATCAAGTGATGCCTATCTTAATGTGGCTGGCGGCATAAAGGTGTCAGAGCCGGCACTTGACCTAGGTATAGTAATAGCGCTTGTCAGCAGCTTTAAGAACAGGGAAGTAGACAGTAAGACTGTTATATTTGGTGAAGTCGGACTTTCAGGAGAGGTAAGGGCAGTTACCCAGGCACAGCAGAGAGTGAATGAAGCTGTAAAGCTTGGATTTACGACATGTATATTGCCATATGTATGCTTGAAAAATATTAAAAATAATGATAAAATTAATCTTATTGGTATACATAATGTCAACGAAGCGATTGATCTTATATAAAAATAGTGACGATATTTATACCCTGACATTTTAAATATACATTTGGAGGAATACAATGGATAATAATAAGTTAGTCAGCGACCTGTCAGGAATACTTAATGGATTGGATTCATCTCAGGAACAGCTTGAAAAGGACGCATTTGATGTTATTAATTCATCAGACACATCTCTTAATCTGGTAAAGGAGAGTATCTCAAGTGTTGAAGAAATACTTACGATGATATCTGAGCTTAATGAGATAGCAGAGGAATCAGCAGCAAGAATAAAGGAGCTTGAGAAGCTTTCTAAGGATATTGAACAGTTTGCGGGAGTTATATCATCAATATCAAGCAGAACAAATATCCTTTCACTTAATGCATCAATAGAGGCTGCAAGAGCAGGAGAACACGGAAGAGGTTTTGCAGTTGTAGCAAGTGAAGTAAGAAATCTTGCTGCACAGTCAGCGAAGTCATCGAAGGAAATAACAGATACTATCAGTATGGTACAGCAGTCAGTTGGAAAGACTGTAGACTCAATGAAGAGCATTTATGAGAATTCTAACCAGCAGAAGGAAAAGGCTGATGAGATAGGAAATGTTCTCAATAAAGTTGTAGAAGCTGCATATACTGCTAATGAGGTAGCAAGAAATATTGAAAATGAGATAGCATATCAGAGAAAAATCACAGACAAGGCAAAGAATGCACTGATGTAGTAGTAATTAATACGATGTTGGGGCAGAGTATCTTTGACACTGACATCATATCATAATATATGAGGGAGGACTAATATATGTATCAGTGTCCAAATTGCGGCGGAAGATTGTTTTTTGATATACAATCGCAGCAGTTAAAGTGTGACCATTGCAGTACCCAGTATGACCCATATGCCATAAGCAAGGAAAATGATGCCGAAGAAAGCAGGGAATATGATGTTACAGTGTTTAAGTGTCCACAGTGTGGTGGTGAAATATTAAGCACAGACAATACAGCTGCCAATTTCTGTAGTTTCTGTGGTGCATCAACTATTCTTTCAAGCAGGGTTTCAAAGCAGTTAAAGCCGGGATATATAATTCCATTTTCCAAGACAAAGGATGACTGCAAACGTGAATATAAGAAGATGATGCGTCATGCATTGTTTGCGCCTAAAGAATTAAAGGATGAAAAGTATATAGATGGCTTCAGAGGTATATATATGCCTTACTGGACGTATTATATTGCACAACAGGGTCCAGTATGTCTTAAAGGCTCTAAAAGCCACAGAAGAGGCGATTATATATATACAGACCATTATGATATTACAGGCGATGTGAACTGCCATTATAAGGGGGTGTCATATGATGCTTCATCTTCATTCGATGACAGTTTAAGCGAAGCGATAGCACCATATGATGTTAAGAATATGAAAGCATTTACACCTTCTTTCTTAAGCGGATTTTATGCAGATACAGCAGACGTTGCATCTGACGTATACAGGACAGAGGCCAGAAATATAGCGGTTGATGAAACTTATAACTATATCAAAAAAACTGCACGTTTAGGTTCTGTAAGTCTTGACAGCTATCAGGGCAACATGGAAAGAAGGCTTGGAACAAGGGTAGCATCTGAGGACAGGGCTATGTTTCCTGTGTGGTTTTTATCATACCGTAACAAGGACAGAGTTGCATATGCAACCGTGAACGGACAGACAGGAAAGGTTACAGCTGACCTCCCGGTATCACTTTTTAAGTATTTTATAGGTTCTGGTATACTTGCCATACCTATATTTATGATTCTTAACAGTACATTTACATTCAGACCAAAGATTACGCTCACGATAGCTTCAATCATAGCATTGTTAGCAATTATACTGTATATTAAAGAAATTAAGAAAATATATACTAAAGACAAAAAGCTTGATGACAAAGGCAAAATGTATGCGGGTTCAGCAAATGTAAGAGATGAATCGCCGGAAGACAAAGAACGGCGTGACAGAGAGCTTGCATACAATATAGCAGATGCAATAAAGGAAGGTAGAAGCAAGCAGTCTTCATATAAAAAGAAAACTTCAGGCACCAGATGGATAGGAATTGCAATTACTATGATAAGTGTAGTTGTTCCAGCATTTTATATGCTGCAGCTTACAACAATATTGTATGGCGGAAGTGACTCTGTATTTGGTATAGGACTGCTTATATGTGCTATCTGTCTTATAGCGGGTGTCATACTTGCTATTGCTAATCATAAGACTTATAAGAATATATCTGGAAAAAATATATCGGGTAATATAGGTTCGCTTATGGCTATGCTTATTGCAGTTGTTGTGCTGTGGTTTAATCCTGTATCAGATTTGTATTACTATGCAGCGGTTATTGCAGAGCTGATAGCTATTATATATACAATTACAGACCTTATCAGATACTATAATATGCTTGCAACAAGAAAGCTTCCACAGTTTGATAATTATCGTGGAGGTGATGACAATGCATAATAAGAGATATAATTATAAAAAAGTTTATAAGAAAATGGGTGTATTAATTGCACTTGTATTGGTATTTGTCACATTTGCAGTACTTGTATTAGGCGCATCAAAGGCTGTAGTAAGGGCAGAGGAAGAGGAGGCATATAAAAAAGCTTCGTATACTAATCCTGATACCGGATATGAGGCGGTTATAGAGGATGATGCAGAGCTTATAGAAGAAAGTGACTATGAAGCCTTAATTGATCTTATGAAGCAGATTACGCCATATGGCAATGTAATGCTTAAAACAATAGACACGAACAGTATATCAACAGAAGGATATGTAAGAAGCCTGTATAACAGCAGGTATGGTTCTGGAAGTGGAACTATATTTATTATTGATATGCATAACAGAAATATATGGATACACAGCAACGGCGCGATATACAGCACAGTAACAAGCTCATATGCAGATACAATAACTGATAATGTATACAAGTATGCTTCATCTAGGAATTATTATATGTGTGCATATAAGGTGTTCGAACAGGAGCTTACACTTCTTAAAGGAAGAAGAATATCTCAGCCTATGAAGTATATAAGCAATGCACTTCTTGCAGTCGTAGCAGCATTACTTATTAATTATGCTATCGTGAGATTTTATATCAGAAAGAAAACAGCATCAAGAAAGGCTGTTATGAAAGGTATTTTTGTCAATAAGGTGTTTGATAATTGTAAGGTTAATTTTACATATCAGAGTAAGACTTATTCGCCAGTAGACACGGATTCTGGCAGCAGTTCATCCGGCGGTGGTGGTTCGTCAGGAGGCTCATCTGGCGGCTCGTCAGGTGGAGGCGGCGGGGGCGGAGGCCATAGCTTCTAATTATATTATTATATGATTATATTATTATATGAAAATGTTTTTAAAATTTATTGGTTCTAAATCTTACTTCCACTCAAGTAAAGTTTAGGACTAATTTAGTTTATAATGAAAGGATTTGCAATGGATGGGAATATCTGTTGTAAGTCCTTTTTTGTTTGTTTAAGAAATCTAGGAATTTAGAAACGATGAAATATTATTTGGATTTATTTTTGTCTGGCTTATAGGACAAAATGTGTTGATAGAAACCACTCTCAGCCCTTGAAATTAAATGGATGAGGGGCGGTTTAATCTTTTAAAAATAACTTTGATGGTAGACAAAACGTGTTGATAAAAATACCTGTAACCCCGTGCAAGTCATTTTGTGTATTTTCTATATTAGTTCATTTATGGTTGGTAATATTGAAATAATGTAAGGTTGAAAATGTTATCTGACCGTTACATATTAAAATTCATTGAACATATAAGAAGTCAAAAGACTATAATTTTTATAAAATGCAGGATATATAAATTGATAATCTGATGTAGCTGAAAGATTAAAAAGCATAGTTTTGGCAAAAATAAATAGAAAAAATTTGAAAATTTTTTAAGGGCTTAAGAACAAAAAATAATGGAAATAAATGAAAAATGACATTAGAATATCAAAAAAATGCCCCAAAATAAGAAAAAAATTCAAATATGCGTAATGCCAACAAAACCAGTAAATAAGCGGTTTTAGCAGCTTGTTTAATTGATTTGAAAAAGAAAATGCAAAAAAAATCAAAAAAAGTTGAAAAAAGTTGTTGACATATGGGAGGGGTGGTGCTATTATAATCAAGTCGCCGCGATACGGCAGCGACAAAAACTTAAAGAAACACAGCAAATCACTGAGTTCTTTAAGAACTGAACTTTGATAACTGAACAGAAAGACAACCTTGAAAATTCTTTTTAGAATTTCGAGATGAGTACAGAATTCATTAGAATTAAGTATACATCTTTTGTGAACAACATTCAAGAGATTGAATGTATCCTTAAACACAGTATAAGGAAACTATTAAAGCTAGTTAGTTCAAAACTAACCGGATTTAAACTTGGTGTTTTCGGAGCTTGGCAAGTTGCGAGAGCAATCTTGCATGGGTTTCTGAAAGAAACACATTTTTATGAGAGTTTGATCCTGGCTCAGGATGAACGCTGGCGGCGTGCTTAACAC
>ERZ832973.65-NODE-65-length-136383-cov-47.386883_pt1 | contig 136383 bp, 113 predicted proteins | sample MGYA00519950_ERZ832973 | MGnify/ENA primary metagenome ERZ832973 (study PRJEB31850, sample SAMEA3708734) | human gut metagenome | biome: human gut; feature: human-associated habitat; material: faeces | place: China | collected 2014 ... | reverse complement strand
ATGCAAAAATAATTTCCTTTTCCACAATCTCCCTCGCACAAGCCCTTATGTTATTGAGGCATCCTGTCCATTCTAAGGCGTTTTCTGCCTTTAGCTGTTCCGTTATGCCCTGTGCCTGTTTCATACCCTCTATGAGCCTTTCAAAGCGTTCCTGTGCCTGTCTGTTGATGTCGGCAAGGTAGGCGTTTAGCCTGCCGCTTGTAAGAAGATTGGTGTATGTAACTTTACGGTACTGTTTTAGATAATCTAAATGCCGTTGCCCCCAGATGCCTATTGCCTGTTCTTCTTCGGCGGGTACAGTTAAGCACGGTATCAAATAATCCCCTTGCCTTTCGTATTTGCCGCCCAGTTCCTCAAATAATGATTGATCGCAGAGCTGTTAATGAATATCTTACTCTGATTGGAGAAAAAGAATTGCCCCTAAATTTTTTTGAAATAATTGACATTGAAGACCGATTTCCGGTTGAAAGAGTAAATAAACTATTGAATGGGAAAGAATAATAAATCTTGAATTTGCAAAGGAGACCAGTTATGAAAAAAACTAATAAATATAATGGAATGATATATGGGATGTGCATCGGTGTAGGTGTAGGAACTGCATTAGGCGTGGTATTCAATCATACTATATTAGGATTAGCTATAGGACTGGGAGTGGGAATGTTTGTTGGGAGTCTTTTTACTAATAAACATGATGATGATATAGAGTAGTAAGCGAAAATAAAATTCCAGTTTGACAATTTTATATCTACACACAAAGCAGTTAACCTTAGGATTATTAGAAATTTATAGTGGTAGTGGAACAAATGTTAAGGTTAGTTAATTTTGTCGTAAAGTGATAATACTCCAAGTATTTTATCCAATTTAACAAGGATTTCATCGAGAGGCTTTCTTGTAGTTGCTTCATATTGTGTAATTCTGATATCAGTAGAATCTTCGGGGAAGCCAAGTGCGATACCAAGTTCTTTTTGTGTGAGATGATTTTTCTGTCTCAAATGATTTAATTTTCTTCCAAATGTAATCATAGTAGTTATTCCTTTCTGCAAGTTATTTTGAGTGTGTGAGGTGTCGAATCATAAATTATTCGGCACCTCTGGTTTTATGATCTTTATTCCCCGGTACTTCCAAAAGCCCCGATATCTCTTGCTTCTCCGAGATCCAGAACAAAGTCGGCGATTAGAACCGGAGTGATAACCAGTTGCCCTACACGGGTATCTTTGCGGAGTATTTGGGATTCTGAACTAACATTACTGATGATGGCATGAATTTCTCCTCGATATCCGGAATCAATAGGCGGAAGTTCGCAGACCAACCCTTTTGCTGCCATGCTGCTTCTTGGAAAAACATAACCGGCATATCCATCTGGAATCATGAGACCAAATCCTAATGGGATTCTTGCAATCTCTCCTGGTTTTAATGTGTAGTCATAAGGCATATATACATCGGCCCCGGCATCGTTTTCATGAGGTCGGAAAGGATAATGATCTTTCTCTAACCCAAAGTCGATCAATTTAATTTTCATAAACAGTTTCCCTCCCTTCTACGAGCAGAGGATAATCTGCTCTCATTATTTCTAATGGAGACCATTCTTTTGGGATAGGAATTCCACAGGACATAGCACCTTCTTCACAACATCCCCTCTGGCAGAAAGGACCGGTCAGCTTCGGTGAAAATAACACCGGATCAAATTCATATAATTTCTGCCAGATGTCCAACATTACAATTCTTGTTTCGTCGGTATTTCTCCTGCAGATTCGCTGACTGATCATATGTTTCCACTCATAAGGTGTAGCGCAGATAATCAGAATATTTCTTAAAGCATGAGGGAGGGCATATCCTGCAGAATCATGATGAAATCCCACAGAGCACAATTCCTGATAACATCTGAGATCCGATAAGCAGCTTTTCAGATAGAGATCAATGTATCTCTGTTCGGAAAAAAGGATTTCATATGGGATCGTAAATGCAGCTTTTTCTGAATAGTTGCTATATTGCAGAGATGCACTCATGAATTTTACTTCGTTTTGATGACGAGTAATCTGTGCAAGAAAACGTCTGCTTGCCCCCACAATCGCAACAGTGATCACCGTAAATTTCTGTACGGTTGGATGAGGAAGACTGGCAATCCGATCTACGGTTTTATCTGTAAAAGATTTCTGATAAAGAGCCATAAGATCATCCATGTTTTGAATGGAATGCCCCTGTTGGGTAAGCCTTGCTGCGAATACCATGTTCTGAGCTGCTTCTTGAATGGTATAACTATTTAAAATCTTTGTCTCAATGTGATCCATAGGCTTGTTCCTCCTTTATCAATGCTTTCAGTAGAATGAGATAGTTGATGCAGTCTGTGATCTTCTCATCCCATTGTTCTAAGTCAAATTGGAGCAGCGAAGAGTAACACATGTCATAGAGAGATACGACATGCTTCGACATCATTCCGGCCAGAGCAGCCTTAGGTGTGCATCCCTGTAATGAGGCAGCGATTTTAAACGCACTCAGGCGGTCAATGCGGTCTCCGGTGTATTCTTTCTTCTTGTGTGCCAGGACATCGGCACATTTTCGATATTGTTGTTCAAGGACAACATTAAATTCATTTTGTGTCATATTGTAATTCCTCCTTCGTAAAATGATTTATAATTCGGGTTCCTGTGTCTTTTGCTTTTTCGGAACCTGGTTGTGGAGAATTGCTTCCACATTTTTGTCTACGGTTCTTAAATCTTGTGTCAGATCCTTTAGAGATCGGATGGATGATTTTTGCTGGTCGATCTGTTCCTGCAAGCTGTTTTTTTGTTCCTTCAATGTTTTGATAGGAAGCATCTTTCCATCGGGATAAAAAGATTTCAGCCAGTCACGGGCTTCTTCATATGCCTGAATTTCAGCGGTGTGTTCCTTTCGGAATCTGCCTTTGTTTTTCGCCTTTAAAAATTCGGTATAGATTGCTTTCTGTGAAAAATATTGTCCGGTGTAATGGATCTGACGGTTGATGTTTTTCAAATCTGCATTCATTTTCATTAGCTGATCTGTTGCCTGATCTAACTGTTTTTGAGATTCGGAAAAGGCATTTTTTAATTCGATTTGGGTATTGTATCCATGTTCTTGCACATAGATAATGGTATTTGCCATTTCTTGAAGATTGGATATTTTTACCCGATGAGCATATCCGGGACTTTGCATTGCTTTCACATTTTTCTGAAGATCTACTACCAACCGTAAATGCGATCTGACATAAAGAATGGTTATCGGATCTTTTCGTAAGAAGAGCTGTTCTAAATGTTCTTTGCCGTATTGAGTTCCCAAAGCCTTCTCTGTAATCCGTTTGTTCCGATCCGGATGGAGATAACGATATCTTCCTCTTTCTTCAATGACGGAAATCTGATATTTTTCAAAAAGAAGAGATTGAAATTCTTGAAAGCTTTTAGAATGCGAGCTGCATTCTTCGATGGCATTTCGGAGTTCCTGCTTCTGCGTCTGAAACATTGTGGCATTTGGTTTCAATCCATCTGCAATGATTTTTTTGTTGGTCTCTTCTAATTTTTTCTGCCCGGATTTTTGGGCCATATATTCAGCCTGTGTGATCTTTGTTTCAGCCGGAGAGAGAAGATCAACCTGATGAAGTCCCTCCTGGATGCACATATCCATAATTTCCTTTTTGAAATAATTCAGGAATTTATTTGTGGATCGGTGTTTGTATCCGGCAATTTCTTCATGGGGCTTATCCATGTAACGTTGCCTTCTGACAGCTTCCTTACGGACGCTGTTGATCACAATATGCGTATGGATATTGCCGGAACCATTGTGACCATCGGTATGTGTCACGATAAGAGCCTGATATCCCGGAAATATTTTTTTGGCAAGGTCTAAAGATAGAGCCTGTGCTTTTTCTCCCGTCAGATCACATTCAATAGCATCAGCAGGATCATAACTGATGATATAGTGATGACTTTTGATTTCAGATGATTTTTTGTTTTTATGAAATTTCGCATTTGTCAGACTACACTCCTTGTCAAAAGACATCGGATCACAGTTGAGACCATCCATGTAGAACTCATCTCTTAAAAGACTTCGCCCCATTTCATCTTTTATCTTTTTTCCAGTGCTCTCATCATGTTGGAAAAGCAGATAATCAATGGCATTTGAATAGTTGGCATTTCTACTTTTGATGTGTTTTAGTATTGCCATGAAAATCACCTGCCATTTCTAACACTTTTTTTCGCAAGAGGAAGAGGTCGGAGATACATTGATGGATTTCATTTTCCATAGCCTGGGAATGAGTTCCACCGGTATTAAAATACTTGGCGATCTGGTTCAGATTGGAACCGATTTTACCGTATTGCCCGACCAGCTCCCGAAGTACTTTGATGTCTGCGACAACTTCATAATGAATTTGAATTGGTCTATTTAGGAACAATCTTCGTAGATATTCTGAACGAGAGATTCCCACAGAGCTTGCGGCCTGATTTAATATTTCCAATTCAATGTCTGTAAGTTTCAGACAGATTATGTTTCGATGCTTCAATTCCTTTGATTTTTCTTTTGGTGGCATACTCCTCCTTCCTTTCTAAACTGTGACATCGAATAGTGTTACAGTTCACTAATTTTTATCGGCTGTCCCTTCCGATAGAGAATTAGTGCAGTATCCATTTTTGTGGATACTGACTGCATCTTTGATGCAAAAGCGAGGGTATGGGGAAACGTAATCCCCATCAAGATACCTAACCCGGGGATAAGACCGTTCTCATAAAATGAGGATACGGTATTACCCGGGTGGATCTTGCTCTTGAAAGATTAACCCTCTCATATAACGAAAGGCTCAGGGCAGAAAATACAGGGTGAGATAGAAAAAAAGTAAAAAAACTGCTATACTACAATTCAGAACAAAGCAAAAAAAACGATTTTGAGAATAGAGGTATGAAGAAAATGGTAAAACCAATTATGAAAGATATATTTTTTCTGGGACAAAAATCTGAACCGGCAACAAAAGCCGATCTTCAAGTTGGAAAAGATTTAATGGATACGTTAGCTGCGAACCGTGAGGGATGTGTTGGAATGGCAGCGAATATGATCGGTGTGAAAAAAAGTGTCATTATTGTAAATATGGGATTCGTAGATGTGGTAATGTTTAATCCTGTATTGGTAAGAAAAGAATCACCTTATGAAACTGAAGAAGGATGCTTATCTCTTACAGGAGTGCGTAAGACAACGAGATATCAGATGATAGAAGTTGAATATCTGGATATGAATTGGAAGAAACAGAAATTGAAACTTGATGGTTGGACTGCACAGATTTGTCAGCATGAGCTGGATCATTTGGAGGGCATACTGATTTAAGCCGAGAGAAATTTACAGGAGTGATACTTTATGGGAACGGAAAGAACAGATGAATTATATAAGGTTTTACTTACCAAAGGATATCCGAAAGAACTTTGTGCAGAAATAGCCTATAAGAATCTGAATACAGATTATACAGCGACCAGGATGTTGGGATACTTGTATCGTTACACAGAGCCCAGATTGGAAGATGTGATAGATGAAATGATTGCAATCCTAAGTGACCGGGAAGAAATCATAAAGAAAAAAGAAATGGAGCAGTCGCAGGCTGTTATAAATGAGATTTATAGAAATGGATTATAAATTTTTTTAGTCACCCTGTAAAAATCCTCTTTTTCCTTTCGTTATATAGAAGGATCTTTTTCCTTCCTATATGTATGAAAGAAGAAAGAGGGTTTTTTATATGTCAGAAAAAAGATGTTATACCGTAAAAGAGATTCAGGAAATTTTAGATGTAAGCCGCCCGACAGTCTATGCATTATTAAAGAAAAAAGAGTTCCGATGGATCCAGTTGGATGGAGGAAAGTATAGAATTTCAAAAAAGAGTTTTGATGACTGGCTTGATAAACAGCCGGAGTAAAAAATCTGGGATGTTGGTTGAGAGAAAAAGTCGCAATCGACATCCTAATTTTTTATTTGAAAATGATGTATGATGCAGAAAAGAAAGGAGAGTTGATCAGATGAATCAAGTTGTTATAGAAGAAACTTCGTTTGAAGAAGTGCTTTCAGAAATAGAGGAGAACAGTAAATACAAACGACTTCCTCCAAAGGAAAAAACCTGGATGACAGTTCCAGAGATTGGAAATCTTTTGGGACTAAAGAAGACAGGCAGATACTGGCTGGTTCAGAAAAATTATTTTGAATGCAGAGAAATCGCAGGACAGATGCGAGTGAATATTGCGAGCTTTGAGAAATGGTATGCAAACCAGGTGAAGTATCATAAAGTGAACGGGGAAGAACCGGGGAAAAACCTAAAAAAATGGTCTTATTCCATATCAGAAGTTGCCAAGATGTTGGGGATTAGTGAAACTACGGTTTATGATCTGATTAGACGTGACGGTATAAAAACAGTTACTGTTGATTACTGGATCAGGATTCCGAAAAAATCTTTTCAGGAATGGTATGAGAAGCAATCGAAATATCGCACACAGAAAGACAGGGAAAAGGACAAGGAGCTGGAAGGAGCAACAATTACCATGCCAGAAATGGCAAGGCTTCTGGGAATTCCAAGACGTCAGGTATATGAGATTTTGAAGAATTCTAAATACAGCCATTTTTTTGAAACGATTGAAATTGCAGAGAAGAAAAGAATTACAAAAGAGAGCTTTCAGAAATTTTTAGATGGACAAGATCATTATAAATTGGATCCGGCCAACGATTATGAAGAGTTGTCAATGGAACAAAATTTTAGTTTGGCAAATTACAGGCGAAAGAAATTAGCCAAAACCGGAGATCGTAGTAAGAATGGAAATCTGAGTTATCTGACATTTGATGAGGCAGCGTTTCTTGCAAAGGTCAGTAGAGGGATGATTTACAAATGGATGGATGATGGGAAATTTTCAGCAGTGAAGATTGGAAACATATCCAGAGTAAAAAGAGATGAATTTGAAGCTTGGTTGGAAGAAAGGAAAGGGAATTAGCATGGCATCGATCAGAGAACGAAACGGAAAATTTAATGTGATCTATAACTATAAGGATGATTCCGGTAAACGGAGACAGAAGTGGGAAACATATGATACAAAAGCAGAAGCAAAGAAGCGAAAAAGAGAAATCGAATATAAACAGGAAATGGGCGCACTTGTTGTGAGAAAGTGCAATACATTGTCGGATCTGCTCACGGAATACGTTTCTTTGTATGGAAAAGAAAAATGGGCATTATCCACTTATGAAGGGAATGTAGGGCTGATCAGAAATTATATTGAGCCTATGGTTGGCTCTGTGAAACTTTCGGAGATTAACACCCGCTTTATGGAAAAATATTATCAGGGATTGCTACAGACAAAAGCAGTCGGAAATCCGGTGAAGGGGAATAAGAAAAATGAATTTGTTTCTGCGAGTACTGTCAGAGAAATCCACAAGCTGCTCCGTAATTGTTTTGAGCAGGCAATCAAATGGGAGATGATAGAAAAAAATCCGTGCACCTATGCAACGGTGCCGAAACATAAATCACAGAAACGGGAAATCTGGACAGCAGAAACCTTGATGTATGCAATGGATGTCTGTGAAGACGAACGGCTGAAGCTGGCAATCAATCTGTCATTTTCCTGTTCCCTACGATTAGGGGAAGTGCTTGGTTTGACCTGGGATTGTGTAGATATTTCTCCGGAAGCAATCGAAGAGAATCGTGCATACGTTTATATCAATAAAGAAACACAACGGGTAACAAAGGAAACTCTGAAAAATCTGGAAGGGAAAGATGTGTTGCTGGTATTTCCTTCGCAACATAAAACCAACAAAACTGTTCAGATTTTAAAAACACCAAAAACAGAAAGCAGTATCCGTAAGGTATTTCTTCCCAAAAGCGTTGCTAATATGTTGGTTGAGTGGAAAGCGGAGCAGGACGAAGTAAAAGAAGTCTTAGGTGAGGAATATATAGATTATAATTTGGTGATGGCAACGACATTTGGAAATCCCATTGGTACCGGAGCAATCCGGGGACAATTAAATAAACTGATCGAAGAATATAATCTTCCGCCGGTTGTCTTTCATAGTTTGAGACATAGCAGCGTGACATATAAATTAAAACTGAATGGCGGAGATATCAAAGCGGTTCAAGGGGATTCCGGGCATTCACAAGTGGATATGGTAACAGATGTGTATTCCCATATTATTGATGAGGATCGAAGACGAAATGCAGAATTATTCGAGGAAGCGTTCTATGAGAAGAAAAACCTGGATCCAAAGATGCGAGAGGAAACCACAACTCAGACAGTAGATGTGCCGGATGATGTGGATGCAGAGCTGCTTGCAAAAGTATTGGCAAATCCGGAAATGAAAGCACTATTGGCTTCGTTGGCAAAGGCGATGAAGTAATGAAAAATAGTGAAATTTTAGTGGAAAATTCGATGTGCAGAATTTTCAGCAAGTTAAAATATAAAACAGCAGTTTTTATCCAACTATTGAAAGTTTCATCCAAAATGGGGTATAATATGGACGAAAGAACAAAGGAATGGATGATAAACCTAAGGAAGGTAGGTGTAGAGGTGAGAAAGTTTGATTATATGAAATTAGCAGATAGATTGTGGGATGGAGAAGTCGTGTCATATATTGCAAAAATTCATGAATGTAAAGGGCGTCAGGAATTATTTACAAGGCAGAAGCCGGTTGAACTGGAGCGTTTGATAGAAATTGCACGTGTACAGAGTACAGAGGCATCAAATAAAATAGAAGGTATTGTTACAACAAGTACACGTATTAAACAGCTTATGAATGAGAAAACAACACCTAAATCACGAGATGAAAGTGAAATTGTTGGATATCGTGATGTACTTAATACCATTCATGAGAGTCATGATTTCATACCAATTAGAACAGCATATATTTTACAATTACATCGTGATTTGTTAAAACATGCAGGTCTTTCCTATGGAGGTCAATTTAAGAATACACAGAATTATATCAATGAGACAAAGGCTGATGGAACAGTAGTAACAAGATTTATTCCGTTGTCACCGTATGAAACGGAACAGGCAATAGAGGCAATTTGTGAAAGTTATAGAAGAACATTGGCAATGGAAACGGTTGATCCGTTGATTTTAATTCCAACATTTATTTCTGACTTCCTTTGTATCCATCCATTCAATGATGGAAACGGAAGAATGAGCAGATTACTGACTTTATTGCTTCTGTATCAAAATGGATATGAAGTTGGAAAGTATATCAGTATAGAGAAGCAGATTGAAAAAACCAAAGATGCGTATTACGATGTATTGGAACGAATTGATTATGGATGGCACGAGGAAGAGAATGATCCAACTCCTTTTATTAAGTATATGCTTCAGGTAATTCTCGCTTGTTACAAAGAATTTGAAGAGCGAGTTGGATTGATGTCAGAAAAAAATAGAAGTACGGTATATGATGTTGTTAAAAATTATGTAACTGAAAAAATAGGTAAATTTACTGGTGCGGAGGTTATCGCAGCATGCCCGATTGGTAGTCGATCAGCTGTTTTAAATACATTGAATAAGCTTACAAAAGAAGAGATAATTGTAAAGTGCGGTTCAGGGAGGGGAACGTTCTATGTACGGAAAGATGCTATGGAAAATGAGAACCTTCCCCAATAGAGGTGATATTATTCATAATATGTTGGAATATGTTGATATTGCTGGAGAGTATGTTTAAATCAGGTAAATGCCCGAAAAGTCTTAATGAAAATCACAATATACGAAAAAAAGGAAGGGATTTTAATGCTGAATATTTATTATGGTGATATGAAAGAAGCTGTATATAATACATCGGCTTATTTTAAATATGATTATGAAGACAGTTGGATTGTAGATCCTTTTGTGAAAGAAATGATTCAGGATGTAGACAAGTCAACAGTTTTGGATCGTGGAGTGATAGACAGTCCAGTGTTGGGAAAGATTCCGCCAACGGGGTTATCTGGCGGAGTGAAAATGTTAATCCTTTTTAAGTTTAATAAAGATAAAATTTTCAATGCATCAACTTGTGGAGATAACTGTGCGAAATGGCTGCTTAAAATTGCAGAATTGGAAGACAGGCCTTATCTAAGGCATAGATGTTGGTTCGATTCCCGCACGGGACGCTGCGGAATGATTTGCAGAAATTGCGAATCATTCCGTTTTTTAGTGGAAATTGCAGGGAAAAATCCAGATATAGATTACGATAAACTTGCGCATATGTTATACTCAGAGTATAGGAAATAAGTGAGAACCGGGCGGGAGGCTTGTGGTCATGCAAGATAAAGTGAAAAAGATACTGGATGATAATATTTGGAGTCCGGAAGGGAAATGTTGCTGGGATATGTTACAGCAGGGGAAGGATGGACCGTGTGAATTTTGCAAAGTAAGGGAATTAATAGCAGAGAAAAAAGAAAGAAGCCGATTGGAAAAAGACGAGCTGTGTAATGTATGGAACCGGACGAAGGGAAAGGGAATGTTAGAAGAACGTCTGAGGCATATGGAGGACAGTGGACATACCTATCTGCTTGTTTTGCTGGACACTGATAATATCAAAGGCGTTAATGAAAATTATGGGTATGGGGAAGGTGACTTCTTTTTACAGCGTACTGCTCAGATTGTAAAGGAATCCTTACGGGCAGAGGATTTTATTTTTCGTTTAAGCGGAGATGAATTCATTATTGTAATGCAGGATCTAAAAGAGGCCGAAGGAACGAAAAGAATTCTAAAATGGAGAAAGCTGCTTGAAGAGGAGGAAAAGAAGCTGAAGAAATCCTATAGAATGTCTTTTTGCTATGGAACGACTTATATAACAGCATCCAATACACTGCAGGTGAATGACTTAATTGCCCAGGCAGATGAGAAAATGTACGGTGAAAAGCTGAGAAAGAGGAAGAACTATGCGGTGAAAATGAACCCTTTTCGTTCTAATTCACATGAAGTACGGGAGATGGAATATCCGTCAAAATTTCTTTATGAAGCCTTGGTAAATAGTACAGATGATTTCATTTATTTTTGTGACATGAAAACCGGATTGTTCCGTTATCCTCCGGCTCAGGTAGAGATGTTTGATTTGCCGGGAGAGATTGTAGGAGACGCATTATCTCACTGGAAGAAGATTGTGCACCCGGAAGACTGGGAACGTTTTTATAAATCAAATATGGAAATCGGAGAAGATAAGGCAGATTATCATTCTATAGAATTCAGAGCCAGAAAACGAAGCGGAGAGTATGCCTGGATTCGATGTAAAGGGCAGCTGATTCGTGATGAATATGGAAAACCTGTTTTTTTCGCAGGGATTATGAAGCTTCTGGGACAACAAAATAAGGTGGATCCTTTGACACAATTATTGAACCATGCAGAGTTTATGAAAGCCATGGAGCGGAATATTCGGGATGAAATGGTGGAACAGATGGCGGTTATGCTTTTGGACATTGATGATTTTCATCAGATTAATGAGTTATATAACCGTTCACTGGGAGATGAGGTTTTGAAAATTCTCAGTCAGGCTATACAAGCTATTTTACCGGATAATGCTACCTTATACCGTATGGAAAAAGACTGTATGGGAATTATTCTGGAGAACGGGGATACCTTGCAGGCTGAGTATTTATACCGGGTGATTCAGAAACACATTATGCGAATGAGGGAATGGCAGCAGAAAAAATTAAGCATAGAGGTATCTGCCGGATGTTCCATGTATCCAAAGGATGGGAAAACTGCAGAGGAATTGTATCGATACGCTGCATTTACATTGCAGGAAGCCAAAAAACAGGGGAAAAATCAACTGTTATTTTTTTCGGATGAAATCCTGGAAAATAAATCCAGATTTATTCGTCTGGTGCGTCAGTTACGGGAAGATGTATCCAGGAATTATAGAGGCTTTTATGTGGATTATCAGCCTCAGGCAGATACAAAAACAAAAGAGATTGTCGGTGTAGAAGCATTGATGCGCTGGAGAGATATACAGGGAAGATTGATATCTCCCGGAGAATTTATACCAATCATGGAAGAAAACACTATGATTTACAATGCAGGATTGTGGATGATACAAAAGGCGCTAAAGGATAGTAAAGAATGGATTGAACTACGTCCAAACTTTACGGTTAGTGTCAATATTTCTGCATTACAGCTTTTAGAGGATTCTTTTCTGGAGGATTTGTATAGAGTGATTGAAGAAGAGAAGTTCCCTTTTGAAAATCTGATTCTTGAACTGACAGAAAGCTATACCGTGAAAAATATGAATACTTTTTGGAAAAAGTTCAGCCAGCTCAGGGAAAAGGGAATAAGAATTGCAATCGATGATTTCGGAACAGGTTATTCCTCTCTTGGAGTGTTGAAAAATGCCCCCATTGATATTGTGAAAATAGACAAAACCTTTGTAAAGGATATTTTAAAAAGTCATTTTGATGCCACATTTATTAGTTTTGTGGTAACTATTTGTCATGAAGCAGATATTGCTGTTTATCAGGAAGGAGTGGAGATGGAAGAAGAGTATCATTTTTTATATGATATGAAAGTGGATTGTATACAGGGATATTATTTTGGAAAGCCAATGTCAAAGCAAAAGATTACAGAAAAACTTCAGAAGCATCAGGAAAGGTACAGCAGAACTGATACAAACCATGGCTGCATTGTGGGAACAGCGAAAAAAGAAAAGAATTTTTACCAGGCTATGCTTTCAGAAACTGCGGCATATGCAGAAGTAGATGTGGAAAGTGGATGCCTTATGAAGGCAGGAGGATTTTGGGAAGAATATTTTTCTGATAAAGGCTGCCAAAGAGAGTCCTTTTCTAAAATTGTGGAGTGTGGGATTTTACAAAATGCAATACCGGAAAACAGGGAAGAATACAGAAGCTATTTGGATATAGAGAATATGAAAAAACAGTATCGGGAAGGAAATTATACCAGGAAATATTGTTTTCAGAGCATGGAAAATTATACACTGTGCTGGATGGAATTAACGGTGCACGTTTTTCAGGAAGGAGATACAGGAAAGATTTATGCACTGCTTTATCTGAAAAATATAGATAGCGCTAAAAAACGGGAACTGGAACAGGAAATGGCTGCCATGAGAGATCCACTGACAAACGTTTTCAACCGCAGAAGTTTTGAGCAGGAAGTGAATAGCTTCATGCTTGGGGAGAAAGATGCTTTTGGGACCATGTTATTGGTGGATATGGATGATTTTAAGAAGATTAATGATACCTATGGACATTTAAAAGGGGATGAAGTCCTTCGGAAGCTGACGGATGTGTTAATGTCCAGCTTTCGGCGCAAGGATGTGATAGGGCGTTTAGGAGGAGATGAATTTGTTGTCTTTATGAAAGCTGTGAAGAAAAGAGAAGTTCTGGATCGGCGCATGGAGCAGTTCTATGAGACCTTGCAGATGATGGAAGATTGCCCAATTACCTGCAGCGCCGGGATTGCTATTGCGGAACAAGAAACATTTTCTTATCAGGAGACTCTGCGTCAGGCAGATGAGGCTCTGTATCACAGTAAACAAAAAGGGAAAAACCGATACTGCTACTATGAAAAAGAAAAGTAAATGCAGCCGGTTCTTCCCATAAAATTAGCAAAATGTTTTGGGCAGAGAACAGATATATTCACTGAAATCTTTCATCTGTGTTGTCATAGGATGAGAATAATTGTAGCAAAGATAGAAAAATCGCTCAGAATCCACTTCTGGTACAGAGCACTGGAAGAGGAGGCCTGCGGCGATTTTTTCTATTGCGCAGCGTTCTGATACAAAGCCAAGTCCAAGATTTCTGGATACTGCATCCAAAATAGCAGGGGTGCTGGTACTTTCCCAGCGTACCTGGTATGGTACCTGCTGCATTTTCATAAAGGCTTCAAAAATGTCTCTGGTGCCGCTTCCCTTTTCGCGGAGAATAAAGTTCTGATTGTGCAAATCAGATACATGAAGCTGCTTTCTTGTGGCAAAGGGGTGTTCAAAACCACAGATAATGCAGAGCTTGTCTGTAAATACAGGCTGTGTGATAAGAGCGTCATGGTTTATAATTCCCTCTACAAGGGCAATATCTAATTGGTTTTGCAGAAGCATATGTTCAATATGATTGGTATTGGAAACGGTTACGAAGATATCAATATCAGGAAATGCGGTGTTCATATGCTCCACGATTTTTCCCATAATATTTGTGCCTACTGTGACCGTTGCGCCTATACGGAGAGGGCGAATAGAATTTACGGTTTTCATGGTCTGTTTGAGATTTTCCTGAATGGCAATGATTTCCCTGGCGCTTTCTAAGAGAAGGGAGCCCGCAGGAGTGATACCCAGTTCTTTTGCATTACGGTCAAAAAGTTTGGTGTCATATTCTTTTTCCAGTTCGGAAATAATCTGGCTGACGGTAGGCTGGGAAATGTAAAGATGCTTTGCAGCTTCACTCATATTTTTAAATTCTGCAGTTGCGATAAATGCTTCTAATTGTCTGATAGTAGCCATAAAGTGGACCCTCCTTGTCTGGTATAAGCTAACTCCTATACCTTACATTAAATATTACTATTTTACATGGGAAATAACAAGTGATAACATAAGGACAGCAAGAAAAATCACAGAAAACAGGAGGAAAAACATGAAGGTACTTGTATTAGGCGGCGTTGCTGCCGGAACAAAAATTGCTGCAAAGCTGATGAGAGAAGACCGGGCCAATGAAGTAACTGTGCTGAATAAGGGCAGGAATATTTCTTATGCGGGATGTGGGCTGCCATATTATGTGGGCCATGTTATTGAAAACAAGGAAGAACTCATTGTAAATACACCTTTGAAATACGAAAAATTAACAGGGGTAAAAGTTCTGACAGAAATGGAGGCAGTCAAAGTAGAGCCAAATCAGAAGAAAGTTTCTGCTATTGACTTAAAAACCGGGGAAACAAAAGATTTTTCCTATGATAAGCTGGTAATTGCTGTAGGCGCAAGCCCTGTAAAACCTCCTGTAGAGGGCTGTGATTTAGAAAATGTATTTTTTATGAGAACTCCGGAAGATGCTATTCGGCTTCGTACTCTGATTGATGGTGGAAGTATTAAAAAGGCAGTGGTAGTGGGAGCCGGTTATATTGGACTTGAGATTGCAGAAAACCTGAAGACCATAGGGGTACGTCCTTTTGTACTGGATATGGCACCTCAGATTCTTGCTCCTGGATTTGATAAAGAGATGGCTGATTATGCAGAAGGAAAGCTGTCAGAAAGCGGAATTCCGGTGGTGACAGGAGTCACTGTGACTGCTATTGAAGGAAATGGTAAGGTTGAGAAGGTTCTTACAAGCAAAAAGGCATATAAAGCGGATTTAGTGGTGCTAAGCGCGGGAATCCGACCCAATACCGCTTTCTTAAATGATACGGGGCTTGAGATGGTAAAAGGAACCATTTTAACCAATGAGTATGGAGAAACCAATCTTCCGGATATCTATGCAGCAGGTGACTGCGCTATGGTACACAATGCGATTACCGGTAAGCCTGCCTGGTCACCGATGGGTTCAACAGCTAACATTGCAGGACGTATCATTGCGCAGAATATGATGGGAGCCAAGATTTCTTACAGAGGCACCCTGGGTACAGCAGTGTGTAAGCTGCCGGGAATTAATGTTGGAAGAACAGGACTTACAGAGGTTCAGGCAAAAGAGGAAGGGTTTGACCCGGTAAGTGTGGTCACCATTGTGGACGAAAAAGCACATTATTATCCGGGAGCAGGACTTCTGGCTGTTAAAATGATTGCAGATAAATCAACAGAGCGGCTTCTTGGGGTTCAGGTAGTTGGCAATGGGGCAGTTGATAAGATTGTGGATATTGCAGTTACAGGCATTATGCTGAAGGGAACGCTGACACAGCTTTCAGACCTTGATTTTGCATATGCGCCACCATTCTCTACAGCTATCCATCCTTTTGCACATACTTTAAATGTGTTGAAAAATAAGATTAGCGGACGATTTGAAACCTTTACGCCGGCAGAGTATGCAGCAGGGAAAGCAGAGGATTACCGTCTGGTGGACGTATCCATCCAGCCCACAACAGAAGGCGCGCCTTATGTGGAACTTACGGATGTGAACGGACCAATAGAAGGATTTGACCCGGAGGAGAAACTTCTGTTAGTATGTAATAAGGGAAAACGGGCATATCTGCTTCAAAACCGTATGAAATTCTATGGATATAAAAATACAAAAGCCCTGGAGGGCGGAAACTTTTTCTCAGATGTAGAAGTGGAATAAACAAAGCGAAAAGGAGAAATGATTATGGCATGTACAATTAGCGCAGAGGAAATCAAAAGAGTAAAAGGGTTAGGTTTTTTGAATAACAAGGGAACAGATTTGTTTAATGGTCGTGTAATTACCGTAAATGGAAAGATTACAGCGGCTCAGGCAAAAGTGATTGCAGAAGCAGCAGAAAAGTTTGGTAACGGGGATGTGGAATTTACCACCCGTCTTACAGTGGAAGTAAGAGGAATTCATTTTGATAATATTGAACCTTTCAGAGAATATATTGCAAGGGAAGGGCTTCAGACAGGCGGTACCGGTTCTGTGGTACGTCCTGTAGTTTCCTGTAAGGGAACCACCTGTCAGTATGGTTTGTATGATACTTTTGCACTGTCTGAGAAAATTCATGAGAGATTTTATCTGGGATACCGCACAGTGAAACTTCCTCATAAGTTTAAAATTGCTACAGGCGGATGTCCAAATAACTGTGTAAAACCAGACTTGAATGATTTGGGAATCGTAGGTCAGCTTGTGCCAAATTTTGATGAAGACATGTGTAATGGATGTAAGAAATGTAAGATTGAGAAAACCTGTCCTATGAAGGCTGCAACAGTGGAAGATGGCGTTTTGGAAATTAATAAAGATGTATGCAATAACTGCGGACGTTGTATTGGACAGTGCCCATTTGATGCTATTGAAGAGGGAACACCAGGATATAAGATTTACATTGGCGGAAGATGGGGCAAAAAAGTTGCACAGGGACAGCCGCTTTCTAAGATTTTCACATCAGAAGAAGAGGTACTGGATGTAGTGGAAAAGGCAATTTTATTGTTCCGTGAGCAGGGAAAGACAGGAGAGCGTTTTGCTGATACTATTGCAAGAATCGGCTTTGAGGAAGTAGAAAAGCAGCTTCTTTCTAATGAAATTCTGGAGAGAAAGCAGGAAATCCTGGATGCAAAACTGCATCTTGCAGGAGGAGCAAGCTGTTAGTGAAAAGTTGTAAATAAGAATAAGGGAGCATCGTAAAATAACTGATTTTGTCAGTTGTGGAGCGGTGCTCTTTTCTTTATAATAAAGGACAAAGAGAGAAAGGACAGTGATTATCATGGATAGAAGAAAAACTCTGGAAGCATTTGCTTCGTATGTGAATCAATATGACAGTAAAGACCCCAAGATTAGTCTGAAGATAAAGCATACCTATAAAGTAGCAGAGCTTTGTGAGAAAATCGGCGCTGCGCTGGGGCTTACAGGAGATGGTTTGGATGCAGCGTGGCTGTGCGGTATGCTGCATGATATTGGCAGATTTGAGCAGATTCGGCAGTATAACACCTTTATAGACGGTAAGTCTGTGGACCATGCAAAATTAAGCTGTGTGGTATTATTTGGAGAGGGCAGAGATAAAGATGGAATTTTAAAAAGGCTTCCAATGCCTTGCCAGATGGCGGAATTTGAGAAATTTGCAGATATAGAGGGTTATGAAGATGAGATTTATACAGCCATTTACTGGCATAGTTCTTACCGTATTCCAGAAGATTTAGATGAGAGGACAAGAATGTACTGCAACATTTTAAGGGACGCTGATAAGCTGGACATTTTTCGGGCGAATCTGGATACGCCTCTGGAGGATATTTATAATGTAAGCACAGAGGAATTATATAGAGCGCGGATAACGCCGGAGGTCATGAAAGCCTTTGATGAACATCATGCAGTGCCAAGGGAAGTGAAGAAAACCCCTGCAGACCATATCGTAGGCCATGTGTGTCTGGCGTATGAACTGGTGTATCCTGTTAGCCGGGAATTAATAAGGGAACAGGGATATTTGCAGAAGATTCTGGAGTTTGAATCTGAGAATCCAGAGACACGAGAGCAATTTGCATATATGAGACAGGAGATGAAAAGGGTACAACTTATAAAAACAACTTGATTTTTTTCCGAAAAAGACTAGAATAGAAAATTGTGACAAAATAGATGATTTTATTCTGGTTGGAAGAGGAGAGAAAAAGATGACAAATGATATGACATCGGGGAATCCGGTGAAGTTGATTATAAGGTTTATGATTCCCATGTGTCTGGGCAATATTTTCCAGCAGTTTTATAATATTGCGGATTCTATTATTGCAGGGCAGTTTCTGGGAGTTGATGCCCTGGCTGCCATTGGAAGTACAGGCTCTTTGATTTTTCTGGTTGTAGGGTGGTTAAACGGGCTTACAAGCGGATTTTCTATTTGGGTAGCCCAGTGGTTTGGCGCAAAGAAGCTGGACCGGATGAGGCATTATATTGCCATGTCTGTTTATATTTGCATTGCTTTTGTCATTGTTATGACTGCAGGGCTTCTGGCTGCCAATGAACCCATACTTAGACTTATGAATGCGCCGGAAAACCTTATGGATGACATCAGCAGCTATATGGCTATTATTTACGCAGGGCTGGTGGTAACCTGTGCCTATAATGCGCTTTCTGCTGTTTTAAGGGCATTGGGAGACAGTAAATCACCTTTGTATTTTTTGATTATTTCAGCGGTTATTAACATTGTGCTGGATATTGTGTTTATTGTGGTCTTTCATATGGGAGTGGAAGGCTGCGGATATGCTACAGTGATTGCCCAGGGAATTTCAGCCTTGCTTTGTCTGATTTATATTGCGAAAAAATTTGAGGTTTTAAAGCTGCAAAAAGAAGACTTTCATTTTTCCTTTGAAACCATTAAGAAGCTTATGGTTCTGGGAGTTCCTATGGGACTGCAGTTTTCTATTACAGCCCTTGGTGTTATTATTGTACAGGGCGCGATTAATGTTTATGGGGCAGTTCACATGGCGGGCTTTTCTGCTGCCGGAAAGATTCAGAATATTATCTGTACCGTGTTTGTTTCATTTGGGGCTACCATTGCTACTTATGTGGGACAGAACCGGGGCGCCGGAAATATGGAACGGGTAAAGAAAGGTGTTTATCTCACCCAGGTTATGATACTGGTATGCAGTGTGGTGATTATGGCGGTGATTCTGCTTTTGGGTAAGTATATGATTTTGATTTTCATAGACCCGTCAGAGACAGAAGTGTTGAAAGTGGCACAGACGTATTTCAAAGCAGTTGCCTGGGCGTATCCGTTTTTAGGAAGTATTTATCTGTACCGAAATGCATTGCAGGGGCTTGGATTTGGGCTGGTACCAATGCTTGGAGGTGTATTTGAACTGGTGGCAAGGGCTGCCATTGTCTTTGCTATTGCAGGAAATGGCAACTTTTTCCAGGTTTGTTTATCAGACCCGGCGGCGTGGATTGCAGCGCTGATACCGCTGATTCCGTATTATTTCTGGGTGATGAAGAAAAGTGGAGAAAGATAAAAGGTAATAGAGTAGAGCATGTGGACTGTTGTACTAAGTTGATACATTTTGGTACAATAGTCCAATCTTTTTTCTTGTAATTTCTTATAGTCTGTACTATAACGAAGTTAAGAATAACAAATCTTTGAAGTCTAAACGGTAATCTGCTGTTAAAGAAATTCCCTTAAAGTAATTGAATAAGAGGTTTGTGTAACACAAAATGTTGAAGTGTGATAGAAAAAGGAGGACAATATGGGATTTGACATTGTACGTGGCGTTATAAAAAATGCATATGCAACGCAGCAATTAATTAAAGCCTTAAATAGAATGGCAGATAAAATGGAGATAAATGGTACATTATTTTTAGGATATCCATTAAGTGCGGCAGGAAAAGATATTGTTTCAGTAGATGCTCTTTTAATTTGTCAGGAGAAGGGAATCATAGCATTTATTTTTAATCAGCAGAATGTGAATCAAGAGGAAGAACAAGATATATTGTATTATCAATTGAGTAATATGCTTTCAAAATATAATATTCTGCGAACGAAACGGAAGTTGGCAATAGAGCCCAATGTAGTTACATTTTATCCAACATCCGCTATACCGAAGTCAACAGAAGAGTATATTTATTGCAATTCTGAAACAATAGAAAGAACTATTAAAGAACTTCCGGAGTTTGATTTAAAATGGTAGTTGCCGCTGTGCGAGACACTTTTGAAGATATCATCTATGAAACCTAAAAAAAAGAGAGGTGGAGTTCAGAGAGAGAATTCATACGGTGGTATTATAAAAAAAATAGAAGCTGAGATTGCAAATTTAGATGAGTGGCAGAAAAAGGCAGCCTTTGAGATTCCAGAAGGTCCTCAGAGAATCAGAGGACTTGCCGGTTCAGGTAAAACTGTAGTGCTGGCGTTAAAAGCTGCATATCTTCATTCCCAGCACCCATCCTGGCATATTGCTGTAACCTTTTATACCAGAGCACTGGCTCAACAGTATAAAGAAATGATTACTAATTTTTCTTATGAGTTTATGGGAGAACAACCGGATTGGGACAGACTTCATATTTTTCATGCATGGGGGACGGCATCTGAGCCGGGAGTTTATTCAGAAATCGCAGGAATAAGAGGTGTTATTCCTAAGACGTATGCAGGCGCTAAAGCACAGTATGGTGTCAATGGTGCATTTGAAGGAATTTGTAAGGAGGTATTGTTTGCAGCAGAGGGAAGAGAAGAAGAAGTTCTATATGATGCAATTTTAATAGATGAAGCTCAGGATTTGCCGGCACCTTTTTTTAAATTATGCTATGCAGTGGCTGCACAACCTAAAAGAATCATTTTTGCTTATGATGAACTTCAAAGTCTTAATAGCACTCAAATGCCTGGAATTGATGAAATGTTCGGAAAAGATGAAAATGGAAATTCCAGGGTGAGATTGGTAAATCATGAAGGAGAAGCGAGACAAGATATTGTGCTTCCTGTGTGCTATAGAAACACTCCATGGGCATTAGCCTTAGCACATGCTCTTGGATTTGGCATTTACAGAGAAGGGGACTTAGTTCAACTTTTTGACGATATGGAGCTTTGGAATAGTATAGGATATAAGGTCATAGGTGGTGAGGCAAAATTTGGGCAACAGGTAAGGCTTGCAAGAAGAGATGATTCTTATCCGGCATATTTTAAAGAGTTGCTTAGACCGGAAGATGCAATTCAAATACATTCTTTTGGAACAGTTCAAGCGCAGTATCATTGGGCAGTAAGCCAAATTGAACATGATATAAAAGAAAGAGAATTGGATCCTGATGATATTTTAGTAATTTTTCCGGATGCATATTATGCAAAAAATCAATATAATGATTTTCAAAGATATCTGGATATGAAAGGTATTTCATCTATTTTGGCAGGAGTAACTGCTAACAGAGATACTTTTAGGATTCCAAGTCATGTAACTTGTTCCAGTATTTATAGAGCAAAAGGAAATGAGGCTCCTATGGTATATATTTTAAATACAGAATATTGTGCCAGAGGAAGCGAATTGATTACTCTGAGAAATAAACTGTTTACAGCTATTACCAGATCTAGGGCATGGATTCGGATTTGTGGTGTGAACCCGGAAATGGAGATTTTGCAGAGAGAAGCAGAGAAATGTGTAGAGAATCATTTTGAATTGGATTTTAAAATACCTACCCAAAAGGAATTAGAAAAGAGCAGACTGCTGTACAGGGATCGTTCTGAAGGAGAAAAAAAGAAAATTAAATTCTACAGTAATGCCCTAAATCAGATTATAGCCTCTTTGGAAGCAGGAGAAGTTAATATAGATTTGGTTCCGGAACTTGGAAAACTTTTAAATGCAGTAGAGGCTGCGAAAGAAGCTGAGGGTGAAGATGAATAAAAATTTAGAGAACACTTACCAACAGATAGAGAATACCATAGAGACATTAATTATGTAGGGGGTTATGAAATATAAGATACAAAGTGAAAAAACTGTGAATCAAAAAACGGGATTGGAACAAGTTTCGTGGAGGAACCATGTGGGAGGACGTGCGGTAAGCAGTAAAGCATTTAATCAAGTGCAGCAGTATTTAACAATTTTATCTTCCAGGGCATATCAGGGATTAATGTCAGACTATTCTATTATACGGGCATCTTACGTATTTGAAAAAGAAAAATTAGTTTCTCACAATTTATTGTGGTGGCCTTGTCCAGTGAGAATTGATGAGGAAATGGTGCAGGATATAGGACTCATAGAAGGGATTCAGATGCTTTTGGAGGATAAAAATGTGGAGAAATATCTGAATATGAGGACACCTGTAAGAATAGATTTTGATGCTGAAAATGACAAGAGAGATCATCCCCGGGCACATATACATTTGCAGCATTATGATTGTAGAATTAATAGTGTAGAACCGATTTGTTTTAATCGTTTTATCAGGTTTATATTAGATACCCATTATCCACATATGATGATTGATTATAGGGGATGGAATTATTTGAATTTTCAGTATGAAAATAAGAGAAAAGAAACGGAATATGATTCTATGAATCGCTTCATTATAAAGTATGTATGATCAAAAGAAAGAATGGATACAAAAAAGTGGGCGGTCAAAAGTACCGCCCACTTAATAAAGATATCTCTAAAATTTAAAAGTATCTCTAAGTGGTGCCCATTTCTGGTCTTTATCACTTAAATTCAGAGGAGTTCCGTCTTCCAGGGTATATCCTTCGGCGGAAGCATTTCCCTGATATTCTCCGGTAAGCTGTGGCCATTTAATACCGATTTCCGGATCATTCCATGCCAGACCGCCTTCATCTCCCGGATGATAGAAGTCTGTACATTTATAGCAGAATTCTGCCACATCACTGAGAACTAAGAAGCCGTGTGCAAAGCCTTCCGGAATATAAAACTGTTTCTTGTTTTCTTCGGTCAGTTCAATACCAAACCATTTTCCGTAGGTTTCACTGTCACTTCTTAAATCTACCGCTACGTCAAATACACTTCCTTTGATTACACGTACTAATTTTCCCTGTGGGAACTGTTTCTGGAAATGCAGACCCCTTAAAACTCCTTTGGTGGAGCAGGACTGGTTGTCCTGTACAAAATTCATGGTAAGACCTGCTTCTTCCATATCTCTCTGGTTATAGGTTTCCATGAAATAGCCTCTTGCATCTCCGTGAACTGCTGGTTCAATGACATACAGCCCTTCGATTGGGCATTTGCTTACTTTAATCTGTCCCATTTTGTCAACTCCTAATCTGCTTAAAATTCAATTTCCTGTAAGTAGCGTTTAATAGCATCCTGCCAGGTAGGAAGTGGCTGAAAGCCATTTTCAACCAGTTTGCTCTTATCCAGACGGCTGTTAAACGGGCGTTTGGCCTTGGATGCACCATATTCTGCTGTGGTCACGGGTTTTACGGTAACCTTGGCATATTCTTCGTGTCCGGCTTCTATTGCCTGACGGAAAATTTCTTTTGTGAAGTCATACCAGCTGATATAGCCGCCTTCATTGGTAGCATGGTAATAGCCATATTTGTCTGTTTCAATCATATCTACCAGCAATTTTGCCAGGTCCAGTGTGTAAGTAGGAGTACCAATCTGATCGCTGACTACCGTCAGAGTGTCATGGGTCTTACCAAGGTTCAGCATGGTTTTGATAAAGTTCTTTCCGTTTTTACCAAATACCCAGGCAATACGGACAATAAAATATTTCTCAAGATTTTCGGACACAGCCAGTTCACCGGCTAATTTTGTTTCTCCATAAACATTGAGTGGTTTGTAATCTTTGCAGTCCGGAAGCCACGGTTCGGTTCCCTGACCGTCAAACACATAGTCTGTGCTGATATAAACCAGCTTACAATCTAATTCTTTACATACCAGGGCAATGTTTTCGGTTCCTGTTGCATTGACAGCTTTTACGATAGGTTTTTTGTCCTCATCCTCAGCTAAATCAACGGCAGTCCAGGCTGCACAGTGAACAACCACATCTGCACCAACGGATTTTAATACGGATTCTACAGAGGCTTTATCTGTGATGTCCATAGGCACATAAGGCATGGTAGTAACAGCAGTGCCATCCTGGATGCCACTGTACACTTCTTTGATATCAGAGCCAATACCTTCATATCCTCTTTTTGCCAGTTCGTTCATGACGTCATGGCCTAATTGTCCGGCAACACCGGTAACTAAAACTTTCATTGCATAAACCTCCTTATGAGACATCCTTGATTAGCGGTTTGCATACATTTTTTCATAGTAATTCTGATATTCTCCGGAGATGATGGTTTCCCACCATTCTTTGTTATCTAAGTACCACTGGATTGTTTTTTTGATACCATCAGCAAATTTTGTCTCAGGCAGCCATCCAAGTTCATTATGAATCTTAGTTGGGTCGATGGCATAACGCATATCATGGCCTTTTCTGTCTGTTACATAAGTGATGAGGCTTTCAGGTTTGCCAAGTTCTTTGCAGATGATTTTAACAATGTCAATGTTTTTCATTTCGTTGTGACCGCCAATGTTGTAAACTTCTCCAACACGGCCTTTGTGGATAATCAAGTCAATGGCTTTGCAGTGATCTTCAACATACAGCCAGTCGCGGACATTTTCACCTTTTCCATATACAGGAAGCGGTTTGTCATTTAATGCATTGGCAATCATCAGCGGAATGAGTTTTTCCGGGAAATGATAAGGTCCGTAGTTGTTAGAGCAGCGGCTGATGGTTACAGGCAGGCCGTATGTACGGTGGTAAGCCAGAACCAGAAGGTCAGCACCTGCTTTTGAGGAGCTGTATGGGCTGCTGGTGTGGATTGGTGTTTCTTCTGTGAAGAATAAGTCAGGGCGGTCCAGAGGCAGGTCACCGTAAACTTCGTCAGTAGAAACCTGGTGATATCTCTGGATGCCATATTTGCGGCATGCATCCATGAGCACAGCAGTTCCTTTGATGTTGGTATCCAGGAATACTTCTGGATTTTCAATAGAACGGTCTACATGGCTTTCAGCAGCAAAGTTTACTACCATATCAGGATGTTCTTCTTCAAATAATTTATAAACAGCTTCTCTGTCTGTAATGCTTTCTTTTACAAAACGGAAATTTGGGTTGTCCATTACAGGTGCAAGAGTAGACAGGTTTCCTGCATAGGTCAGGCAGTCCAGGCACACAATGCGGTAATCAGGGTACTTGTCTAACATGTGAAAAATAAAGTTACTTCCGATAAATCCGGCTCCACCGGTTACAATGATTGTCATAATAAAAATCTCCTATTCTTAAAATAAAATATATGCATCTAAATAAAAAATATGATTTAGTGCAGGGTATCCAGATATTTTCCGTCTAAGACATCTTTTAAATACTGGCCGTACTGGTTTTTCTTTAATACTTCATAGACTTCCAGAACATCTTCTTTGGAAATCCATCCATTTAAGTAAGCAATTTCTTCCAGGCAGGCAATCTTGCGGTGTTGGTGGCTTTCCATGGTTTTTACAAAGTTGGTTGCTTCTACCAGACTTTCGTGAGTACCGGTATCCAGCCAGGTAAATCCTTGTCCTAAAAGTTCTACATTTAAACTGCCTTCTTTCAGATAAATGCGGTTTAAATCTGTGATTTCCAGTTCTCCTCTGGCACTTGGTTTCAGATTTTTTGCATACTCCACAACTCTATTGTCGTAGAAATAAAGACCGGTTACACAGTAGTTGCTTTTTGGTTTTTCTGGTTTTTCTTCAATGGAAATTGCTTTTCCCTGGTCATTAAATTCTACGATACCGAAACGTTCCGGGTCATCTACATAGTAACCAAATACGGTAGCACCTTTTCCTGTTTCAGCATTCTGAACAGCCGCTTTTAAGCGCTTTTTCAGACCGTGACCTGCGAAAATATTGTCTCCAAGAACCATGGCAACGCAGTCATCACCAATAAATTCCTCACCAATGATAAAGGCCTGTGCCAATCCGTCTGGGCTTGGCTGTACGGCATAAGAAAGCTGTACGCCGAATTGATGTCCGTCTCCTAAGAGCTCCTGGAATCTTGGGGTATCCTGTGGAGTAGAAATAATCAGGATCTCACGGATGCCTGCGTTCATCAGTACAGACAGAGGGTAATAAATCATGGGTTTGTCATAAATCGGTAAAAGCTGCTTGGATGTTACCATAGTCAGCGGATAAAGGCGGGTTCCGGAACCGCCTGCTAAAATAATGCCTTTCATAGAGTTCTCCTTTTTTGTTGTTTCGTTTTCTGGTATCTATGTTTGTATTATATAGGGTAACGTAACGTCACCTGCAAGGGGTTTTTCCAAAATTTCACATAATTTTTAGAATCATGGGCGTTTACAGAGAAAGACTCCGGCCTCTTTTGTGATGTGAAAGGACGTTTTTGTCTTTTTTGCCACAAAACTACGGAATTCTTTGTAACGATCCAGAAGATATTGATTCTGGTTTCCATGGCAGGATAAAATATAGTCAATCAAGGGTTCCGGGGTATCCACTTCCAGATAGTCCTCGTATAATTTCCAGGAAATGTTGGAAAAATAGGGAGAGAGCAGGGTTTTGCCATTTTCTTTTCCGAATTTTTCGTAAAGTTTTTCTCCTGAGAGAATAATCCGGCTGTCAAATTCCTGAACAAGATTGCTGATTTCTTCCATATGTGCAGAACCATAAGCACTGCAAAGAAAGGTTCCACCGGGTTTCAAGATCCGTTGTACTTCCCGGCAGACTTTTGGGATATCGCAGTAAAAAAGCACATGGTTGGCAATGACCAGATCAAAACTGGAGTCAGGATAAGGAATCTCATGGCAGTCAAAGGAATGAAAGGAAAAACGATTATCTAGGTTTCCGATTTCACGTTTTGCATCACGGAGCATACCTTCGGAAATATCACTGAGTGTTATGGAGACTGTTATTGGAAGTTTGTCTTTATTTTCTGCCCAGAGGGCACCGCTGCCACAGCCGATTTCCAGAATTTTCATGTTATCTTTTATATGACACTCTTCAAAAAGCCAGGGAAACCATCCTTGTTTATTCTTGGAGTACAGGCTGTGAAGACGGATTCTGGCGGATATATTGGAAGAATTCTGATACTGGGATTTCAGACTTTTCTCCATGTTGGTCAGGTGAATCAGGTTCAGCATACGGCTCCAGTTAATACTCTGTTGTGTGCTAATTTCCTGGGTGGTATCTTCAATGGCTTTCTCTACCATTTGAAGCTGTTCAATACGGTCACGGATGAGCTTTTGCTGCATCTTCAGTGAATTGAGCATGAAGTGAAAGTCTGTATCGTCAATGGTCATTTCTTTGATATCATCCAGTGAGAATCCCAGGTATTTCAGCAGAAGAATCTGCTGGAGCCTGGCAAAATCCTGATCGGTATAGAAACGGGAGCCGGAAGGGGATACATAGGAAGGCTTTAGGATATTTTGTTTGTCATAAAAACGCACCGTTCGGACTGAGATGTTTGCCATGCGGGCAAACTGTCCTGAGGTGTAGTAACCTGGAAGGTTCATGGGAATCCTCCTTTCTGTGGAAAATAGTGGTTAGGATTATTATAACCCAGGGGGGAGGGGGGAGGGCAAGAGGGAAATGCAGTGAGTATAGAAATATAAGATATCATATGACAAGCTCACGTATTTGTGATAGAATGAATGCAACAGTAATCGGATGGAGAATATGAAGTGACAGTAAATTACGATATATATTTTAAGCTTTGCAAAGAAGAGCAATGAAAGACGAGAATGCTAAGGGATATTAAAATAAAGGAGGCATTTAATGGAAAACAAACAGATTGAGAATGACAAGGTTTTATACAAGCCAATCATTACTGATATTAAAGAGTTGGTTCATGCAGGCAGAAATGCCGCCTATAATGCTGTTAATAAAGCTACAATTATGACATACTGGAATATCGGAAAAAAGATTGTTGAGGAAGAACAGGCGGGAACAGAAAGGGCAGAATATGGAAAACGGTTGATTTCTATATTATCAGATGAATTGACAAAAGAGTTTGGTAGTGGTTTTTCTGATAGAAATCTTCGTAATTTTAGAAAATTTTATCTGTTGTTTCCAGATGAAAAGATTTGGAACGCATGCGTGCCGAATCTAAACTGGACACATTTTCGTTCCTTGTTGCGAGTTGACAATGAAGATGCACGTATATGGTATATGAAAGAGGCAGCAAGCGAAGGTTGGAGTTCGAGAACTTTAGATAGAAATATTAGCACACAATATTATTTCCGGCTTTTACAATCACCGAAAAAAGAGGCGGTGATTACAGAAATGCAGGAGAAGACTAAGGATCTTGAAAAAAATAAATACGAATTAATCAAAAGTCCTGTTATTGCAGAATTTCTTGGATTTAAGAACGAAGAATCATTTTTAGAATCAGATTTAGAGAGTGCAATCCTTTCTCATATTCGGGACTTTTTAATGGAACTCGGGAAAGGATTTGCTTTTGTGGCCCGTCAGTAGCATATTGTTACTGAAACAGACGACTATTATATCGACCTGGTATTTTATAACATAGAATTAAGATGCTATGTTTTGATTGACTTGAAGATGGGAAAAATCACACATCAAGATGTGGGACAGATAGATATGTATGTGAGGATGTATGATGACCTTAAATGCAAAGAAGGAGATAACCCAACAATAGGAATATTACTTTGTGCAGAAACAGATGAAGATATTGCAAGATATTCTGTGTTACATGATAATAATCGCTTGTTTATGTCAAAATATTTAACGTATCTTCCGACAAAGGAACAACTAAAAATAGAAATAGATAAGCAGAAGAATATATTTTATATGCAGCATCCAGAATTGAAGGAGTATTCGGATGCAGAGAATTAAAAAATTATAATAAAATGGAGAAAAGAAAAAACACTATCTGGGGGGGAGAAAATAGCAGGAGTCTGCCGCATAATTTTTTAGTGCGGCAGACTTATTATGTTATTTATACTCTTAGGTTGTTTGTGTACCCTTTGTTTCTCTATATACAGAAGGTGACATGCCCAATTTCTTCTTAAAGCTGTTGCTGAAATAATATTGGTTTGCATATCCGCATTTCATACTGATTTCTTTTAAAGATAAATTTGTAGATTCCAGATAATGACAGGCACTTTCTATTCGAAGAGACGTAATGGTGTCACTGATACTTTGACCGGAGACCTTTTTAAACAAAGAACTCAGGTATGCAGGGCTAATGTTAGTATGTCTTGCAATATCATTCAGGCATAGGGAACAGCTTTCAAAGTTTTCTTTAATATATCCAAAAGCTATCGTATATACCTGATTGTGATAATTTTGTAAAGAAGAATCTAGTTTTTCACACACTAAAGTACACAGATGTGTAAGCCATCTTACAAACTGTTCATAGGTACGGAAGGAGTCAAACCTTGTATAAACCTGGATGATTTCCTTTTCCAAATCTTCAGTATCCAGATTCATTTCATATAAAAATTTCAAAATCCGTCCTAAAAGGGAATAAATTCTAATAAACACCAGATTTTTGTCCTGTATTTTTTCTAATAAATTTTGAAAATAACAAGTAAGCCATTGCTCAATTGCTTTTAAGTCTTTGGAACAAATAAGGCGTATCAGTTCTTCTTCGGTATTTTCCGAAAAAGACAGGAGGCTGAATTCTTTACCGAGGGCTTCTCTTGCATCAAAAATGTTTTTATGAGGGAAGAAAAAACGGTATTTCAGTGCATGGGAAGCACTGGCAAAAGATACAGGAAGTTTCCAAATGTTATCAGCGATACTTCCAATTCCTATGTTCAGTGAAAGAACGTTGTTTTTACATAGTTCAACCATGGAGGAGGCTACTTTATGTATGGATTGAAGAAAGTTCTGTGGGTGTTTCGTATTTTGGCCTATAATACAAACAACCCCACTGAACTCTTTTAAATAAAAAACATGATCAAAAATCTGCATTTGTTCTTTTATTAAATCTAGGACATTTAAAAGCTGAATCTGGTACTGGGTAAAATCTAGTTCAGGTTTAGCTGAATTGTATTCTGTTTCAATGATAAGCACATGGAAACAGTCATAGTCAAATTTTAAATCCAGATATTCCAGATACCGGCTCAAGTGTGCGGCCGGATTTTCACCAGGATAATGTAACAGGTCATGAAAGAATTTTTCTGTCATAACAGGCCGGCTGGCCTTTACTAATTCAGTATTTTTTTGTGTACGGTCTATTTCTGTAAAAGCATTTTTGATTTTTTCCGTAAGATAATTATAGTCCAAAGGTTTTTCAATATAATCATATACACCCAGGCGGATAGCTCGTTTGGCATATTCAAATTTGTCATATGCACTTACAAGAATCACTTTTATAAAAGGCTGAATTTCCTGGGCTTTTTGGCTCATGGAAATACCATCTAAATCCGGCATTTCTATATCTGAAATAATTAAATCTACATGAGAATTTTTTAGGGTATCTAAGGCAGAAAGACTATTATATTTTACGGCAATCACGCTCGCATCCAGGGAGCTCCAGTTAATATTTTTTTCAATACCTTCTGCTGTGAGACAGTTATCATCTACAATCATTACTTTCTTCATCATTTTCCTCCATCTGGTCAAATTCAATCGTAATTGAGGTGCCTTCAAATAAATGGCTCTCAATGGAAATTCGGCCATTTCCAAAATAAGGATTAGAAATTCGTTTATTTACATTTCCAATACCAAAATGTTTTTCATAATTTACAATTTTTTCGCTTAGAGTTTTTCGTAATTCCTGAAGTTGTTCTTCTTTTATTCCGATACCGTTATCAGTGATAGAAATGATAACAGTATCATCTCCATAAAAAAGATTGATAGAAATATGAATTTCAGGTGTATTCTGGGATATACCATGCAGGATACTGTTTTCCAGAAATGGCTGGAGTGTAAATTTACATATCAAAAAGTTATCAATGCCATCTTCCATGTTGATTTCCCAAGTGAGGTTGTCGTTATGACATAGTTTTTCAATTTCTAAATAAAGATTTGCAATGGTCAGTTCATCCCGGATGGTGATTAAATCTTTTGATTTTCTAAGAGTCATGCGGTAAAAACGTGTGAGGTTTGTCAGCATCTGATTGGCAATATCTAATTTCCCGAGGGACTGGCAGGTTTGTATGGAACCCAGAATATTATAAAGAAAATGAGGATTAATCTGGGATTGGAGAAGCTGATATTTTAACCGTTCTTCCGCCAGCGACAGCTCCAGAATAGACTGGAGATTGTCATTCAAGGAATGCTGCATTTTTTGAAACGTTACCCCCAATTTATCGATTTCATCAAATGTTTCAGGATTTCGGTCTTTGGATACCAGATCCTGAATCTTGTTATCAGAAGCATCTAATTGCAGAGTTTCCATAGCCTTCGACAATGCCTTGATCCGCAGGGTAAGATTCTTTGAGAACAGAATCACTACCAAAATAGTCAAAGGGAGAGAAATCAAAATAGTCAAGAGGATGCTGTTGATCAGTATGCGTGTGTTTTGCTTTATATAAGAATCAGGAATTTCTGTTACATGGAGCCAGCCGTTTTGTAACTGTGCAGTATGGTAGGTAACATGCGATTCTTTTTTTATAGAATTCTTATTTTGGAATAAAAAATCAAATTTTTTCTCATCGAAGGGGGTAGAAATCAAAGCATCATTATTGCTGGCAATGATTTCTCCATTATCGGTAAGAATATAACTGGAAATATTCTTGTCTTGAAAACTTTCCTGCAGGATAGAAGAAAATTCAGATGTATTTATGTGGACAATATAAGCATACTCTATGATATCTGTGTCAGGATATTTTAAGATTCTACAGCAGGCAATGGTATCGGATATATCGTGGTTATTGGATACAAGAAAAGGGATGGACAATCCTTTCTGGTGAAACCAGATAGAAGATGTTCCTGGATTTTCCAGAGCTTTTTTTGGAATCTGAAAATCTGATAGTTCGGATAATGGAAAGAAATATAAATTTTCCTGAGAACCCAGATGGTCATCCGGTAAAAATATACCAATATATGCTAAATTAAAGGATGACTTGAACATTGATAAATTGCTTCTGGTTTCAGATAGTGCAGCCAGCGTATCTATAGTTGTTTCTGCCTGTATCAAATTATACATATCATATTGAAGAGAGTCAGCCACATTTTCCATTTGCAGCAGGCGGTTATAAAATTGTGTATGTAATTGCTCATCAGAGGAGATAGAAGCATTTAGAATCTTATCTTCTGCAATATTATAGGAAACAGCATAAGAAATCCCACCTATGATGAAGATAGGAATCAATGTACATAATAAAAAAGCACATAAAAGTTTGGTTTGAAAATGAGAAAAACAAAGCCGGGAATTCTTTATGAATTTATTCATGAAATAGTCTCCTTTATGTTGGTTTATCTTGAAATCATTATAAAAGAAAGAAAAATCTCTTTCAACAGGGATAAAAATAATATAAACGAATCGAAAAATATTGTATTTTGAAAAAATGAACACTTTGTTATTCTTAGTTCATCAAAGAAAAGGGCAGGAAGCCCGGACAGGAGGATTTAAGAATGAGAAAGAAAATCGTGAGCGTATTACTGGCAGGAACCATGGCAATGGGAATGTTAGCAGGATGTGGCAGTTCCAAGGGAAGTGAAGGTGAAGGAAGTGCAGCGAAAACAGAAGAAAGTGGGAAGAAAGATGGAGAGTATGATTTGACGCTGTATAGTGTCAATACCACAGATCCTGATTTTGATGGCTGGCTCGAAAATGTAGAGGAGGCCACAGGACTTAACATTAATGTAATTGCAGCACCTACAGACTCTGATACACGTCAGCAGAAGGTTACTACTATTTTATCTACAGGAGATGATGCTGTTGATATTATTGAAATTAATGATGAAATGAGTGCTGCATTTAAAAATTCGGGATGGCTGGAAGGACTGAATGATACCGTTATGACAGAAGATATCCGTGATGAGTTTGCTAAGGGCTATGTAGAAAATATGATTACAGACAAAGACGGAAATATTGTTGGTGTTCCCGGATATGCCGGTTACCTTGCTTTTTGGGTAAACCAGGAGATTATGGATGAAGTCGGAATCACAGAAATTAATACAAAAGAAGATTTTATGAAATATATGGAAGCTGTTTCTGCTGATGGAAGATATGGATATGGCGGTTCCTGGGAAAAAACATATGTATCTAATGAGATTGCACAGTTTGTAAATATGTTTGGCGGAGATTATTTTGACTGGACAAAAGCTGAAAACAAAGAAGCGATTCAGTTTTTAAAAGATATGGTGGATAACAGCCAGACACCAATTGACCAGATTGCAGATAAATATGAACAGATGAATCCAAAGGCAAATGACGGAAAATATGGAAGCTGGTTTATGTGGGGACTTGGAACCGATTATGAAAAAGCAGGTATGCTTGGAGCAGATAAGATTCATATGGCTATGGTTCCAGATTTCAGTGGAAACGGAGAGAGAGCTATTTTTACAGATTCCTGGAGTTATGTGCTGAATACTGCTTCTAAGAATAAAGAAGCCGCAATTAAATTCCTTCAGTATATGGCAAATGAGGGCGGAATGGCAGCGTCATATGAAGCATTTGACAGATACCCTGCAAGAGCAGATGTGGCTGAAAAAGTAGTTCCGGATACAGACCCTGCAAAAGAAATGTATTCCCGTTATGCTTCTGAATGTAATGTTTCAGGACGTCCAATGCTTCCTCAGACAATGGAATTTATCACAGATATGGGTACTATCTTCCAGTCCTGCATGAAAGACGAAATTTCTGTAGATGAATTTTGCGAGAAAGCACAGGAATTAGTAGAAAAATATAGTGAGTAAAGAATGTAACAATTTAACAAGGAGAACGCACCGCAGGAAACAAAGTCTGCGGTGTATTTCCTCAAATGACAGGAGGAGAAAAAAGTGACAATCAGTAAAAAATCAATGAAATGGATTCCTTGGATTTTGATTCTTCCAGTTGTACTTATCCGTGGTTTTACTACCTTATATCCCATTTTAGTTACTTTGAAAAATAGTTTATTTGATATAAAAGTTTTATCAGGCGTTAATGAATTTGTCGGCCTGGCGAATTATGTAAATGTGTTTAAAGATACAAAAGTACAGACATCTATATCCTTCACTGTAATTTTTGTAGTTGTTTCCATGATATTTCATGTGATTCTTGGAGTGGCGCTAGCTTTAATTTTAAATATGAAGTTTAAAGGTAGAAGATTTTTACGGACAATTGTTTTAATTCCCTGGGCTATGCCAGCGGTTGTTATTGGTATGGCAGCAAAGTGGGGATTTAATAATGATTATGGATTGGTAAATGATTTTATACGGCGTTTTGTAGAAGATTTCCAGTATAACTGGTTAATTAATACCGGTTCTGCCAGAGCAGCAGTTATTGCTATGGATTTATGGAAGGATCTTCCGTTTTTTGCAATTTTGGTACTATCAGGGCTTCAGTTTATTTCTGGAGATATCTATGAAGCTGCAAAAGTTGATGGGGCAAACGGAGTTCAAAGCTTTTTTCGTATTACGTTACCTTTGATTATGAAAAATGTTATTACGTTATGTATTCCATTTACGCTTTGGAGACTGACCACATTTGATCTTGTATATGCTATGACTTCAGGAGGGCCTGGAGAGGATACCTCATTAATTGCTTACAGGATTACTACAGAAGCATTTACAAATCTGAATGTGGGATATGCAGCTACACTGGCAGTTATGTTGTTCCTTGTAATGGCAGTCTTTAGTTTTATTAATATTAAGTTTATCAACAAACTGGCAGATTAGGAGGGAATGTGTCATGAAGGATAGTAACAAATATAAAGTATATAGAGCCTTCACTGCAGTAGGCAGATGGGTATTATTTGCAGTGGTTGCCTTTTTGATCTTGTTCCCGGTACTGTGGATTTTTATATCGTCTATTACACCGCCGGGGGAATTGTTTAAAATGCCTATTGATTATATTCCAGATCATCCTACACTGGACAGCTACAAATTTTTGATAGAAAATGTAGGGCTTTTGGAAAAAATCGGAAATACAGTTTTAATTGTAGGGATTACCATTGTGGTAAGCACTGTTTTATGTGCCATGGCGGCATACGGATTTTCCAGATTTAATACAAAAGGCGTAAGTATTGCCTTTGCATTTATTATTGCAACCATGCTGATTCCTGAAGTTGTAACAGCAAGACCACTGTATGAGTTTATGAGAGCAGTGGGATTGTATGATACATATCAGGGCTTGATTATTCTTTATATCAGTGCTGTTATTCCGTTTACAGTATTAATCTTAAAGAATTTTGCAGCAGAGATTCCAGTATCGTTGGAAGAAGCAGCAGCTATAGACGGAGCAAATTTTGTACAAAGATTGTTTAGGGTAGTGTTACCGTTAATGAAACCTGCCATTGCTACCGTTTGTATTATTAATTTTATCACTTGTTTGAACAACTTTTTTACCCCATTATATTATTCCAATGATATTCAGGTATTGTCTGTTGCAATTGTGCAGCTTCCGCTTAGGGATAATATGTATGGTGTGCCTTGGGATTTGGTCAGTGCTATGGGATGGATTATTTTGTTACCTATTATTATTTTTGTAGCAATCTTTGAGAAACAGATTATGGATGGTATAATGGCAGGAGGAGTAAAAGCCTGATTTTGCCTGAAATTTGAGAAATAGGAGGATAAACAGATGTATTACGATTTCGGAGGAAGTTTAGGAAATTTACCATTGGCGAAGCATAGGAAAAGCCGTGCAATTAATGCAGAAAACCCAAAAGGAGAAAAAGGGAAAGGTGGTATGGCATCCAGTGATTTAGGACCTTCCAGAAAAGGAAGCCCATGCCTTAGGGATATTTTAAGTGGTCAGACAGTGACACTTGCAGAGATAGATGGGCCAGGTACAATTAATCATATTTGGATTACCGTAGATTCAAAAACTACAGAGGCAGATTGCTTTGTGTTAAGAGATTTGGTGTTACGTATGTATTGGGATGATGAAGAAGAGCCATCAGTGGAAAGTCCTCTTGGAGACTTTTTCTGCTGTGGATTCGGAAGAGAATGTAATGTGAACTCCATGCCAATTGCCGTGGTGCCAAGCAGAGGATTGAACTGCTATTTCCAGATGCCTTTTCGGAAAAAAGCAAAAATCACTTTGGAAAACCAACATGCAAATCCGATTCCTGCATTTTTTTATCAGGTGGATTATTGCCTGCATGATGAAGAACTGCCAGAGGATATTGCTTATTTTCATGCTCAGTGGAGAAGAGAAAAAATCACACAGTTACAAAGGGATTATGTGATTCTTGATGATGTAAAAGGAAAAGGTCATTATGTAGGGACATATATGGCACTTACAACATTGGAACGTTACTGGTGGGGAGAAGGAGAGATTAAATTTTATATTGATGGAGATATAGAATATCCTACAATCTGCGGAACAGGAACAGAAGATTATTTCGGTGGTTCCTGGAGCTTTGCGAAGCAGGTTAATGGGAAAACAGTAGAACAGAATTATTGCACCCCGTATTTGGGATATCCATATTATTCTTCACATGATGAAATGATTCATAATTTGTATCACAATGATGACTGTATGCCAATGAGAGGCTTCTACCGCTGGCATATTCAGGATCCTATTTGTTTTGATGAAGACTTGAAGGTTACGATTCAGCAGATTGGTGTAGGATATAGGGGATTATTTGAGCGGCAGGATGATGTGGCAAGTGTGGCATACTGGTATCAGGCAGAACCTCATAATCGTTTTCCAAAACTGCCTGGCAAAGAAGAACGGTGGCCAAGATAGGAGCAGAACTTGAAAAAATATGTATTGGGTGTTTTGCTTGGCTGCCTGTTGATGGCAGTCGGATGCAAAGACGGGCAAAAAGAAGGCAATATACAGGATGTACAAGAAAACGCAGCTTCTCAGAAAGAAACAATAACCATCATGCATATTGATGCAGAGGTACCTGGATTTTTGGAGTTCATTGAACAGGCGGAAAAAGAACTGGATTTGGAGATACAGGTAGTTTCCTGCCCTGCAAATGCAGATATCCGGCAGGCAAAAATATCTACTATTTTGGCGGCAGGGGAGACTTCAGTGGATATTTTTTCTGTGAATGATGAGATGGTCAGTGAGTTTAAATATAAAGGGTACCTGGAACCACTGAACGATAGGGTAATGACAGAAGAATTACTGTCAAAATATCCTGAGAGTTATATGCAGAATATTACCATGAAGGATGGAGAGGCCTATTCAGTTCCCTATTTTATGGATATCATGGTATTCTGGATAAACCGGGAAATGACAGGAGACAGGAAAATCCAGACACAGGAAGATTTTCTTGCATTATTGGAAGAAGATTGGGGCAAAGGAATCTATGGATACGCAAGTGCATGGGATAATACTTATGTATATAATGAACTTTCGGAATTTATTAATCTTTTTGGAGGAGACTACTATAACTGGGATAATAAAAATACAAGAGAAGCACTGACATTTCTTCATGATATGGCGGCAAAGGGGCAGATTCCTGTTTCCCAGATGGCAGACCAGTATGAACAAATGCAGCAGAAATTCATTGACGGAAAGTATGCAAGCATCTTTATGTATAGTGGTGCCATGGATGTGTTTGAACGTGCAGGGGTTTACAGTGAAGATAAAATTCAGGCAGTACCATTGCCACAATTTGAAAAGAGCGTTACCAATATTGCTGCATGGCAGTATGTATTGAACAAGGCGTCTGAGCATAAGGAAGGAGCAGTAAAATTTCTAAAATATGCTGCAAGCAGAGAGGGAAGTATTTCTTACGCAGAGTGTATGAACCGACTTCCAGCCAGGCTGGATATTATTCTGGAGGAAGAACTGGACATTCCGGGATTTGATGTACTTCAGGACTATGTAGAGCATGTGGAACTGAAAGAGCGTCCGTCTTCTAAAAATACCATGAAGGATATTTCTGATATGGGGACATTATTTCAGAAATATATGCTGGATGAAATCTCCCAGGATGAATTTTGCCGGAAAGCCCAGGCGATTGTAGACGGGTTTTAATGGATGGTATCAAGTGAATAAAGTTTCATTGTGCTAAAGAAAATATTATACAAATAAAAAAAAGTCTGTTATACTAAAGCGTGGTAAAAGCCAGATGTATCTGTTTTTACTGCGCTTATGTTATGTTGGCTATTATCAGACAAAGACATCAGGAGGAAAAAGTATGTGTGGAATTGTTGGATACGTAGGAACTGAAAACGCAGCCCCCATTTTAATTGATGGCTTATCAAAACTGGAGTACAGAGGCTATGATTCCGCTGGAATTGCAGTATCAGGAGATGAGACAAAGAACGGGGAAATTGAGATTATTAAGGCAAAAGGAAGGCTGCAGGTACTCCGGGAGATGACGGATAATGGAAGAACCGTAAGAGGAACCTGTGGAATCGGTCATACACGCTGGGCAACTCATGGAGAGCCTTCTGTAGTTAATGCACATCCTCATTACTCCAGGGATAAGAAGATTACAGTTGTACATAATGGGATTATTGAGAACTATAAGGAATTAAAGGAATATCTACAGAAAAAAGGCTATGTTTTTGTCTCTGAAACAGATACAGAGGTTGTGGCGCATTTGCTGGATTATTACGATAAAGGTGAGCCTTTAGAAGCTATTTCAAAGGTACTTGGAAGGGTGAGAGGTTCGTATGCACTGGGAATCTTGTTTCAGGAAAATCCCGGAACCTTGTATGCAGTAAGAAAGGACAGCCCTTTGATTATCGGAAAATCTGAGAAAGGTAATTTTATTGCATCGGATGTTCCTGCTATTTTAAACTATACCAGGACGGTCTGCTATATTGGAGACCGGGAAATTGCAGAGATTACAGCAGACCAGATTGCATTCTATGACATTGACCAGGAAGAAATTACAAAAGAATTTAAAACCGTAGAGTGGGATGCCAAGGCAGCAGAAAAGGAAGGCTTTGAGCATTTTATGCTGAAGGAAATCTATGAACAGCCTAAGGCAGTGGCAGAGACCATTAGTCCAAGGATTCAGGATGGCAGGATTGTCATTGAAGAACTGGGAATGACAGATGAAGAAATCCAGGAAATTTCACGTATTCAGATTGTGGCCTGCGGCTCAGCTTACCATGTGGGAATGTGTGCAAAATATGTGCTGGAGCAGATGGCAAAAATTCCTGTGGACGTGGATTTGGCTTCTGAGTTTCGATACAGGAATCCTCTTATGACAGAAAATACTCTGGTTATTGTTATCAGCCAGTCAGGAGAGACAGCGGATTCTCTGGCTGCCCTTCGGGAGGCTCAGAAGCGTGGCTTCAAGGTGCTTGGAATTGTAAATGTTGTAGGAAGTTCCATTGCCAGAGAGGCAGATAGTGTGCTCTATACCTGGGCAGGACCTGAGATATCAGTTGCAACAACAAAAGCCTATAGTACCCAGTTGGCAGCAATTTATCTCATTGGTCTGCTTTTTGGAGAAATCCGCGGCGTTCTGGGAGAAAAGGAATATCAGGAATATGTAGAAGAATTGGGGAGACTTCCTGAGAAAATCCAGAAAATCCTGGATGAAAAGGAACGGATTCAATGGCTGGCAAATAAATTTTCTCATACTAAAGATGTATTTTTTATTGGAAGAGGACTGGATTATGCCATTTCGCTGGAAGGCTCTCTGAAGTTAAAGGAAATTTCTTATATTCATTCAGAGGCATATGCAGCAGGCGAATTGAAGCATGGCACCATTTCCCTTATTGAAGAGGGTGTTTTAGTGGTGGGCGTTGCCACTCAGCCGGACTTATTTGAAAAGGAAATCAGCAATCTGGTGGAGGTACGCAGTCGTGGTGCATCTGTTCTGGGACTGACCACTTACGGAAATTATGCTATGGAAGATATTGCGGACTTTACCGTATATGTGCCAAGAACCAAGGACTATTTTGCCACCAGTCTGGCTGTAGTGCCATTGCAGCTTCTGGCTTATTATATATCTGTGGCAAAAGGGCTGGATGTGGATAAGCCCAGAAATCTGGCAAAAAGTGTAACTGTAGAATAAGAAACATAAAATCATCAGGCTGGTAAAAGCGGCAGAACAGACTTTGTCTGCCGCTTTGCTTGTGCGCTTTGCGGCGCATGAGAATTTTTATTTTGTATTAATCATTTTTTCATAAAAGCCATTTCTGTATTCACTAGGCGTCATGCCCTCTAATTGTTTAAATACCCGCATAAAGTATTTTTCATCTTGAAAACCGCACATGGAGGCAACTTCCTTGATAGATAAGGTAGCTTTGCTGCACAGAATATTTTTGGCAGTTGTAATTCTTATATGGTTGACATAAGAAGAAACCGGATAGCCAGTGTACTGTTTAAAAAGTGCAGTAAGGTAGGTAGGGTGGTAATGGTACTGCTTTGCCAGAGAATCCACCGTAATGTTCTGGTCATAATGAGTATGAATCCATTCTGTAAGCTGGCATACTTTTCTGGGAATCTTGCTTTTGGCAGGATTATTAACGGAAAAGGATTCCTGGGTAAACTCCAGGAGAAGGAGATTTAAAGCATATCGGCACCGTAAAGTTGCCTGATAATGATCCCTTTTGGCCATGTCCAGGAGCTGTACAAAGAGAATGACAGAACGCTTCTGTGGAGACAAGCGTCCATATTCCGGAAGAAGGAAGCAGTCTCTTGGTGCAGAAAGAGGTGTACTTCTGGCAATGCTTTCCTGATACTCCTGATTTTTAAGCAGAGCAGTCTGGCTGTAAATCAGGCTGTGGGGATCTGTGATATAAAAATGTACCCAGAAGTAAGATAACTTTCCTGTGCTGGGCTTATATCCGAAATGAAGCTGGTGAGGGAACAAAAGGAGAGATTCGTTCTCTTTCACATCATAACGGTGTCCATTTTGGTCTATGTGCAGAATACCTTCTGTCACAATAATAAATACAAAAGTATCCATTTTTCTCTTATCATGCAGAAAACCATCCTGGCTTACCAGATTCCCGCAGGATATGTATTCTACCGGGTAAGTGGCATTGGAAAATGAGTATAACATATGGGATTTGTCCACCTTTTCTTTTGATTTGTGAGTTGTATAAAAACTCCTGTATGATACTATCATATCATCAATAAAAATAACGGTACAGAAAAAGTTTGGGAGGTTTTAAAAATGTTAGAGAAAAAATTACATCCTTTATCTTTAAAGCAGATACAGATTGAAGATGCCTTTTGGAAGGAATACATGGAGCTGGTGAGAAACCATGTGATTCCTTACCAGTGGGAGGCTTTAAATGACAGGATAAAGGAAGCAGAGCCAAGCTATTGCATACAGAATTTCAGAGTGGCAGCAAAACTGGAGGAGGGAAGTTTTCAGGGAATGGTCTTCCAGGACAGTGATGTTTATAAATGGCTGGAAGCTGTGGCTTATTCTCTTATGTGGCACCCGGATGAAAAGTTGGAGCAAACTGCAGATGAAACTATTGATTTAATTGCAGCAGCACAGCAGCCGGATGGATATCTGGATACGTATTACATTATTAATGGACTGGAAAAGCGTTTTACAAATCTGATGGATCATCATGAATTATATTGCCTGGGACATATGACAGAGGCAGCAGTGGCTTATTATAAGGCTACGGGAAAGAGAAAGTTTCTGGATGTTGCTATTGCTTATGCCGATTGTGTGGCAGAACATCTGGGAACAGAGGGAGGCAAGATTCCGGGATATCCGGGACATGAGGTAGCAGAAATGGCTCTGGCTGCCCTGTATGAAGTAACAGGGGAAGAACGTCACTTAAAGCTGGCAAAATACTTTATTGACCAGAGGGGACAGGCTCCGTTATTTTTTGATGAAGAGTGCAAAAAGAATCATAACAAATGCTTCTGGGATGACACTTATATGCAGAAGCAGTATTATCAGGCAGGAAGACCGGTGCGGGAGCAGGATAAGGCAGAAGGACATGCTGTGCGCGCTGTTTATCTTTATTCCGGTATGGCAGAAGTTGCCAGCGCTACAGAGGATGAGGAATTGTTCCGAGCCTGTGAGAAAATCTGGGATAATATTATGAAAAAACAGATGTATGTTACTGGAGCGATTGGTGCTACGGAGCATGGAGAGGCTTTTAGCTTTGACTATGACCTTCCAAATGATACCGTGTATGCGGAAACCTGCGCTGCCATTGGACTGATTTTCTTTGCCAGAAGGATGTTTGAGATTACCAAAGACAGTAAATACACAGATGTTATGGAGAGGGCGCTGTTTAATGGAGTGATTAGCGGAATGTCTCTGGATGGCAAGAGCTTTTTCTATGTAAATCCTCTGGAAGTGAATCCGGAGGCATGTGAAAAGGACTACTTTAAGCGACATGTAAAACCAGTCCGTCAGAAATGGTTTGGCTGTGCCTGCTGTCCGCCAAATGTGGCAAGGTTGCTTTCTTCTATAGGCGGTTACGCCTTTGAATGCAGTGAAGAGGCAATTTATATGAATTTGTTTGTGGGTGGACAGATAGAGGCTGTTCTGAATGGAAAGAAAAACACATTCCATGTGGAAACCCAGTATCCCTGGAATGGCTCTGTGAAGATTAGCGTGGAAAATCAGGAGGAAAGTGCCTTTACATATGCGGTAAGGATTCCGGGCTGGTGCCAGAATTATGAACTCACAATCAACGGTGTAAAACCACAATATCATGTGGAAAAAGGCTATGCAATTTTAAACCGTATGTGGAAAAACGGGGATGAAATTATTCTGAAGATGGATATGCCGGTGACACTGGTTGAGGCAAATCCAAAGGTGAGAGAAGACATTGGAAAAGTGGCGGTTATGAGAGGACCACTTGTGTACTGCCTGGAAGAAATTGATAATCAGGACCAGCTTCAGGAACTCTATCTGGAAGAAAACCCAGTGTTCACAGAAACCTTTGAAAAAGATTTGCTGAAAGGCGTGGTAACCTTAAAAACACAGGGGAAACGTTTATCAGAGAAAAACTGGGGAGAAGAAGTGTTGTATCGTCCGTATCAGGGAAAGGCTTATGAAAAACAGGAATTAACCTTTATTCCTTACTATGCATGGACCAACCGAGGCATAGGGGAAATGACTGTTTGGGTGAGAATTTAAAGGTATAAAAAAGGTAACCGCAATCCTTTGCTATAGGATAGAGGTTACCTTTTTTGCAGTTATTCCGCTGCTAGCACATCTCCTAGAGAGGTGTCTCCCAGGAATGTGTTTACATTATAGAGAAACAGAATATCCGTGATTTCGTTATCTGTAATCAGACTTTCAATATTATCATAGTAGTATCTAGGGTCAATGACAATGATGTTTCTGTAGTAAGGTACCAGGAAGGGAATGAAACAGTTGGCATAAGAGTCTTTGAACAGCAGCAGGTTTTTCTTCCCTTCCATAGGTGTAGAAATATCAACGCGAGAGTGGTTTCCACCGAAAAATACTTCATACTTATCTTTGTTTTCTAAAGCGGCGCTTTCATACATGGAAGCAGTCCGTTTTCCCTCATCTACGAAATTTACTAGACAGTCAGTATTTACATTCTGAGGAATATAAAGTTCAATGGTGTCCTTACCTTTATCGTAACCACTTTTAGAGGTTAGAGTACCTTGGAAACTGTGGGTTACGGGATAAATGGTGTACTCCTGGGTTGGACTGTCAATACCAAGAGCAGTGCTAAGAGCATCAAAGGCATATTTAGCCCCAAGGGTAGTCCAGTGATGGTCTGTTTTGTAATAAATTTCTTCATCCTTATGTGAGGTCATGGTTTTTGTTAAGTCTACAAAATTAAGCGAAGTGCCAACTGCACTTTGTACATATTTAATATCTGCTTCCTGATCTCTTACAGGTGCATTTCTTGGAACAAGATGATTATATACATAAGCTGCATTAGGAATCAGGGTCATAACCGTGTTAATATCAGGATGGCTGGCAGAAAAATTGCTGATTGCATCTAGGTTGTTGTCAAGGGCTTTCTGGTTGGGTGCTGTGGGGATTTCCATAAGGTGATCCTTTTTGCCAATATAAACCCCATTGGATTCCCTTTTTCCAAGAGCCAGGTCTTCTAACACTTTTAAGTTAATCCATTTATCACGGATAAAAAATTGGTCTGTTACATAGTCTTCCATATCTTTCATGTATTTTCCACTGGCCAGGTTTGCCATGGAAAATTCAGGTTTTTGAGCCAACATACGGTTTTCAGATTCTGAATACTTTTTGTCTTTGCTAAAGAGGTTAAAGGCAAAAGCAATAATCAGAAAAAACAGAAAAATGCCAGCCATTTTGAAATATATTTTTGAACTCCGTTGATAAAAGAGTTTTTCTTTTCTGCGTCTTTTCTCTTCGGGAGTCATTTTCCTTTTGTGAGGATGTCTTTGGTTTTCCATATTTTTGTATCGCCTCCTGTCAGAATCGGAAATAAAGGAATGGGTTGTAAGTTGCATTTACCAGGTAGGCAATGGAAAGAATGAAAATTGCTGTATAAACCACTGCTGCAGCTACAGAAGGATATTTACCTTTCTGTAAAGTGAAGCGGCGGAATTTTTTCCATAGCCAAGGGGTGGAACACAGGGCACAGATTACCAGGAGAATCAGGTTTGAAGTCAGGTAGTAAAGTCCTGTAGAATCAATAAAGCCGCTGCCGCCGATTCCAAACATATTTCCTATGTATACAAAGGCATCTTTTAAGGTTGGTGAGAAGAATAATACCCATCCAAACAGAACCAGAATGAAACAATAGGCCTGCTGTGCCTTGGCCGGGAGCTTTTCCAGCTTCGGAGCCAGGAATAGCTTTTCTGCCAGTAAAAGAAGACCATAGTAAAGTCCCCAGAGCATGAAGTTCCAGGCAGCGCCATGCCAGAAACCGGTGAGCATCCACACGATTAAGATATTGCGGATATGCTTGGCCTTGGACACGCGGTTTCCACCCAGAGGGATATAAACATATTCCCGGAACCAGGTTCCCAGTGAAATGTGCCATCTTCTCCAGAATTCAGTAACACTTTTTGAAATATAAGGGTAATCAAAGTTTTTAATAAATTCAAATCCGAACATTTTTCCAAGACCAATGGCCATATCGGAATAACCGCCGAAATCGAAATAAATCTGCATTGCATAGGCAATACATCCAATCCATGCTGTAAGAACAGAGCGCTCTGCAGGAAGGATGGCAGCAATGGCATCATAAGTCATACCAATATTGTTAGCAAGAAGTACCTTTTTTCCAAGACCTCTTAAGAACCAGGAAACGCCCTGACCGAATTTGTAAAGGGAATGGGTACGTTTGCTAAGCTGTGCATCCACATCTGTATAGCGGACAATAGGGCCGGCAATGAGCTGTGGAAACATGGTTACATAAGCGCCGAAGGAAACAAAGTTCTTCTGTACAGGCACAACCCCCTTATATACATCAATGATGTAGGAGAGGGTCTGGAAGGTATAAAAGGAAATACCAATGGGCAGAGACAATTCCCTGTACGGAATTTCAAAAGGAAGGATTGCGTTTAAGTTGTTTACCAGGAATCCGTAGTATTTAAAGAATCCCAAAATTGCCAGGTTTACAATTACGGTAAACCAGAAACTGTACCTTAGCATCTTTGTGTTTTCATTTTGCCGGTATCCATCAATTTCGATACCACTTAAATAGTTGAACACAATACTAAAGAGCATGAGGAATACATATACAGGTTCTCCCCAGGCATAAAAAATCAGGCTGCATAATAAGAGCATGAAGTTTTTGAACTTCCAGGGCACAACATAGTACAGGAAGAGGGTTATGGGAAGAAATACAAACAGAAAGAAAATACTGCTGAAAATCATACTTTTTTATCCTTTCATTTTTATGGTCATTACATTTTTAAAGGCTGTTGCGGAAAGCCTGGTCAGCCTTGGCAGCATCTGGATGGACAATATAGAGAATAAAGTTTCCCTGAACATCCAGGATGTGGTTTTCCAGCATATCAAACTGTTCAATCCCGTAACCTTCAAAACTGGATTTCTGAGTTTCCAGGCGGCTGTTAATAGCTTTTGTAACCGCCTCTGCCTGAGAACTGTCCTTTAATTTTACAATCAGAAGCTCCTGGGCATTCATATTTGTCTCCGGTGCATATAAGGTGACGCCTTCATAATCACTGGCATTTAATCCATAGAATTTCTTAAACATACGGTTGTTGCTCTCTGCCATTCCTTCCACTTTGATGGACTTTACCACCTTGTTGGTTACGGTTTTCAAAGATGCTTTGCTTTCCTTGTCTCCTATCTGGAGAAACACAATAAAAGCAAAGAGAATTACAACCATAGCTACCCGTATGGGTGTCAAAAAGGAAATTTTCTTATTCATTTTCTGTTACCTCCATAATGATAGCGTTACCCCAGTACAGGTAAAATTCTTTTCGCATATGGATACCATCCACGTCATAGAGATCCTTATGTTCTTCCACTTCCTCCGTAATATCAATAAAAGGAACTCCTGTTTCTTCAAAATGTGCTTTTAGCTGTTCGTTCCAATCTGGGATTTCCCGCCATTTCTCAGATTTCTGGAAAGCAGGATCCGTGGCAGGAATAATAGAGTTTACATATACCGTAGCATCAGGTAAAGCCTCCTGAAGCTGCTGAATCATCTGGTCATATTCTGTTATATATTCTTCGCAGGTTTTCCAGAACCCAATGTTCATATCATTGATACCAAAGCAGAGAATAATACTGGATGGATTCACAGCCTTTATCCCATCTATGTATTCCGGAATTTTCCGAATGGTAGCTCCTGCATCCGCAAATACGCGGCTGTCATCCACGCAGTCGAAAACCTCAAATCCCACTGCACGAGAATCACCCAGAATCACAGAGTCATTAAACTGTGCCCATACATTGATTTCGCCGCTTTCCAAAGCAGCTTTTCGTTCTGCTCTTTTAATTTCTTTAATTTCTTGTTCGATTTCGCTGGTATCCTTCTTTTCCAGGGATTTAATATAGGAAACCCCTTCTTTGATTCCTTCGGTGTTGACTTTTTTACCGGAGGTAACCAGGGAAATAATGGCAATAATAATAGCAGCTACTGCAACCGCCTCTAAAACCAGCCGTTTACGGGGATTGCGAATCTGCCGTTTTACCCATTGTGTCATAGAACAATAGGATTCATATATTTTTTTCTTCATCTTAGATTTGCCCCTTATCTATCTTTATCAATATTTAACTAAAAATAATCCTTACTATTTATAATATATCGAATTCGTCAAGAGTGCAATATGCGACAGTATTTGACATAGAGAAATTTTTGGGGTTTTTCACAAGAAATTGGTCAATTTTTTGGGTAGAAAATTTGTGGTTGTATTCTTTTAGATTTTTATGCTATAGTAAGAAGCATTAACAATATTTACAAATGAGGGAGAAATACAAATGAAAGGACATTGGAAAGAGAAATTATTTGGCGACAAACAGTTTTATAAGATGGTTTTGCTGATTGCAGTTCCTATTATGATTCAGAATGGTATTACCAATTTTGTAAGTCTGCTGGATAATATTATGGTTGGGCAGGTTGGTACAGAGCAGATGACCGGAGTGGCTATTGTAAACCAGCTTATTTTTGTATACAACCTGTGTATTTTCGGCGGTGTGTCTGGGGCGGGGATTTTCACAGCCCAGTTCTTCGGACAAAAGGATGACGAGGGTGTGGCAAATACCTTCCGGTTTAAACTTTGGATGGCAGCTATTTTAACAGGTGTTACGATTTTGATTCTGGCTGTATTCGGAGAACCACTGATTCAGATGTATCTCAACGGAAATCAGGACGGAGGAGACACTGCGGCAGCCCTTCGTTATGGAAAGGAATATCTCTGGATTATGCTGGCAGGGCTTCCGGCTTTTATGGTGGTTCAGGTTTATGCCAGTACGTTAAGAGAATGTGGAAGTACCATTACTCCTATGAAAGCAGGAATTACAGCGGTTCTTGTAAACCTGGTGTTTAATTATCTGCTGATTTACGGTAAGTTTGGTTTCCCGGAACTTGGTGTTAAGGGAGCTGCTGTGGCTACGGTAATGTCCCGCTATGTAGAGGCTTTCATTGTGGTTTGCTGGACCCATGCGCACAAGGAACAGAATACTTATATAAAAGGGCTGTATCGTACCATGAAGATTCCTGGTTATCTGGTGAAGCGTATTTTAATTAAGGGAACTCCTCTGCTGCTCAATGAAACCATGTGGGCTGCGGGCATGGCTCTGCTTCTCCAGTGCTATTCTGTAAGAGGAATGAATGTGGTGGCAGGAATGAATATTTCCAACACCATTTCTAATTTATTTAACGTAGTATTTATTGCCCTGGGTGATTCGGTGGCGATTGTGGTAGGACAGCTTCTGGGAGCAGGAAAAATGGAAGAAGCAAAAGATACAGACCGCAAGATGATTGTATTTTCTGTTATGTGCTGTACTGGTGTGGCATTGGTAATGCTGGTTATTGCGCCGCTGTTTCCACAGTTATACAACACAAATCCCGCATCCAGAGAACTGGCGAAGTATTTCATTATGGTGACTGCGGTGTTTATGCCAATGCAGGCTTTTCTCCACGCAGCGTATTTTACCCTGCGCTCCGGTGGAAAAACCATTGTAACCTTCTTCTTTGACAGTGTGTTTATCTGCTGTATCAGCGTTCCTATTGCTTATCTTTTAGGGCATTTTACGGAGTTGTATGTGGTGTATATCTTTATTGCAGTGCAGATGGCAGATATTATTAAATGTATCATAGGATTTGTATTGGTGAAGAAAGGTGTTTGGCTGCAGAATATTGTAGAGTAGAGGAAAGAAAACCGATTTTGACAATCTGGTTAACAGAGTGTCAGAATCGGTTTTTTTATGTAAATTTAACCTTTATTTTGGAAAACCATGATAGTTAAGGTGCATTTTTCTCTTTAAACTAAGTTACAGGTTTTGAACAGGAAGGAGAAAAATTGTGTCAGGGATTGTTTTGAAAAATATATGCAAACAGTATGATGGAGAACATTACGCAGTTAAGAATTTCAATTTGGATATACAGGACAGGGAATTTATTATTTTTGTGGGTCCCTCCGGCTGCGGAAAGTCTACCACCTTGCGGATGATTGCAGGGCTAGAGGATATCAGTGACGGGGAATTGTGGATAGACGGGGAGCTGTGTAACTATTATGAGCCAAAAGACAGAGGGCTGTCCATGGTTTTTCAGAATTATGCATTGTATCCCAATATGACAGTATACGGAAATCTGGCCTATGCGCTGAAAATCAGAAAAGTTCCCAAAAAAGAGATTGATAAAAAGGTACATCAGGTGGCTAAGGTTCTGGAAATTGAACAGTTGCTGGATAGAAAACCAAGCGCCTTGTCAGGAGGACAGAAGCAGAGAGTTGCTATTGGAAGCGCTATTATCCGTAAGCCCAAAGCCTTTCTTATGGATGAGCCTCTTTCTAATCTGGATGCCAAATTAAGGGCGCAGATGCGTATTGAACTGGCAAAATTACATAGGGAACTTGGGACTACTATGATTTACGTGACTCATGATCAGACAGAGGCTATGACTTTGGGAACCAGAATTGTGGTGATGAAGGACGGTGTGGTGCAGCAGGTAGAAAGCCCTGCTAATATTTATAACAATCCTAGAAATCAGTTTGTAGCAGGTTTTATTGGCTCTCCGTCCATGAATTTTTTTGACGCTTATGTAGGAGAGGAAGAGGGCAGAACAACCCTTTATTTAGGTGGTACAGAACTTGGAAAAAAGGTTTATGTAGATGGCAGCAGGGGACAGATATTAAAAGAGCAGGAAAACGGAAAAAAGGTTGTGATTGGTATCCGTCCGGAGGACATCTGGGAGTATGAAGATGCTGTACACAGAGGCTTTGATGAAGCAAGTGTGGATATTGTAGAAACTATTACTGCAAGAGAGATGCCTGGGGCAGAGGTGATTCTTTACTTTGATGCTCAGAATAAGAGTCATGCAGTGCGGTTAAGACCGGATAATCAGACCAGAACCGGGGAAAAGCTCCAGCTTTATTTTGACCCGGAAAAGCTTCATGTATTTGATAAAGAAACCGGAGAAAATTTATTTTACAGAGAGGAAATTTCATTATGAATCAAGGAAAGAAAAAATGGAATGTAACGCCCTATTTCTATTTGATACCCAGTTTGTTGGTGTTTGGTGTGTTTTTATTCTATCCCTTTTTTAAAACTGTTTATCTCAGCCTTTATAAGACCAACAAAATGGGACAAGCGAAATTGTTTGTGGGACTTGGGAATTATAAAGAACTGCTTAGTTCTCCATCCTTTTTAAACAGTCTGAAAGTAACTTTGATTTTTGTATTGATTGTTGTAGTAGGCAGTATGTTTTTGGGATTGGTTGCAGCAGTTTTGTGTAACAAAGCATTTCCTGGCATCCGGTTTTTCAGCACAGCCTATGCACTGCCAATGGCCATTGCCTCCAGTTCAGCAGCAATGATTTTTCAGATTATGCTGCATCCGTCTGTGGGGATTGTAAACAAACTTTTGGGGTTGAATATTAACTGGCTGAATGATCCGAAAACAGCCCTTTATTGTGTGGCAATCCTTACTGCATGGCTGAATAGCGGAATTAATTTTCTGTATTTTTCTGCAGGACTTGGAAACATTGATGACACCATTTATGAAAGAGCCTCTGTAGATGGAGCCAGCGGCATACAGCAATTTTTCAGTCTTACCTTGCCAGGGCTTTCCCCCATTATGTTTTATACCCTGGTGGTAAATATTATTCAGGCATTCCAGTCTTTTGGACAGATTAAGATTCTGACGGAGGGTGGACCAAATGAAAGTACCAATGTAATTGTGTACTCCATTTATAGAGATGCATTTTTTAACTATCGTTTCGGAAGTGCGGCGGCTCAATCCGTTATCTTGTTTATTATTATTATGCTCATCACTCTGGTGATGTTCCGTATGGAGAAGAAAGGAGTTACTTACTAATGACAGATACCAAGAATATGGTGCTTGAAGGTTTTAGGGAAAATACTATGACCAAAGAGCAGCTATTAGCCCTTAAGACACAAATGAATGCAAAAGCTTTGGCAAAAAGGAGAACACGTACAGGGATTCGTCTTGCAGCCAACTTTGTAATGGCTTTTGTGATTTTACTTCCGTTGTTATATGCGCTTAGCATTGCATTTATGCCATCAGGGGAATTGTTTACCATGGAGCTGAATCTGCTACCAAAGAATCCAACACTCAGCAATTTTCGAGATGCTCTGGTAAATGTACCGCTGCTTCGGTTTATTTTAAACTCTTTTATTATGGCAGGATGCATTACCATTGGACAGATTATTACATGTTCACTTTCTGCTTTTGCATTTTCTTTTTTGGAATTTAAGGGAAAAGGAATCTTGTTTGCTATTGTTATGGCAACCATGATGGTGCCAGGGGAAGCAACGATTATTTCTAATTATCTGACAGTAGGAAATTTGGGAATGTTAGATACTTATGGGGTACTTATTGTGCCTTACCTGACTTCTGCAATGGGAATTTTCCTGTTTCGGCAGTTTTATATGACTTTTCCTATTTCATTATATGAATCTGCAAAATTAGATGGATGTAATAATTTAAAATTTATTATAAAAATCTTGCTTCCATTGACAAAATCAGCTATCGGGGCTATGGGAGTATATACCTTTATTAATGCATGGAACATGTACATGTGGCCTCTTCTGGTAACAGGTTCTGACAAAATGAGAACCGTACAGATTGGTATCAGTATGCTGGACAGCGTGGATTCCCAGTCCATTACCTTAATGATTGCAGGGGTGGTTATGGTTATCATTCCATCCATTTCAATTTTTATCCTGGGACAGAAACAGCTTATCCGTGGAATGTTTTCCGGAGCTGTAAAGGGGTAAAATTCAGCCGGAAGTGGCTTTTGCAAATAGATGAAAATGAAGAAAAATCTAAAGACATTAGGAGAAAAAACATGAAAAAAAGAGTAATAACAGTAGTTTTAGCAGCAACTATGGCCCTCAGTTCACTGGCAGGCTGTGGCAATGGGAAAACCCTGGAAGAACAGACAGCATCTACAGGAGAAAACAGTACGCAGGAGGGTACAGATGGTGAAGGATTTTCCATGGCAGATGCCAAAGACGTGGAGGGAACCGAGATTTCCTTCTGGCATTCCATGGGTGGCGTCAACGGACAGGCTATTGATGCTCTGGTGGAGAAGTTTAATACAGAAAATGAATTTGGGATTACAGTAAATGCCCAGTATCAGGGAGAATATGACGATTCCTTAAATAAACTGAAAAGCGCTCAGATTGGAAACATGGGAGCCGATTTGGTTCAGGTTTATGAAATTGGAAGCCGCTTTATGATTGAATCCGGATGGATTACTCCTATGCAGGAAATGATTGATGCAGATGGATATGATATGTCCTCCATTGAACCCAATCTGGCTGCATATTATACCATTGATGATAAGTTGTATTCTATGCCGTTTAACTCTTCTACACCGATTATGTATTACAACAAAGATATGTTTGAAAAAGCAGGGATTACAGAAGTTCCCGACAGTCTGGAAGCGATTGAAGAAGTAGGAGAACAGCTTCTTAGCAAAGGCGGTGCAGGAGAAGTGATTTCTCTTGGAATTTATGGATGGTTTTTCGAGCAGTTTATGGGAAAACAAGGACTGGATTATGCAAATAATGAAAATGGACGCAAGGAAGCAGCAACAGCAGTAGCATTTGATGAAAATGGCGGTGCAGCGAATATTCTCACAGCTTGGAAATCTCTTTATGATAAAGGTTATGCACCAAATGTCGGAAAGGGTGGAGATGCAGGTCTTGCAGATTTCTCAGCCGGAAAATCAGCCATTACATTAGGTTCAACAGCTTCCCTAAAACAGATTCTTCAGGATGTAAATGGAAAATTTGAAGTAGGTACTGCTTATTTTCCAAAAGTAAAATCATCCGATGAAGGCGGCGTTTCTATCGGAGGTGCATCTTTGTGGGCTTTGAATAACAATGATCCTAAAAAAGCAAGAGCTACCTGGGAGTTTATTAAATTCCTTGTATCTGCTGAGTCACAGGCTTATTGGAATGCTCAGACAGGATATTTTCCGGTAACAACGGATGCTCATGAAGAACAGGTATTTAAAGATAATATTGCAAAATACCCACAGTTCCAGACTGCTATTGACCAGCTGCACGATTCTTCTCCAGAATATGTGGGAGCATTGTTAAGTGTATTCCCGGAAGCAAGAGCCACGGTGGAGTCTCAGATTGAGAGCCTTTTAAATGGGGATCAGAACGTAGATGAAACAGTTTCCAGTATGGCAGAGGCTATTAATAAATCCATTGAGGAATATAATCTGGTGAATAACTGATATTTAAAAGGATAGATGTAAAGGGCTGCTTGATTTAGCAGCCTTTTATACTAGTAAAGATATTTAAGATAAAGTATAATAAATAAAATATTAGATAGAAGAAGACAAAAAGAGGAGGTAAAGGGTCTATGACAAAAATATTTGCCCACAGAGGAGCCAGTGCTTATGCGCCGGAAAATACCATGGAAGCTTTTGCATTGGCTGTAAAACAAGAAGCCGACGGAATTGAACTGGATGTTCAGATGACAAAAGACGGTCAGGTGGTAGTCATTCATGATGAAACCATTGACAGGGTAAGTGATGGAAAGGGCGCAGTGAGGGATTACACCCTTGAGGAGCTTCGCAAATTTTCTTTTTCTAATCATATGGAAAATTATAAGGAGGCGGCAATTCCTACTTTAAAAGAGGTGTTGGAATTTTTAAAACCTACGAATTTGGAACTTAATATTGAGTTGAAAACAGGTATTTATTGGTATCCGGGACTGGAAGAGAAAACTATGGAGTTGGTAAAAGAAGCTGGTATGGAGGATAGAGTGATTTATTCTTCCTTCAATCATTACAGTGTACAAAAGATTTTAGAATTGGACAGTAATGCACAGTGTGCATATCTCTACAGCGATGTTATCTTAAATGTGGATAAGTATGCCAAGAAAACAGGAGTATGTGGATTGCATCCAGCAGTGTATCATTTGAAGATGCCCGCTTTCCTGAAAGAGTATCAGGAAAGCGGTTTAAAGATTCGTGTGTGGACCGTGAATAAAAAAGAAGATATGGAAACCTTTATAAAGGCGGACTTAGAAGCCATTATTACAAATTATCCGGATAAGGCTTTGGAAATCAGGAAGCTTTTATCCTAATTTTTTCATTCGCCGCCTTCTTCGCATGGTCATTAGGATGCGCTTTTTTGTTCCGGCAGGGTGTATTGGGTATTGTCTTCAAAATCTTGTTTTGGCAGTTTTCGCATACTTGCGTAATAAGCAGCAGCCAGTGGAATACATGCACCAATCCATGCAAGAGGATTGGACGCACAAGCTCCGGCAAAACCGAAGAGTCCGGTAAGGATTAATGCACCAATGGCACGCATGATTAATTCCATAACTCCTGCCACAGTTGGAAATAGACTTTTTCCAATACCCTGCAAAGTAAAGCGGTAAATAAACAAAAGAGCAAGTACAGGATACATGCAGCCATTAATGGTAAGATAAGTTTGGGACAAAGCCAGCACTTCTGTTTCTCCAGAACCAACAAACAAGCTTGTAAGCTGGCTGCCTGCAAAAATATTTACAAATGCCATAAGAATACTGAAGCTGCAGGAAATGAGAATGCATTGGAATACACCTTTGCGAATGCGGTTAAACTTGCCTGCTCCATAGTTCTGGGCAGCATAAGTAGCCATGGCAGTACCAAAGGAATTCATAGGGAAAGTGGCAATACTATCAATTTTTTGAGACGCTGTGTAGGCAGCTACAGAAACAGAACCAAGTCCGTTAAGTGCAAATTGCAGCATCAGGGAACCAATGGCAATAATGGACATTTGAAATGCCATTGGGAGAGCTACTCCCAGGTGAGAAAAGATGATTTCCGGATGAATACGGAAGTCATCTTTTTTTACCCAAAGTAAAGGTACTTTTTTTACAATGAAAATAATACAAAGTATTCCAGACAGAAGTTGTGCTAGTATGGTTGCCAGACCTGCCCCTGCTACGCCCATGTGAAAGGTTAGGATCAGTACAAAATCCAGAACAATATTTACCAGACAGGCAAAAATTAAAAAGTATAAAGGGGTTTTGCTGTCACCAAGAGCCCGCACAATATTAGAGAGCAGGTTAAAAAGAATGGTGGCAGGAATTCCCATAAAAACAATGACTAAATATGCATAAGCATCTTCTATAATTTCATTAGGTGTCTGAAGTAATTCCAAAAGTGGTCTGGCAAGAAACACCGCTAAAATAGTAAAAATGATTGCTGCTGCAACACTAATAAGAATACCGGCAGCAAAACTTTTTCGCACAGCATGTTCATTGCCAGAGCCGAATTTCTGAGCTGTAATAATAGAAAGACCGGAGGTCAGACCATTAACGAAACCAATAATAAAGAAAGTAATACTGCCGGTACAGCCTACGGCTGCAAGGGCATTGACACCAATGGTACGGCCTACAATTAAAGTATCAGCCATGCTATAAAATTGTTGAAAAATATTTCCGATAATCAGTGGCATAGCAAAGAAAAAAATCAGTTTTGCAGGATTACCCTGCGTCAATGTCTTAGTCATAGAAGAAAATCCTCCCTGAATTGTTAATTGCTGATTGCTATTATAGGAGAACAAATAGAAAGTAGAATGTAATTTCTTGTGTTTTAGATGGACTATGTTGTATAGTTAAAGTAGAAAAAAGACTTAGAGGGAGATTTATTGTGTGCGCGGAACAATATGAGTTTACTTGTAAAGACCTGAATCCTAGATTTTTGTTTACCTGTTTCCAAAAGAGAACCGAAGAAGAGCAAAATTATCATGCCCATGATTTCATTGAAATTGCTGTGATTTTGAAAGGAAAGGGCAGATTTTGTATAGATGGGAAAGAGCAGAAGGTGGAAGAAGGAACCATGTTAATTTTGAATCCTGGAACCTATCACAGGAGTATTCCGGAACAAGGAGGAGGGACCACAGAGTTTTATATAGCTTTCTCTGGTGTGGAATTTAAGAATTGCAGACCTGGATACATGCCTCTTTTTCCAGGAGAAAAAATAATACTGCAAATGCCGGAAAAAATGAAGCGTGATATTTTTAAATTATGTATGAATATGACGAAAGAATGGGAAAATACAAACCCAGGTCGTTATTTTATGTTGAAGGCATATTTAATTCAGGTTCTTTGTCTAATTGTTCGGGAAATCCAGGAAGAGAAAAAAGGAATTTCGGGCACTGGATATGTGTTTCAATCCACAGGAAAGAAATATGTGGTTCAGCAGATTATGAAATATATGGAAGAACATTATCCAGAGAAAATTTCCCTGGAACATATTGCAACTAATATGTATCTGAGTTCTTTCTATATTTCCAAAATTTTCAAAAGCGAGACAGGAGATACACCTATTAATTATCTCATTAGTCTGCGTATGGAAAAAGCTAAAGAGCTGTTAGACCAAAATCCAGAAGAAACCGTGCAGAAGGTGGCGGCGGCAGTTGGGTATGAAGATGCCTATCATTTCAGTAAAGTGTTTAAGAAATATTATGGGATTTCTCCACTTTACTATAAGGGGAGGGTGAAGATATAAAAAGGGACGGATGTTGCAGGTGAAGTATTATTTAGGAATTCGTGCAACATCCGTCTGTTTAAAAATTTATTTCCAATATTTTTCAATGGAGGATTGGGCTTTTTCCTCAGGTAAAGAGAATTTATCTATAATGCGTAACATAGTTTCTTGCTTAGAGAGATTAAATTCCTTACAAGTTTCTACAAGAGATTGGATTCCCTTTTCTAACCCCCGTTCAATTCCATCTTCTAAAATCATCTGTCCTAATTTGGTCATGGCAATCACCTCCCTGATTTCATTCATTTCTGTTGCGCTCAAAAGCTTATTTGCAAAAGCATAGAGCACAGCCTGCATTTTTTGTATTTCATCGTTTGTGAAAAGATTTTCTCCATCTTGAATCAGCTTTAAACCTGATAAAATTCTGTTTTTCACAGGCATGTTTCCGCTCATCAAGGGACTGAATAGAAGAGGAACTACATCTTTTCGCTGTATCTTTTGTGCTTTTGATAGTTTTTTAAACAACTTGTCTGCATTTTTCCTTTTTAGTGAAATTACTTTTACTCGGTAAGTATTAATACCTTCCGTGTATTCGCTAAGAGTATTTTTTGATTTACCGGAACAAATGACGCAGGTAATCACTGGTACTTGAAAGACCCGGCTGGTGGCAGCCTCGTATTCCCGGAAGCGCTTTAAATCTTTTATGGTTAGTGCATCGCTTTCAAATTCAAAGTGATACCAGCATCCGTTTGTGGTTTCATAGTTGAAATCCTGATATAGAGCCCTGGCTTCCAGATGAATGAGTTCTGTTGGCATAACCTGCCTCAGTTTTTCATGAATACCAGCCCATTGGAGCATTTCTTCACCAAAAAATTGAGCGGCAGATTTCATTGCCTTATCCTCTAGATGGGTATAGTCGTCTGAAAGCATGTAAGTGTTTATTTTCGGCATGTGCCTCCTTTCAGGCAATGCAGAACTAATCTATACAGCTTTATTATACACAATCAGTGACAGGTTTGCCTATATTTTTTGTATATTTCGTAAGGATAAAATTATTTGAAAGGTGTTTGAGAAAATAGTATTGAGTTGAATAAAAGACAAAAAGAACTGTATTGAGTAGAACTGATTTTTACTTGTCACTATTTATAGATAGTATAGTACAAGGTTGGAAAGAATACAAGAAAATTTTGGACTGAACAGAAGTGAGAACCATGACTATTAGCAGTCTTATTAGGGGGTGAGTTTTTTTATTCAAAAACTGAATGGAATATATAAAATTAATTCAGTTGCAGAATATATTGCATTAAAAAAAGAGATATAGGATTATAATTATTAGACAATTATTTAAAAAACAACATATATTTTGGAAATATAACCATAAACATTGTAATATTTATAATTATATTATATAATAAAGGAACAAAGTAATTCTAATACATCTATTAGAAAGAGGTACGTTCAATGGTAACTGTTGGTCATTATTATACAAGAATATGTATCCGATGTAATTAAAATGAGAGGAGAGACCGAAGTAATGAAAATAAAAGGTAACAACAGCTTTTTTAAATGCTTAGGAATGATTATAGCAATCCTTCTTTTCATCCTTTGTCTCTGTGGCTGCATAAAGAAAAATCCTGAAAAGATATCGAAAGGATTTGATTTAAAACATTTAGAAGAAGATTGCAAAAAAAATGGAGGAAATATTGTATATGCCCAGGATGGAATTTTAGTCAGTCATTGGGAAAAGGGACAAAGTAATTCATTTTATACGTACATTGTCATTCCACCTGTAGAAATGTCTAAAGAGAGCGAGAAAATTCTCACTACAGGCGAGCCTGTCTCAGAATACTCTGTGCAGCTATCGGATGGAAATATATACTCTCATCAGAATCAGGGCGATGTATTTTCAGAAACAGATGCATGGATACACACTTACGGGTCACTTCAAGATATTGCTGATTCCCTTCAGCTTAATATCATTGCCAGTGATTTAGCTAATTATCCGGAAAGTGATAATAATCTTCTTCTGGTGTATAGCAAAACTCCCTCTGCTCAACGTATTTCCATACAGAGTATAATACCAAAAATGGAAAAGGGCTATTCTATAACAGACATGGACAGTTATTTGTGTTTTGGTTCTGCAGAAGTCATTGCTACACATGTATTTACGCATATTACGAAAGAGGCTAAACACGAAGTTTATAAAATCCAGGGCGGTGAGAAAGCGCATCTGCTTTATGATCTATCTACAGAACAAGGGGTGATTTTTGTACGAGTGGATGGAGCCTATTATATGTGGGAGTTGCAAGGGATCAAAAAAATAGAAGATTTGTATGAATTTGCGGATTCTCTCTACATCATTTAAAGAGTAAGGGCTATATTCCTATAAGAAAACAGGAATGTAGCCCTTATGCATTAAGTGAATTCTGCCGTATCGTTAAAACAGGTTTCGAAAGAGGATCAGAGTATATTCTACAAATCTAATTTCAGATCGTTTTCTTTAATCCATCCTTTTTTCCTCATAGGAATAGCAATAAGCCAGGACAGGACAGCTGGCAGGATGAAGCAAATCAGCGCCATTCCAATCCAATCCATAGGAGTGATAGCAGCTTTGGTTCCTGCGGCAATATCATTTACCCATCCAGTGTACACTCCAATCTGTCCTACAAATCCGCAGGTACCCATACCGGAGGCTACGGCTGCACCATTCATTTCCATATGAAACAGACAGGTAGCGATAGGACCTGTTATGGCAGATGCCAGTGTTGGAGGAAGCCATATCTTCGGATTTCTTACAATATTTCCCATTTGAAGCATAGAGGTTCCGATACCCTGGGCAAACAATCCTCCCCATTTGTTTTCTTTAAAACTCATAACTGCAAATCCAACCATCTGGGCACAGCATCCGGCAACAGCGGCGCCACCGGCAAGACCGGTAAGAGAGAGGGCTGCACAAATAGCGGCGCTGCTGATAGGTAATGTTAATGCAATACCAACAATTACAGATACCAGGATTCCCATAAAGAAAGGCTGAAGCTCTGTTGCCCACATAATGGCATTTCCTACTGTGCTGGCTGCATAGCCAATACCAGGAGCCCACCACAGGGACAGAAGCGCACCAACTGTAATGGTTACAAAAGGAGTCACAATAATATCGACTTTAGTTTCTTTAGAAACCAGTTTACCGAACTCGGCGGCAAAGATGCTGACAATTAGTACAGCCAAAGGTCCTCCGGCAGCACCAAGCTCATTGGCAGCCATACCCACGGCGGTAAGAGAAAACAACACAAGAGGCGGGCATTGAAGTGCATAGCCAATGGAAATGGCCATAGCTGCGCCAGTAGCGCCTTTTGCATAAGTACCAACGGTTACCAGGATATCAATTCCAAGCTGTTCCCCCAGTGTACTGATAATGGTACCGATTAAGAGAGAAGCAAAAAGACCCTGAGCCATAGCGCCTAAGGCGTCAATGCCGTATCTTTTTGCGGAAAAGATAATGTTTTTCTTTTTCAAAAATTCTTTCATGACATTCTCCTTATCATTACTACTGTTATATCATGTGTCTTGTCACATAGGTTCTATTATCCACATTTTTCAAGATTCGTCAATAGAAAAATAAAAAGCAAGATTCCTAAAAATATAAGCAATATCACTGTTGAAAAAAAGAAGGTAAACAGGTAATGTAAAGGTAGTTAGAAGAAATAAGAACAAGATTCTTAAAAATATATGAGGAGGAAATTTTTATGGAGCAGAACAAAGGTCGAGTAACCATTCCTACAGATTTAGATGTTATTCCACAGACCTTAGAGGTTATGGAAAAGTGGGGGGCAGATGCTATCCGTGATTGTGATGGAACTGATTTTCCAAAGGAATTATGCGATGTAGATGCAAAGATTTATTCCACTTATTACACAACACGTAAGGACAACAAATGGGCACTGGAAAATCCAGAAGAAATTCAGCAGTTATATGTTATGACTCCGTTCTATACTGCCCAGGGAGCTACTTTGAGAGTTCATTTAATGAAGGGGCTATATCCAGATATGTTGAAACCAAACAGCAGAGATGATATTTCACGCTGGTGGGAAGTGGTAGACAGAACTACAGGAGAGCCAGTACCTACTGATAAGTGGAAATACCTGGAGGAAGATGGGGACGTGGAAATCGAAACAGAACCTTTCCATGACTATACAGTAAGCTTTCTTGCCTATATTATGTGGGATCCTGTACATATGTACAATGCAGTAACCAATGGATGGAAAGATGTGGAGCATCAGATTACTTTTGATGTGCGTCAGCCGAAAACTCATGAATTTACCATGAAACGTCTGCGTAAATTTATTGAAGATCATCCATACGTTAATGTACTTCGTTTTACAACCTTTTTCCATCAGTTCACTTTAATTTTTGATGAATTGGCAAGAGAAAAATATGTGGATTGGTATGGATATTCTGCTTCTGTAAGTCCTTATATTCTGGAACAGTTTGAAAAAGAAGTAGGATATAAATTCCGTCCGGAATACATTATTGATCAGGGATATTATAATAATCAGTATCGCATTCCATCCAAGGAATTCCAGGATTTCCAGGCATTCCAGAGACGGGAAGTTGCGAAGATTGCAAAAGAAATGGTGGACATTACTCATGAATGTGGAAAAGAAGCTATGATGTTCCTTGGAGATCACTGGATTGGTACAGAACCTTTTATGGAAGAATTTGCTTCTATTGGACTGGATGCAGTGGTGGGAAGTGTAGGAAATGGCTCTACACTTCGTTTGATTAGCGATATTGAGGGTGTAAAATATACAGAGGGAAGACTTTTGCCATATTTCTTCCCAGATACTTTCTATGAAGGCGGAGACCCAGTAAAAGAGGCAAAAGTAAACTGGGTAACAGCCAGAAGAGCCATTCTTAGAAAGCCAATTGATAGAATTGGATACGGTGGATATTTGAAACTTGCGTTGGAATTTCCGGAATTCGTAGATTATGTTCAAGATGTTTGCCAGGAATTCCGTACCTTATATGATAACATGAAAGGCTGTGTACCATACTGCATTAAAAAAGTCGCTGTTTTAAACTGCTGGGGAAAAATGCGTGCCTGGGGATGTCATATGGTACACCACGCTATTTATTTCAAAGAAAATTATTTCTATGCAGGAGTTATTGAAGCGCTGGCAGGTGCGCCATTTGATGTGAAATTTATTAATTTCCAGGATATTTTGGACAATCCGGCAATTCTGGATGATATTGATGTATTGATTAATGTAGGAGATGGAGATACTGCTCATACAGGAGGAAGCTGGTGGAGTAATCCGGTGATTTCTGCAACAGTGAAAAAATTTGTCTACGAAGGCGGCGGTATTATCGGTATCGGAGAACCTACTGGACACCAGGAAAATGGTCGTTATATTCAGCTTGCAAATGTATTCGGTGTAGAAAAAGAGACTGGATTTACATTGGGATATGATAAATATAATTGGGAGTGTGCAGAACATTTCATTACAAAAGACCAGACAGAAGATATTGATTTTGGAGAAAACCAGAAGAATATTTATGCGCTGGAAGGTACACAGGTGCTAGTTCAGAAAGACCACAGAGTCAATTTGGCTGTCCATGAATTTGGAAAAGGTCGTGCTGTTTATATGAGCGGTTTGCCTTATAGCTTTGCTAATAACCGTCTGTTGTATCGTTCTATTTTATGGAGTACACATGATGAAGAAAATCTGCTGAGATGGTACAGCACTAACTATAATGTAGAAGTTCATGCCTATGTGGAAAATGGAAAATACTGTGTGGTAAATAATACCTATGAACCGCAGGAGACCACAATTTACAGAGGAGATGGTTCTAGCTTTGACTTACAGATGAAAGCAAACGAAATCATCTGGTACGAGATTTAAAAGCAAGAAATATAGAAATAGAAAAGAAAAACTGCTGTTTGGGACAGAAAATTCTGTTGCAAATGGCAGTTTTTGTGTTATGATAGGGAGAAGCTGAAAAACAGCTTAGGCATAAGTCAGAACAGATTCTGGAAAGGAGAATAAAACCATGAGTAAAAAAGTATACAAAAATGTAGCTGAATTGATTGGAAATACTCCTCTTATGGAAGTTACAGGTCTGGAAAAGGAGTATCAGTTAGAGGCAACGGTGTTGGTAAAATTGGAGTATCTGAATCCCACAGGAAGCGTAAAGGACAGAGCTGCAAAAAATATGATTGCAGATGCTGAACAAAGAGGCGTTTTGAAACCAGGTGCAACCATTATTGAACCTACATCCGGAAATACAGGCATTGGTCTTGCGGCTCTTGCGGCTTCTAAGGGGTATTCACTGATTTTGACCATGCCGGAAACTATGAGTGTGGAAAGAAGAAACATACTGAAAGCATACGGTGCCCAAATCGTATTGACAGATGGTGCAAAAGGAATGGCAGGAGCTATTGCTAAGGCTGGAGAATTGGCAAAAGAAATCCCAGGTAGTTTTCTTACAGGGCAGTTTGACAATCCGGCAAATTCCCAGGCGCATTTTCTCACAACAGGGCCGGAAATTTGGGAAGATACAGATGGCCAGGTTGATTTTTTAGTGGCATCTGTGGGAACAGGCGGAACCATTACAGGAACCGGTGAATATTTAAAATCAAAGAATTCCAATATAAAAGTAATTGCCGTAGAACCCTCAGATTCTCCGGTACTTTCAGGAGGAACCCCAGGTCCTCATGGAATCCAGGGAATTGGAGCAGGATTTGTCCCAACTGTATTAAATACAAACATTTATGATGAAGTTATACCAGTAGAAACACAAGCAGCCTTTGATACAGCGAAACTGTTTGCACATAAAGAGGGGATTCTGGTAGGGATTTCAGCAGGGGCAGCTCTCTATGCAGCCATAGAAGCGGCCAAGAAAAAAGAAAACAAAGGCAAGACCATTGTGGTACTTTTGCCGGATAGTGGGGATCGGTATTATTCTACCCCATTGTTTCAGGAATAAAACTTGTTTTTGTTCTGCTTTTGTTTGAAGAAGGAAAATATGGAAAGAATAAAGACAGGACAAAAAGGAGAAATAAGAGTATGAAGGAAATAAAAATTTGTTTTACAAATCCAGATGATGTAAAAGAATTTGTAAGAGCAGCCAGAAAATGCGAGTTTGATATAGATTTGACATATCAAAGAGCAGTAGTAGATGCAAAATCCATACTGGGTGTTTTCGCACTTGGACTTGAGCGTCCTCTGGTAGTGAACTGCCATGGAACAAACCAGGAGTTTGAAGAAAGTATTAGCAAGTTTACTATGTAGGGAAAGAGAAATAAGGTTATAAGAACAGAGATAGAGCTGTCGTGAGAACGATAGCTCTATTTTTGGTTTGAATAAATAAACGGGAGATTTATTTATCCTATGGCATATGATATACTTTGATATACAGGAAAGCGTATGAAAAAAGGAAGAATAGCAGGTTTAGGATGATGAAAATGTTAGGAAAAACAGGTTGCTTCACACAGGAAGAAAATCAAATTTTGTATCAAATTTTTTGCTCTTCTGTACAGGAAAAGAAAAAGCTGGGGATTGCATTGGAAAATATCCTATATCAGGAAGAAGTAGAAAAAGTAATACAAGATACTTATCTTAACTATATAAAAAGAAGATATCGTTCTGCCATCGCTTTTATCAAAGAAATAGAGCAAGAAGAGTTTTTATGGAATAAAGATATCATAGAGGATAAAGTGTGGGGAAATGTCAGGTGGAATCTGGCTAGAAAATATCCGTACTTTGCAAGCGCATTTACAGTATTAAAATCAGCTCCTGGGAAAGATTTTGTACCGGGATGTGATGGTACCTATCTGTACTATCCTAAAAATTGGGATGTGGTCAGAGAGGAAAAAGAATTGAGAGAGTTATGTAAACTATATCTTCATATGGTTTTGCATTGCCTTTTTGGACATGTATTGCATGCAGAAAACAGAGAGTGGGATAGATGGAATCTGGCCTGTGATTTATATGTGGAATTTCTTTTGCAGAAGGATTTTCCGGGATTATTTTCTTTGAATTTCCCAGAGAAAATCAAGCAAAATGTTCTGGGTGAAATAGTGGAAGAAAAGGAGAAACAAAAAAACGAAATTCTTTGTATACTAAAGAAAAAGGTACAACCATTTCAAACAGAAACGCTGTATGATTATTTGAAAAAAGAGCAGGAAATAGAAAATTGGACAGAATTGTTTAAACGGGATTCGCATGAATTTTGGAAAAGGAATTTTTATAAGAGCTGCATAGAACAAGAAGGAGAAGAGAATTTTTTATATAAGGAAAAGCAGAGTCAAGCCAGGTTGGAAAAGGCTGAAAAATGGAGTAGAATTAGAAGAAAAATACAGGTGGAGACTGGAGGAAATATAGGAAAAAGAGGAAGTGCCAAAGGGTCGCAGAAAGAAGAAGTTATTCTGAAAAAAAATAGAAAATATGATTACCGTAAATTTTTAGAGCGCTTTACATTTCCTGGTGAGGAAATGATGTTGGATTTGGAAAGTTTTGATTATATTCCTTATACATATAGTCGAAATTATTATGAAAAATTGGTTTTTCTGGAGCCTTTAGAATATGCAGAAGTGCATAAGGTGAGGGAACTAATTATTGCTATTGATACGTCTGGTTCCTGTCGGGGAGAGGTGGTCAGGAATTTTTTGGAGGAGACATATACCATTCTCAGCAGAAAAGAAAACTTTTTTCGAAAAATGAGGATTCATTTAATTCAATGTGATTCCATGATTCAGGAATATGTGTGTATTGAGAGCCAAGAGCAATGGCAGGAATATGTAAAACACTTAAAAGTACAAGGATTAGGCGGTACAGATTTTCGTCCGGTTTTTGAACTGGTAGAGCAAATGAGGAAAAAGGGCGAAGTAGAAAGACCAGGTGGTTTGATTTATTTTACAGATGGGGACGGTATCTATCCGAGAAAAGCACCGGATTATGAAACAGCCTTTGTCTTTTTAAATGATGCATTAAAAAAGGGAAAAGTACCGCCCTGGGCTGTAGAATTGAATTTGCAGATTGCATTGGAAGAAGAAAGAGAATAAGGAGATTAGGTATGAATATTGCACAGGCAAAGGAAGAGCTTATCAATACGGTAAAGACATATTTGGCAAAAGATAAGGATGGTTGTTATAGAATCCCAAGAGTGCGTCAGAGACCGATTTTGCTTATGGGACCACCAGGAATCGGAAAGACGGCCATCATGGAACAGGTGGCAAGGGAATGTGAGATTGGATTGGTTTCCTATACTATGACACATCATACCAGACAGAGTGCAATTGGACTTCCAGTGGTAGAAACAAGAAATTTTGATGGACAGGAATACACTGTGACGGAATATACTATGAGTGAGATTATTGCTTCGGTATATGGTCTTATGGAGCGTACTGGATATAGAGAAGGTATTTTGTTTTTAGATGAGATTAATTGTGTGTCGGAAACCCTTGCACCGGTAATGCTTCAATTTTTACAGAATAAAGCCTTTGGGAGTCATCAGCTTCCAAGTGGTTGGATTATTGCAACAGCAGGTAATCCAAGAGATTATAATAAGTCGGCAAGAGAGTTTGATATTGCTACATTAGATCGAGTCCGCAAAATAAATATTTTACCAGATTTGGATGCATGGAAAAAGTATGCATTGTCAGCAGGTATTCATGGAAGTATTTTATCATATTTAAACTGCCGTCCAGACTCTTTTTATCATATTCATCAGACCATTGATGCCATGGAATTTGTGACAGCCAGAGGCTGGGAGGACTTATCAGTTGTGCTGCAGGAATATGAGTATCAAAGTATTCTGGTGACAGTAGAGATGATTAAGGAATATCTGATGTGTGATGAAATTGCAGAGGATTTTTATGCTCATTACATGATGACACGGGAATACAAAAAACATTGCCCTATAGATAGAATCTTAGATGGAACCTTGACAGAGAAAGAAGAATATCAATTACAGATACATTTTCAAAAGGCTGAAAAAGATGAAACATTCAGTGTGAGTGGATGGCTTTTAACAGGAGTATTGTATAATCTAAAAAGGGCAGAAAAAGCACATGCAATCTGGAAAAGACTGGAGGATATGATAGAAATATTTTTGAGTTATGTAAATAGAAATGCAGGTAAAAGTGTGATAGATATTTTAGAAGAATACATAGATAAAAGCTTACATGCATTGTCAGTGAAGGAGCAGAATGGCCTGATTCAGGAACAGCAGATTCAGGAAGAAAAAGAAGGAATTAACAGTTTTCGGATTTCCTTATCCTATTGTAAGGGAAATCAAAAAAGAGCCAAGGAGGAAATTCAAAAGGTTCTTTATGAACAAAAAATGAAGAAAAAAGAAATATGGGAGAAGGCACAGACAGAGACTGCTTTTGGTGTACTTAGAGCAATCCGATTTATCACAAAAGTGTTTGGTCGTGGAGAGGAAATTATCTGCTTTTTGACAGGTATTTACTCACATCCGGAAATGAAAGAATTGGAAACATGGAAGGAATTACAGGATTACAGGGAAGCACTTGTTTGGATGCGGATAGAGGATAGAGAAAAACAAATAGAGAAATTGTTGGATGAAAAATAGATAATATAGTAAAAATACACAAAGGAGAAAAAATGAGTGAAAAGAAAAAATTGCCTTCAGACAACAAAGAAAAATTTAGTTGGGTAAAAGTTTATTTTGCCAGCAAGGCCGTAAGAATTATTATTTCTATGGTTCTGATTTTTTTGGTAATTGCTGGTGTGGCAGCAGGAATCAAGAAATATGTAGAATCTGAGGCTAAAACGACGAAAATAGGATTTGAGGATATTGGGGAATTGGCTACTCAGGTAGCTTACAGTACGGAGGTGAATGTGACAGATGCATCCAGAAAATTATTTGGAATGACCATTCCTTTTACACAGAGCAAATATATTTACAGTTATGATGTGATTGTAAAAGCGGGATTTGACTTTACGCAGGTAGAGTGGTCAGAAAAAAATGAAATTATTGAAGTTAAGCTTCCAAAGGCCGAAATATTGAGTTGTGAAGTCGATACAGAATCCTTTCAGGTATATCATGAAGATGAAAGTATTTTCCGGCGCATTACTTTAGAAGAGAATAATGAGGCATTGAATAATTTGAAACAGCAGGCACAGGATGATGCTATAGAAAATGGAATTTTAGAAAATGCTCGTGCTAATGCTGAAACAATTTTAAAAGGATTTTTTGGAAATGCCTATAATCTGGAAAAGTACAAAATTAAGTTTGTAAATAAGTAGAAAAATTTAAAATTACCATTGTAAAAACTGGACAAATATGGTATAATATTAAACGTTGGATCAGTAAAGAAAAAGGAGAGTAGAACCATGAAGATTACAAATGACATTCTTTATGTCGGAGTCAATGACCACCAGGTTGACCTTTTTGAAGGCCAGTATGTAGTGCCTAACGGAATGGCATATAATTCTTATGTTATTAAAGATGAAAAGATTGCAGTTATGGATACTGTAGACGCAAAGTTTACTCATGAATGGCTGGATAATATTGAAAAAGTTTTAGACGGAGCGAAACCAGATTACCTGATTGTACAGCATATGGAACCAGATCATGCAGCAAATATCCATAACTTTATGAAGGTTTATCCGGACACCACAGTGGTAGCTAATGTAAAAACATTTGCTATGATGGAAAACTTCTTCCGTTCCATGAACCTGGAAGGAAAGAAACTGGAAGTAGAGAGTGGACAGTCCTTATCCCTTGGAAAACATGTTCTGACTTTTGTGTTTGCTCCAATGGTACATTGGCCGGAAGTTATGGTTACTTATGACAGTACAGACAAAGTTCTGTTTGCAGCAGACGGATTTGGAAAATTCGGTGCATTGGATGTAGAGGAAGACTGGGATGATGAATCTCGCCGTTATTTCATTGGTATTGTAGGAAAATACGGCAAACAGGTACAGAATCTGCTGAAGGTAGCTGCAACACTGGATATTCAGATTATTTGTCCTCTTCATGGACCGGTTCTTAAAGAAAATCTTGGACACTACCTTGAAAAATACAATATCTGGTCTTCTTATGCAGTAGAAGATGAAGGTGTTGTGATTGCTTATACATCTGTTTATGGAAATACAAAGAAAGCAGTAGAATTGCTGGCAAATAAATTACAGGAAAAGGGATGTCCGAATGTAGTTGTATACGATCTGGCTCGTGATGATATGTCTAAGGCAGTGGCAGATGCATTCCGCTATGGAAAACTGGTACTGGCTACTACTACTTATAATGCAGAGATTTTCCCATTTATGCATACCTTTATTGATCACTTAGTAGAACGTAATTACCAGAACCGTACCATCGGTTTGATTGAAAATGGTTCTTGGTCACCAACAGCAGCCAAAGTTATGAAGAACATGTTTGCAAAGAGCAAAAACATTACATGGCTTGAAAATCAGGTAACAATCATGTCTTCTCTTAGCGATGAAAATGTAGAACAGATGGATAAAATGGCTGAAGAATTGTGTAAAGAATATATTGCTCAGTCTCCAGAAAGAGCAAATAAAAATGATTTAACAGCTTTATTTAAAATTGGTTATGGTTTATATGTGGTTACTTCTAATGATGGAACCAAAGATAATGGATTAATCGTAAATACAGTAACACAGCTTACAGATAATCCGAATCGTATTGCTGTCAATATTAATAAAGCAAATTATTCTCACCATGTAATTAAGAAGACAGGTGTTATGAATGTCAACTGTCTCTCTGTAGAGGCACCATACGAGGTATTCCAGAACTTTGGTTTCCAGAGTGGACGTACTGTGGACAAGTTTGCAAACTGGCCGGCTTATCGTTCTGACAATGGTTTGATGTTCCTTCCAAAATATATCAATGCATTTATGTCTCTTAAGGTAGAGCAGTATGTAGACCTGGATACACATGGAATGTTCATTTGTACTGTAACAGAAGCTCGTGTTATGAGTGATAAGGAAACTATGACTTATACTTACTACCATAACAATGTAAAACCAAAACCACAGACAGAAGGTAAAAAAGGATTTGTATGTAAGATTTGCGGTTACATCTATGAAGGTGATGTACTTCCAGATGATTACATCTGTCCACTTTGCAAACATGGTGTTGCGGATTTTGAACCAATTGGCTAAAGAATAAATGGGGAGCTACTACATAAAGGGGATTCTGATAAAGGAGAGGACTTTGTGTGGTAGTTCTTTCTTTTGAATTTAAGGAGAGAAAAATGAAACTGGAAGGATTAAAAGCTAATTTTCTGGGCGATAGTATTACCGAAGGACATGGTGTAGAAAACCTGGAAGATACTTATTGGAATGTATTAAAAAGAGAATGTGGTCTGGCAGAGGCCAGGGGATATGGCATTGGAGGTACCAGAATTGCAAGGCAGACACTTCCGTCTGAAAATCCAAGACATGATTTGGATTTTCTTTCCAGAGTGGAAGAAATGGATGCAGATGCAGACTTGGTTGTATTTTTTGGAGGAACCAATGATTTTGGACATGGGGAAGCGCCGATAGGACAGATGAGTGACCGCTCTCCTTATAGTTTTTATGGAGCATGCCATTGTCTTATGAGAAGTCTGATTCAGAAATATCCAGATGCTGTGTTGGTAGGCATGACGCCTCTTCACAGAGAAGTTGAGGAGCGCGGGGGACGCAGATTATTGGATTTTGTAAGGGCAGAACGAGAGGTGGCAGAATACTACAGCATTCCGTTAGTAGATTTATATGCAAAAAGCGGGATTCAGCCCCAGGTGGAAATATTAAAAGAAAAATACTGTCCGGATGGACTGCATCCCAATGCAGCAGGTCATCAATTGATTTACCAGAGACTTAGAGGAGTTCTGGAACAGCTCTAAAATAAAGAGGAGAATCTTCATGCGCAAGAAATGTGCAGAGATTCTCTTCTTTTTGTTTATAGTATTGGAATCTGCATTCCAGACAGATTTCTTATTGCCTTATCTTTTAATATCGTAATTCATATTCATGAGATTCTTGATAGTGGAAACATCATCTGTAATATTTCCATCGCCCCGGATGGTATGTTTGATTACGCTGCTGGCCACAGCAAAATTTACCATATCCATTGGTTTGTAATCATGCATCATGGCATAAATTAATCCACTTGCAAAAGCATCTCCACCACCTACACGATCTAGAATATTAAAAGTAAATAACTTGCTTTCAAAGGTATGATCTTCATACCACATAAATGCTTTTAAGCTATTTTCACTTCCACTGTGAGCATAACGCACATGGCGGGCAATACATTTTAAGTTTGGATAACGTGCAACGAAAGCCTGGAAAATTTCATCCTGTTGTTCATAGCTTGGCTGTAAAGGAATTCCATCCTTTATATCTCCTTTGCTGTGGTTACCTTCATCTTTCCAGAGATGATAAGGTTCGATGCCAAGAAGAACATCCACATAGGGAAGGCATTCTGTACAGAAATCACGGGCTTCTTCCCAGGTCCACAGTTTGCTGCGGAAGTTTCCGTCAAAGCTTACGGTAAGTCCTTTTTCCTTTGCTGCCTTCAAACATGCCATAATGAAATCACGGCAGTTCTGGTTCAGGGCTGGAGTGATACCGCTTAAATGAAGCCAGGTAAATCCATCTAAAAGAGCTGCAATATCAACAGTGCTGAAATCAAATTCTGTAAAAGCGCTATGTTTCCGGTCATAAGTTACTTTGCTGGCACGGATTCCGTATCCGGCTTCCAGATAATAGGTTCCGAGACGGTGGCTCGGCGTCTGTTCCGGTGTAGTCAGAATCACAGGGGTACAGTGAACGTCATTGCTCCGAAGCATACGGACTGCACTTTTGCCAAGACTGTTATTGGGAACCACGGTGAAAAATGTACTGTCAACACCCAGATTCGCCAGGGCAAGAGCAATATTCGCTTCGCTTCCGCCATAACTTGCCTCAAAATTTGTAGCAACACGGATTTTATCGTAGTTTGGAGGAGTCAGGCGGAGCATGACCTCACCAATGGTTATAAATTTGTGGCTGCTGGTATTGTTCAGCAGAGGATTTGAATGCTGCATAGGAACCTCCTTGTATGCAAGACTATATTGGTTTTAGTTTCGTTATTCTTATTTTAGATGATTCAATACTGCATTGCAATGCAAATATCCAATAATTAATGTATTATTATAGGCACATTCTCAGAAAAATTCGATTTTTTATATTCTTTTGGGGTACATTTGTTTCGTTCTTTAAAAATCCGGTTGAAGGTCTGCTGGTTGTGATACCCACATTCTATGGCAATGGTAGTAATATTCATATCTGAATTATGCAGTAAATGTTTAGCGTAGTTCATACGCAGTGCATTGAGATACGCTGTAAAGTGAATCCCAAGAACATTAGAAAAAATTCTGGACAAATGATATTTTCCAATGCCAAAGTGATTAGCAACGCTGGTAAGTGTCAGTTCTTCTTGAAAATGACTGGCAATATAAGCGATAATCTCACAGACAAGATCCTGAGGGGGCTGGTTTTGATAGTCTGTAAGCTGTAGATTCGGAGAAAGTCGGCATAACATTAGAGATAATAAGGAAGAAATCAAAGAACGCTGATCATCCTCTTGTTTGATTTCAAACAGTCTTTTTTCTGCAAAAAGAACATCATCATGCAAATCTTCCTTCCGGATAACAGGAGTTAAAGGATATTTACTGAGCAGAAGTTTCTTATGAAGGGGCAGCAAGTCTAAATAACCATTGATAATGTTAAGCTGAGTATTTCCCGTGGTGGATAAGGTGTGATAATCATGTGTCACATTGGGGAAAATCACAGCAACATCTCCCTCCTGGATTAAATAGGTTTCCTTTCCAATCTGCATTTCCAGAAATCCTTTTTCAGCACGGACATATTCGATATACTGGTGTACATGGAGAGGATATTGTAAGGGATTATATTCTTTGACAGCAAAAAAGTATTCTTCTTTTTTCTCGTAAAACATAATTTTGTCTCCTGCAATAAATGTGTGGTATTTCAAATGAAATATGAAACATTATAACGCAAGGTTTGATAAAATAGCAAATATAATAAGTGCATAAGGAGTGTTGATTATGAACAAAAATGCATTTGCACCGACACCGCCTATGGGGTGGAATAGCTGGGATTGTTATGGTGCTTCTGTGACAGAAAAAGAGTTAAGGCAAAATATAGACTACATGGCAGAACACTTGAAAGACCATGGATGGGAATATATTGTCTGCGATATTCAGTGGTATGAGCCAACAGCAGATTCCAGTCATTACCATAAGTTTGCTGATTTGTGTATGGATGAATATGGAAGACTGATACCTGCACCAAACCGTTTCCCTTCTGCGGCAAATGGAAAAGGTTTTAAGGAAATTGCTGACTATACACACAGCAAAGGATTGAAATTTGGCATTCATATCATGCGTGGTATCCCACGCCAGGCAGTGGCTCAGAATGTGAAGATCAAAGATAGTAAATATACAGCCAGAGAGGCTGCACATCCTGCTTCTATTTGCTGTTGGAATACAGATATGTATGGCTTGGATACAACGAAACCTGGGGCACAGGATTATTACGATTCGATTTTAGAGCTGTATGCTTCCTGGGGTGTAGATTTCATTAAAGTAGATGATATCTGTGTGAAATATGGACGGCCCGGAGATGAGAGTACATTGGAATATGGCGGTGACGAAATCGAGATGTTGAGAAATGCCATTGACAAGTGCGGACGTCCCATTGTTCTTAGTCTGTCACCGGGACCTGCTATGGTGGAGCAGGCAGAGCATCTCTGCAAACATGCAAATATGTGGCGTATCACCAATGACTTGTGGGATAGTTGGGAAAACATTATGGAGATGTTTAGACGCTGCAACAATTGGAGTCCTTATGTGTCGCAGGGATGTTATCCTGACTGTGATATGCTTCCGGTTGGGCATATTTCTATCCGAGGCTGTGAGCATGGATTGACAGACCGCAAGACCAGACTTTCAAAGGAAGAGCAGAGAACCATGTTTACTCTGTGGTGTATTTTCCGTTCTCCTATGATGCTTGGCTGTGAGCTGACAGATATGGATGAGTGGACAACATCCTTAGTGACCAATGATGAGGTTCTAGGACTTTTGAAGAAGAGCAGGAATGCTCATCAGGTACTTTGTACAGGTGATTTTATTCTGTGGAAAGCAGAGGATGAAGAGGGAAACACCTATGCTGCATTTTTCAATATTACGAACTGGGAAGAGACCTTTAGGGTGAGTTTGAAGCAGCTTGGGATGGAAGATAAATGTCAGGTATATGATATGTGGAGTGGAGAAGATTTGGGAGAGGCAGAAGAAAATATAGAAATCACCTTGAAATCTCATGATGCAAAGCTCTATCGGTTAAAATATTAAACACAGAAAACATATTTTTAAATTGCTATTTCCAGAAGAATAGTCTACTATAAAACTATATAGTTTAGCCACAAAACAAAGTATGCTGCATTTGCTTTCATGCAGCGGAAAGAGTGAGGTATTTCTATGAGCGAGATTCGAAATCCTATTCTTCCGGGTTTTCACCCGGATCCGTCCATTCTTCGTGTGGGTGAAGATTATTACATAGCCACATCTACATTTGAGTGGTTTCCCGGGGTGCAGATTCATCATTCCAGGGATTTAGTGAACTGGGAGTTAATTTCCTATCCACTAAGCAGGGTAAGCCAGTTAAACATGCTTGGTGAGGATAATTCCTGCGGCGTCTGGGCTCCATGTCTGTCTTATGACAAAGGCACTTATTATCTGATTTATACAGATGTGAAGTCCTTTCTGGGAATGTTTAAGGACACTCATAATTATCTGGTAACTGCAAAGGATATCCGCGGACCCTGGTCAGAGCCGATTTATCTCAATTCCAGTGGTTTTGATCCGTCTTTGTTTCATGATGTAAACGGTAAAAAATATCTGGTCAATATGTTAATGGATTACCGCTCTTATCAGACCAAGTTTGCCGGAATTGTACTTCAGGAATATTCAGAGGAGAAGCAATGTCTGGTGGGAGAGCGTATGAATATTTTCAAAGGTACACCTGCAGGGCTGACAGAAGGACCGCATTTGTACCAGCATGATGGTTATTATTATCTTATGACAGCAGAAGGGGGAACCGGCTATCAGCATGGCGTTATGATGGCAAGAAGTAAAAAGATAGAGGGGCCTTATGAGCCGGATCCGGCTGGACATATGCTCACTACCAGACATCTTCCAGCATGGGGACTGCAAAAGGCTGGGCATGCCAGTATTGTAAAAGGGACAAATGGAAAGTGGTATCTGGCGCATCTTTGCGGAAGACCGGTAGGGGAGAAGCGGCGGTGTATTCTTGGAAGAGAAACTGCTCTTCAGGAAGTAATTTGGAAAGATGGCTGGCTTAGAATGGCAGACAATACCAACAGACCGGCTTTGCAGGTTTCTATTCCTGATGTAAAAATCTGTGAGAAAGGTCACGATCTGAAGGAAGAATTTGACCAGGAGCAGTGGAGTATTCATCTCCAGACCCTGCGTGTACCTCTGGGGAATAGAGCTTCCTTAACAGAACGTCCTGGATATTTGCGGCTTTATGGGGCAGAATCTCCAAACTCCAGATATGAGCAATCTCTTCTGGCGCACAGGCAGCAGAGTTTTTGCTGTGAGGTGAATACAAAGCTGGAATTTGATCCGCAACATTTCCAGCAGATGGCTGGATTGATTTATTATTACAATACCCTTGGATATTATTATCTTTATGTGACACAGGATGAGATGCTTGGAAGGGTTCTTTCTATCATTGCCTGTGATACGGGAGCAGGAACCCATCCTATTGGCGCAGGCGTTCCGATTCCAAAGGGAAAGCCGGTTTATTTGCGGCTGAATATACAGACAGAGAAAGCCTGGTTCTCCTATTCCGTAGATGGAAAACAATTTGAAAGGATCGGACCGGACTTAGATGCCACCATTCTCTCAGATGATTATTATGAAGAGACCACAGGCCATGGCATGTTTACAGGCGCTTTCATTGGTATTTGCTGTCAGGATCTGGCGGGAACAAGAAAGTATGCAGATTTTGATTATTTTTATTACGAAGAACAGGAAGAATAAAGATTCGTACGACGAAAAAGAGATAAAGGAATGGCAGTTTGGCGCCACCCGTTATCTCTTTTTTGTCATTGCCGTTTATTTTTTATCCGGTATAATCTCCAGCCAGTACCCGTCTGGGTCAGAAATGAAGTAAATTCCCATTTCTTTATTTTCAAAACAGATGCATCCCATTTCTTCATGGAGTTTGTGAGCTGCCTCAAAGTTATCTGTGCAAAAAGCCAGGTGAAATTCGCAGTCACCCAGGTTGTAAGGTCTGTCAAAGTCTCTTAACCAGGTAAGTTCCAGTTCAAAATCTGTTGTTTTGTTGCCCAGATAGACAATAATAAAAGAACCATCCGGGGCTTCGATTCTGCGTTTCTCAGTGATTCCAAGAGCATTTTTATAGAACTCCATAGAACGTTCCAGGTTTTTTACATTGTAATTTTCGTGAACCATTTGAAATCTCATAGGCTTATCCTCCTAAAATTGCGACTGCATTATTCTTCTGTACACAGAAAGGTCTGACCTTCTTTTTCTATAAGCTGAAGCTGCCTGTTATATGCGCGGCCTTCCGACGAACTGGCAAATTTCTGGATAACGGAGTAATCCTTCCAGAAGTGCATAGGGAAAACATAATGGATGTTTTCTGCCTGTTCCAGAATGTACAGGAGTCCTTTGTTATACCAGTCTTCCTGACGGGGGTCCAGGGGAAGAAAGGCGGCAAAAATATCAAGACCTTTTAAGGGGGCTGTGTAGTTTTTGAAATTTGCAGTCATATTGTTGTTGTATTGTTTTGATTCTCCGGGCCATACCCACCAGTTTAAATCGCCGGCATGATAAATCAGCTTTCCTTCATAACGAACTAAAAAAGCTACGCCGCAATCTGTAGATGGAAGGGTTTGGATTTCCAGTTGTTTGTGGACACCTTCCACCGGAAGAAGCAGCTTCTGCCGGGCTTTCATAAAGTGAATAGAGTCTGCATTTACTGTGGTTTCATACCTTTTTGCCTTTTTCATGATGTCATGGGAAAGAATATAGCATATTTTGGAAAAACCGGCAATAGAAAATATGGCGGGATTAAAATGGTCCCCATGGCTGTGAGAAGAAAATACATATAAAGGCTTTGGGACAGAGGGAATTGGAATGTTTCCCTCATAATAGTCGAAAAGCCAGAAACAATCCTTCCACTCCAGCAGAAAACCACTGTGTCCGATGTAAGTTACTTTCATGAGGAAGCTCCTTTTTTTCTGTTTTTTCTACGTTTACGACGTTTTCTTGAACGTTGTATTCTTAAAATTAAAGTAACAATATAGAAGATTAATGCAGCTCCTATAAAAATCAGCGCGGGGTACTTCCAGTTTGGAAGCTGGCGGAAGTTGTGTGCAAGCTCTTCTAAAAGTCCCTTGGGAGATTGAGAACTTGTAGAAGAATTGTCCAGAACAACATTTGTTTCCTGTTTTTCGTTTTCTTTTTGAAAGTCAATACTGCCCTCTGTCCGTTCTTCTTTTTGTATACCCAGGTCCTTGGCAGCCGTGAGAATTTCGTCAGTAGCCTGTGTGCTGGAAGTTCCAAGAACAGTATCTCCATAGCGGTAGGTAATCTGTAAAGTATGATCTTCTTCTAGCGCAGTTTCAAAAGTGAGAGATTTTTGCAGTTCTTTTGGAAGGATAAGGGAGGATTCCTGGAATATAGTATTTAAGGAACCTTGCTCAATTAACTTTGAACCCAAGGTATCTTTTTTTGCAGGAGTTAAATCCACAGCACTTGGACTTACTTTCTGGAAATTGTTAAATCCATAGTCAAATAATGCCCGGGTATCATTATAATGTTCGTTGATATCAGCCAGAACCACACAAACCAGACGCATTCCGTTTCTTTCAGCATAGGTTACGAGGGTATTTCCTGCCTTTACAGTGTACCCTGTCTTGCCTCCAAGACAGCCTTCATAATATTCAGAGCTGTCTGGAAGTACCATTTTGTGATGATTGTTTAGCCAACGGGTTTCATTGGTGATATTTGTTTCAGGAACAATATAGTAGGGCGTTTTGATAATTTCCCGAAAGGTTTCGTTCTGGAAGGCCGCACAGGAGATGATAGCTAAGTCTCTGGCAGTGGTATAGTGGTCTTCACTGTACAAACCGTTGGCATTGACAAAATGTGTATTCTGACAGCCCAGGTCTTTGGCTCTTTGATTCATAGAATCTACGAAAGTCTGCACATCCCCGCCGATATATTCTGCAACACCGGAGGAAACCTCATTGGCAGAGGCCAGGAGAATAGCATAAGCACAATCTTTCATAGTGAGGGTTTCGCCTGGTTTAATGCCAATGTGTGTGCTGTCAGCCTCAATATTATTGACCTCATCTGTAAAAGTAATCTGAGTGTCAAATGGCACCTGTTCAAGGGCCAGCATCGCGGTCATGATTTTGGTTGTGCTGGCCGGGGCGCGTTTTTCGTCAATTCCTTTTGCATAGAGAATAGAGCCTGAGTCTATATCCATGAGAATGGCGGTCTCTGCAACTACCTTTGGTCCCTGGGGCCAGCCGGGAATTTTGTTGGACTGGATTTCCCAGTCATAGCTTTCCGGTTTGGCGGGGGCTTCTGGAGCGCTTGTTGCTGTATTTTCTGCCTCTGCCGCCATAACAGAGATTTGGCATAGATTTATAGTGAGAATCACGCATAGAAGCAATGCTTTCCATAAATCTTTTTTGATTTTCTTTTTCATATAACCTTTGTTTCCCTTCTTGTAAACTATGGTATATTATAAAGTATTTATGAAGTGATAGCAACAAAAACTGCCAGTAGGTTATACCTACTGACAGAAAAGATACATTTTCTTATGCTTATTTATTATGGCTGGGATTTATACTGTATATTATTTTTTTAAACCTTGGATAGCATCAATTATTTTTTTACAGGCATCTTCAACTTCATTTTGCGAAAAATCTGTTTTGAGAAGAGTTTCAGCATCATTGACTGCTGAGTTGAGTGCATTAATAGAATCCTGAGTATACCCTGTAGTTTGAATTCCTTTAGCATTGCTAATGAGATTTTTTAAATTTGTTTCATCGACAGGTTGTGCCTTAATATCAGAAACCTTTTCAGACTCAGACTCATTTTGGGCGTTTGTATTTTCATTTGATGGTGATTCTGTGTTGGCAGCAGTATTTGTTTGTTTGCCGCTATCCTTGTCTGGCTTATGGGTAAGAATAATACCTCCGATTATCATAAGGATAAGAACTGCTAATATAGCAAGTACAATAGAATATCTTTTCTTTAAATTCTTTCGCCTTTTTGATTTTTTTCTGTTCTTGTTATTAGTATTTTCCATGTTAATTAAATCACTTTCTAAACTTTAAATGACAGTAAAAACCACTGTGATTTTCACTGCCATTTAAGATTTTTCTATCGAATCTGGGGGAAAATAACTCTTCCCCCAGATTCGATGTATGCCTAGTTATTTCTTCTTGGAAGATTTCTTTTTAAGTGCAATACCTGAAACTACTACAGCAGAACCTAATAATGTAGCTGCAAAAACACCTGCGTTTGTAGTGTCACCAGTTTTAACTCCATTAGTCTTTTCTGGTTTTTTAGTTTCGGTGTTTGGTTTTTCAGGTTTTGTGTTTGGCTTTTCAGGCTTTGTGTTTGGTTTTTCAGGATCTGGGTTCTCAGAGTCTGGGTTCTCAGGATCCGGGTTCTCAGGGTCTGGATTCTCAGGATCTGGGTTCTCAGGATCTGGATTTTCAGGGTCTGGATTCTCAGGATCTACTTTCTCAAATGTAGCCATTACAGTGTAATGATCACCAATACCATATGGGAAAGCAATAGATGTAGCTACAGTATCCAGAACATAAAGTTCAGTACCTGCATTGTTTGTTACTTTCCAGCCAGTCCACTTATAACCATCATTTGCTTTAACGGCTGGAAGGAATCCTAAAGTATAATCACTTTCCTGTAAGTTTTCATTTTCTAAAACGTCTACGCCTTCCCAACCTTCAAAATAACCTTTTTCAAGATCGATTACAATATCTGCTGATGCAGGAGATAATACATCCGGAATCTTTTCAAACTGAGCTTCAATAGATGCATAACCTACATTAGAACCTTCTGCAAAGTGTGCAAGACCAGCAATACCAAATGTAGATGCATTTGCATCCCATAAGATTTCTTCAGCTCCTTGACCCTTCCAACCAGTGAATACATAACCTTCTTTAGCAGCAACTTTAGGAACTAAGAACTGCTCAGTTGTATTTTCAGGAAGATTTTCATAACTTACTACCTCAGCACCTTCTGGATCTGTGAAGTAACCTTTTTCAGGATCTACATTGAAGTAAACATTAACAGTTCTTTCAGCCTCAGGGATTTCTTCAAATACGGCTTCAATTGTTGCATTTCCTACATTGGAACCATCTTCAAAGTGTGCAAGACCAGTAACACCGAAGGTAGATGCATTTGCATCCCATTCGATTACGTCAGCCCCCTGACCTTTCCAGCCTACAAATCTGTAACCTTCTTTGGCAGCAACTTTAGGAACTAAGAACTGCTCAGTTGTATTTTCAGAAAGGTTTTCATAGCTTACTACTTCAGCACCTTCTGGATCTGTGAAGTAACCCTTTTCAGAATCTACATTGAAGTAAACATTAACAGTTCTTTCAGCCTCAGGAATTTCTTCAAACTGAGCTTCCAGAGAAATATCACCGTTGTTGGAACCATCGGCAAAGTTTGCCAGATCTTTGATACCGCCAAGTTCAAATGCAGTAGCATCTAAAACGATTTCATCCTTACCAGTGCCTTTCCAGCCGGTAAATACATAACCCTCTTTAGCTTCTACTTCAGGAAGAGCAATCTTGTCCTCAGTAAGATTCTGGAAAGATTCTGTTTCAGCCTCCGGATTGTCTTTAAACTGGCCTTTGTCAGTATTCAGTGAGAAATACACATTAACAGTTTTCTCAGCCTCAGGAATTTTTTCAAACTGAGCTTCCAGAGAAATAAGACCAGTGTCTAAACTGCCAGCAAAGTTTGCCAGGTCTTTGATACCACCAAGTTCAAATGCAGTAGCATCTAAAACAATTTCATCTTTACCGGTGCCTTTCCAACCAGTAAATACATAACCTTCTTTTGCTTCTACTTTAGGAAGAACAAGAGAATCTTCTGTAACATTTTCATAGGAAATCATAGATGCTTCTTCATTATCTACGAATTGTCCCTGATCTTGATTAAGAGAGAAATAAATATTAACCTTCTTTTCTACTACAGGTTCTTTTTCATATTTTGCAGTTAAAGTTACATTTCCCTGACCCTGATAGAAAAATGCTAACTCACTTGGAATAAATGTAGTAGTAGAGGCATCTAAGGAAGAGTCTTGTTTTCCAGATACTGTCCATCCTACAAAGTTGTAACCTTCTTTTGCTGTAATGGATGGAATATCACAAGATTCACCTTCTAATAAAGTTTTAGTAATAGTTGGAGTGGATGCATCATTTGTAAAGTAACCATTATCACCTGCATTAAAGTTTGTATTTACAAATTTTTTTACAGGAGTAGTCTCTTTAGCAAATTGAGCTTCAACAGTAATTGTACCTCCTGCATTAATTGCAAACATGTCTACTTTAGCAGTAACAGTATTTCCACTAACGGTAGCTTCATATTTACTACCAGTTGTGTTAGTTATTTTCCAGCCAGTGAATTTATATCCTTCATTGGCTTGAACAGAAGGCAATGTAGCTGTATATGTAGTAGAAAATATGCCAGCATTTCCTTCTAATTTTATTTTTGTGTTACCGTTTACACTGCCCTTGTCAGAATCAACAGATACTTCAGCAAATATGTTGGCTGCGGCTTTAGTTGATTGTTCATTTGACTTGGTTTCCTGCTCAGCAGCCTTTTCTGCATCAGTAGCTTTCGCTGCATTATCAGATGTTTCTGCATTAGCAGTAGTTGTGTCGGCAGCTTTTTCTTCTTTCGTTTTTTCTGCTGTTTGTTCGGCTGTTTGTTCTGTAGCAGCCTTATCGGGTACTGCTGCAAGTGCGCTTACAGTATTCCCACCAACCAAAGCAGTAGACAAACAAAGAGCAAAAAGTCTTGCCATTACTTGTTTCTTCTTCATTGGTCTTATCCTCGCTTTCTGGAAAAATAACTTTTATAACTTTGCACGCAAGATTGCGTAGATACGATGATGTAATACGCACAAGTTACATAATATAATGATAAAATTATTTCTATTAAATGTCAATGAAAAGACTTAAAACTTTATGAGTTTTCAATAGATTTGTTAGTAATTGTAAGAATAGAATAATTTTCTTGGGGTATTATTCCGGGAAAGATAAAGTAAATAGTAGAAAGTATATAAAAATTAGGGGGTACTATGTGGCAGACTAACGATAAAGAAATTTTTATGATATATGCTGTATAAGTTACTTTTAAGAAAAGTATTTCCCCAAACCCACTTGACACCCCCAATCATGACCAGTATAATGAACTCATATCTGTAAAAACATAGATGGAGACAGTATTTCACTGGCAAACGTTTCAGCGAACCGGAGAAGGTGCAAGCCCGGTACCAGTAGCGGTGAAAGAAAATCACTCCGGAGTTGCTCTCTGAAAGTTGTTCTTTGAACCAAGTAGGAGACGCCGGCTTTTCCTCCGTTAAAGGGAACGCATATAAAAGCACAAGTGCTTCGTATGTTGTAAGAGGTGGTATAACGAAAGCGTATTCTATAGCTCTCGTCCTGTTACAGGACGGGAGCTTTTTTAACGCACTGCAACGGAACAGAAAGGAGAAAATTATGTATCAAAAAGTAAGTACAGACTTAAATTTCGTACAGCGTGAAAAAGAAGTTGAGAAATTCTGGAAAGACAATAACATTTTTAAGAAAAGCATGGAACAGAAAAAACAGGGCGAAACCTATACCTTCTATGACGGACCGCCAACAGCAAATGGAAAACCTCATATCGGACACGTTCTGACCCGTGTTATCAAGGATATGATTCCAAGATATCGTACTATGAAGGGCAAAATGGTTCCGCGTAAGGCCGGATGGGATACACATGGACTTCCTGTAGAACTGGAAGTAGAGAAATTACTGGGATTAGATGGAAAAGAGCAGATTGAAGAATATGGTCTGATTCCATTTATCGATAAATGTAAAGAAAGCGTCTGGAAATACAAAGGAATGTGGGAAGATTTCTCATCCACTGTTGGTTTCTGGGCAGATATGGACAATCCATATGTTACTTACGATGACAATTATATCGAGTCTGAGTGGTGGGCATTAAAAGAAATCTGGAACAAAGGACTGTTATACAAAGGTTTCAAGATTGTTCCATATTGTCCACGTTGTGGAACCCCTCTTTCTGCACAGGAAGTTGCACAGGGATATAAGGATGTAAAAGAACGCTCTGCAGTAGCACGTTTCAAAGTGGTTGGAGAAGATGCTTATATTCTGGCATGGACCACTACACCTTGGACCCTGCCTTCTAACGTTGCACTCTGTGTAAATCCAGATGAGCAGTATGTAAAGGTAAAGGCAGCAGACGGATATACCTACTACATGGCAGAAGCACTGCTTGACACAGTTCTTGGAAGTCTGGAAAGGGAAGAAGGAACACCTGCATATGAAGTTCTGGAAACTTATGTGGGAAAAGATTTGGAATATAAAGAATATGAACCATTATATAATTTCAAAAAGCTGGATAAAAAAGCCCATTACGTTGTGTGCGATACTTATGTAACCCTGACAGATGGTACAGGTGTGGTTCATATTGCACCTGCATTTGGTGAGGACGATAGTAAGGTAGGAAGAAAATATGACCTTCCATTCCTGCAGTTAGTTGATGAAAAAGGTGAAATGACCAAAGAAACTAAATGGGCCGGTACTTTCTGCAAGAAAGCAGACCCGGAAGTGTTGAAGGATTTGGATGAGAGAGGCTTATTATTCTCTGCACCGAAATTTGAGCATAGCTATCCACACTGCTGGAGATGTGATACACCGCTTATTTATTATGCAAGAGAGTCCTGGTTTATTAAAATGACTGCGGTAAAGGATGACTTAATCCGCAACAATAATACCATTAACTGGATTCCGGAAAGCATTGGTAAAGGACGTTTCGGCGACTGGCTGGAAAATGTACAGGACTGGGGTATCAGCCGTAACCGTTACTGGGGTACACCATTAAATGTTTGGGAATGTGAGTGCGGACATATGCATTCCATTGGAAGCCGCCAGGAGCTTTATGAAATGAGCGGAAACGAAGCTGCCAAGACCGTAGAACTTCACAGACCATATATTGATGAAATCACCATCAAATGTCCAAAATGTGGAAAAGAAATGCACAGAGTACCAGAAGTAATTGACTGCTGGTTTGACTCAGGTGCCATGCCTTTTGCACAGCATCATTATCCATTTGAAAATCAGGATTTATTTGAACAGCAGTTCCCGGCAGACTTTATTTCTGAGGCAGTAGACCAGACCCGTGGATGGTTCTATTCTCTTCTGGCAGAGTCTACCCTGTTGTTTAACAAGGCGCCTTATAAGAATGTTATCGTTCTTGGCCATGTACAGGATGAAAATGGTCAGAAAATGAGTAAGTCCAAAGGAAATGCAGTTGACCCATTTGATGCTCTGGAAAAATACGGAGCAGATGCTATCCGCTGGTATTTCTATGTAAACAGCGCTCCATGGCTGCCAAACCGTTTCCATGGCAAGGCAGTACAGGAAGGACAGCGTAAATTCATGGGAACCTTGTGGAATACTTATGCATTCTTTGTGCTGTATGCGAATATTGATGAATTTGACGCAACAAAATATACATTAGAGTATGATAAACTTCCGGTTATGGATAAATGGCTACTTTCTAAGCTAAATACCGTAGTAAAAGCAGTAGATGAGAATCTGGCAAATTATAAGATTCCAGAGACAGCAAGAGCTCTTCAGGAATTTGTAGACGATATGAGTAACTGGTATGTAAGAAGAAGCCGTGAACGTTTCTGGGCAAAAGGCATGGAGCAGGATAAGATTAACGCTTATATGACCCTGTATACAGCCCTGGTTACTATTTCCAAGGCAGCAGCGCCTATGGTTCCGTTTATGACAGAAGAAATCTACCAGAACCTGGTAAGAAGCATTGACAAAAATGCGCCGGAAAGTATTCATCTTTGTGACTTCCCAGAGGTTCAGGAAGCATGGATTGATAAAGAATTAGAAGAAAACATGGATGATTTACTGAAAGTGGTTGTTATGGGCCGCGCCTGCAGAAATACAGCAAACATCAAGAACCGCCAGCCAATCGGTAAAATGTTTGTGAAAGCGCCATTTGAATTGTCCCAGTTCTATAAGGAAATTATTGAGGATGAATTGAATGTGAAGGAAATGACTTTCACAGAGGATGTGAGAGATTTCACTTCTTACAGCTTTAAACCTCAGTTAAAAACAGTAGGACCGAAATATGGTAAATTCCTGGGCGGTATCAAGACTGCATTAGCAGAGCTGGATGGCAACAAGGCTATGGATGAGCTGAAGGCAGCAGGTGAGCTGAAACTTGACATAAACGGACAGGAAATTGTATTATTAGAGAGTGATTTGCTGATTGATACAGCGCAGATGGAGGGGTATGTATCAGAGTCTGATAACGACATTACAGTTGTGCTGGATACAAACCTGACGCCGGAACTTCTGGAAGAAGGATTTGTACGTGAAATTATCAGCAAAATCCAGACCATGCGTAAAGAGGCTGACTTTGAAGTGACTGATAAGATTGTTGTTTCGCTGGAAGGAAATCAAGTGATTGAAGGTATTTTCCGCGTACATGAAGCTGAGATTAAGTCAGAGGTACTGGCAGAAGAAGTTGTGTACAATGAGGTAAAAGGTTATACCAAAGAGTGGAAAATCAATTCCGAAAGCGTTACATTTGGCGTGGAAAAATTCTCATGAAACCTGTAGGAGGGAAACGAGATGTTAGATCATCATTTCAAAAAAGAGGAATTTAAAGAAAGCGTTAAAGAAAATGTAAAAATGCTTTACAGAAAGACCATTGAGGAGGCTACTCAGGAACAGGTTTTCCAGGCAGTGTCTTTGGCTGTAAAGGATGTTGTCATTGACAACTGGCTTCTAACACAAAAGCAGTATGAAAAAGATGACCCGAAAATCGTATACTATTTATCCATGGAGTTCCTGATGGGCCGTGCCCTGGGAAATAACCTGATTAACTTATGTGCATATAACGAAGTAAAAGAAGCCCTGGATGAATTAGGATTTGACTTAAATACCATTGAGGATCAGGAGCCGGATCCAGCTCTTGGAAATGGAGGTCTGGGAAGACTGGCAGCATGTTTCCTGGATTCTCTGGCAACATTAGGATACTGTGCATATGGCTGTGGTATTCGTTACCGTTACGGTTTATTCAAACAGAAAATTGAAAACGGTTATCAAGTGGAAGTTCCGGACAACTGGTTAAAGAATGGTTATCCATTTGAACTGCGTCGTCCTGAATATGCAAAAGAAGTAAAATTCGGTGGATACGTAAGAGTAGAATATGACCACGCAACAGGCAGAAATCGTTTCGTACAGGAAGGTTATCAGTCTGTCCGTGCAGTACCATACGATATGCCAATCGTTGGTTACAACAATAAGATTGTCAACACACTGCGTATATGGGATGCAGAAGCAATCAATGACTTCCAGTTAGACCTGTTCGACAAAGGTGAATATCACAAAGCAGTAGAGCAGGAAAACCTGGCAAAAAATATCGTAGAAGTTCTGTATCCAAATGATAACCACTATGCAGGAAAAGAACTTCGTCTGAAACAGCAGTATTTCTTCATTTCTGCAAGTATTCAGGCTGCAATTGAAAAATTCAAGAAAGCCCATAGTGACCTTCATGACCTGCCGAAGAAAGTAACCTTCCAGTTAAATGATACACATCCAACCATGACTGTTGCGGAACTTATGAGAATTCTCATTGACGAAGAAGGCATGGAATGGGATGAAGCATGGGATATCACAACACATACCTGTGCATATACAAACCATACCATTATGGCAGAAGCTCTGGAAAAATGGCCAATCGAGCTGTTCTCCAAACTGCTTCCTCGTGTATATCAGATTATTGAAGAAATCAACAGAAGATTCCTGTTGGAAATCCAGCAGAAATATCCTGGAAATCAGGAGAAAATCAGAAAAATGGCAATCATTTATGATGGACAGGTGAAAATGGCTCACCTTGCAATTGCAGGAGGATATTCTGTAAACGGTGTTGCACAGCTTCACACAGAAATTCTGAAGAAACAGGAATTAAAAGATTTCTATGAAATGTATCCTGAAAAATTCAACAATAAGACCAACGGTATTACCCAGAGACGTTTCCTGCTTCACGGAAACCCACTTCTGGCAGACTGGATTACAGAGCATATTGGTGATGGCTGGATTACCAACCTTCCAGAACTTGCAAAACTGAAAGTTTATGCAGATGACAAGAAGGCACAGCAGGAATTCATGAACATCAAATACCGTAACAAAGTACGTCTTGCTAAGTACATTCTGGAGCACAACGGAATCGAAGTAAATCCGAACTCCATCTTTGACGTACAGGTTAAGAGACTTCATGAGTACAAACGCCAGCTTATGAACATCCTTCACGTTATGTACCTGTACAATAAGATTAAAGAACATCCGGAAATGCCGTTCTATCCAAGAACCTTTATCTTCGGTGCAAAGGCAGCAGCAGGATATAGACGCGCTAAACAGACCATTAAGCTGATCAACGCAGTAGCAGATGTAATCAACAACGATGCTTCCATTGATGGAAAGATTAAAGTTGTATTTATTGAAAACTACCGTGTATCCAATGCAGAGATGATTTTTGCAGCAGCAGATGTTTCTGAGCAGATTTCTACAGCAAGTAAAGAAGCTTCAGGAACAGGTAACATGAAATTCATGTTAAATGGTGCTCCAACAATCGGTACTATGGACGGTGCTAACGTGGAAATCGTAGAAGAAGTAGGTGCTGAAAATGCATTTATCTTCGGTCTTTCTTCTGACGAAGTTATCAACTATGAAAACCATGGCGGATATGACCCAATGCAGTATTTCAACAACGATCCTGACATCAGAAATGTATTGATGCAGTTAATCAACGGAACTTACTCCCATGGAGATTTCAATATGTTCCGTGAAATCTATGATTCTCTGTTGAATACAAAATGCAGTGACAGAGCAGATACTTACTTTATCCTGGCTGACTTCAAGTCTTATGCAGCAGCACAGGAAAAAGTAGAAGAAGCTTACAGAGACGAAGAAAGATGGGCTAAGATGGCACTTCTGAACACTGCTTGCTCCGGTAAGTTTACTTCTGACAGAACCATCCAGCAGTATGTAGATGAAATCTGGCATCTGGACAAGGTTGTTATTGGAAAATAAGAACTGAATAAAAGGTAAAATGACAGAGCTGTCGCACTGAGTAGTTTTTCAGTGTGGCGGCTCTGTTTGTGTTGGAGGATGGAATTATGCGGTAGGCACAGCCTGAAATATCTGCTACAATAGAAATGTAACAGCAAAACATAGGGATATGGGGGTCATGAATATGGGAAGCTACTTAAATCCAGGAAGTTCTATTTTTAAAATGGAATTAAATTCACAAATTTATATAGATAAAAGCAGATTGATTGAAGCTACGAACAAAAGTATGAATACCATGCAGAGATTTGTCTGTGTCAGCCGCCCAAGACGTTTCGGAAAGTCCATGGCAGCAGATATGCTTGCATCCTATTATGGAAGAAACGAGAATACAGAAGAATTATTTGGACAGTTAAAAATTAGCAAATGCAGTACGTATAAAAAACATCTCAATCAGTATGATGTGATAAAAGTTAATATGCAGGAATTTTTGAGCCAGACCCATAGTGTGGCGGAGATGCTACAGATGTTAAAGACATATTTGCTCTTTGAGCTTCTGGAAGATTTTCATGACATGCGTTTTAGAAACGAAAAAGATCTGGTACAGGTTATGAAAGATATCTACACCAGGACAGAGCGGCCTTTTGTGATTCTGATTGACGAGTGGGATTGTCTGTTCCGGGAGTATCAGAAAGATCAGGATGCACAGAAACAATACCTGGACTTTTTAAGAGTATGGTTAAAAGATAAAGAATATGTAGCATTGGCCTACATGACTGGTATTTTGCCTGTAAAAAAATATGGAACCCATTCTGCTTTAAATATGTTTACAGAGTATTCCATGACAGATCCTGGAAATCTGGCAGAATACTTTGGGTTTACAGAAGATGAGGTAGAAAAATTATGTGAAGAATACGGGATGGATTTTCAGGAAGCAAAGGCGTGGTATGATGGATATGGCTTAGTAAGTCATGAGAAAAACGGTGATACTCATTATTCTATGTATAGCCCAAAATCGGTAGTAGAAGCTATGCTCAGACATAAATTTGGAACCTACTGGAATCAGACAGAGACCTATGAAGCATTAAAACGATATATCCAGATGGATATGGATGGGTTGAAGAGTGATGTAGTACAGATGCTGGCAGGAAAAAGTATTCATATCAATACAGGAACGTTCAGCAATGATATGACTACTTTTGCAAACAAAGACGATATCCTGACTCTTCTGGTACATCTGGGATATTTGACTTATAATAGTTTGGAAGAAAGCGTTAGAATCCCCAATAAAGAGGTTTCACAGGAATATGTGAATGCTATCAGTACCATGAATTGGCATGAGGTGATAGATTCTGTAGAAGCTTCAAGAAAACTTCTAGAGGCACTGTGGAATTTAGATGGTGAGGCAGTGGCCAGGGGGATTGATAAAGCACACAGAGAAATTTCAATCCTTCAGTATAACGATGAAAACTCTTTAAGCTGTACTATTAGTCTGGCATTTTATTTTGCAAGAGAGTACTATACCATTGTCCGTGAATTACCGGCAGGGAAAGGATTTGCAGATTTATGCTTTATTCCAAGAATGCTACATTCAGATAAACCTGCCGTAGTGATTGAATTAAAGTGGGATAAAAATGCAAAAGGTGCTATTAGTCAAATTAAAGAAAAACAGTATATAGAAGCGCTAAAAGATTACAGTGGGAATCTTTTGCTGGCAGGAATTAATTACGATAAAAAAACAAAAAAGCATACGTGTGTGATTGAGAAGATGAGAAAAGAGTATTCCAAGAATCCTTCGTGAATGTATAGAATATGGGTTGCCGGAACCACAGTTAATAGATTTCGATGGTGATTTTAGGGTGAATATGTATCGGAAACAGGAGAAAGCAAGTTCTGCAGAAACTACCCAAACTATGGAAAACCCTACCCAAAGTTCTGCAGAAACTACCCAAACTATAGAAAATCCTACCCAAAGTTTGACTGAAACTACCCAAACCATAGATTTTCAATTCACAGAGAAGGATAAAGAGGTATTAAAAGTAATTCAACAAAACCCGGAATTGACACAAAGAGAAATGGCTTTGGAACTTGGATGGTCTGTGGATAGAGTGAAATATTATTTAAATAAAATGAAAAAATTACAGGTGATTAAGCGAGTGGGAAGTAGCCATAAGGGGCATTGGGAGATACTGAGATAGGATTTGCTATATGAGGGAATGGAGAACTAGGGTAAATACACTGAAAATTCATATTCAATCCGTAAGAACGGGGTAAATATATCACCTAAGTGTATTTAGCACCCCGTTATGGGGCAAAGAAACATAAATTTGAGCGTATTTGCCCCGGATTTTTGCATTTTTCAAGAATTCTGGGGTGTTTTTAAATGGTGAATGCTATTTTTGTCCCCAGCCGGGGCAAAAAACAAAGTTTCTGTACCACATTGCCCTTTAAGCCAAGAGCAGCAAAAAGCAGCAACTCTCCACGCCGCATTTCCTTTAATTTTTGAAATCTCCCTCTTGACAAATCCCCCCAAAATAAATAAAATATCAATCAGTTAGAAGATGCTAACCGCGTGCATATGAGTCAACTAGACGAATCAAGCTCACAAGAACTTAAGAGTTCTATTTTTTTACCACATGAATTAGAGAAAGCTAACTAAAGAATGGATTAACTAACTAATCAATAATTAAAAGAGTAACTACAAATTGGAGGATAAAACATTGATGATTCATAAAAGACTAATCTCTACAGTGAGCCACACCAGGAAATATATTGCTGCCAATGTGGCGGTTCAGTGGGTTTCCTTATGGGCCAATATTATACTGTTGCAAATGGTTACATGGTTCTTGGGGGAATTATTTTATGGCAGGGCAGAGAAGAGAACTTTTCTTATTGTAGCTTTGCATGCCATTGGGGCAATTTTTGTGCGTATGGTCTGTTTCGTGCTATCCAGCCGTATGAGCTTTCTTTCCTCAAAATCAGTGAAACAGGTTTTGCGTGAGAAAATTTATGGAAAACTTTTAAGGCTTGGCGTCTCTTACAAGGAGAATGTCCGCTCCTCAGAGGTTGTCCAGGTAGCGGTAGAAGGTGTTGACCAGTTGGAAACTTATTTTGGGTCATACCTGCCCCAGTTTTTCTATGCAGTCCTGGCTCCGGTGACGCTGTTTTTGGTATTGCTTCCTGTAAGCTGGGTTTCTGCAGTGGTACTTTTGTGCTGCGTGCCGCTGATTCCCATTTCCATTGCAGCGGTTCAGACCTGGGCGAAGAAGCTGCTGTCAAAATATTGGGGGCAGTACACTGCTTTGGGAGATACCTTTCTGGAAAACCTTCAGGGGCTGACTACCTTGAAGATTTATCAGGCAGATGAACGCAGACAGGAAGAGATGAACCGGGAGGCAGAAAATTTCCGTAAAATCACCATGAAGGTTCTGACCATGCAGTTAAATTCCATTACCATTATGGATTTGATGGCGTATGGAGGGGCTGCTCTTGGAGGGATTTTGGCAGTGAGACAGTTTTTGAACGGGGAAATTCTTCTAAGTGAGTGCTTATTTATTATTTTGCTGGCAGCAGACTTTTTCCTGCCTATGCGTTTACTTGGAGGCTTCTTCCACATTGCCATGAACGGAATGGCTGCCAGTGATAAGATTTTTAAATTGCTGGATTTGCCGGAGCCGGTGAAGGGGACAAAAGAAATCTCCCAAGAGAGTGGTTTGTGCTGCAGGGATTTGACTTTTGCATATGAAAAGGAGCGTCCTATTTTGAAACAAATCAGTCTTTCGGCCAAGAAAGGGGATTTTGTCGCCATTGTAGGAGAAAGCGGCTGCGGCAAATCCACACTGGCATCTATCTTTACGGGAAAAAATCGGAATTATCAGGGTGAGGTTCTGTTTGGAGGGGCGCAGGGTGTTCCGCTTGCTGAAATTTCAGAGGAAAGCCTGTTAGAGCAGATTACTTATGTGGGACATGCAGGATATCTTTTTAGAGGAACAGTGAGAGAGAACCTGCTTCTGGCGAAACCGGATGGAACAGATGAAGAATTCTGGCAGGTACTGGAACAGATGAAACTGGCTGATTTCCTGAGAAGTGAGCAGGGACTGGATACCATGCTTGCAGAAAAGGGGTCGAACTTTTCCGGCGGACAGTGTCAGCGTCTGGTTATGGCAAGGGCGCTTTTGCATGACAGTGCTGTGTATATTTTTGATGAAGCAACCTCCAATATTGATGCAGAGAGTGAAAATGATATTATGGAGCAGATTTATCAGATGAAAGGAAAGAAAACCGTATTGCTGATTTCCCACCGATTAGCCAATGTGACAGCCGCGGATAAAATTTATGTGCTGGAACAGGGAAAAATAGCAGAGCAGGGAAATCATGAAACCCTCATTACTCAAAATGGAAGCTATGCAAAATTATGGAACACCCAGCAGAAGCTGGAGGATTACAGAAAGGAGAAGGCATCATGAAAAAACGAAATCACTGGAAACTGATGCTACAGTTGTCAGGATTAGTAAAACCTTTAAGCGGATATATGGTTCTGGCTGTGCTTATGGGACTGGCAGGACATTTATGTGCGACTTTCATTACAGTGTTTGCAGGCTTTGCTCTGCTGGCGGGTCTGGGTGAGCCTGTTCCTGTGAGTATCACTCTGCTTTTTATATGCATGGGAGGGTTTGCCATCATGCGTGGAATCCTGCGGTATGGGGAACAGGCCTGCAACCATTTTATTGCCTTTAAACTCCTGGCGCTTATAAGGGATAAAGTCTTTTTGGCTTTGCGCCGCCTGTGTCCTGCCAAGCTGGAAGGAAAAGAGAAGGGCAGCCTGATTTCTGTTATTACATCAGACATTGAGCTTTTGGAGGTGTTTTATGCTCATACGATTTCCCCGGCTTTGATAGCCCTGTTGTTTTGTACAGGAATCAGCCTGTTTCTTGGCAGTTATCATCCTGTTTTGGGGATTTTGGCAATGGTTTTCTTTCTGATTGTAGGAATTGTTATTCCTATGGCAGTGTCTGGGCTTAACGGACAGGCAGGAATGCGTTTTCGAACTATGAGTGGCAGCCTCAGCAGCTTTGTCCTGGACAGTCTGAGAGGGCTGCCGGAAATTCTTCAGTATCATGCAGGAGATAAAAGGATGAAGGAAATGAGGGAGCAAACAGAAGCCCTCTGTATAGAAGAAGCCAGGATGAAAAAGCTTTCCGGGTGGAATACAGCGGTGACGAATACGGTTATCTGGGTGGCAGACCTGGCAATGCTTTTTGTTTCTGCCTGGCTGTTTTGGAATGGAATGGTAGAGTTTGAAGGCGTGGTGATTTCCACGTTGACCTTAATGAGCAGCTTTGGACCTGTAGTTGCCCTGGCGGCTCTTGGCAGTACCTTGCAAAATACTTTTGCAGCGGGCAACAGGGTGCTGGATATTTTGGAAGAACTTCCTGTGACAGAAGAAATCAAGGGAAGGGAGACCATAGAATTTTCTGGCGCAGGGGCAGAAAAAGTAAGTTTTTCTTATGGGCAGGAAGAGATTTTGCATAAGGTTTCTCTGGACATTCCAAGAGGCGCGGTTGTTGGGATTCAGGGAAAAAGCGGAAGTGGAAAGTCTACACTATTGAAGCTGTTTATGCGGTTTTGGGAGACCGGGAAAGGTGAAGTGAAGATTTCCGGCTGCTCTGTGGACAAGATAAACACTGCAAATCTGCGGAATATGGAGAGTTTTATGACTCAGGAAACTCATCTGTTTCACGACAGCATTGCGGATAATCTGAGGATAGCCAAACCAGATGCCTCCCAGGAGGAGCTGGAACAAGCCTGCAAAAAGGCTTCTGTACACGATTTTATTATGAGTCTGCCAAAGGGATATGATACTTTGGTGGGAGAGCTTGGAGATACCTTGTCAGGAGGAGAGAAACAGAGACTGGGACTGGCCAGAGCCTTTCTTCATGACGCGCCGTTTATGCTGCTGGATGAGCCAACCTCCAATCTGGATAGTTTAAATGAGGCAGTGATTTTGAAATCCCTTTATGAAGAACGCAAAGGAAAAACCGTGGTGCTGGTATCTCACAGAAAATCTACCATGGGAATTGCAGACAGAGTATATTCTGTAGAACACGGGAGGATGAGTTAATGAATGTGAAAAAAATCAGTTATATGGCAATAGGCAGTATTTCTCTGGCGCTTGGCGCTTTGGGGGCAGTTCTGCCTTTGCTGCCGGCAGTGCCTTTCCTCCTTCTGGCTGCCATATGCTTTGCCAGAAGTTCTGAGAAACTTCACAACTGGTTCCTTGGAACCAGCCTTTACAGGAAAAATCTGGAAAGCTACGTGGCAGGAAGGGGCATGACCAGACAGACCAAAATCAGAATCATGGTCACTGTAACCTTGATTATGGCGGTCAGTTTTGCTTTCATGCATCAAGTACTTATTGGACGCATGGTTCTTATTGGCGTCTGGGTGTTTCATGTTCTCTACTTCCTCTTTGGAGTGAAAACCATTCCCGCAAAGGAGTAAGATTATTTCAGGGTGTCACTGTTATTTAAGACCAAAGTGCTGTATAAAAACAAAACATCACAGTCGGTAAAGTCCATGTATTGTTCCAGATAATCCGGGTGAATATACCGGATATCAACCAGGGTGATTTTTGAATAGCCTTCTAAAAGCAGGGGGGCAATGCTGGACCCAAAGGAATCCCGGAATAAAACCAGTTCTTTTGAACTGGAAGCCATAGGATTTTCTACCGTAAGCAGAGAAACAGACCCGGATAAGAATATCTCATAAGGGTCTTTTCCCTCAGCGCGGGAGAGGTCATAGACAGACTGAGTTTTGCCGGTTTCATAGTTGCAGACAACCGCCTGCTCTATGGCGTCATTGGTAAGATAGTACAGGGGCTCAGGGGAAAGGCTCAGGGCAGACTGGCCCGCATAAACGCCCAGGAAATCAGAAGCAGCAGTTTTTTGCTGATAGTCCTGTTTTAAGCTGGTTCCCATACATTCTGCCAGATAAGCAGCTACGTCAGTAATGCGTTCCTGTCTCCAGTGAGTGTCCGTCTTATAATAATCTTCCTGCTCCAGCAAATGGGTAATGGAGATATTTTGGGCAAAATCCATTTTTTCTGCCATAGCCTTCTCAAAAGCAGGATAATCCATAGACAGATGACCGCTTTTAGGAGCAAGGAAGCAGTTTTTGTCAGGAATCACACAAAGATAAACCTTATTTTCCTCTGATAAATATTTGTCATAAATATAACGGAAACGCTGGGAAGCCCGATCAAGAGATTTCTCATCTACCGGATATTCCATGGCACAAGCATAACCCTCTGTCTCATAAATACCATGATTATCCTTCCGTTTGAAACCTTCTGTGGCAGAGAAGGCTTTTAGCTTCCGAAAGGATTCCCGGAAAGGAAATTGGTCCTGGGCATAGGAATCAAAGCCTGTCATAAAGCGCCCGTTTAGTACCGAATCCAGGGAAAGTTCCGGCATTTTCGCCAGCTTGCGCCGCTCACTGTAAGAGTAATCTTCCTTTGGAAAGAGGATGCAGAGGAAGAAGCTAAGTCCCAGAAAGCAGGCAAATAGCACACACATGACTTTATTTTTCTTACGCATGTCTATAAAATTCCTCCATTTAAAAAAGAAAATATTAAAAACGAAAATACAGAAACGGGTTAAAGGAGCCATCTACCAGAAAGGCAGTCATAACAAGAAGCAGTAACAGCAGCCCACAAGGCTCTGCAATAGCCAGGACAATGGCGAATCCCTTGTTTTTGGCCAGGCGCATTTCCAGTACAGTCCACAGATATTTGCATACCGGGGTGGCGCCAATGACAGCAATCAGGAGAAGGAATCCAAAGCTTTTCAGATAATAGATTGCCTCAGGGGACGCCAGAGGGATTCCTCCTATACCGAACATCCCGCCTATATGGGAACAGGCCTGTGGCAGATTCTCTGCATGGAATAAAACAAAGCTGATAGCAACAAAAAACAGCACATAAACATGAGAGATAAATTTATGCCTGGCAAGATGAGGAAGAAGCCACAGCTTTTCACACACAAGCAGCAGGGCGAAGAAAAGTCCCCAGAGGACAAAATTCCAGGCAGCTCCATGCCAGAAGCCGGTGAGCATCCATACAGTGAAAATGTTGAAAAACCAGCGGGCTTTGCCAACCCGGTTTCCACCCATGGGAATATATACATAATCCCGAAACCAGGTTCCCAGGGAAATATGCCATCTGCGCCAAAATTCTGTGATACTGGCAGAAATATAAGGATAATTAAAATTTTCTGCAAAATGGAAGCCAAAAATTTTCCCAAGACCAATAGCCATATCACTGTAACCGGAAAAGTCAAAATAAATATGCAGGCTGAAAGCTATGGCATATATCCAGTGAAAGAGAACCGATTTTTCTGTGGAAACCAGAAAGGCATTACACAGTTCCCCAAGCTGATTGGCAATAAGAATTTTCTTTCCAAGCCCAAGGAGAAAGCGGCGGATACCAAGGGCAGCCAAATCTACAGAGTGCGTGCGCCTTTGAAGCTGCGCGGCAATCTGAGAATAACGTACAATAGGCCCGGCAATTAGCTGGGGAAACATGACAATATAGGTTGCCAGATGGAGAGGATTTCTCTGGGCAGGTTCCCCGCGGTACACGTCTACGGTATAACTAATCATCTGGAAAGTATAAAAACTGATGCCAATAGGTAAGGCAATATTTAGAAGTCCCAGTTCAAGTCCGGTGACAGCATTGATATTTTCCAGGAAAAAATCAGCATATTTGAAATAAAGAAGAAATCCAAGACTGACTGCTACAGAACAAAAGCAAATCCATCTGGCGGCAGGCTTTTGCCGGTATCGTTCCAGCAAAAGCCCAAATCCATAACCAGCTCCAATAGAAACTATCATAAGAAAAAGATATTTCGGCTCGCCCCATCCATAAAAAATAAGACTAAAAGCCAGCAGTACCGTGTTCTTAAATTTTGCAGGAGCCAAAAAGTAAAAAATCAGCGCCAGGGGCAGAAAATAATATAAAAAAGGAATACTGGAAAAAAGCATCCGTTACCTCCCGCCAGGACTAAGGCTCTACAACAGAAGTTTCCAGAAGCACCTTGGAATCTTCCAGGGAAGAGGCAGCATTTTTCTTAAACGTTTCTATTAAATCATCTGCCCCAAAAGCAGTAAGGACATATTCGCTGTCTGCCTTGAGAACTACCAGAGTGTCTGGCATTCCGCAAATCCATTGCCTGGATAAAACATGCTCTTTCACTGCTTCGGCAAAATCTTCCATATTTGTACCCTCTGTTACATGATAAGCAGCTCCGGTGAAGGTATTGGCATTCATCATATGCACCAGAGAAGCCGCGTCATCAATATTTGCAGCCTCTTCCTTTGGAAGCCCAAGAGAAGTATCTAATTCCTCTGTTTTTGAAACATCAAAGGTAGCCGGGCCTTCCATGGACAAATGCTCAGAATCACCGCCGCCCATAGGGAACTTGTCATCTTCTGCATACGCATCCACAACAGTATTTAACACATCCAGAGCGCTTTCATAACTGGAGGCAGTTCCCTGTTCCTTATCTGGTTCCTTATTGTTGCCACATCCCATAAGGGAAAATGCCATAACAGCACTAAGAAGAAAAACCATACATTTTTTCATATTTCATATACCTGTTCCTTTCGTATGATAGAGTCATTGTACCATAGGAAAATTTATAAAAAAAGGCATTGACAATTTTCTTTTTTTCCGTTATATTAAAAGCATAACGATTAAACAAATGCTTAATCGTTGAATGAAAGATGAAAGGGGTACTAAATTTATGAAGAAGACCTATAAAATTGAAGTGGACTGTGCGAACTGTGCAAATTTAATGGAGAGTGAAGCAAAAAAAACAGACGGCGTTGCAAATGCTGTTGTAAATTTTATGACACAGAAAATGATTGTAGAATTTGAAGAAGGAAAAGACCCAAAAGCGGTGATGAAGAACGTGCTGAAAGCCTGCAAAAAGGTAGAGCCAGACTGCGAAATTGAGTTATAAAAAGAAAATGGGCTGCCCCAGGAGAAACTTCTTCATGTGGCAGCCTTCCAAATTTATGGGAGGAGACAGGAATTATGAATAAAAAGCAGAAAAAAATGCTCATTCGGATTATCCTTGCAGCGGTTATGGTAATTGTATTTAATTTCATTTCATTAGAAGGTTTGCCAAGGCTGATCCTTTACCTGGCGGCATATCTGGTTATCGGTTATGATATTCTGAGAAAGGCATGGAAGGGAATTTTAAACAGACGGATGTTTGACGAAAACTTCCTTATGGCCATTGCTACTGTAGGCGCTTTTGCACTGGCGATTTACAGCAGAAGCGGAGATTATAATGAAGCCATTGCAGTTATGCTTTTTTACCAGATAGGCGAATTGTTTCAGAGCTATGCAGTGGGAAAAAGCCGCAGAAATATCAGCGCCCTTATGGATATCCGCCCGGATTACGCCAATATTGAAAGGGATGGAAAACTGGAACAGGTTGATCCGGACGAAGTAGAAATTGACAGTGTGATTGTGGTGCAGCCGGGAGAAAAGGTTCCTCTGGATGGCATTGTTTTGGAAGGAAATTCCACCTTAAATACCAGCGCGCTTACAGGAGAAAGTCTTCCAAGAGATGTAAAACAGGGGGACGAAATTATCAGTGGATGTATTAACATGACAGGCGTGCTGAAAATACGCACCACAAAGGAATTTGGTGAGTCTACGGTATCTAAGATTCTGGAGCTTGTGGAAAATTCCAGCTCCAGAAAGTCCAAATCAGAGGATTTTATTTCAAAGTTTGCCAGAATTTATACACCGGCAGTGTGCTATGGCGCTCTTGCCCTTGCATTGTTGCCTCCTCTGGTGCAGATGCTGTTTTTGGGCGGTACAGCCCAGTGGGGAACCTGGATTTACAGAGCGCTTACCTTCCTGGTAATCAGTTGTCCCTGCGCTTTGGTTATTAGTATTCCCCTCAGCTTTTTTGCGGGAATCGGCGGCGCAAGTAAGGAAGGGGTTCTGATTAAAGGTTCTAATTATATGGAAACCCTGTCTAAGACAAAATACGTGGTTTTTGATAAGACAGGAACTCTGACAAAGGGCGTTTTTGAAGTAACAGCTATTCATCACAATGAAATGGATGAGAAAAAACTGCTGGAATATGCGGCTCTGGCAGAATGTGCTTCCTCTCATCCTATCAGCAAAAGTCTCCAGAAGGCTTACGGACAGGAAATTGAGAGAAACAGAGTCCATGATATTCAGGAAATCAGCGGCCATGGAGTGGTAGCAAAGGTAGACGGACATGAAGTGGCAGTAGGAAACAGCAAATTAATGAAGAAACTGGGTGTGGAATATAAAGACTGCCACAAGGTGGGAACCATTATTCACATTGCAATAGACGGAAAATATGAAGGCCATATAGTGATTTCTGATGTGTTAAAGCCACATGCAGAGGAAGTGGTTTCCAGGCTGAAAAAAGCAGGAGTGAAGAAAACGGTTATGCTTACAGGGGATGCCAGAGCAGTGGCAGAACAGGCAGCCAAAGCTCTTGGCATTGACGAAGTGTACAGCGAATTGCTTCCGGGAGATAAAGTGGAAAAAGTGGAAGCCTTGTTGAAACAGAAGACAGAAAAGGAAAAACTGGCCTTTGTGGGTGATGGAATCAATGATGCCCCGGTACTTACCAGAGCAGATATTGGAATTGCCATGGGAGCCCTTGGATCAGATGCTGCCATTGAGGCAGCGGATGTAGTGCTTATGGATGATGATCCCCTGAAAATTTCCAAAGCCATTAAGATTTCCAGAAAATGCCTTAACATTGTATACCAGAATATTGCCTTTGCTCTGGTGATTAAGTTTGGCTGTCTGGCTCTTGGGGCTGTGGGAATTGCCAATATGTGGTTTGCTATTTTTGCAGATGTGGGAGTTATGATTCTGGCAGTGTTAAATGCAATCCGGGCGCTTCGGGTTCACAATTTATAAAAAAATACTACAGAAATCTACAAAAAAGTGCTATAATAGAGCAGAAAAAAGGAAAAGTACAGGAACTGTCGCAAAATGTGGTGAGAAAAATCACCATGTTATGCGGCAACTCCTTTGTTCTTGGGTTAGACAAAACTAATACAAAAGACAGGAGAAAGACAGTATGAATCTTAGTAAATTACCTATTGGGAGTACAGCCACCATACAGTCTGTAGGTGGTTCCGGCGCTCTCAGACAGCATTTTCTGGATATGGGGCTCATACAGGGCACAGAGGTTACAGTTGTAAAATATGCGCCCATGGGAGATCCCATTGAACTTCGGATTCATGGATATGAGCTGAGCATCCGGCTGGCAGATGCAGAAAACATCCAGGTGGGAGAGGCTCATGAGCCGAAAACAGTAGAAAATAAGGCTGCAAAAAAAGAAAAACATCATCCGGGATACGGAGAAGGCGGAAAGTTCCACAATCGAAAAAGCGAAAATCCACTTCCAGACAGTGAAACTCTTACCTTTGCCCTGGTGGGAAATCAGAATTGCGGAAAAACAACATTATTTAATCAGTTGACAGGCTCCAAACAGCATGTAGGCAATTTTCCCGGCGTTACCGTAGACAGAAAAGACGGTGTGATAAAAGGTTATGAAAATACATTAATTACAGATTTGCCTGGTATTTATTCTATGTCTCCCTATACCAGTGAAGAAATTGTCACCAGGGAATTTGTAATTCGGGAAAAGCCAAAGGGCATTATTAACATTGTAGATGCCACGAATATTGAACGAAATCTCTATTTGACTATGCAGCTTCTGGAACTGGGATTCCCAATGGTCGTGGCTCTGAATATGATGGATGAGCTTTGGGAAAATGGCGGTTCTGTGCTGGTAAATGAAATGGAGGAAGCTCTTGGTGTACCGGTTATCCCTATTTCTGCCGCAAAAGGTGAGGGTATTGAGGAATTAATACGCCATGCCATTCATGTGGCAAAATATCAGGAATGTCCGGAAGAAACAGACTTTTGTAACCGCAAAGAAGGGATTCACAGGGGAATTCATGCAGTCATGCATCTCATTGAGGATCATGCAGAAAGGACAGAAATTCCCATTCGCTTCGCTGCCAGCAAGGTTATGGAAGGAGATACCAAGATTCTGGAACAACTAGAGCTGACAGAAAAAGAACAGGGTATTCTGGAAGATATTGCAATTCAGACCCAGGAAGAGACTGGCATGGACCGTGCGGCAGCAGTGGCGCAGATGCGCTTTGATTACATAGAAGAAGTATGTAAAGGTACGGTTATTAAGCCAAAAGAAAGCAAAGAACGGGTACGCAGCAGAAAAATAGACCATTTCCTTACAGGAAAATATACAGGAATTCCGGCTTTTATCGGAATCATGGGGATTGTATTCTGGCTGACCTTTAATGTAATTGGCGCTTTTCTTCAGGGGCTTTTGGAATCGGGAATTTCGGCTTTAACAGATGTCGTAGATCATGCTATGGAAGCGGCTCAGGTAAACAGCGTGGTGCATTCTCTGGTGATTGACGGTATTTTTAATGGCGTTGGAGGAGTACTCAGTTTCCTTCCTATAATTGTAACCTTATTTTTCTTCTTATCCATGTTGGAAGATAGCGGCTATATGGCGCGGGTTGCCTTTATTATGGATAAACTTCTCAGAAAACTGGGGCTGTCAGGACGAAGTATTGTACCTATGCTCATTGGATTCGGCTGTACAGTACCAGGAGTTATGGCAAGTCGGACCTTGCCCTCTGAAAGAGACAGGAAGATGACCATTCTTTTGACACCTTTTATGAGTTGTACAGCAAAACTTCCTATTTACGCTTTCTTTACCGCAGCCTTTTTCCCAAAACACGGGGCGCTGGTGATGATAGGGCTGTATGTGTTTGGCATTGTTATGGGAATTGTGATGGCATTGATTTTCAAGAAAACCGCTTTTAAGGGAGAGGCAGTGCCTTTTGTGATGGAACTTCCAAACTACCGTATGCCAGGAGGGAAAAATGTATTGCATCTTCTGTGGGATAAGGCAAAAGATTTCCTTCAGAGAGCTTTTACAGTTATATTCCTGGCAACGATTCTGATTTGGTTCCTGCAGAACTTTGATACCGGATTAAATATGGTGGCAGATTCCCAGGACAGTATTCTGGCTCTGGCAGCAGGTGCGTTAGCTCCTGTTTTCGTTCCGGTAGGATTTGGAGACTGGAGAATTGTCACAGCATTGATTTCTGGTTTTATGGCAAAAGAAAGTGTGGTATCTTCTCTCACTGTATTGTTTGGCAGCACAGCAGTATTACAGGGTAGCCTCAGTACCGTAGGAGCAGGAGCGCTCCTGGTATTTTGTCTCCTGTATACACCATGTGTGGCAGCCATTGCCTCGGTAAAGAGAGAACTGGGAGGCAAATGGGCTATAGCAATGGTAGTTGGTCAGTGTGTGCTTGCCTGGCTTGCCGCTTTTGCTGTATATCAGATTGGTATGTTTTTCTGAAAACAGGAAATTTCCATCATTTCCTCAATCATGCGATGAAGGGTTTGGGCTTTTCTGTTTTTACTGGCGCGGTAATAGGTTTCCTTGCCATCACGATGGGATTCGATTAACCCACTGGCACGGAGCAGACGCAGATGGTGAGCAACAGCCGGGCTGCTCATTTCCATCATGGCGGCAATATTAATCACGCACTCTTCACAGTGACAGAGAATCCAGAAAATACGGATTCGTGTAGTGTCGCTAAGTTGTTTAAAGACATCCGCGATAATTTGAAAATTTTCTGTGGATGGCATATTTTCCATAAGCTGGTCCTTGGACTGGCCATGCTGATGGGGCAGAGTAAAATGTTCCATACGAATTCCTCCTATAATGTCGTGATTTTACACCACAAAGCCATAAACTACAAGTCTTGTAAAAAGGCATATTTTATGGTATTCTGTAATTAAGAAGAGAGAAATTTCAAGTGAGCAGGGGTTTGAAAATATTTCTGCAAGAATTTCTGTATTTTGGACAGACTAAGAAAAAGGAAGCGGTTGGAGGCAGGCATGGAAGAGGCAAGGTTAGAAAATGTACAGGTGCAGATTTTAAGCCAGGAAGAGTTTGCGGCTTTAAAGGGAGAATATCCCCATAAGCGTCAGTTTATAAATAGTCTGGAATATATACCTTACTGTAAGGTGGAGGTTTATTCGCAATGCCTCCTGGGGACGGTATGTATTCCAGATAAAAAGAATCTGGAGAAGCCACCGGAAACTTTCGGTTATTATATCCAAAAAGGAAAAATTTGTTTTATTGGAGATAGCAGCATCCTGGAAGAGTTCCTGAAAAAAGCAGGAGAATTGGATTTTTCCATGGGAAGTGGAGAAAGAAGCGAATATCAGGAGACAGAAATTTTACTGGCTTTGTTTAACCAGTTGATTGACAGGGAAGTATCCTATTTGCAGAAATTTGAAGAAAAGAGCATGGAACTGGAAGATATGCTTTTGGAAGATGCCTCAAGAGAGATGCCTGGAATCTTTATGCGGCTGCGGAAGGACATAATGAAGCTTCATGGCTTTTATGCACAGCTTACCGATGTTGGGGAAGCCATGCAGAGAAGAGGATGTGAGCTGATATCCAGGGAGCAGGCAGAAGACTGGAATATTTTCACCAGTCGGGTTTCCAGACTGCATGGATATACGGAAAATATCCGGGAGAGTCTCCTGCAGCTTCATGAACTATACCAGGCGCAGATAGATATCCGGCAAAATGAAATCATGGCAATGCTTACAGTAGTCACCACAATTTTCCTTCCTCTTTCTCTTCTGACAGGATGGTATGGTATGAATTTTACCAATATGCCGCTGCTAAGCTGGAAATATGGATATGTGACAGTGATTTTGCTGGCAGCGGTGATATTGGGGTTGGAGCTGAGATATTTCTGGAGAAAAGGGTATTTGAAGCGAAAAAACAGATTTGGGAATGACCACTAAAGATTAAGAAATTTTAGAGGTGAAATTCCGCAAAAAGTTTTTTCTGGTACAGTTTGTCAGAAACAGATTTGACGATATCATCAAATCTGTTCAGGCTTATTAATTTTTGATTTAGCTGGTTGACACGTGTTTCTCCGAATTCTTCACCCTCTTTTTTTCCATCTTCTTTAGCAATGCGCTCTCTTTCCTCCAATTCATCTTTCATTAATTCTCTCAATGCTTCACACATAGTTTCCATCTCCTTAAACAGATTGAAATTGCTTTTCATAATAGTATCCATTACAGATTCGTAAAGTTTATCTGTTTTGTGTTTTTTATATTCTTTTAACAATTCTTGTGCATCTTCTGTATTTTGTATATGGTCTGTGAGATTCCTCAGCCAGATTTTGCTTTATTTAGAAGCCCCTTCCCCATTAAAATATTCTTTCACTAATTTCACAACTGTACCGGAAAGCAGGAATACTGCAATCAGATTCGGGATGGACATAAGCCCGTTAAAGGTCTCCGCAATGCTCCATAAAAGTCCCAGATCCATAGTAGCGCCCAGGATGGCAACCAGAGAATAAACAACCATAAAAGGTTTGATGATTTTTGAAGAAAACAAAAATTCAATACATCTGGCGCCGTATAAACCCCATCCGATGATGGTGGAAAAAGCAAAACAGCACATGGCAACAGCAGTAAAGATAGAAACCCAGTTCCCATAGGTAGAAGTAAAACCAAGAATCGTAAGCTCAGCTCCGGCAGCCTGGCCATAGGCAACAGGTATATCACTGCATAAAATAACCAGAGCAGTGAGAGTACAGATAACAATGGTGTCAGTAAATACTTCAAAAATACCGAACAGACCCTGTTTTACCGGTTTTTTTGTATCTGCACATGCATGAGCAATAGAACCAGTTCCAAGTCCAGCTTCATTGGAGAAAATTCCTCTGGAAACACCTTTTTGCATGCTGAGGAAAAAGCTTCCCACTACACCTCCAGTAAAGGCAGCAGGATGAAAGGCACCATAAAAAATGGAATAGAAAACTTCCGGAATTTTCTGGATGTTCAAAAGAACTACACCTACAGCAAGAATAATGTAAAACAGCGCCATAAAAGGAACCAGACGTTCTGTTACATGACCAATTCGTTTAATACCGCCAAGGAGAACCATACCTACCACAGCAGCCAGAAGAATGCCGAGAATCAAGTTGGATATCCCCAGAGAATCTTCAGAAATAATGTGATAATTTAACAGTGCGGAATTAATGGATGCAGTAATGGTATTGACCTGTGTGGCATTTCCTGTACCGAATACAGTAAGAACACCAAAGACAGAAAATAAAACAGCAAGCCATTGCCATTTTTTCCCAAGACCGTTTTTTATGTAATACATAGGGCCGCCTACCAGTTCCCCGTCAGCGTTTCGTTCCCTAAAGTGGACTGCCAGGGTAACTTCTGCAAACTTTGTACACATACCCAGCATGGCAGAAACCCACATCCAGAACACAGCCCCCGGTCCGCCGATAGCAATCGCGCCGGCTACGCCGGCAATATTTCCGGTGCCTACTGTGGCAGCCAAAGCAGTGCAAACAGCCTGAAAAGGTGTCAGTGCGCCATCAGAAGCGTCACGTTTGCGGAACATTCTGCCAATAGTGGTTTTTATAGCATAGGGAAACTTACGAATCTGCAAAAAACGGGTGCGGATACTAAGGTACAGCCCCACGCCAATAATGCAGACCATAGCAGGCACGCCCCAGACAAAATTGTTTATGGCAACATTGATGGATTCAATCAACTGTATCATGAAAAATAACCTCTCTATTTTTATTATTCGCTCTTCATAATAGCACATTTGAAAGGAAATGTACATTTTCTTCCAAATGTTAGAGAACTATTTCACATAATAAGCAATTTCTTTTTTGGCCCGTTGATATTGTTCCAAAGACATAGTTACTTTTCCCTTGCGGGTGCCAATGAGCCCATCTTCCTTTAATTTAGCAATGGTGCGGTTGATGGTTTTCACAGTCATGCCTAATTCTTCCCGTATACCCTCCCTTGTTTTGAAAAGTGTAATCTCACCGGTCTTCTCAATGTGATGGAGGGAAGCATATTTCAGCAAATAGTCTAATAACAGAAAGTTAGGCGGGTAGAACAGCTTTGCGCCACGATTGTAAGAGGAACGGTAGAGCTTATAAGCAATTTTGTGAGTAATTAACCGCAAAAAGTGAATATCCTGTGCAATCCACATTTCAAAATCCTTGCGGGAAATCATAAATACCACACACTCTGTTAAGGTTTCTATGGTAACAGAAGTTTTTTCTTTTTCCGCCAGAATGGTAACTTCACCTATAAAATCTATGGGTTCATTTTTTTCAATCATAAAAACATTGCCATTTTCAAACTCATTAATCACCCGGTGGTCGCCACTGCACACAATACCAAAGTAGTCAAGAGGATAGTCCTTCTGGTGAATAATGGTTCCGGGAGGGAAAGTGCGGATGGTATAGCGGGATTTTAATTCCTGTGGCATATAAGTAAAATAAGTAGCAACATCAGGATAAGCCTGTATCAAATCTTCCAGTGTCATGGGAATCACCTCAAATAAGTAATAGAATCATTGTACCACACTTTTTTACAAAATAAGCCATTTGTCCTTTTTTTCAGAAGGCGCCTTTAGTAAAATCTGGGATGTTAATACAAATATCTGCCAAGAAGGAGAACGTTATGAAGCAGGAGAAATTCCTTTATACAGGTATTGGTGAGCGCCTGAAAAAAGAATGGAAGATTTATCTCGCCGCATTTTTATTTATTGTAATTGCTGATTCTATAGGACAGATTAAAGTGCCCATAGGGCCGGGAACTTTGATTCTATTTCCTATTTTTTATTCGATTCTCATGGGAATCCTGTCAGGTCCCCAGGTATTGAAAATTTTTAAGAAGCCACAGGTAAAAGCTGCATCAAAGCTGGTTATTGTATGTATTTGCCCCTTTATTGCCAAGCTGGGTATCAATGCAGGCGCCAGTTTTGAAACGATTCTTTCCGCAGGTCCGGCGCTTTTACTTCAGGAGTTGGGAAATTTGGGAACAATTTTTCTGTCTTTACCGATTGCCCTGTTTTTTGGCTTAAAGAGAGAAGCCATTGGAGCCTGTCATTCCATTAATCGTGAAACAAACCTTGCATTAATGCAGGATATGTATGGACCGGATTCACCGGAGGCTCGTGGAAGTCTGTCGGTTTATATTATTGGCGGCATGATAGGAACTATTTTCTTCGGATTTATGGCAACGGTAATTGCATCTTTTGGTATTTTTCATCCATATGCCCTGGGTATGGCATCTGGAGTAGGAGCCGGTATTATGATGGCATCTGCAACAGCCAGCCTGTCAGCCATGTATCCGTCTATGGCAGACCAGATTTCGGCTCTTGCCAGCGCCAGTGAAACAATTTCCGGAATTGATGGAATTTACATGGCAATTTTCCTGGGAATTCCCCTGTGCAACTGGCTGTACAAAAAGCTGGAGCCGAAAATCAGCACTGTACATAATAAAATTTCCCATAAGGAGGAGAACAAATGAGATACATAGAGTGGATTGTATTGTTTATTGTAGCAGGGCTTGGCATTGCACTGGCCAATTTTGTAGGATTTCAGGTGGGCTTTGCAGATTCTTTGCCGGGAATTGCAGTGCTACTTTTGATTTCACTGGCAGCAGTGGCGCTTAGTAAACTTTTGCCTGTTAAGCTTCCGGTGGTTGCTTATTGTTCTCTTCTTGGACTTTTGCTGGCATGTCCTCTGTCTCCTGTCAGGGACTTTGTTATTGAAGCAGCAGGAAAGATTAATTTTACTGCGCCCCTTACCATGGTAGGCGCGTATGCCGGAATTTCCATAAGCGACCAGTTAAAAGAGTTTGCAAAACAGGGATGGAAAATGTTGCTGATTGCAGCGCTTGTTATGGTGGGAACCTTTACATTCTCTGCCCTTATTGCACAACTGGGACTTATGATGACAAATGCAATTTGAAAAGGCTGGAAAGAATATGAAAGAAATACAATTATGCGATATTCTCATCAAAGACACCTCCTATCTTACAGAAAAGTTTCAGGTTAAAAAGCACCAGAATATTGTGATTAAGAATGGAAGGATAGAAGCGATTTATCCTTTATCTGATAAGGAAGAAAAAAACTATACAGGAAAGGAAGAACTGGACGGAAGAGGACGTTTATGGATGCCGGGGTTGATAGATGGACATATGCATACAGGACAACAGCTCTTAAAAGGAGCTGTTCTGGATGAACTTCCCATGATATGGACCAGAATTATGTTGCCCTTTGAGAGTACTTTGACGTCCCAAAAGATGGAGCTTAGTGCAAATCTGGCAGCGCTTGAGATGATAAAGAATGGCACGACCGGATTTGTAGATGCGGGAAGTTATTTTATGGAAAAAGCGGCAGAAGTTTACATAAAATCCGGACTGCGTGGCGCTTTGTCTTGCTCTGCTATGGACCAGGGAAATTTCCCGGATTCTATTCGCCAGACAACAGAGGAAGTTCTGGAAACCGAAGATTTGCTCTGGGAAATCTGTGCGGATAAAGGAAATCTGAAAGTTTTTTATGCGTTAAGAGCGCTTATGAACTGCTCACAGGAATTGATTGAGCGCTCTGCCCAAAAGGCACAGGAGCGTGGCACATTTCTTCAGGCACATATGAATGAATATCCGGGAGAAGTAAATTACACACTGGAAAAATATAAACTTCGGCCTGTAGAATATCTGGAAAGTCTTGGAATATTGCAGGAAAATTTCGTGGCAGCACATGGCATCTTATTATCTCCGGGAGAAAAAAGACTTCTGGAGAAGAGAAACGTAAAAGTTGTCCACTGTCCCTTCAGTAATTGTGGAAAAGGTGTTCCGGAAACCCCGGATCTGGTGGAAAGAGGCATCTCTATTGGGCTTGGAACAGATGGTACTGCTCATGGAGGATTAAGTCTGTGGAATGAAATGAAAATCTTCCGTTCAGTTATGAACAGTACCTGGGGAAGCAGGAATGCAGACCCAGAGGTAATGCCTGCAGAAACAATTTTGAATATGGTAACCAAAGGCGGAGCCAGCATTTTGGGAGAAGAAGGAGTTCTTGGCGTTCTGAAGCCAGATTACAGGGCAGACTTGATTTCGATTAACTGGAACCAGCCGCACTTGCTGGCTACTTCTAATCCGGTACATACACTTCTGGAATGTGTCACAGGAGGAGATGTGGCAGACAGCATCGTGGAAGGGCGGATATTGATGAAAAACCGTCAGGTTTTAACCCTGGATGAAGAAAAAATTCTGTGGCAGGCAATGCAGTATTTTGAGAAAGGAGAGATATCCTCATGAATGGTGCATTAATAGGAAGTATGGCAGTGCTTGTAATCATCGGAGCTGCCAATGGTGTAATTGGAGGTCTCATTGGTATTTGTGGAATTGCAGGATTCTTGCTGCCTATGCTGTATACAGGCGCTTTGGGATATAGCGTGGATCAGGCGCTGGCGTACAGCTTTCTGGCATTTCTGGTGTCTGGATGCATTGGCGCCTGGCAGTATCGCCGGGAAGGAAACCTGGATATTCCTCTTTCAGTAAAGCTGGGAGCAGGAAGTGCTATAGGAGCTGTGGCAGGAGTGGCGCTTCAGTCCATGATTGAAAAAGAAACAGCAAAAGCTATTTTGTATGTAGTAGTGCTGTTTTCAGGGATTTCCATTCTGTTTAGAATGTGGAAAGAGAAAAAAAGTGCAGGACAAGAAGAGAAAAAGTCCGAAAAAAATCTTACAGAAAACATCGGATTCCTTTTGCTGCTGGGTATGACGACAGGAGCAGTTTGCGCTTTGTCCGGAGCAGGCGGTCCGGTGCTGGTAATGCCGCTTTTAGTGGTATGCGGTGTCTCTGCAAGAACAGCGGTTGGTGTTGCATTATTTGATTCTGTTTTTATAGCAGTTCCCTCTTGCGTAGGGTATCTGGCGCGTATTGACTGGAAGGAATCTGTGGTACTGCTGTTTTTGATTGCCATTACCCATGGGATTGGGGTATGGGTTGGAAGCCGCTTTGCCGGAAAAATACCAGTTCAGGGACTGAAAAGATTTATTGCTACATTTTCAGTGGGAATTTCCCTGTATATGTTGTTTGTGGCGTGAGGATATCACGCCACTTTTTCTAAATCAGACAGTGCTTTCGTCGTGATTCCAGTACTGTTCCAGATAGGAGGCAGCTTTTTCAGAAGAGATAGAAAGCTTTTCTGTCAGCTTTTTCAAGGTATCCTCATAGGAAAGGTGAAAATCCTGGCAGATAGAGATAATCGCCTGTACACCTTCAGCAATACCCTGCGCACGTCCTTCTGTTAAACCACTATCTCTTGCTTCTTCACGCAAAAATTCTCTGTAATCTTCTTCATCAAATTCTGTAAGGATCATATTCATAACCTCCGCTTTGTTTTTGCGAAGCAAATCAGACAAAATTCCATTTTTAATGCAAGTATCTACGGCTTTTATTACAGCATCTTCCCGCCGACATCCTTTATTGATAAAATCCCGGATGCAGGCTATGAACTGTGCATACTGCTTTAGAAGAGAGCATTTTTCCATAAGCTCTCTGTTACAGCCTAAATTAATGTTCAGCATAACAGCAGTACATTCCAGAGCCGGAGCTTTCTCTTTCTGTATAAATAAATCACTAAGATGTAGAATCTGCCTTTCTGGCTGATCTTTTGTACCATTATAGAATACAAAATACTGTGGTGTTGGAATGAGTAACGGGGTTTCGGTATAAAGACGTCTTTTGATAGGTTCGATGTGGGCGCGGTATAAGTCTGCAAAATAGAGCAGCCCACGGAGAGGAAGGTTAGGGCTAAAGGAACTTTGATGTTCATAGAGATTCATAATATGGTCTATGATAAAAGAAGTATCGTTCTTCATACCCATATATACAACGTCTTCTAACGTGGTAATTTCTAAATCTTCTTCATTTGTATAAGCGGTCCCGTTTAGTGCATTGTAAAGAGCCAGAAGGTCTTTCTTTTTGCGGAAAATCTTACGGAAAAGTTTGTCTTTATGCTTCTTGTTTACTTTTAATTTACTCATAAAGTGTTCCTTTCTTATTGTAACAAAACTTTTTTCTCAGAACAATAACAGACGTCTTTTTTCATATCATTTTTGTTTTATAAAACTTTCTAAAGGAAATATCTGGCGAATGCCAAAATGAAGAAAGCAGAGAACACTGCTTTGATGAACTCATGGTAGCATTGAGTATGGGAAATGTCAAGAAAAAATTATATGTAAAAAGTGCAAAAAAAGAGTGCGCATATTTGGTTAGATTAACTAATTGATGAAATGACATATCTGTGTTATGTTAGTGATAAAGAATATCGGAAACGTTACCGATATCGTTACCGGAAGCGTTTTGTATAAATGAGTTTAAGGAGAAAAATTATGAGAGCAAGTGGTGTATTACTTCCAGTGTCCTCTTTACCATCTAAGTATGGAATCGGCAGTTTCTCAAAAGAGGCTTTTGAATTTGTAGACCAATTAAAAAGAGGAGGACAGAAATATTGGCAGATTCTGCCTTTGGGTCCTACAGGATATGGGGATTCGCCATATCAGTCTTTTTCTACTTTTGCAGGTAATCCCTACTTTATTGACTTGGAGACCCTGATTGAGGAGGGACTGCTTACAAGAGAAGAATGCGACAGCGTGGATTTTACAGGTCATCCTGCTTATGTGGAGTATGAGAAGATTTATTACGGTAGATTTCCTGTGCTTAAAAAGGCATTTCAGCGTTTTGTGCCAGACCAGGTGTTTTACGATTTTGTAGAAGAAAACAAGTTTTGGCTGGAAGACTATGGCCTATATATGGCTGTTAAAAATAGTCTGAACGGTATTAGTTGGAGTGAATGGGAAGCTGGACTGAAACGAAGAGTGCCGGAGGTTTTGGAACAGAAACGTCAGGAGCTGGCAGAAGAGATTCGTTTTGTCTATTTCCAACAGTATGAATTTATGAAACAATGGAGCAAATTGAAACAATATGCAAACGATAATGGAATCCGCATTATTGGAGATATTCCTATTTATGTGGCCTTTGACAGTGCGGACGCGTGGGCGAATCCAGAACTGTTTCAATTTGATGAGGCGTGTAATCCTATTGGTGTGGCAGGCTGCCCGCCGGATGCATTTGCTGCAACAGGACAGCTTTGGGGAAATCCTCTGTATGATTGGGATTATCACAGAGAAACAGGGTATGCATGGTGGATTCAGCGTCTGAGATATTGCTACAAACTCTATGATGTGGTTCGGGTAGACCATTTCCGCGGTTTTGATGAATATTATGCAATTCCTTTTGGTCATGAAACAGCACAGTATGGAAAATGGGAAAAAGGTCCGGGGATTGAACTGTTTCAGGCAGTAAAAAAAGAACTGGGAAACGTAGATATTATTGCTGAGGATTTGGGGTATCTTACAGAGAGTGTGATTCAACTGGTAAAAGATACAGGATATCCTGGAATGAAGGTATTGCAGTTTGCCTTTGATTCCAGAGAGGAGAGTGATTATCTGCCTCATAATTATAATCATAATTGTGTGGTTTATACAGGAACCCATGATAATAATACCATTTTGGGATGGCTGGATGAAATGGCGCCTCATGACAGGGATTTTGCTCTGCGCTATATGAATAATTATCATACGCCTCATCATGAAATGCCATGGGATTTTATTCGTCTGGCTATGGCCTCTGTGGCAGATCTGGCAGTGACGCCAATACAGGAATTTCTGTGTCTGGGAGGAGAGGCAAGAATTAACCGGCCTTCTACATTGGGAACGAACTGGAAGTGGAGATTAACACCAGGCCAGATAACGGACCAGGTAATAGGAAGAATGTATGAAATGACGAAGCTATATGGCAGACTCTGAGAAAAAGGCAGAAAGGCGGCGTCTGAATGGGGAAGATGACAATTAAAGATATTGCCAGAGTGTGTGGGGTTGGTGTCAGTACCGTTTCCAGAGCTATGAATAATCATCCCGATATAAATCCTGAGACAAGAGCCAGGATTATGGAAGAAATTGCAAAGGCAAATTATATTCCCAATAATAGTGCGCGAAATTTAAAGTGCATAGGGACAAAATCCATTGCAGTATTAGTAAAGGGGATTGGAAATGGTTTTTTAGGAGATTTGGTAGGCGGACTGGAGCGGGAGTGTAAAAAGCGGGAATACAGCTTTTTGCTTCAATATGTAGAGGAACAGGAAGATGAAGTGGATGCGGCCATACGGATTGCCAAGGAAAAGAAACCAAGTGGTATGGTATTTTTGGGAGGAGACTTTTCCCATCCTGAGCAAAAAATGGAGCAGTTGGATATTCCTTTTGTGCTAAGCACCATTGAAGCGCCGGAGGATAAAGAGGGGAAATATGCCTCAGTTTCTGTGGATGACTTTATGGAGAGCTATAAAATGACAGAATATTTGCTGAATCTGGGGCATGACAGAATAGCGGTTATCACAGCGCCAAGAGATGATAAAAGTATAGGGAGACAAAGGCTGCTTGGCTACAGAAAAGCGCTTATGGATAAAGGCGTTCCTTACAGAGAAGAGCTGGTTAAGTATATGGATGCAGAGGAAGACCGGTATTCTTTGAAGTCAGGATATAAACTTACCGGAGAATTGCTGCGGGAAACATCCTTTTCTGCAATCTATGCGGTGTCCGACAGTTTAGCTATGGGTGCGTGCAGGGCGTTAAAGGAAGCGGGAATTTCCATTCCAAAGGATTGTTCAGTTGCCGGGTTTGACGGGACAGAGGAGGCAGAGTTTTATATTCCGAAGATTACCACAATCCGACAGCCTGTGGAGGGTATTGCAAAAGCCACAGCAGATATTTTGTTTGATATGATTATAAACAAAAAAGCCCCTCAGAAAGTCGTGTTTCCAGGAGAACTTCTGAAACGGGAATCAACGGATATTTGTCATTGAGCATGAATAACAGTAAGATATGTCGCTGCTGCGGCTCTGGGAGAGAAAAATGATATTTCAGGGCTGTTGGCAGCGTTTCTCTTCTATACAATGGGAAAAAAGTGTGGTAAGTTATTAGAGAAAAAAATAGGACAAGGAGGGATTACTATTAAGGAATTAGTAGAATTATTTTGGGTCTTTATGAAAATGGGCTCTGTCACATTTGGAGGGGGCTATGCCATGCTTCCCATTATTCAGAGAGAAGTGGTAGAAAAAAGAGGATGGGCTACAGAAGAAGAGGTTATGGATTATTATGCCATTGGGCAGTGTACACCGGGAATTATTGCGGTGAATACCTCTACCTTTATTGGATATAAGTTGAAAGGCATTTTAGGAGGCTTTGTGGCTACCTTTGGTTTTGTATTTCCGTCAATTATTATCATTACGATTATCGCGGCATTTATTCAGAATTTTGCACATCTTCCCTACGTTACTTATGCCTTTGACGGGATCCGCGCCTGTGTGTGCGCCTTGATTCTGGATGCAGTAGTAAAACTGGGAAAAAAATCTGTGATTGATAAGTGGTGTCTGGGAATCTGCGTTGTCATTACAATTCTTAGTGCCTTTACTTCTCTTTCTCCTGTAATTCTGGTGGTTTTAGCAGGAGCAGCAGGAGTCTGTATTAAAAATCTTGGGAAGCTGAAGGGAGAAAAGAAATGACGTTTTGGTTATTGTTTTATGAATTTTTCAAAACCGGGCTTTTTGCAGTAGGCGGCGGTATGGCTACGATTCCGTTTTTATATGCTATTTCAGAGAAAACGGGATGGTTTACTGCAGCAGACATTGGCAATATGATTGCGATTTCAGAGTCCACACCAGGAGCTATTGGCGTGAATATGTCCACTTATGTTGGATTTCATGTGGCGGGAATTCCGGGGGCATTGATTACCACTTTTGGGCTGGTATTGCCTTCTATTCTTGTGATTATTGCGATTAGTAAAGTGTTGAAAAAGTTCAAAGATTCCAGGCTGGTGCAAAAGATTTTCTATGGTCTTCGTCCGGCGTCTACAGGGCTGATTATTGCTGCGGGGCTTGGTGTGGCTCTGGAGACATTTTTCCCCGGAAGTCAGATAACCGAGATATCCGGCTGGCTTGGTAATGTACAGTGGGGAAGAATTATTCTGGCGGCAGCGTTGTTTTTGGGAATTAAAAAATGGCAGAAGCATCCGGTGGTTTATATTGCCATCGCAGCGGCTGTTGGGATGCTGTTTAAACTGTAACAATATAGGCTAAATTTAGAAAATCTTGCTTAACAACCTATAGGGTTCCAAAATAAGTAGGTGCAATTTCAGAATTTTTTTAAAACCACCTATTCGTGCCTGAAAAATGTAGGCTAAAAATCACAAAACAATATTTCCAACCGAAAAAGTATTGGAAATTTGAATGGGGCTATCTGTTACCGCAAGGTTATTTTATGAGTTGGAATATTGATTTTTCAAGATAGGAGTCCAATTTTTGACATGGGAAGTTTTAAAATGTAATGAAAAAATTTTTGCAGAGAGGATGGCAAAATGAGGCACAGAAGATGGAGAAAATGGCTGTGGATATTGGCAGCAGTATTGGTGATAGTATATCTTGCCGGAGCAAATTTTCTAGTGAGTGCGGCACTTGTGCCATCAACCATGGAAAAACTGGATGCATTTTCCAGAATCACAGAGGATAGCTATGAGGCGCTGGTGCAGACGGATGATATTCAGCAGCAGAATGCCAAAGCCTGGGATGAAACCAGAGAATGGGCAGAGAAGGCTCATGGACAAAAGCTGGAGAGAACAACAGAGGATGGCTACCGTCTTGTTGCTCAGGAGATTTTTTCAGAGGAAGAGAGTCATAAATGGGTGCTTCTTCTTCATGGATATACTGGATGGAAAGAGGCAATGTATCCTTTTGCCGCCTGGTACAATGAAAGAGGATATCATGTAATAGTGCCGGATATGCGGTGTCAGGGAGAGAGTGAAGGGGATTTTATTGGCATGGGGTGGACGGATCGTCTGGATAATATGATGTGGATTGACTATATTTTGCAGCAGGATTCAAAAGCAGAGATTGTAATTCACGGACAGTCCATGGGAGCTGCCTCTGCTCTTATGATGACGGGAGAAGCAAAACTGCCAGAGAATGTAAAAGCTGTAGTTTCAGATTGCGCCTTTACAGATGCCTACACCATGTTTGGAGAGAAAATGAAGGAATGGTTTCATCTTCCTGAATTTCCACTTCTGGACACAGCGAATCTTATGCTTCAGATACGGGGTGGTTATGACCTAAAGGATGCCTCAGCGCTGGAAGCGGTGAAGAAAAGTGAAACACCTACCCTGTTTATACATGGGGATCAGGATGAAATGATAGATGTGAAAATGGCTGAGGAACTTTACCGGGCAGAGGCCTGCAAGGAAAAAGAACTGCTGATTGTAGAGGGAGCCGGACATGCACAGTCCCAGGATAAGGACCCGGAAGGATACTTTGGGACTGTGGAAGAGTTTTTAAAACGAGCAGGACTTTAATGAATTCTGTAATGAAAATATAGAAGACCTTTCATATAAAAATCGGAAATGTAACAGAAGATTTTTATATGAAAGGTCTTTTGCGTTTTTGGTTAATAAAAAGTCTTTCCAGAGGCATCTAAATCCTGTTCCAGTTCGTCTGGAATATATTTCCGGAAAATGTAAATAAAAATATTGGATGTCAAATAACCGGTAAGCCCTATTCCGCAGCAGAGAAAAAGACCAATAAAAGGCGGAAAAGATATTCCAAGCAGTATAATGGTGAGGTAAATTACTAATAAAAGCAGAGAGCAGAAAAAATGTCGGATAGACATTAAAAGGGCATTTTTGACATTGTTAAATATATTGTTTTCAAACTTTGCCTGTACCGGAAAGATATACAGGGCTAATAGTACGAAAGGAATCAGGAATACGGAACAACTGACAAGCATAACACGTCCCATGGTGTTGCCAAGCGCCATACTGAACCTGATATCAATAGAAAATACCAATCCCACCAGTACCAGAACAATCCAGAGGATGGTGGATTGCTTGAAGTTCTGCCGGAAGGATTTTCGGAAATTCTGGGTTACATAACCTTCGCCGGTGCGGATGCGCTTCATACAGCTATAATAAAGGGCTGTAGTGGAGGCGCCTATAGTGATTATGGGAAGGCTGTAAAGAATCCAGAGAAAATGCAGAGTTACAATATCTGCTACAAAATAAAGAAAACGGGAAAATGGACTGTCATATGAAAATAAGTTCATAATAAAACGCTCCTCCTGTGTAAGTTCATAGTGATAAACATATTATAGCTTTTTTGCTCCTGAATAGGAAGTGTAATATTGAACAAAAAACTTTAGATAAAACTGTAATATTTTAATAAAAACTAAATTAAATATTGCATAGTAGTTTATATTGATGTAAACTAAAGAGAAGAAAAACAAATTTATCCTTTTGAAAAAGGGTAAAGGGAGGAAAAACATGAACCAGAATAATTACAAAAAAACAAGCTACAATCAACCTTTTATTGAACAGCGGGCAGATCCATATGTGTATAAACATACAGATGGGATGTATTATTTTACAGCATCGGTACCGGAATATGACAAAATTGTCATGAGAGGTGCGAAGACAATCAAGGAACTGAGAGAAGCCAAGGAACATACTCTTTGGAGGAAGCACAAGGAGGGGCCTCAGAGTATCCATATATGGGCGCCGGAGGTTCATTATCTTTATGGGGAATGGTATATTTATTATGCAGCCGGAGATGCTGCGGATGTGTGGGAAATCCGGCCTTATGTGCTGCATTGTAAAGGCCAGAATCCCCTGGAGGACGAGTGGGAAGAACTGGGCATGATGAAGGCGGCAGATGGAGATGATTTTTCCTTTCATGCATTTTCCCTGGATGCGACTGTATTTGAGAATAAAGGGGAATATTACTGGATTTGGGCAGAAAAAACAGGTGTAGGAAAGCAGATTTCCAATCTTTACATTGCAAAAATGGAAGCGCCTGATAAGCTGGCTACTGTACAGGTGCTTCTTACTACACCGGATTATGACTGGGAACGGATAGATTTCTGGGTGAATGAAGGTCCTGCAGTTTTGAAACATAATGGAAAGATTTACCTTACCTTTTCTGCCAGCGCTACAGGGGCATGTTACTGTATGGGTATGATGTGTGCAGATGAGAATGCGGATTTATTGGATCCTCAGTCATGGAAAAAGTGGAATCATCCTGTTTTAGAGACGGATGAAACAAAGGGGCTTTATGGACCCGGGCACAATTCTTTTGTGAAAGCAGAGGATGGAACAACGGATTTATGCATCTATCATGCAAGGCCTTATGATGAAATTATAGGAGATCCTCTGTATGATCCCAATCGTCATGCAATGGTTATGGAAGTGAAATATAGAGAAGATGGAACTCCTGTTTTTGATTATGAAAACAATATACAATTTTAAATATTTTTGAATAATCTAAACTATATACAGTTTACTAGGGAAAATGCACAAAAATAGAAATATAAAATTGTAAAATAAAGCGAAAATGAATGTTATATTTAGAAATAAATAAATAACTATTGAAAATGCTAAAAAATAGTGCTATTATTTTAGCAACAAATAAACAAGGTGATTAGAACATATCACTAAGGGAGGAGCATTTTTATGAAAGCAAAAAAATTTTTGGCAGTAGGACTTGCAGCGACTACTCTGGCAACAACAGCATTGGCTGGATGTGGAAAGTCTGATTCTTCTGAAACAGCAGATGGTAAAAAGAACTTATCTGTATTTATCTTTGCAAATGATCATGAATCAAAAGTTTACAAAGATATGATTAAAAAATTTGAGGAAGATCATAAGGATACTATTGGCAAAGTGGATATTCAGATTACTACTCAGGAAGAGTATTCCAAGACCTTAACTGGTATGATGACAGCAGGAGATTTACCGGATGTATTCTATGTGGGACCGGAAGCAGTAGAACAGTATGTAGAAAACGGTTATATTGCGAATTTGCAGCCTATTCTGGAAGAAAAGGGTATCAGCACAGATGGATTAGTAGCGCAGGAAGCCCTGAACAGCTATCGCTATGATGGAGAAAAGACCGGTTCCGGTGATTTATATGCACTGCCAAAAGATGCCTCTGTATTTGCTTATGCATATAACAAAGATATTTTTGATGAAGCTGGTATTCCATATCCGGACCCGGAAAACCCATATACATATGAAGAGTTTGTGGATGTATGCCAGAAACTGACGAAAGATAAAGACGGTGATGGCGAGATCGACCAGTGGGGATGCGGTATGGCAAACGCTTTCATGCTGCAGCAGTATGTATGGTCTAACGGAGCTACCTATTTAACAGATGATTACAAGACCGTAAACATTGATACACCTGAATTTAAAGATGCAGTGCAGAAATATGTGGATTTGACTTTAAAATACAAGGTGACACCAACCGTTGAACAGGATGCTTCTCTTGGTGTATATCAGAGATGGCTGGCAGGACAGGAAGCATTTTACGCATGTGGTACCTGGGATGTAGCTGCATTCATGGATAAAGAAACGTTCCCATTTAACTGGGATTTATGTGCATATCCAACACTGTCTACCGGAAAATCCATGACATGGCTTGGAACTGTAGGTTTCTGTGTATCTGAAAAGAGCAAGAACAAAGAAGAGGCTACAGAACTGATTTCTTATCTGTGTACAGATGAAAACGGACAGAAAGAACTTTCCGGTATTACTGGCGGACAGTCCATTCAGCTTCCAAACATTAAAACACTTGCAGAGGGAGAATTTGTAGAAGCAATCAATGACGGAACACTTTCCTTCCCATCTAATGTGGATGTGTTCTTTAACTATCTGAACGGAACAGATAAATATGAAGGTAGATTCCAGGAAACAACTTATACACCAAATGCAGAATGGAATGATATCTTCCTGGAAGGACTGGACAATGTGAAAAATGGTTCTATGACAGTGGACGAGTATATTGAACAGGTGAAACCAAAGATGCAGGAATCTCTTGATGAAGCTTGGGGAAGCGTAGAATAAGCTGCAAATTAGGAAGGGGATGCTGCTTTATGTCGCATCCTCTTTCCTGTTTATCTGGAGGGAAAGAAAGATGAGCAAAACAAAAGTAAAACAGACCAGAAAAAAGATGAGCAAGGCTGCTTTTAAAGAACATTGCTGGGGATTAGCCTTTGTGTCACCGCCATTTATCGGCTTCTGTGTTTTCATGGCATTTCCCATTGTGTTTGCCTTTGTGGCAAGTTTGACCAAGTGGAATGGTATGAACAATATGATGGATAATTTTGTGGGACTGGAAAACTATATTAAGCTGTTAGGTGATGAGAAGTTCTGGAAGGTTCTGCTGAATACTGTAATTTATATGATTGGTATTCCCATAGGTATGATTCTTGCTCTTATTATTGCAGTGGGTATGAACCGGAAAATTAAAGGTATCAAAGTGCTGCGTACTTTATACTATGTACCGGTAGTATCTTCATTAGTTGCAGTGGCAATCCTGTGGATGTGGGTGTTTAATTATGATTATGGTTTGCTGAATAGTATTATTGAGGCGATTACAGGAAATCATGGACCGAACTGGCTGGGGGATGAAGTGTGGGTCAAGGTTTCCATGATTATCTTTATGGTATGGAAGGGACTGGGTGGCTCTATCATTCTGTACCTTGCAGGGCTTCAGAGTATTCCCAGAGATTACTATGAGGCTGCGAAGATTGACGGAGCGAATGGCCTGAAACTGTTTCGTTATATTACCATGCCCCTGGTATCTCCGGTTACTTTCTATCTGTTAATCACAGGACTGATTGGAGGTTTCCAGGTATTTGTAGAAGTATTGGTTATGGTTCCTAATGGCGGATTGAACTACAGTGCAGCTACCGTTGTATTCTACTTATATGATAAGGCATTTGGAAATAATCAGATGGGATATGGCTCTGCCATGGCGTTTATTCTGGCAATCTTTATCTTCATTATTACAGCAATTAACTTTAAGGCTCAGGATAAATGGGTAAAAACCATTGAGTAGCAGGAGGGAAAGAAAAAATGGCGAAATTAGATGATAAAAGCTCTGAAGTAAAAACGAAAAAAGCGAAGATAGTAGATGCGATTGTCTTTACGCTTTTGCTGCTGGGCGCCATTGCCATGGTGTTCCCTTTGATTTATATGCTGCTGAGTTCCTTTATGACAAAAAACCAGATTTTATCTGCAAACTTCAGTATTATTCCGGATCCCTGGAAGTTTGGCAAGTACACAGAGGTGCTTCAAAAGCCGGAGTTTTTAAGAGGTTTAAGAAATACTTTAACCGTAGCATTTCCGGTTCTGGTGGTAGGTGGATTTACCTCTTCCCTTGCGGCGTTTTCTTTCAGTAAATTGAAATTCAAGGGTAAGAATGGTATTTTCCTGGGACTTCTGGCAACTATGATGATTCCTTTTGCAGTTGTTATGATTCCACAGTACGTTATGTTTACTAAGATGGGATGGACTAACAGTCTGCTTCCTCTGATTATACCGGGGCTGTTCGGCAATGTAAGTATTGTGTTTTTCTTAAGACAAAATCTTACCAGTATTCCGGACACACTGGTGGAAGCGGCCAAAATTGATGGCTGTGGTTATTTCAAAATGTACTATAAGATTTTCCTTCCTTTGATGAAGGGAGCGTTAATGACACAGATTATTCTGTGGTTTATGGGAATCTGGAATGACTACCTGGCTCCTACTATTTTCATTCAGGACGAACAGTGGTTTACGTTACAGGTGGTTATCCGTTCCTTTAATGCCTATTATGCAGTGAATAGTGATTATCCTCTGATTATGGCTGCGTCTGTGCTGGCAATCCTGCCAACCCTGTTGTTATTCTTTTTCTTCCAGAGATATATCATTGAATCCATGGCAGTGACCGGTGTAAAAGGATGATGAATATGGAAACGTCAAAAGAAAATGCAGAAGGAATCCTGCGGCTAAATGATACAAATGTATATCGTAATCCCACAGTCTGGTCTCATGATCCATCCATGATGTGGGATCCGGTGACAAAAGCCTATTATTCTTATAGTACAGATGTGTACAGACCAGAATGCGGGCTTACAGAAAAGATTGGAATCCCGGTAAGGAAATCTCAGGATTTGGTGCATTTTACTTATGAAGGTATTGCGCTTTCTGAGAAAGCTATTTCACAGGGCAGAGATAATGGAGAATTTTCTCCTACTGCCGGTTTCTGGGCGCCCTATGTGGAATATGTAAATGGGGAATACAGAATGTACTATTCTGCTACCAAAGCTTTTGGGAGTTCGGAGTCCAGGATTTGGCTGGCGGTAGCAGAGAATCCTTTGGGCCCTTTTGAAAACAGGGGCATTGTGGCAGATACCTGGGGTACAGATGACACATATCCCAATGCTATTGACGCTCACGTTGTCTGGGATAAGGGGCAGTGTTACCTGGTGTATGGCTCCTTTTTCGGAGGGGTTTATATAAAAGAACTGGAGCCATCTACAGGGCTTGCTCTGGATGGAAATCCCAAAAGTCTGGGGCTGTGTATTGCCAGAAAAGGAAAGGATTTTCCAAAGGATGGACCGGAAGGAGCTTCGATTATTTATGTTCCTGAAAATGGATGGTTTTATCTTTTTCTATCCTATGGATGGCTTGGAGATGATTACGACATCTGTGCAGGGAGAAGCCGGAAGGTCACAGGGCCTTATGTAGATATGGAAGGAAAAGACCTTGTGGAAGAAAGTGTAGGGGTACGCATTGCGGGAAGTTATGAATTTCAGGCAGAGCATCCCAGATTTCTGGACAATGGAAATGGCTGGAAATGGGGAGGTCTGCGGGGACCTGGGCATGGAGTTCCTTTCTATGATGAACTACAGGAGCGATACTTTTTTATCCATCATGTAAGGGATGGAGCATCTGTTTATCGGGTTCATGAAGAAGAGGATAACCGGGATAGCTATCAGGTTCATTATATGATGGTGCGCCCTATGTTTTTCCTGGAAGAATGGCCGGTGCTGGGACCGGAACCATATACAGGAGAGATAAGAAAAATGCCACTTTCTGAAGCGCCGGAGGGATATTGGGAAATTCTGGATTTCGGCGGAGATGGACATAAGCAGCAGAAAGCCAGAAAGGTTTATATAGAGGATTTTCGCAAGCACTTTGAAAATTCTATAGTTTATGAATGCAGAGATTTTGAGAATGAAAAAAACTCCATTGTCATGTCTGGGATTGACAAATCTGGTCTTGCATATTGGGGGAAATTCATGTATAGTATTGTTTAGATAAATCTAAAATGTTTAAGGTTATCTGGAAAGTGGGAAGAAGCAATGTTACATATTAAGAGCTTAGATGATGGTCTTGAGGTGTTTAAGGCTCTGGGGTCAGAGGTTAGAATCAATATTGTAAAACTACTGCTGGAAAACCGTGAGATGAACATGAACGAACTTGCATCCAGTCTTGGGATTACCAATGGGGCTCTTACCAGTCATATTAAGAAGCTGGAAGAGGCGGGAATTATTAAGGTGATTACCGAACATGGAGGACATGGAAATCAAAAATTATGCAGGGTCGATGTGGATAAAATCCTGGTTGAAGTCGAGAGTGAAGAAACAGAGGATGAAAATAATATCTATAATACCGAAGTGAGAGTGGGACATTATTCTGATTATGAGGTATATCCTACTTGCGGGCTGGCAACAGATGCAGCGTTGGTTGGAGAGGTTGATGACCCAAGATATTTTGCTCATCCAGACAGGATTAAAGCAAGGATTCTCTGGTTTACAAAAGGATATATTGAATATATTATCCCCAATCTTTTGCCAAGTGCTACGAAGATTGAGCAGATTACCCTCTCCCTGGAAATCAGTTCTGAGGCGCCGGGGGTAAACAGTGATTGGCCTTCTGATATATCATTTTACCTAAATGATGTGAAAATCGGAACCTGGACCAGCCCTGGAGATTACGGGGACGTGCAGGGAATCTTTACACCAGACTGGTGGTTTCCAAACTGGAATCAGTATGGACTTCTGAAGATGATTGTGATTAATAAAAAGGGAACTTTTGTAGATGGACTAAAGATTTCAGATGTGGATATCAGAAGGTTTAATCTGGATTACAAAAGTACGATTCGTTTTAAATTCCAAATTGAGGAAGATGCTAAGAATATTGGCGGTCTTACCATTTTTGGCAGTGGGTTTGGAAATTATAATCAGGATATTAAGGTGCGCATTGCGTACAGTCAGATGCAATAAAAATAACAAAACAGCCCGGCATTCTGTGAGCTTTACAGAAGCGGGCTGTTTTTTCTTTCATGGGACATCATGAGAAAGGCGATAAGATGAAAAAAAGAATTTATTTTCTGCTTGGCACAATACTTCTGGCGGGACTTGCAGGTTGTGGACAGAAGGAAAAATTAAAAGCAGAGAAACCGGTGGAAAAGGAATTTCAGGAAGTGTCGGTTCATGACCCTTCTGTAGTACAGGGGGATGACGGAAGCTATTATATTTTTGGCTCCCATCTGGCAGTAGCTAAAACAGATGACTTTATGAACTGGGAAACTGTAAATCAGGGTGTGAAAGATGACAATGGAGTGATACCGGACGTGTATCTTAATATGAAGGAGGCTTTTGAGTGGTCTCATAGTAATACCTTCTGGGCTCCGGACGTAGCCAGACTGGAAGATGGTAAGTATCATTTATATTATTGTAACTGTCAGGGAGATGCTCCGGTCTCCTGTCTTGGAACAGCGGTATCCGATAAGGTAGACGGTCCTTATGTGAATGAAGGTCTGATGCTGAAATCTGGTATGCCTGCCAGTGAGAAAGACGAGGATGGGGACTTATATCAGGCCACCACAGACCCTAATGTGGTAGACCCCTGTACGTTTTATGATGCACAGGGGCGGCTGTGGATGGTATATGGTTCCTACTCCGGAGGTATTTTTATCAAAGAAATGGATGCCAAAACAGGTTTGCCGCTGGAAGAGGGATATGGTAAAAAACTTCTGGGAGGTAATCATCTGAGAATTGAAGCTCCTTATATTATGTACAATGAAGAGACAGGATACTACTATATGTTTTTATCCTTTGGCGGGTTGGATTCAGATGGTGGTTATAACATTCGCGTGTGCCGCTCCGAAAACCCGGATGGTCCTTATGTGGATTCTATGGGACAGGAGATGGAAGACTGTAAGGGCGCTGCGGGAACAGCCTTTAGCGATGCTACAGCAGCTTTATACGGGACAAAACTTATGGGAAGTTATAAGTTCCTGTGGAAAGAAGGAGAAGAGGGCGAAAATAGAGAAGGCTACCTGTCTCCGGGCCACAACTCCTGTATTTATCAGGAGGAAACGGGCAAGTATTTCATGATTTATCATACCAGATTTGAAAATCGGGGAGAAGAGCATGAAGTGCGGGTACACCAGATGTTTTTCAATGAAGAAGGATGGCCGGTGATTGCCCCATATCGGTATACAGAAGAGGAACTAAAAGAATATCCCGCAAAGGAACTGGCAGGAGGCTATAAGCTGATTAATCATGGAAGAGAAATTTCAGCAGAAATGAGTGAGTCCCAGGAAATCCAGCTTACGTCCAAGGGGGAAATCCAGGGATTGGAAGAAGAAGGAACCTGGAAAATCGGAGATAATTGCAGCATTGAACTGGAGATAGACGGAAAAACCTACAAAGGCATTTATCTGAAACAGTGGGATGAAGATGGTAAAAAGTACGTTATGACCTTTACAGCACTTAACAGTGAAACTGGTATGAGTGTATGGGGAAGCGGTCTTAATGCAATAGAAGAGTAAAAGAAAGGATGGACAGATATTATGGCAAAATTAGTAATCAATCCAAACAAGAAAGTGAGTAAAATCAACAAGGAAATCTACGGACATTTTTCTGAGCATCTGGGAAGATGCATCTATGAAGGAATCTACGTGGGAGAGGATTCCCCTATTGAAAATGTAAATGGCATGAGATGTGATGTAGTAGAAGCGCTGAAAGAAATTAAAGTTCCGGTTCTGCGCTGGCCAGGGGGCTGCTTTGCAGATGAGTATCACTGGAAGGATGGAATCGGTCCAAAAGAAGGCAGAAAGAAAATGATTAATACCCACTGGGGCGGTGTAGTGGAAGACAACAGCTTTGGTACCCATGAATTTTTTGAACTGTGTGAACAGTTGGGATGTGAAACTTACATTAATGGAAACTTAGGAAGCGGTACCGTACAGGAAATGTCTGAGTGGGTGGAATATATGACCTTTGACGGAGTTTCTCCCATGGCAGAGCTTCGTGCGAAAAATGGTCATGAAAAACCATGGAAGGTGGATTTCTTTGGTGTTGGAAATGAAAACTGGGGCTGCGGCGGAAATATGAATCCTGATTTCTATGCAAATGAATATCGTAGATACCAGACCTATGTGAGGGATTACAAGGCAGGGGAACATGTGGAAAAAATCTGCTGTGGCGCAAATGTGGATGATTATGAGTGGACAAAAGAGGTTCTGGCAACCTGTTTCAATCATTCCCAGCCATTCCAGCATGGCTTTATGGACGGTCTGTCCTTACACTATTATGTACATCCGGAAGGATGGGACATCAAGGGAAGCGCTACAGATTTTGATGAAAATGTGTGGTATAAAACCCTGAACAAAGCCCTGTATATGGAAGAACTGATTAAACGCCACGGTGTGATTATGGATGAGTATGACCCGGAAAAGAAAATCGGCATGATTGTAGATGAATGGGGAACCTGGTATACCTGTGAACCTGGAACAAATCCGGGATTTCTCTACCAGCAGAATACCATGAGAGATGCCCTGGTAGCAGGTATTACTTTAAATATCTTTAATAAACACAGCGACAGGGTGAAAATGGCGAACCTGGCACAGATGGTAAATGTGCTTCAGTCTGTACTTCTTACAGAAGGCGATAAGATGGTGAAAACACCTACATACCATGTGTTCAACATGTATAAATATCACCAGGATGCGACTTTGGTGGAAAGCTCCATTGAGACAGAAACCATTGGAACACAGGAGGAATATCAGGTGCCAAATCTCACAGAGTCCGTATCTGTGGATGAAAACGGTGTGCTGCATCTTACCATTACCAATCTTTCTGTTTCTGAGAGCTATGAGGTAGACGCTGCAATCTTAGACAGAGAAATCAAAGAAGTGAAGGGTGAGATTGTAACAGAAGAAATGCATGCGAAAAATACCTTTGAAGAGGCAGATAAGGTTTGCGTAAAAGAGTTCTCAGATGTTCAGATTACTGAAAAGGGACTGAAATTTACTATTCCAGCATGCAGCGTGCTTCATGTTACTGTGAAATAAGGTATGGAAAAGAATACAAGAGTTTGCAAAAAATGCCTCCTCCGGGACATGGGGGAGGCAGAGGCTTTTGAAAATATGTATCAGTATATTGCGAATCTGTCGCCGGAAGATAAGGTGTCAGATGAGGAATATGAGCAGCGCCTTCTGATATGCCGGCAGTGCAGCCACCTGCTGTCCGGCATGTGCGGCAAATGTGGCTGTTATGTGGAGATGCGGGCTGCTATGAAGGTAAGACATTGCCCAGATGTTCCGGGCAGGTGGTAAAGCAGCCAGTGCATGAATGCTATTAATTGTTCCAGTCGGGTACGGAGATTTTGCGGTTAGTTCCCGGCTGGACATATAATATAATAAGCTCTTTCTTTCTGAAATCATCTCTTTGATTTGTCTTAAAATAAAAATTCTCATATCCTCCCAATAGATGGAAAACTATATGCAAGATTTACCAAATAAATATTGTCTTATCCTGATGTGAAAAATACTTTTGGAGATGAGATTGGGTAATTCGTATAAAAACGCTTATGTGGACACGTGTCCATATTTTCAGATATTGCATAATTTGATAATATGCTTTAGTATATTGACTATACAAATAGTGCATATTTTACAAGAGAGTATTAATATGAAAAAGAATGTAACAAGAAAAGACATTGCAAAAGAAGCCGGGGTTTCTGTATCTGTGGTGTCCAGAGCTTTAAACAACAGCGGATATGTAGAAAAAGAAAAGAAGAAAAGAATTTTGGAGATTGCTAAGAAGGCAGAATATGTTCCCAATCCCATGGCAATGGCTTTACAACAGAAAAGAACCAGACAGTTGTTGTTCTTCTGCGGGGATCTTACAGGAACCTATTATAACCAGATGTATCATGGTATGGCCAGAGAGGCAGAAAAAAGAGGATACCACGTTTTAACTATCATGAATGAAAAGGATTTTGAAATGGTAAAGACAATGCTGGTAGACGGATTGCTTTTTCCTACGGAAGAAGTGGCAAAGTCATATGCAGAAGCAGTAGGTAAAAATTATTATCTACCATCTGTGACAGCTTGTTTTGATCCTTCTGTGGTTTTTGCAAAACCTATGCCGACAGTGGTGATTGATAACAGGAAAGTTTTGAACCTGGCTATAGATTATTTAAAGAAGAAGGGGCATAGGAAAATAGGCATTGCAGTTCCCTTTAACGAAGGATATGCAAATTTGAGATATCGATACTGGAAAGAACGAATGATGCTGGAATTGGGAAGTGAGTGCAAGAAGTATATTTTGGATGTCAAGGGAGATTTAAAAAAATCAGAAAGTCCAAGAGGAAAAGATAACAGAGATTTAAGTTACCAGTCAGAGGGATTTGTTTATATGGATTTGTTCTTTTTGGGAAAACAGGCGGCAAAATTATATATTCAACAAAAGTTTAAAGCCACAGCAGTAATCTGTTTTAATGACGATATGGCTTTCGGAATGATGGAGGAATTAAAAAGAAATGGGATTTCTGTACCTGATGATGTTTCTATTATGGGAATAGACGGGATATATACAAGAGAAAGATATGAGCCTAAGCTGACAACTGTAGCAATATATCCTGAGAGACAGGGGGCAGCCTGTGTTGATGTTTTGATAGATATTTTAGAGGATAATAAATATAAATACATGAATTATTCACCATTTGAGGTGTTAGAAGGTGAAACGGTAAAAAGGATAGAAAGCATATAACATTTGATATAAAAGCATGCGCGCGGCTTTATATAGAAAAGATAAATATGAATGGAGGAAGAAAAATGAAGTTTAGAAGAGCAACAGCATTGTTACTGGCAGGAATTATGGCAACAGGATTGACTGCATGTGGAGAAACTAAGAAAGAAAGTGACCAGGGAGAAAAAGGGAAAAAAGAAAAACTGGTTATTTGGTCATGGGGAGCGGATGAAGAAAAGAAATCTAGAGAGAACATGGTAGAAGCTTTTCAAAAAGCACATCCGGAAATAGAAGTGGAACATTCTGTAATACCTACAGCAGATCATGTGTGGGATCAGAAAATGACAGCCGCATTATCGGCAGGAACAGGACCGGATGTAATCCAGATGTCTCCAGATTATTATGGATTATATACAGAATATTACGAAGATCTAACCCCGTATGTTGAGAAAGAAGGCGTTGATCTGGATTCGGTCATTACGGAGGGGATGCTAGATCCATACTACCGCCCAGATGGAAAGCTGGAAGCAATGCCATTATTGGAAAACGTGTTTGTTTTAGCATATAACAAGGATATGTTTGATGAGTTTAATGTGGAATATCCAACAGCAGACTGGACATGGGATGATTTGGCAGAGGCTGCCAAGAAGTTTGCAGGCGGAGAAGGTGCAGACGCTACCTATGGTCTGGTAAATCACTGGATTGATGCGCCATTGTCTATTTTAGTTAAAGGCGGAAATGCATATTCTGAGGATTTAAAAACCTGTGAGGTAAACAGTGAAGAGGTAAAAGCAGGACTGGATTTATTCGGAGATCTGGTACAGAGTAAGGCAATGCCGGATGACACTGCTGCAAAGGGGCTTCCTAAGGAACAGTTGTTTGTTTCCGGACATGCTGCAATGTATACACTGGGTGGATTTGAGACTAAGTTGATTGCAGAAGAAGTTGGAGAAAACTTTGAGTGGGATGCAGTGCCTATGCCAAAGGTGGAAAACGGTAAAAACAATCTTATGTATGCAACGGGATATGCAATGTTAAATACATCTGAACACAAGGATGCAGCATGGACTTTCTTGAAAGAAGCAGCTTATGCCAACGAAGATATGGCTAAGGAAACAGCAGCGATTGGTCTTCCGGCTTGTAAGAATATAGCAGAGACATATTATAAAGACTTGTCCTATGGACCTATTAAGAACAGCTATTTCCTTGAAGGTCTGGATGGAGCAAAGTTGAACATCTGGGGAGGTGCATTTGCAGCGGCAGGAGATGTTTATACACAAATTTGGCAGTCCGTCACAATTGATGGAAAGAGCGCGGAGGAAGCAATGGAAGAATACTATCCTGCATTAGAAAAGGCATTTAACGAGGCAAATGGTAACTAACCGTAGTTAAACATCTAAGGTCAGATTTTACTTTTGCAAAATTTGACCTTAGAAAGTAATAAGTAATGAAATGGGGTAAGAAACGTGAACGGAAAAGGAAAGAAGAGGAAAGTTTCAGCAATGAAAAAGAGAGAGGCCAGAAATTTTTACTTATATACAGCGCCATGGCTGATAGGATTTCTGGTGCTTACACTATATCCCATCGTGTATTCATTTTATCTTATGTTTACAGATATGAATCTTACAGGAACAGGAGAATTTATAGGACTTGAGAACTGGAAATACGCATTTACAGATGATCCTCTTTTTAAAAAAGCATTTTTTAATACTTTAAAATATGTTGTTATGTTTGTTCCATGCAGTATTCTTCTGGCATTCTTCATTGCTCTGCTTTTGAGTAAAAAAATAAGAGGATTAGGATTTTTTAGAACCGCTTTTTACATTCCTTATATTACGTCTGGAGTTGCAGTAACTATTTTATGGGGATGGATTTTTCAGAAAGACTATGGAATTATAAACTATATTCTTTCACTGATAGGAATAAAAGGGCCCGACTGGTTGGGAGATAAAAATATAGCAATGATTTCTATTGTCATTTTGTCTTTATGGACGATTGGTAATAATATTATCATTATGCTTGCTGGTATACAGGATATTCCTGCATCTTATTACGAGAGTGCACAGATCGACGGAGCAGGATCCTTTAGACAAACCTTTTACATAACTCTTCCATTGTGTACACCTACTATTTATTTTAACTTAATTGTAACGATTATTGCGGCATTTCAGGTGTTCCAGCAGCCTCTGATCCTTACAAATGGAGGACCGTTAAACAGCACTTATACAGCGTCCATGCATTTATATAACAACGGATTCCTTTATGGAAAAATGGGATATGCGTCTATGATGGCATGGAGTATGTTTGCTGTAATCATGTTGATTACAATTGTAGTGGTTTCGACATCTAAGCACTGGGTATTTTATGACGACTAGGAGGAGGAGCGTTATGTTAAAATCACAAAAAAAGAATAAATTACTATCCAGAACTTTAACGTATATTGTATTGATTCTTGCGGCTGTCATTTGTTTATTTCCTTTTTTGTGGATGATTTCCACTTCCTTTAAACCAATGTCCGATATTTACAAAATGCCGCCGACTCTGATTCCAGAGCATGGTACAATAGAAAATTTTATAGAAGGCTGGAAAGGTGCAAATTTTCAGATGTATTTTAAGAATACAGCAGTGATTACACTTTTGGCTACCGTAGGGACAGTGTTTTCTTCCTCTATTGTTGCTTATGGATTTGCAAGATTTCAGTCCAGAATGTCAAAATTTTTGTTTATGGTACTGTTAGGAACTATGATGCTTCCAACACAGGTTACATTGATTCCTCAGTATTTATTATTTTATAAAATGGGAATGGTAGACACTATCTGGCCTTTAGTTATTCCGAGCTGGCTTGGTGGAGGGGCTTTTAATATTTTCTTGTTTATACAGTTTTTTAGGACATTGCCAAAAGAACTGGATGAAGCAGCTAAAATTGATGGTGCTAATTCATTGCAGATTTTTACGAGAATATTGCTTCCAGCAGTAAAACCAGTTATGTTGGCAGTTTTGGTTATGGCGCTTGTGTTTAACTGGAATGATTTCTTTAACCCATTGATTTATTTAAATTCCAATGAAAAGTTTACAATTGCAATAGGTCTGCAATTTTTTAAAGGTTCCCAGGGAAATGTTCAGGTAGGACAAATGATGGCTATGGCGCTGTTTTCTCTTCTTCCTGTTTTGATAGTGTTTGGAACGTGTCAAAAGTATTTTATCCAGGGTATTAAAATGTCAGGCCTGAAGGGTTGATGTTAAAAATAGAAAATTTGGAGGAAATAGGATATGAAATATAGAAATCCAATCATCTCCGGGTATAACCCGGATCCATCTATCTGTAGAGTGGGGGATGATTATTACATAGTGAACTCTTCGTTTGAATATTTTCCGGGAGTTCCTGTTTATCACAGCAAGAATTTAGTAAATTGGGAATTAATAGGAAACTGTCTGGATAGAAAATCTCAGCTTTTGTTAGAAAAGTGTAAGCCTTCAGGAGGAATTTATGCTCCTACGTTGCGTTATCATGATGGAACATTTTTCATGACTACAACCAATGTTTCCCATAAAGGAAACTTTATTGTACACACAAAGGATATAAAAAAAGGTTGGTCAGAACCTGTATGGATAGATCAGGGAGGTATCGATCCGTCGCTTTTGTTTGATGACGATGGAACAGTATACTTTTTATCTACAGCTACAGATGAACAGGGTGAAGCGGGAATCTTTATGTGTGAGATTAATCCTTTTACAGGAGAGAAGCTGACTGAGAGTGTAGTGATAAGTCGTGGGTGCGGCGGAAGATATGCAGAAGGTCCGCATTTATATAAATGGTTTGGAAAATATTATCTTATGCTGGCAGAAGGTGGTACGGAATACGGACATATGGAAACGATGCTGAGATCGGATTTTCCGTATGGTCCATATGAAGCTTGTCCTCATAATCCTATTTTAACACATAGAGATGATATGAGAGAGGAAATTTACTGCACCGGACATGCTGATATGATGGAAGATCATAATGGAAACTGGTGGATGGTTTGCCTGGCAATCCGGCCATGTGAAGAGAAATCTAACAGGGTTTTGCTGCATAATCTTGGAAGAGAAACTTTTTTAGCACCTGTTGTGTGGGATGAGGAAGGATGGCCTGTTGTGGGGGACAAGGGTCTGATTTCACTTGAAATGGATGGACCGCTTCCGGGACCAGAACCAGGGAAGGTAAATCGTGATTTTTCAGACGATTTTTCAGATGAGACGTTCAGCACTTCTTATAATTTTTTGAGAAATCCTAATATGGAACATTATAAAAGAGATACTGGAAATGCTGCATTAGTCTTACAAGGTACAGAAATAACATTAAATGATATGGATAGTCCTACATGGTTGGGAATTCGGCAAAAAGGCTTTGAGACGGTTTCGTCTGTAGAAGTTTGTTTACTGGAAGCAGAAAACAATGTCAGAGCAGGGTTGACCGCATTTTACACAGAATCCTATCATTATGAAATATACATAACAAGAGAAAATGGGGTATCCAAAGTCTGCCTGGCGAAACATATACATGATATTTATGTGGTTACAGCAGAAAAAGAAATTTCTGATGCGGAAAATATTATTCTGCGCGTAGAATCAGATAAAAAATATTACCGATTTGCTTTCAGTGTGGATGGAAAAGTATTCACAGAGTTAGGAACAGGTCTGGTTGTAGGATTGTGTACAGAAGGAACCAAATATATGACCTTTACAGGAACATATATTGGTATGTTCGCAGAAAATGGAATCGCCCGTTTTAAAAACTTTAAGATTAATGTGAAAGATTATTGATAAAAGCCCCTCCTGTTTTTGAACTGGAGGGGTTTTAGAAAATAATACTTTATGAAGAGGTATGGATTATGGAGAATAGCAAACTGCAAGAATTATTTAATGAGATGAGTATTGAAGAAAAAATTGGGCAGCTATTTCAGGCAACTGGAGCAGTATATGAAGAGGAGGCAGTAATTTCAGGTCCGGTAAAAGAGCTGGGAATAAATGAAAGAGACATTTATCTGGCCGGAAGTGTCCTGGGGACTATGGGGGCGAAAAAAACAAAACAGATACAGAAAAAATATATGGAAAAGCATCCCCATCATATACCGTTGCTTTTTATGCTGGATATTATTAATGGATATAAAACGGTTTATCAAATTCCCTTAGGTCAGGGTGCTGCCTTTGAACCGGAATTGGCAAGAAAATGTGCTTCTATGGCGGCAAGAGAGGCAGCGGCAGATGGCCTCCATGTGACATTTTCACCGATGGCAGATTTGGTTCGTGATGCCAGATGGGGAAGAGTCATGGAAGCCACAGGGGAAGACGTTTATTTGAATAGTGTATATGCCAGGGCTATGGTAGAAGGATATCAGGGAGAAGATTTAAGCGGCAAGGAAACTTTGGCAGCATGTGTAAAACATTTTGCAGGATATGGGGCAGCCGAAGCAGGTAGAGACTACAATACAGTAGAACTGTCAGAGAGAACTTTAAGGGATTTTTATCTTCCGGCATATGAAAGTGGGATTCAGGCAGGAGCAGAGCTGGTTATGACATCTTTTAATACCATAGATGGAATTCCGGCTACTATTAATAAAAAGCTTATGAGAGACGTGTTGCGAAAAGAAATGGGGTTTGATGGGGTACTGATTTCAGATTTTGGAGCTATAGGAGAAACAATTATTCATGGCGTTTCTGAAGACAGAGCAGATGCAGCAAGACGGGCATTGGAGGCAGGGGTTGATATTGACATGATGTCAGGAGTCTATCCGCAAACACTCTGTCAATTATTAGACGAAAAGAAAATTGAACTGGAAAGGATAGAAGAATGTGCATGGCGAGTTCTAAAGCTGAAAAATAAACTGGGATTGTTTGAGAACCCGTATAAGGGTGCTGATGAAGGGGTGGCTGAGGAACAAATACTGTGTCAGGAGCATAAAGAACTGGCAGAAACTATGGCAACAAAGTCTTTTGTTTTGTTGGAGAATAAAAATAATATACTGCCTTTAAGCAAAGGAAAGAAAGTTCTTTTTGCAGGGCCGTATGTAAATAGACAGGAAATGCTGGGTGCATGGTCATTTACAGGAGATATATCTGACACAATTACTATACAGCAGGCAGCAGAAAAGAAAATGGAAAATTATGAGGTTTGCTTCTGCCGGGGATGTCCAATTCTTCCAAAAGAAATGAAGCTGGACGGTTTTGTGAATTACAAAGAGGAGGAATTCACAGAAAAGGAAATTGAAGAGATGCTGACAGAGGCGGAAAGCAAAGCTGAACAAGCTGATGTTGTAGTCCTTGCTTTGGGAGAGCATTTTTTACAATCAGGAGAGGCTACAAGCAGAGCAATGATAGAGATTCCTGAGAATCAAATGAAATTATTGGAGAGAATAGAAAAAATCAATCCCAATATTGTGGTTGTTTTGTTTAATGGAAGACCTCTTGATATCAGAAAGATAAAGCAAAGAGCGAAAGCAATTTTAGAGGTTTGGATGCCGGGAACTATGGGAGGAAATGCAATTGTGGATATGCTGGTGGGAAACAATGCTCCTTCCGGGAAGTTGCCAATGAGCTTTCCTTACTGCGTAGGCCAGATTCCGGTCCATTATGATGAACTAAATACAGGCCGTGTACATGTGCCAGGAAGAGATAAAGACAGATATGTATCCAAATATTTAGATATAGAAAATAAACCTCTTTATGCATTTGGCTATGGATTGACTTATACGGATTTTCACATATCAGAACCTGTTTTAAATAAAAATACCATGAGAAAAGGAGAAAAAATTGTAGCTTCTGTAAAAGTAAAAAACTGTGGTGAAAGGTCAGGAGCAGAAACGATCCAGTTATATATACATGATGTTGCTGCGAGTGTAGCACGTCCTAAAAAACAATTAAAAGGATTTCAAAAGATTGAACTGCAGCCACAGGAAGAACAAGAGGTATCTTTTGCAATTTCGGAAGAAATGCTTCGATTCACCAGAGAAGATGGAGTATTTGCCAGTGAAGAAGGTGAGTTTGAAGTTTTTATAGGAAATAGTAGTGAGGAAGAAAGAAGAGCTAAATTTGTTTTGAAAAGTGAGTAACCTATGAGGATAGAATTTGGAAAGAGGAGAATATTGATAAAAAATTTCTTTTTTGTGATCGTTTTAATTATTTTATCTATTACGTTTGAAGTTATTATGTTACCATTATATAAACAAATTTTTCTTTAGATAGTATTATACCGATATTCATTTTGTTTATCTGTTTTCAGAGATATTTTATTGAAGGTATGACAGCAGGTGCAGTAAAAGAGTAAATAATAATATGATTTTTAATTTAGGAGGGTTTCTAAAATGGCAAGAAGAGCAAAAATGGTTCTGGACAAGGAGTTCCAGATTGCACCCATTGACAAAC